>Ga0181564_10004899_pt1 | contig 11258 bp, 7 predicted proteins | sample 011ome_24_FD_134512 | JGI IMG/M metagenome (GOLD analysis project Ga0181564, IMG submission 134512) | Coastal salt marsh microbial communities from the Groves Creek Marsh, Skidaway Island, Georgia - 011513CT metaG (megahit assembly) | ecosystem: Environmental > Aquatic > Marine > Intertidal zone...
GGGGGGGGGGGGGGGGGGGGGCCCCGGGGGGGGGGGGGGTGGAGGAAGCCTTTTGTGGGTTTTTTTTTTTTTTTCGATGCCACCCTCGCGTAAAAAATTGAAAAATCCCTCGTACTGTAGAGCCAGCGTTCACGTTCGCGCGCGCGTCGTCGAAGCGCGTCGGTGCGGCGCGGACAAGCTCCAGAGCCCCGGCTGCGATAGCGCCTCGCGCTTCGCCTCGGCGTACCCGCTCGACGCGCCCGCCTCCGCCTTGCGCGCCGCGTACGCCGAGCCTCCGGCGTTCGGGGTTCCCGAAGGGCCCCGGGCCCCTTCGGCGCCGCTCCGCGCCTCGCCCGCGGCGTGCGCCGCCGCCAGCGCGGCGCGCGACACGCCCGACACGGTGGTGGCCGCCTCGCCGCGTTCGGTCGCGGGTGCCTCGCGGGATCCTTTCCCTTTCGAAACGACGCATTCGCCTTTCGGCGGGACCGGTACCCTCTCCCCGGTCCGCCCGTTCAGGAGTTCCGCGGCGGCGGCGAGCGCGCGAACGTACGAGCGTTCACTCGGAGACTCGCCGGCGGCGCCGGCGCCGGCGCCGAGCCACGCGACGACGGCGTCGGCGCTTCCGAAGTCGGCGCCCTCGCCCTCCGCGTACCGCCCCGTGTCGAAGGGCGTGGCCGTGCACAACAGGGTCGGATGGTGCGCGGTGCCGCTCCGGATCGCGGCGTCGGTTTCGTTCGCGCCCGAAAGCGCGGACTGCGCCGGCGGCGCGGCGAAAGGGAAACGCGCGCGCCGCGCAAACCCGCGCACGCGGCAGCACAGCGCGCGGCGGCCGACGGCGCGGTTGAACTTGCGCCCGACGGTGACGGACGCGAAGCGCACGGGCTCCGCCAGGAACCCGCGCGCGAGCAGAAGCGCGCCTTGCACCCCGACGCACGACCACACCGCGAGCTTATCGCTGCACGTCAGCACGCGCCCGCGCGTGGACGTCCCGGGAGGCACCACCGCGACGGGTCCCGCGACGGGCGCCGCGACGGGCGCCGGGCATCGTCGCGCGTCGTCGTCGTCGTCCCCGTCGGGCCGCGACTCGCTCGGGTCGCGTTTCCACAGGAACGCGAGTTGGCCCTCCGCCACGGACCCGAACGAGTTGTGCTTCTTGTCGTGCTCGTCGTCCGCGGGGTCCCGCCCGGAACGCGCCGGGAGGTCGAACGGGCCCAGCGTGTCGTCGAAGGTCTCCTTGGCGCCCCGCGCCCACCGCTTCACCGTCGCGTTGCCGCACGGCGCCGACGACGCGTACAGGTGGAACGAAACCTCCGGGCGGACGCGCCAACTTTCTGGCGCGTCGGAAGCCGCGTCGTCCGGAACGGGCTCGAGGACGAGCCACTCTTCTTCTTCGACCGCCACTGGCGGCTCGTGGCGTTTCCGCGTCTCCCCTCCGCGTCTCACGTCCTCCGCGTCGCGCGAGCGACGCCGCGCCGAGCGAATCTGCGCGTACAGAAAACGCTTCATCCCCCGCCGCGCCAGCACCTCGGCGTGGCAGTCCCTGACCTTCGTCCCGCTCAGCGCGTCCGCGTCTATGTCCGCCGCGCGCATGAACTTGGTCCCCGCGCCGAGCGAGACCACGCGGAGCCGCGGGGGGACGCACCGCGCGTCGCGAGCCACCACCGCCGCGAGCACCGTCTGTCCCCGCTCGGTCGAGCGCGACGGGTCGCGGTCGGCGAGATGCGCGAGCACCGCGTCGTACGCGCGCATCGCCGCCGCCGCGACGTTGTCGGCGAACGCGCACGACGACGTTCGGCGAGCGGCATGCTCGGCGTTGCGCCCGCCCGCGTTCGGGGTCCCGTCGGGCGCCATGCCCGGAGGACCCCGCGCGGGAGGAGTGTCGACACAGACGTTCCGAGACGCTTGTTCTGCTGCGTTGCTTTTTGCCGCCGCCCTCGCACTGTGACACGAGTCACGACGAGTTTGCCCTAACCGACTTCACTGCGAGGCGCGCACGACGCCGACCCGCCTTAACCCACACGCTCGACGATCATGGACGACGCCGCAAAGGCAGCGAAGCGCGCGGAAATCGAGGCCAAGGTGGCCGCGATGCGGAATGAGCAGAAGCGACAGGAGGTGAGGACGACGACGCGATCGATGCGACGGACGAGCCTGAGCGCCTTCGGGTGCCGTATCGGGGTTGACAACGCGCGCGTCTCGGGACGCACCGAGATGACTCGCGCACGTGAGCACGTCAGAACTGACCCATCTCTACGTCCCACGTCTGATGTGAATCCGCACACGCACAGGAACAACGCACCACGCATTTCGGGGAACACCAGGGCATCACCTGCGACGGGTGCGGTGCGACGCCCCTCATCGGGTACAGGTACCGGTGTCGCAAGTGCAAGAACCACGATATTTGCGAGAACTGCTTCGAGCGCTTTGACGGCGGCAAGGGCACGGTGGCGAACGGCCTGGCGCAGCAGACTATCTCGCTCGACCCCGCGGACCACGAGTTCTTCGTGCACAAGGAGCGGGGGTTCAAGCCGCTCGTCAAGCAGCAGGGGCCCACGGCCAAGTCGGAGAAGAAAGCCAAGCCGAACGACCCGTGTCCGGGCGGGTGCGGCCAGAAAGTGAAGAAGTGCAAGTGCGAGGAGAAGTAAACGCGCGGACCGTCGCCGGCGAGCGTCGGCTACTCTGGCATCGTTGGGTCACGTACTCGTACGAATCACGGACCATACCTACGGTGGGCTTCACGTACGGTATCGATACGGCCAAAGTCGTGAGATGGAGCCATCCCTTTATCGTATGTCAACGGATGTAGCGCTACGTCTTTCCTTCGCGTCGAAGGACTCACCGCCGCACCAACGCCGCGGACTCGTCTCGTTCTCCACGACTCTCGTTCTTTTTCCTCCACGTCTGCGCGTCACCGGAAGACATCGCGGCGATGCGTCGCGCCACCTCCTCTCGCGCGGCGGCTCGGTCGCGCAGCCGTCGCAACGCGGCGTCGGACGCCTCCTCGCTCGCGGCGAGGCGCTCGGAGCGCAAAGCGCGAGCGGCTTCGGGCTCGTCCACGTACTCGTCCCAGTCGGTGCAGCAGTACCACACCGTGGTGCACAGTCTCGACACCGCTCGCCACAGCCCGCTTCGACACCCCGGGAGGGATCGCGGGCGATGCCACGCCACGCCGTGGCGGTCGCGGTGCGTCGCCTCGCGCGAAGGCTCGCACTCGGCGTACGGGCGAGCCAGCATGCGGCGCGAAGGAGAGTGTGTTCTCGGGTCGTCGGGCGGTACGACACCACCTTTTGTGTTCGGTCGTGGCTGCGACGTGCGAAACGCAACTGCCCCAGAGCTCTTCCGGGGTATGACTCAAGAATGCAATTTGCGCTTTTTCCCAAAAAGGCGACGTCACTTTATCCGCAAGTAGGCCCCCGGGTCCGCGCACAGCCCCAGCGCGCGTTCGCATCGCACGCCCCGACATCCTTTCCTCGTCGGTCCGGGACTAAAGCCATGTCCGCCGCCTCCTCCCTCGGCGCGCGCGCCGCCCTCGCCGGCGCGCCTCGCGCCCCCGGGAAAAAGGGGCTCGGCGGCAGAATCCACGCCGCCGCCGTCAATCGTCGCAGCGGACGCGTCGGATTTCCCTCGCCGCGCGCCTCCATCGCCGAGCCGCCCGGCAGCGACGCGCCGACCGGCGAGGCGGGCGAGACGGCGCGCGCGAAGGTGTCCATGGTGAGCCTGGGCTGCCCCAAGAACACCGTCGACGGCGAGGTGATGCTCGGGGACCTGTTCGCTAACGGGTTCGACGTGGTGGACGACCACGACGACGCGGACGCGGTGATCGTCAACACGTGCGGGTTCGTTGAGGACGCCAAGAACGAGTCCGTGGACGCGATCCTCGCCGCCGCCAGGCTCAAGTCCGACACCGAGGCTGCCGGTGGGAAGAAGAAGATCATCGTCACCGGCTGCCTGGCGCAGAGGTACGCCGAGGACCTCGCCGCCGAGATGCCCGAGGTGGATGTCGTCATGGGCTTCGAGGAGTACAAAAATCTCCCCGGCGCGCTGGGCAGCGCGCTAGGCGTGTCCACCGAGCCGGTGGACGCGAGCGCGCGGCGGGGCCGCGTGCGCGTGGGCACGGCGAGTCCCCCCTTCCGCCCCGAGCAGCTGCGCAAGCGTCTCACGCCTGAGCACTACGCGTACCTGCGCGTCGCCGAGGGCTGCGACCACAAGTGCACGTTCTGCGCCATCCCGGGGTTCCGCGGCAAGTTCCGCTCCAAGCCGTGGGAGCCCGTGGTCGAGGAGGCCAAGGCGCTGGCGCAGACGGGCGCGCGCGAGCTGTGCCTGATCGCGGAGGACACCAACCAGTGGGGGATGGACCTGAAGGCGTCCGACGGGAGGGGGCTCGCGGAGCTCCTCGCCGCGCTCGCCGACGTGGACGGCGTCGAGATGATCCGCATCCTGTACGCGTACCCGTCGTACTTCTCCGAGGAGCTCATCGACGCCATCGCGGACATCCCGCAGGTGGCGAAGTACATCGACATCCCGCTGCAGCACATCACCAACCTCTCGCTGCTGCGCATGAACCGCCCGCCGCGGCAGCACACCGAGGACTTGCTCTACAAGCTGCGCGAGCGCATCCCGGGGCTGGCGCTGCGCACGACGTTCATCAGCGGCTTCCCCGGTGAGACGGAGGCGGAGCACGAGGAGCTGATGCAGTTCTGCCGCGAGTTCAAGTTCGAGCGGCTGGGCGCGTTCGCGTACTCCGAGGAGGATGGCACGCCCGCGGCGGAGTACCCCGACCAGGTGGAGCAGGCTGTGCGCGACTTGCGGCGCGACCAGCTCATCGCGCAACAGCAGCAGATCTCGGAGGATTTCGCCGAGTCGCGCGTGGGCAGCGAGGTGGACGTGATCGTGGACGGGTTCAACCCCGAGTTCGACGCGTGGGTCGGGCGGACCTCGCTGGAGGCGCCTGACATCGACCCCATCGTGTTCATCCAGGAACCCAAGGACGGGTCCGGGTTGGCGGGGCTCGAGATGGGGCAGATCCGCAAGTGCAAGATCGTCGGCACCAGCCTCTTCGACCTCGAGGCGAACCTCATCCTCTGAGTTCCGGAAGAAGAGGCGAGATGAACGGCGTTGTACGAGTATCCGATTCGCGTTTGTGAATTCTAACCACTAGACTATTTCATCAGCATCGCGCGCGCGGTTCGCGCCTTGACGCGTTCCTCGTCAAACGCGCGCGTCGGAAAGGGAGTGCGACGAATGAAAGCTGCTTCCGAACGGCTGAGGCTCGCGGGTGACTCTCAGATTCGCGGGTACTGCGACTGCACGGGAACTCCCGTGGCGACGAAATTGTGCTGCGCTTGCGGAGGCTGGTGCGGAGGGTAGGGTTGGACGTGTCCCTGCGGCGGGTAGGGCTGCTGAGGCCCGCCACCGAACACCGCGAGGCTGTTCGGGTCGACGTGGTCGGGGACGCCTCCGGGTCGTCCGACGAGGCTCGGGTGCCAGTACGTCTGCTCGCCGTTCGCCGCTCTCCGCCTCTCCCTTTCCGCGCAACGCATGTACGAGTACGCGCACGCCGCGGCGAGCGCGATGACACCGAAGACGACGCCGTAGACCCTGATGCTCGACATGGTCGGAGCACGGAGCGCGCTCCTGACGTGTGGCAGTTCTCGAGAGGCAGATCTCGAGAGAAGGGAAGGCAAAAAGTGCAAAAATTATCTCGAAGGGATTGTCCTTCGTCACGAAAGAAGATAGACTAACTACTAGTTACCTTCGTGTGGCCGGCGAGCACCTCCCTCACGTCCTGAGCGCCCGCCTCAGCCTCTGCTTATCTTCGGAGTCGTCGTCCTGCGACCGCTTCCGGGCCGCCTCGCGCTCCGCGGCCTCCGCGTCCGTCACCGCCTGCGCCTTCGCCGCCGCCGACTTCATCGCCGCCGCCGCGTCTCCGAAGGGGTCGCCCGAGTCCCGCGCCGCCTTCTTCTGCTTCGCCTTCGCGTCTTCAGCCTTCTTCTTCGCCTTCTTCGCCTTCTTCGCCTTGAGCCCGGCTTCCTTCGCCTGCGATCCCGCGCGCTTCGCGTCCGCCTGGTCCATAGCCGCCGCCTCCGTGGCGTCCGCCGCGAACATCTGCGGCGGCGTGCCCGGCAGGGGCAGCTGCGCCGCGGCGTCCTCCGCGGCGTCGGGCGCGTCCCTCGTCATGAACGCGTCGCCGCTCAAGCCCACCGTGCGGAGCGCGCGGCCGAGTTTGCCGCGGTACGCCTCCCGGTCCATCGCGTCAGCCGCGGCTTGCGCCGCGGCTTCAGCCTCGGCGTCAGCCTTGGCTTTCGCCTCGGCTTCGGCTTCCGCCCGGGCCTTCGCGGCTTCGGCTTCTGCCCGGGCCGCCTCCGCCTCCGCCTTCGCCTTCGCCTCAGCCTCTCGCGCTTCAGCCTCGTCAGCCTTCACCTTCGCCTCCGCTTCCTCAGCCTCTGCGCGCGCCTGCGCCTCCTCCGCCTCCATCCGCGCGAGCTCCGCCTCGGCGGCGGTTCCGAACGGGTCGTCGGAGAGCGGCGCCTCCGACGCCTCGACGTCGATGGCGCCGCCGACGCCTTCGTCCTCGATGGCGCGCGCAGCCTGCGCAGCCTCCGCCTCCCTCTTCGCCTCCGCCTCCCTCATGGCCTCCTCCTCGCGCGCCTGCGCCGCCTCGGCGCGCAGGCGCTCCTCCTCCTGCGCGGCGCGCGCGTCCGCCTGCGCGAGCTCGGCGTCCTTGGCCATCTTCATGCGCACCTCGTGGTCGTCCACGAGGTCGCGCACGTGCGAGCCGTAGAGCGAGCCGTGCGCGAGCAGCTCGGAGGCCACCTGCAGGATCACGGGCTTGTAGTAGTTGACGTACTCCTCCGCGCGGATGTGCGCGCGGACCATCAGGTCGTACACGCCCGCCTCCATGTCGCGCTTGGGGATCTGGAAGTGCTCGATGAGCTCCTCCGGCCAGAACGGCGCAAACCCGCCCGCCTGGTCGGGGTACTGCCCGCTGGCGGTGACGATGTCGTACGCGACGTCGGCGGCGGCCACCAGGTCGCCCTTGGTCTGGATGGAGACGCCCTGCGGCCCGAAGAACACCGTCTCCACGCATCTCCCCGCGAGCAACATCGCGAGGCCGTCGATGAAGTCGTCCAGCGTGTCCGCACGCTCCTCGCCGGTGAAGTGCGTCGTCTTCCCCGCGTCCGAGCGTTCGGGCATGAGCATCACGCCGGACATCTGCTGGCCGTAGGGCTTGATGGTCACGCGGAGCACCTCCGAGCAGTAGTTCATGCTCTGCTTGGACGACCACAGCACAGCGCGGCCAGCCTCGACCATCGCGCGGTGGTCCTTGCCCCAGCCGTCTTCCATGGGCGCCGAGGACACGCCCACGAGGTTCCGCTCGATCACCTTCTCCACGTCGGCGAGGGTCATCTGCTCGCGGTCCGCGCGGACGGACAGAATCGCCGCCTCGTTCATCAGCGCCGCCAAGGACGCGCCGCTGTACCCGTCGGTGAGCTCGGCGGTGCGGTTCAGGAGCGCGTCCTCGGACCACCGGTCGTTACCGGTGGTCGGGACGTTCAGTTTCCGCGCGTGCACCTTGAGAATATCCAGGCGGTCCTTGTGGCGCTTCGGGACGCCGATGTGGAACGACCGCTCGAACCGACCGGAGCGGAGCAACGCGGGATCGAGCTGCGACGACAGGTTCGTGGCGCCCATCACCAGCACCATCTCCTGTTCCTGCCCGGCGCCGGCTTTGGTGTCGAACCCGTCGAGCTCGATGAGCAGCTGCATCAAGCCGGCTTCGCGCTCGAGCGTCGCGCTGTCGCGGTTGTTGTACAGCGCGCGCGAGCGGCCGATGGTGTCCATCTCGTCGATGAAGATGATGGACGGGCTCACCTCTCTGGCGCGCTTGAACAGGTCGCGCACGCGCTTCGCGGCGACGCCCACGAACATCTCCACAAACTCCGAGCCGTTGGCGTAGAAGAAGGGCACGCCGGCTTCGCCGGCGACGGCTTTCGCGAGGAGCGTCTTCCCCGTCCCGGGCGGTCCCTCGAAGAGCACACCCTTGGGAATGGACAGCTTCGCGCGCGCCTTGTCGATATCCTGCCCCTTAAGAGCGGACGTGATGGAGTTCACGCCCAGCGCCTCGCGTCGCGCGTCGTCCATCGTGGAGAAGCGCGTCTCGCGCGGAGGCCGGTAGTTGGGGTCCAAAAAGTCTTTTTCGTCGGGTTTGGGAACCCGAGCCGCCGCCTTTTCTTTCCAGTCCTTGTCCATGGGCCCTATTTTCAGCGCGCTCGTGTCCAGCAACTTCTTGCGCTTCTCCACCTCCTTGTCCCAGATCTCCTTCAGCTTGTTGTCCTTGGGCTTCTGCGTCTCCTGGAACTCCTTGAACTGCTGCATGGTGGCGATGATGGTGCGGAACTCGGCGACGATGTCGTCCACGCCGGCAACGTCCTCGAACGTCAGCGTCTGAAACTTGCCCGCCTTCTCGTGGTCCTTGCCGCCGATCATCTTCGCCTTCGACTTCCCGAACTCCTCCATCATGTCCGCCTTGGGCGCTTTCTTCGAGAGCTTGCCCTTGAACACGTGCTTGTCGAGCCACTTGACGCCCGGGAACGGTTTTTTCCGCCGCACCTTCCTCCCGCTCTCCGCCTCCGCGCTGGGCCCAAAAACCGCGAGGATAAGCAGCATCGCCGGGAACGGCGCCACCGTGGGCAACATCGCCCACAGCGCATCGTTCCCGCTCTCCAGGTGCATGAACTGCGACAGCGCGGTCTTGTTCAGTTCCGGTCGGCCCACCTCCACGGGCAGCATCCGTCCTTTTTTGTTCATGTACGCGAGTTTCGTGATGTCCCACTGGATGTCTCCCGGGATCTTGCACTCGAACCTCTGCTTCCCCCCCGGGCCCTGGAGCTCCGTGCCCGGGACGGCCATCTCCACGATCACAGTGTTCCCGTCGTCGTACTGCAGCAGGCGCCCCACGGTGCCCGCGGTGAGGTTGTCCATGAGCTCGGGGTACGACATCTTGCCGTCCACCTTCGGCCGCATCCCGAACTTCTCGCGCAGGCGCTGCGGATCCAACCGAGGCTCGCGCGCCAGAACCTCAGGGTACGTGTCCTCCGCCCTCGCGACGGTGTCCAGATACTTCGCGAGTAGCTTTCCGTACTCCTCCTCGTTGATCTTGCGGAACTCGGGAGGCGACTCGTCCCACGGGTGTTGCGCCGTGTTGAAGTTGCCAACCATTGAGTCGCGATCGGGGAACTCGCCGACCTCCGCCCACGTCGCGCGTGCCCACGCGCGCTGCAGCTGCAGCGCTTTGGCCTCCTCGATCCTGTTCCCCGGAACCATCGGCGACGCGAATGAGAGAATGTCGGGCAGCGGCCCCGTCGGGTCGGGGGGCGGATCCTCCACATGCCACTCGACTTGCGGTTCCTGCGGCCCTTCGTCTTTTTTGGCTTTCTTGCCCTTCTTCGCCGAGTCGGGCGTGCCCGTGCCCACGAACTCGTCGAACTCGTCGTAGTTGAACCCGACGTCGTCGGGGATCTTCGAGCGTCTCGCGCGGCAGTGCACGCGCCGGCTTCCAGAGCCGGCGCGCGTGAACGCCGCGGCCGCGGCGAGGCGCGCGCGCGCGGATCCCGAAGTCCGCGACGGGCTTAGGGTAACCGTCCTCGCGTCGGTGGAGACGCGCGCGCCGAGCGCGCGCGCACCGAGCGCAGGCGCGGACGACCACGCGGACGCGGAGGCTTCTCGGCGAACGCGCGCGGAACGATCCGATCCGCGTCGCGCGCTCGCGGGAATCGGCGCGCGCAGACCACCACCGCCGACGCCGCGGAGGAATCCCGCGTGCCATCGCGACGGCTGCGGGCGGGTCCACCAATGGGTGGGGTGATTGTCCACCCCGAGAGCCCTGACCGTCTGAGCGGGGGCGAGTGCCGCCATCCCCCCTGACGGTGGTTCAACCTCGACGCTCCGCGAACGTCGAGCTCGGACCCTCGCTCTGTATCGCACGAACCGGGCGTGTCGTGCCTCGACGCGCCTCGACCCTCTGACGGCGCCGGTTCGGAAAGCAGAGAACCTGTGCACTGTGTGGGGAAGAAAAAGCAACACCGACAAGCGACGACCATGGCGCGATCTGAGCCGAGGGCTTGAAAGGAAGCACCGGTCGGCCAAACCGATACGCGAATTTCAAAGGCCGAGTTTTCAAAGGCGACGGCGATCAGCCAATTTTTTCCAACCCTAAACCCTGAAAAGTCGGAAAAGGTGTGTGGCGCTTTTCACAGACCGTCGTTCCTTGAGTTCGGTCGTCTGCCTTATCCGGCGGCGGAAGTGTGCTTTTTACGCGAGCGCGCCCCACCGCGCGTCATTCTTTGCAGCCGCGCCACGCTCGGTCGCTACCTGAAACAAAATGGCTACCTTCACGATGAGTGCCAAGGTCGCGGCCCCCGCCGCGTCCTTCCGGGCGGCGTCCCGTGGTGCGTGATCCTTCCCCTCCCGTCGCGCGTCGACGCGCGGGCCTCGAATCGAAGAAAGAAGAGGGTCGAGAGGGGCGACGTCACCCGACCTCGCCTCGTTCGCGGCCCGGGCCACGCGCGTGGAGCGCGCGGAGCGCCCCTGCGTCTGCCAACGCGCGCGCACGCGTGGTCTTTCTCGCCTCGCCATTCTCCGGCGCGCCCCGCGACCGCGCATCCCCCACCCCCCGCGCTCGTCTCCCGCGGTCCGCTGACGATCCTCTTTTCCCTCCTCGCGCCTGTTTGCCGTTTTCCCCGACTGGTTCCTCGCACCCATCCGCGAAAACACCGAAAAACCAACCTCTGTCCGCAGGTCGCGTCTCCGCTCGCGCGCCGGTCGGCCGCCGCTCGCTGCAGACCGTGGCCGCGGTGAAGGACGCCGCCGCGCCCGCGCGCTACGAGGCTGTGTTCCTGATGAAGCCCGGCGTGGAGGACACCGTCCGCGCGGCGGAGGTGGACAAGCTCCGCTCCATGTTCGAGAACGGGGGCGCCACGGAGTTCGAGGTTACCGACCGCGGCGTGGTGCAGAACGCGTACGAGATCAAGGGCTTCGCGGACTCGCATCAGTACATGATCAACGTGCAGTGCCCGCGTGGGACCGTCAAGGTTGTGCAGGACACGCTCGCGCAGCCCGTCATCGGCGCCGAGGAAATCATCCTGCGGTACATGTTCTTCAAGGAGTGAGCGCGCGAAAAGCATCTGACGGCGAACGCGGCGCTCGACCCGACGAAGCGCTTCACAAACTAGGAGCTATTACACGCGTAGGAGAGGGTTCGACGACGCGCGTCTCGGCGA
>Ga0181564_10004900_pt1 | contig 11258 bp, 8 predicted proteins | sample 011ome_24_FD_134512 | JGI IMG/M metagenome (GOLD analysis project Ga0181564, IMG submission 134512) | Coastal salt marsh microbial communities from the Groves Creek Marsh, Skidaway Island, Georgia - 011513CT metaG (megahit assembly) | ecosystem: Environmental > Aquatic > Marine > Intertidal zone...
CAATTTCGTTAAATAGCTTTCTGGGGTATGCACCGTTACGAGCTCCTTCCTGTAAAAAATTTAAAATATCTTTTTTTTGATGAAACCAAATTTTAATAAGCTCTGATAGGGCTCCCATGCACTTGTTGGAGGCTTCATCTAAATTAAATCCTTCTTCTTCCTCTTCCTCTTCCTCTTCCTCTTCCTCTTGGTTGAAGTAATCTTCGAGCCCCTCTGGCGAGAGATTGCCCGTCATAGAAAGCGCACTTACGAAAGGACTGGCTTCCCCAAAAAAAGATCTTTGGAAGTCTTGAATGACTTCCTTGAGCATCTCGCTTTGGTCTGTTATGAGCTCCGAGTCTGGTCTGACACCACATTCAAAAGAAAATTCTGCGAGCAGTCGCTTGCAGAAGGCGTGAAGCGTATATAAGCGAGCATCATCAAAATTCCCCAGTGCTCGGTTTAAAAGAGCTTTTTCTTTGATTTGATTAGGTTGCAGAGTATCCTTAACCTCTTGCAAATTACTTCTTATTCGCCCTTTAAGCTCATGGGCTGCGGCATTCGTAAAAGTAACGGCAAGGATTCTTTCGATTGGGATTTCATGGTCCACAATCAGTCTTTGAACGATTTTACATAAAGTGTAGGTCTTGCCAGTTCCTGCGTTCGCTTCAATTAAGGTTTCCCCAAATAATAAGGGTGTTTGCTCCGGGTTAAAAATACTCGTTTGGCTCACACGACAAATTCTCCAATCTCATCCACGAAGCCCATCACGGTTTCGTTGATTTCTTGGGTCTGTTTTAGATCCCAAGGGTTGTTTTTGAAAAATAAGCGAGTAGCAAACTCATGCCCTTCGCCTCCTTTTTCATTAATCCAATTTTTTTTCGCAAAATCAATGGGATGAAGGGAATTTGATCGTGCCTTTTGAGTCCTGTGATTTACAGTTTGTTCAAGCCATGCCATGGAGGCATTTGCAAAAAAAGGAATAGGCTTCTGAATCCCCTCTTTGAAGAAACCTATCATTCGGGATAGAATCACTTGTCCTTGATTTGGGGAAATACTTTTAAATTGAAAGCTCTTGTCAATGCCTCCAATGAGAGTTTTTGAATTCCCCGGAGCGGGTCCGTAAATATTGTTGATTATATGAAAGATAAAGCCTTCTATACAGTGTTTGCCTTTAAGTTTTGATCCTTGGAGCAAGAAAAAAGTGTTATCATAGAATGGTCCTAAATCTCCCTTTATGTTGAGACCATGGAGTGTGATATCAAGTGGGGTTTTGTCGGTTTTTCTTTCAAAGTCTGGAGGAGAGCGATCAAATATACCTCGCAGTTCTCCGACTAATGAGGCATACAAGGCTTTCCCAATTTGCCCAGGGGGCAAAAGGTTTTTCTTCCTTAAGTCTTGGTATGCGTTTTGCAAGTTTTCACCATCTAAAAAACGAGTGATCAAATCTCGTTTAATGCTGCTGTCCTGTAGAGGAGAGTTTCCTAATCTTTCATTTTCTGGCAAGAGTGCTTTCTCTTCCCTAGTCGTGGTCAAGAGGACATTTTCTAAAAAATACTTACATGGGCTTTTCCAAAAGAAAGCAAGATCTTTGAGTGAAACAACCTGTGACCCAACGGAAACATTTTCCAGTTTTTTCGGGCAAAACTCTCCTGGAAATTTAGGCTCTTTGGAAAGAGCAATCGCACCTTTCCAAGCAGTTTTTGAAAAACTCCGACAACCATATTTTGTAAAAAATTGTTCTGAATGCATGGGTTCATTGACAGGCAAGAAATAATTTCGGCTAAAAAGTTGGAGTGGGTGATTTATCACATATGCATCTAGAGCGTTGCTTGGCCCTCCCTGGCTAGGGAAGTTAATCAGATCGTTGATCTGATCTAAGATTTCCTCAATGACTACCGAGGGAGGGACTGTGCTATTATTTTTATTGGATTGCCCTTGGTAGCTGATATAGAGGGTTTTCCTTGCGCAAAGGATGGCCTCCAGCACAAGCAAACGATCTTCTTCAGTCGAGTTCCTATCAGAATATTTTGGTGCTTTACGGCATAGGTCAAAGCTAGAAGGAATGCTTGTGGATGGAAATTCCCCACCATTCATTCCTAATAAGCAAATAACTTTAGCAGGAATTCCGCGAGCTGATCGTAAGCTGGCAAAGGTGACACCATATGTTAAGTGTCTTGATACAAGAGACTTTTCGTTGAGAGTTTTTTCGAGATGGAACCGAATAACAGATAGTGGTTCAACATCCAGATGCTCTAGGGTTTCGTCTGTTAAAAAACCAATAGATTTTCTTATTTCAACCAGATCACTATGAGATTCTTCATCCTCTATGAAAAAGGGCTGTATGCAAAAATTTTCCAATGTATGCTGCCATTCGCTGGGTTTTCTTACTTTTGAGCATTCATCATGCAGTGCCTTTAATGAACTTAATGCTTCAATGAATTGAGACAGGATAACTAGCTTTTCTCCTTCAATTTCATTAAATGGTTCTAGGTCCTCAAAACCTTTAATTTGCGAGGATCCACCACAAAAGCCTAAGAGCATTCGATCAATTCCTTGTTGCCAAGTGTTTTCATCAATATCTGGTAGATTGATCGATTTTTTATGGGAACCATCATACCCCCAAACGATATTAGTTTGGTCAATCCACCACCTAATAAGCTCCAGGTCTTTTTCTTCGAGTTTAAATTTATTTCTAACGGCAGGGCGACTAAGTAGGGTGTAAAAGTCTCGAGCCGTTGCCCGACTTTCTACAAATTCTAGGATATGATAAAAAGTGTCTATAACCCGACTTTCGCTGCGCCACTTTCGGTCGCACAAACCATAAGGTATTTTATTTTTAGCTTGTTCAGGGTTATCAAAAATGGCTTCAATTAAGGCCGAATACTTTTGTAAATTAGGGCATAACACTAGTATTTCACAAGGTTTCAGGCTTGGGTCTTGGTTAAACTGGTCAAGGAGGAAGTCATGTAGGATTTCAATTTCACGCTGGGGACCATGTGTAGAATGAATTTGCAAGCTGGAATCTTCTTCTTGGTATGTTTGTGGTTCAATGTCTTTTTTTTCCGGCATTTCAAGCAGCACTTTTTGGAGTATTCCTAGTACCTTTGAGTTCGGGGTATTGGCTACTTCATTGGTTATAAATGTAGGATTGTAGGCATGAAAGTTTTCAAGTTGAAAGATTAGTTTCTGCCAGCTTTTTCCAAGTGCACCGAGTAGGGGTGGCCCCAGTTCCAAGTAATTATCATTTCCTGTTCGGTTTTCACTTTGCCTTTGGAGTTGTTCTTTATTGGATAAGACTTCACTCCAGTACTGATCTGTTGGCTGTAGGAAATAAGTATATAGCGAATGTTTTGAGGAATACTTTGCAAAAGCTTGAAGGTGGACTGGTGAGGTTGGGCAAAAATAAAATAAAAAGAGCTTTGGGGGAGCCACTTGGGCAAAATTATTTTCTTGAGAGAGTTTGTGTAGGCTAGGGGAGGGAAGAAGACTGCTAATTCTTCGCCATAAGTGGGCTTGCCATTCCTCGTCTCCGGAAGTTTCGGAATTCAAACCATTCTCCCAATTTTCTAGTAGTTCAGGCCGATAGTGAAGGTATCCATCAAATGTTTGAGCAATCTCCCAACAAAGTTGAATTCTTTTAAGGGGGTCTTCTTCTGAAAGGAAGGGGCCTATCATTCTGAAGATTTCAGGGTTTTCTTGATATAATTCGGGCAAAACCTGTCTTATTTTCCACGCCATTCTTTCTTTGGAGAAAGGATTTCGAGAAAAAGTATGACTGGATAAATTAATTGAATCCGCAAAAGACCATACCGCTTGTTCCGGAGACATGAAATTTAGATTCGCGGAGACACCAAATAAGTCAGCTAATTTTTGTTTAATCCATACACGTATTCCTCTGCCACTTGTTACAATCCATTTTTTTTCGAGGGGATCACTATGCTTAATATCACGAGCCAATGCACACAATAGGTTCTCTGTGTTATTGGAGGTAAATAAGTGGAGTGACATTAAATGCGATTAGTTTTTGAAAAATTCTTTAGGCCAAGGTTCTTCTGGAAGGGGGTTGCCTCGAAAAGTAAAGGAGAGGTCATCAAGCTCAACTCTTAAATCACCTTCCTCTAAAGCGTTTTTTACGCGATCACTTACTTTAGACCAATATTCAATTTCGGGGTTTAAGTCTTGAGCATAATGCAAGAGAGATAGTAAATTTTCATCAAGAAAACCTTGTTTTCCAGAGTTTCCCTCAATCGTTGCCTAACAGTCCCTATTGCAGAGATGTCGAACCGTTTGAAGTAAGCAGTATAGCCTGACCCACTTCCTCTGTGTTTGTGCTATTTTAATTTCTTCTTCTAGAAACCAAACCATTTTTAAGAATTTTTTTTCTTCTTGAGGCGGGGTGTAAGCTGGAGTCGCAACGGTATCAAACTCGGATGGTATGTTTTGAAATGGGATAATTTTCGGCTTTTGTGGCCTAAACAAGCTTGCGAAAAACCCACCAAGAAAAAAGCTCATGAATGAGCCTCCTGTAGATTCTTGATGTAAAACATCTTTTTCAGCGTAATGTAAGTAATCTTCTTCATAGTCCTGCATAATATTAAAGGGGATGAGTTTTGTAACAATTTTATTATGATGAACAGTTTTTACTTTTTTTGGTTTTCATTTTGCCGTCCGATTTTTCTGATAAATCTTAGGTTTCACCATTTTCTTGCAGAGCTTTCCAAATTCCTCAGGTTTTTCCTGGATCCATTTCATTACAAGCTCTTGGCTCTTTTTAAGTAACATATATTGATTTAGTCCGTAGGCTCGGCCAAATGTCTGTCTGTTTTTAATCGCACTTGGTTGGTACTCTTTAATTTGCTTATCGGTCGCTTTTTCTTGTGAGCTACCTCTATATCTTTCCAAAATACTAGATCCCAAAAGATTTGAGAAAAGCGTTAGATAAAAAAAGCAAGTAACGATTTTGGGCGATACTTTGACTGCGATAAAGATTCTTTTACAAATCTGATTCATGCATATACTTTAACATAAGTAAGGGACATTAAGTGTCCTTTTGTTTTCAAAGTTGGTCCATGGGTGGAATCTTTTTAATAATTAAATTATCTTAGGACATTATATGTCTTTTGGTGTATGTTAAGCTTACGGCTTGAAAAGAAGAGATAGATATTTTGCAATGTTTAAGGATTTAGGGCCTGCTGTACGTGGTGCGGGTAAGAGAATCCGTATAGAGGATGTAATACCATGGAGTTTGCAGTTTTTAAAAAAAGATGATCGAATCATATGGTATCTTTCAATTTTGCAACGATATGCACTTTATCTACTTCGTGAAAAATCGATAACAAAGACTCGCAAGCAAAAGAAAAAAATTAGTCGAAAGTTAAAAGGCTTTACCGATAAAAGAGTCATCGACGACTTCGAGTGTTTTTCGCAAGAAAAGTGGGAACATTGTGCCGATATGCAAGCGGTTTTCATGGACCCTCAAATGCTGGCTTTTTCATTCTATGAAAAAAAAGAAAACAAAAGTATCCCCAAGACTGCCCATGAGGTTTTTAGACATTTTAATGAAGTCGAAAAAAAGGTAATCGCCCAACCAGGAGGTGAAAGGTTTTGTAATGATGGTGTTCCTTTTCTTGAATGTGATGATGGTGCGTGTTGGTTTATGATAGAAGATGGCTTTTCTTCACAAGAGGCGAAAGCAATGCGTCATTGTGGTAACGGCTTAGGTAGAAAGGGAGATGTACTTTTATCTCTTCGCGAGCCTCACAAAAAATCCTCAATGGTTTTATGGAAACCAAAGCTCACTTTTATTGTAAACGGTGGTTTCCTAGGAGAAATGAAAGGTTTTGCAAACCAAAAGCCAGAAGCTCGCTATCATTCCCACATCGAAAAATTATTGATGCAAGAAAATATTCTGGGAATTAAAGGGGGAGGTTTTTTACCAAAGAGTAATTTCAGCTTTCTTGATTTAGTTGAGTCGGCTCAGATTAGAATCCTTAAGGCAAAGCCAAATTTTACTTTTGATGTAATTCCAACTACCGGCAAAGAGCTTATAAAGGTTGATGGGTATGGAGAGTGGCAAACCGTAGATCATGCCTCAATGCCTGATTCTGCTACTGCCTTGGTTTCTGGTTTTTACAACGAAATTTCTCAGTGGTATGTTTTTCGGAAGTTTATTCAGGGACATGAATTTAGGCATCATATTAGTGTCGCATGGTGCTTTTTAGAAGGTGGGAAAATTAGTTATCTACATCAAGAAGGTGAAGGGGTAAACGCCACTGCTTTGCTTCCTCTACTTCTGCGGCCTGAAATAAAATTACTTGGGGAAAATATATTGGATGAAAATTCTTCTTGGGGGCAATCTCTTGCCCCTGATGGAATCCAATCCTTAATGGAAAAAAAGCCGAGTTTGTTTTTGGATGCCTCTCTTCAAAGTGTCCTCGAGAAGGTTGGTGTATCGGAAGCTTTTGTCGGGGTATTTAATGCTAAGTATGGAATGAATATTTCACTGTCTGGTGATCTGCTTTATTTGCAAAATTATAGATCAGCTTCTCACTTTGCTGAGTGCACTGGTATAGGGTCAATGCTCAGAAAGATTTCATTTTTGGAAAATCATATGAAACCGGGTTTGCAAGTAGATCTATTTGGACTGGATTGGCTGAAGCTACGAATCGAAGACGATTTTGAAAAGCCAATTTCACTCGTGTTGAAAAAATCAGCGACCAATCATTTTTTTGATACCTTAAATGTAGATGAGGAAGAAGATTTATATTCTTTTTTACAGGAAATTATATTTCGCTACGGTCCACCCGAGCCCAAGATCGATTTTCTTTCTGAAGCCGCTTGAATTTTTGTCATCCTGCAAAGTCATTACATGCGGCTCTTTTATGATAAGGTGGTTCATGATGAAAGTGATTCTACGAATCGAAGCATTTTTTTTGAAGCACCTCTTTAAAAGCGAATAGTGTTCGTCTTAGCTAACAAATCAATCTATGAAATTATAATCAAGTTAAGATTAATTAACTAGAATAGCCTTTTGCTTGGCACTTCGGCTTCTTGACTTGGCCTCATATTTATATTCAGCTTATTTTCGGTATACAGCAATTTTACGGCGTCTTCTAGGTTACTGTATTTACCTGTTGTTTTTTCAATAATGCTTTTAGATTTATTTTTTTCTTTCTGTCGATGGCTATTAAAATTTCCAAAACCCATGAGTGATAATTCCATATTCTGTATTTTTCCATATAAATACAAAGAGCAGTGGGTCTTTGATGACGGTACTGTTGGCTTAGTTCGAGAGCCTTTTGTGATGCGGGGCAGATCTTATTATTGAAAAGATGGTCGACTCACTTGAAGATCCAAGGAAGGGCTTTACTTTGTTGTTTTCAAGTAATGCTTTTCATGGTTATCAGCTCGAATTAAAATGGGTGGAGAAAGAATTGGGCGGAAATTGGTACGCAAGTAAAGTTTTGAATATGGGTGGCTGGTTATGCCCTGCGATGCTGAAATATTTGCCTGACGCACCAGAGCGAATTTATGCACAGTTTAAAAGCTAGGGTTGGCTTGATTAAACAATTCTTACTATTATTTAATTTTATTTTCTAAATCGTGAAAATTGCCATTACCGCAGACTTGCATTTGAACCCAAAGTACCCGGAGCGGGCACTTGCATTACAAAATATTCTGAAACAGTTGGAGATTGAAGGGATTAAAGAACTCATCATTGCGGGTGACCTTTTCGATAAGGACGGGGATGACGCCGCGTATTTGTCTTTCCTAGACCCTTGTCGTTCTTTTCCTGGGATTCGGCTTCACTTGATCCCTGGAAATCACGATTCCGAGAGAAGCCTTAACGACCTCTCATTGGATACTTTAGAGAAATATCAGGAGCCCCAATTGGTTAATTTTGCCGATATTGAAGTTTTGTTTTTACCTTATGTGCAGGGCAAGGCAATGGCAGAAATGATGAACCATATTCCTCGGAACGAGGATAAGGGGAAGCCCTGGGCTTTGGTTGGGCACGGTGATTTCATCGATGGGTTGCGGGAGCCGAACCCAAGAGAGAAGGGAATTTACATGCCTCTCCGAAAAAGTGACTTGAACGATCAAACTTTAAAGAAGGTTTTCCTTGGGCATATCCACAAACCTACCCCCCTAGAGACACCGCTAGGCGGAAAGGTAATTTATCCCGGTTCGCCCCAGGGGCTTGATGTTTCCGAAACCGGACATCGTAGGTTCCTTGTGCTGGATACGGAAAATTTTGAAGTCACCGAGAGAAAGATTACTTCCGGTCCCCTATACTTGGACTGGAAGTTTTTCGTCTTTCCATCGAATGAAGAAGTCGATGGACTTTTCAACCAACTTGACCAATGTCTAGCCGCAGAGACCTGGGAGAAAGAGAGGCAACGAGTACAATTGCGCATACGAGTGGAGGGTTTTACAAAAAATAAAGATCTCCTAGTTCGATCTTTCCAGGAAAGGATCAGTTCCTTGAGTCTCAATTTGTATGAGTCTTCCAGTCCAGCGGAGAGGATCAACCCAAACTTCGACGCCTTACTGAGTGCTTTGGATACGCAAAGAAACCTGGTGGCCCGAAAGACCATTGAGAAAATCGATCTCCTAGCTGAGACTCGGGGAAATGAAATGGGCGAGCCCAGCATTGATCAGATCAAGATGGCTGCCCTTAAAACCATCTATCAAGTCAACTGATTCCGGTATGAAAATTAAAAGTCTAAAAGTTCAACCGCAGGGACCTCTTCGTGAAAAACTGGAAATTAGCCCCAAAGGGCTTAATTTGATTTACGGTCGGAATGAAACCGGAAAGACTTTCTTGCTCGAGACGATGGCCGCTTGGTTATTTGGAAAAGGGAAGAATTCGCCTTTGAAAAAGGTCTCTAGAAATTGGGACCCGGTCCCAAATGGATCCATTGAAGTTACCGGGGTTCAAGGAGCGGAAGGAAGTAGAGATATGCTCTTGGATTCTACCTCCAAGAAAAACCTGCAGGACTATTTTGTTGATGAACTTGCCATGCCTGCGGATTTAAGCGAGTTGCTTTTGGTAAGGGCAGGGGAAAGTTTGTTGGAGAACCCGGATGATCTTGTTAAGCGAAGCTTGTCCGCAAGTGGAATGCTACAGGAGATTATCGATGAAAGTAAAGTGAGTCGTACCCTGCAAAGAGCTACGGTGACAGAAGGGTTGATTCATGGGAATAATGCCGGAGAGATTAGAAAGCGGAATGAATGGAAAAATAGACTGACTTTGCTCAAGGAATTGCGGCACCGTTATGCCCAAGAACATGGTGGTGAATTGGATGGGCTTGAAGAGGACATTTCCCGGGTGGAGGGGGAACTCAATCAGTTGAAGACTGCCAAGAGATCCAAGGCCTACCAAATTTCTCAGGAGGTCAGTGCCTTGCAAGAAAAAATTCGTGGACAACCTCAAGATCTGGACGAACTGGAAGACATGATTGATCGGATCGAAAGGGTGAGGTCCGAATTAAGTGAGAAAAAAAATCGCGTGGCCTTCTTGACGGACGAATTAAAGCACAAGGATTGGGCCGATCATGCTTGCACAAGGTATCGTGAATTGCAGTCTGTTCAAAACCTTCCGCCTGAAACTATACGTACTTCCAATCCGCTTTTTTTGATTCTAAGTTTCGTTTGCCTGATTGGAGCCGGTATCCTTTATTTTACCGCAGGCCTTTGGGGTGCGTTAGGTGGAGTTATGGCCTCACTTGCCTTCTTTATGCTTTGGCTTCTGGTAAAAAAAGAGGAGGCCGGCAAGCCTTCGCTAGAAGACCCGGACATGGAAAAGATAAGAGCCGAATTCAGGGAAAAGTTTGGAGATGAATTGATCAGCGAAGCATTCTTTCAAAACAAGCTGGAGAGCTTAATTCTTTACCAAGGTCAGCGGGAGGAATCGCTGCGTGACCTCGCCGAGTTGAGAAACAAAGAAATTGAATTACACGCCAGGCTTGAAACCCGCTTGGGTAAACACCCTGATGGTTCGGAGTTAGCAAAATGGAGCAAACAAGTGTCTTCTTGGAAGAAAATTCTTGCCGGACTGGAGGAGACCGTTCAACTCAAGCGCAGTGAGCTGGATCGCCTTGGTATAGAGGACGACGAGTTTCTTTCCGAGGATTCCAGTATGGTTTGGGACTCGAATCGGTTTGAAGAATTGGAAGAAGAATTAAAATCGCTTAACCGTCGAAGTCATCAATCCCAAGTAGAACAAGGGAAATTGAAAACGGAAATTGCCGCGATGACCCAGAACAACACGGGCTATTGGGAAGAACTAATCAGTGGAATGGAAGAGAAAATCGGGGAGGCCGAAAAAAAATACCAAGAAATCACCGCAGAGATTTTGGGTAAGATTGCAGTTGTTTCTACGGTGCGAGAACTCCAGGAGAAAGAGGATGAAATGATCGCTCAAAATCTCGAAAATTCACAATTCAATGCCGATATTCAAGAAATCTCAGGTGGTCGGGTTAATGAATTTGCCTGGGAAGGAGGAGAATTGAAAGTGGTTCGGGAAGGGCTGGGGAAATTTTCACGGGAATTTCTTGCTACAGGAGCCAATGAGCAACTTATGATTGCCTTACGCACCTTATTCGCTCGCCACTATTTAGGGGAAACCCCTTGTTTCCTTTTACTTGACGATGCATTTCAAAACTCGGACTGGGAGCGTAGGGAACTACTGGTCGAGCACCTTATTCGCTTGGTTCGAGAAAGTGGATGGCAGGTGTTCTACTTTACCATGGATGATCATTTAAGAGAGCTCTTTCAAAGAAAGGCCAGGGATTTATTGCCCAATGAATTCGAGTACCTAGAACTTGCATCCGTATGAAATTTTTAGTTCCTAAGAGAGGTAAATCTTGTCGGACTCAGTAGCCGTGCGAGTAGAACAATCAGTGCGTGAGAATATCGATGTGGTTGAATGGAGCTGTGATTATTGCGGTCTAGAAGATTGCATTTAATAAAGCCAGAATTTTTGAACATTGAAAATTTATTGAAGAAAAATGAAGATGGTGAATCTGTTTATCAGTTAGCTTTGAGGCATGGTTGCTTGGAATATCTGCCAAGTTCGATGCAAATGAAAGATTTTGAGCTGTACTATAAGCAATCTTCTTCGCTTAAGAAGTTGGAAAACATGGGCAAAGTGTCTTTGGTTCGAAAAATTCTTAAAAGCTTTCCTAACCCCTTAGCATCCGAATAAGGAATGTATAAAATTGTTTTACATCTCGATCTATGTGAGAAGGGTAGGGGAGGGGTATGTTTTGTAA
>Ga0181564_10004903_pt1 | contig 11255 bp, 4 predicted proteins | sample 011ome_24_FD_134512 | JGI IMG/M metagenome (GOLD analysis project Ga0181564, IMG submission 134512) | Coastal salt marsh microbial communities from the Groves Creek Marsh, Skidaway Island, Georgia - 011513CT metaG (megahit assembly) | ecosystem: Environmental > Aquatic > Marine > Intertidal zone...
CGTTCGGGAGCATGGATAGATCGCGCGCGGACGCCTCGTCCCACAAGTCGCGCAAACGGAGCTCAGGCTCAGGCTCAGGCGTTTCCGAAAAAGCGTCACCGAAAGGCTCGTCAGGCGCTCGTCTCGGTTCGGCGCTTTCGATATCCGCGCTTTCGATGTTCGCGCGCCGCGCGTCTCGTGCCCCTCGCTCGACGAGGGTCAGGTTTGGGTTCGCCTCCGGGTCTCGGTAAAGCCGCATCGCCTCCGCGGCGACCGCGCATCCCACCGGGTACGCCGTGTACGAGTGCCCGTGCAGCAAGCCCTGCGCCTTGGTGTTCCCGCGGAACGCGTCGAACACCTCCTCGGTGGCGGCGGTGACGGCGAGCGGCACCAAGCCGCCGGTGAGCAGCTTGGCGTAGCACGAGACGTCGGGCGTCTCTCGGAGCAGCTGCCAGGCGCCCTCCGCGCCGAGACGCCAGATGCCCGCGAACACCTCGTCCAGCACGACGGGCAGGCCGCGCGCCTTGCATCGCCGCATCAGCACGCGCTGGAACAGAGGGTCGATCAGGTCCATGCCCCCGGCGCCGTGCAAAACGCACTCCGTCACGAGCGCGGCGAGCGGGGGGTTTTCGTTCGGGTCGGAGGCGGAGGCGGCGTCCGCCGCGTCCAGGACGGCGTCGATTTTGTCCGCGTACCAGCCCGCGAGCGCGCTTTCAGAGCGGGCCTCGACGTCGAAAACCTCCGCGCGCGTCGCGAAACCCACCTCGAACTCCGCCGTGCCGATGTTTCCGGGTTCCGTCGTCCCCCGAGCGTCGCACGCGCACCCGAAACACTTCTCGAGGCACACGCCGTTTGCCGGCTGCTCGATGACCCATCGCCCGCGCCGCATCTGCGCCGTGGGCGGCGACAGGAACAAGCCGCGCGGCTTGTACCACGGGGTCTGCATCGGCCCGGTGAACACGGAGGGCGCCTGCATGTCCATCGTGCCGAGGGTGTCCCCGTGGTACGACCCGTCCAGCGCCAAAACGCGCACCTGCGGAAGCGCCTCGTCCCCTTTGTTCGGATCGCCGCCCGGGCGCACCAACCCCCGACGCGCGTACCAGGCGCGGATCGCCATCTTCACCGCCACCTCCATCGCGGTCGAGCCGTTATCGCTGAAGAACACACGCCGAGCCCAGCCCTTCCCCGGCCCGTCAAGCACACCCCGCGCCGCGTCCAGCGCGGCGTCGTGCGCGTTCTCGGGGAACATGACGTGTCCCCAGCGGCCGGCGGCGTTGGACGCGGCGGCGTGCAGCCGTCGCGCCGACTCCTTGGACACGCCCTGCGTCCACCAGCTCGCCGACGCGTCGAAGCGGAGGTGCACGGCGCCCGGCCTCGAGGCGTCGGCGTCCGGGACGTACACGCCGAAGTCTTCGCCCGAGCGGCTATCGATGACGCACACGTCGCCCACCAGGTCGTGCTGCGTGAATGGCCACCACAGGTCCCGCTTGGCGCGCGCCGGCGCCGAGCGCAGCGAAGACACGCGCGCGGCGTGCGATTTCACCAAACGCGTCAGCGCGGCGTCGAAGACGGTTTTGCCGTCGTCGAGCCACTCGAAGATCTCCCCGCCGTTTCCTTCGCTTCCGTCGTGTTGATGAAGGTGTTGATGAAACACGATGGTTCGGGGAGGAATAGGCGGTAACACGAACACGGGTATAGGGCATTTAGCCGACGAAGGCGGCGCGACGGATTCGCAGTAGCGGCGCACGGCGTCGGCGTTTCCGTAGCCGCCGTCCGCCATAAAAACCGCCGCGATTTCGTATCCGCGCGCTCGCAGAGATTCCAGCGCGGCGATCGTGACGGAGATGCCCCCAAGCTCGCCGTCGCCCACGAGGATCGCGGGCAAGCGCATCGGCCGCATCAGGTCGCACTGCAAGTTCCCGCTCGGGCCGGGCGAACACACGCCACCGGCGGTTTCCACGAGCGCCACGCCGTCGGACGCGCCGATCCCTTCGAACGCTTCGTGCGTTTCGTCGTCCGGATGCGTCGGATGCGCCTCGTACGGCGCGCCGCCGAACGGGAGCTTGAAGCTCCCGACCGCGTCCGCGAACTGCGCCAGGTGGTGCGTCACCGACCGTAACAGCTCCTCGTCCGTGACGAAGCGGCCTTCCTCCAGAACCGCCGCCTGGGGGCCTGTGGCCTTGCGCCACGCGAAGGTGGTGTGCGCCCAGAACGGCGGGCCGGACGCCGCCGCCGCGCCGCCGCCCTCCGCCGTCGGGAACGGCGTGCCGCGATCCGTTCGGTGCGATCCCCCGTCCTCGTCGTTCGTCGCGCGCGCGCCTCCCGAGAAGCCCGCCGCGACAGCGGCGTGCGGGCCCATGGTGGGCACGACCCCGGCGCGAGCGCGGGTCGCGACGAAGTCCGCGTCCGAGTCGTCGGGGAAGCCCGTCTGCACCGGCTTGAGGTACAGGAAAGGCAGCGCCCGGCGTCTCGCCGCGGCGGCGAGGCCGGCGCTGACCAGCGTCTTGCCCACCGCGGTGTTCGCGCCCCAGACGCAGAACGCGGGCGTCTCGAGGCTCACGTTCCCGGTCGCCAGCACCGGCGTGAGCCCGCCGGAGGCGCCCACGCGGAACGACCGGCGACGCGGCGCGAGCGCCGAAAAAGCGCCGGCGCGAGCCATCGCGACGTCGACGGCATCGGGGGTGCCGACGGACGGCACCCACGCGCGCCGATCCATCAGCAGGCGCCGCAGGGCACCACCGCGGGACGCCATGATCCTCCGCGTGCGGAGATTGCGCGCGGACTCGCGAACCCGGAGATCACGCGCGCACGCGCACCTACGCGCGCCGGGGAAGTGACGCGCGAACCGTTGCGATCGGCGTCGCGTCAGCTTTTTCGTTTCGATGAATGCGCTTTTTGCCTCGATGGTCAGTCGGTGGTCGATCGAACGCGAACGATCACTCCCGAGATGGCTACGGCACGCGCGCTGACAAGCCTCCCCCGCGGTCCCGCAGCGCGCCTCGCGCGCCGCGCGGCCTCGCGCCGCCCCCCCGTTCGCGCGGCGCGGCGCGGCCTCGCCGCGGCGGCCTCCGCCGACGAGCTCACCATCACCACGCCCGATGACTGGCACCTGCACGTGCGCGACGCGTCGAAGATCGCCTCGGTGGTTCCCTTCACCGCGCGCGCGTTCGGCCGCGCGCTGATCATGCCGAACCTGGTTCCCCCCGTGCGCACCGTGCAGGACGCCGCCGCGTACCGCGCCCAGATCCTCGCCGCGGTCCCCGAGGGCGTCGCGTTCGAGCCGCAGATGACCCTGTACCTGACGGACAACACGAGCGCGGCGGACATCGAGGCGGCGGCCGCGTCTGGTTTCGTGCGCGGGTGCAAGCTGTACCCCGCCGGCGCCACCACCAACAGCGACTTCGGCGTGACGGACGTGTCGAAGATCACCGGGGCGCTGGAGGCGATGGCGGCGTGCGGCCTCGTGCTGGAAGTGCACGGCGAGGTGACGCACGCGTCCGTGGACGCCTTCGACCGCGAACGCGTTTTTCTGGACGAGACGCTTCGCGGTTTGTGCGAGGGCCCGCGCGCGGTGAAGGGGCTGAAGATCGTGATGGAGCACATCACCACGAGCGAGGCGGTGGCGTTCTGCGAGAGCCAAGGCGAGAACGTCGCCGCGACCATCACGCCGCAGCATATCCTGTACAACCGCAACGCCATGCTGGTTGGCGGGATCCGGCCGCACCTGTATTGCCTGCCCATCTTGAAGCGCGAGAAACACCGAGAAGCCGTCGCGCGCGCGGCGATGAGCGGCAATAAAAAGTTTTTCCTCGGGACGGATTCGGCGCCGCACCCGCGCGGCGCCAAGGAGAGCGCGTGCGGGTGCGCGGGCGTCTTTTCCGCGCACGCGGCGTTGCCCTTCTACGCCTCCGCGTTCGAGAAAGAAGGCGAGCTGGAAAAACTGGAGGGGTTCGCGTCGTTCCACGGCGCCGACTTTTACGGCGTCGCGCGCAACGCCGGGACGACGACGCTGCGAAAAGCGCCGTGGACCGTGCCGGAGACGTACGAGTTCGGCGGCGACGTCGTGGTGCCGTTCTTCGCGGGCGAAACCGTGGACTGGCAAGTGGTGGGCGCATGAGTGTAGTAAGAACACACGTTTGAATGTCAAGCGCGCCTTCGTCGCGTAGTGAAGGATCTTCGTTTTAAACGGCGACGCGCGGCGCGTTCACCGCGTCGCCGCGCGCGGTACCTACAACTCGGCGAGCTTGGTCTTGGGCGCGCCGTTGTCCTCGCAAAACTCGAGCGAGAGCGCCCAGAGCTTCTCGTTGGCGTCCCTCGCCCTCGCCTTGGGCGCGCACCGGTCCGCGCCGAAGCCGTGGCACAGCCGCGTCAGGAAGGGCATGCCCAGGTCGTACGCCAGCTTCCTGTTGAAGGCGAAGAGAGACGACATTTTGACGGCGAAGGGCATGTACAGCGCGCCGCGCGCTACGTTTGCGTCTGAGGCGCACCGCACGGAGGTCATGGCGCCCTCTTCCGTGTTGAGCGCGAGCGCGCCGGCGACGGTGCGGAACACCACGTTGTAGTTGCGCCAGACGTCGGACGCGACGAAACCCGGGTCCGCGGCGACGAACGTGACGTTGTTGTCCGGGTCCGCGGCGTCGAGCCTACGCTGCGCGTCGAGCGTAAACGCGAGGCACGCCAGTTTCGAAGCCGCGTAGTTCCCTTTCGTCTTGCTGGCGCCCTTCACGAAGTGCTGGTACTTGTTGGAGGCGAACCACGTGGTGACGGAGGAGAGCGCCACGACGCGCGCGTCGGACGACTTGAGCAGCGCGGGCATGAGCAACGACGTGAGCATGAAGTGCCCGAAGTAGTTGGTGCCCATGCAAATCTCGTACCCTTGTTTGGTCGTCGTCGGCCCTTTATAACCGCCCGTCGTGTTCAAACCCGCGTTGTTCACGAGCACGTCCAGCGTGTCGTGCTTTTTGAGGAACGCGGTCGCGAACGCCTTGATCGTGGGCGCGTCGCCGAGGTCTAGCGCCATGATCTCCGCGGACCCGCCCGCGGCGGTCACCTCCGCCAGCGCGGGCTTGGCGCGTTCCTTGGAGCGGCACGCCATCACCACGTGCGCGCCCGCGTCGCACAGCATCTTCGCCGTCTTGAGCCCGATGCCGGTGTTGCAGCCGGTCACCACCGCCACCTTTCCGGTCAGATCGACCGAGCAGCCGGTCTCGATGCCCATCGCGAGGGCGTGTGTCGTCGACGGCGGGCCGGGACGCGCGAGGTGAGAGAGGCAGGCCTCGGGGACGCGACTGCGGGGTCTGCGTGCGCGACTCGGGGGTCGTGCGACGGGCAATGCCGCGGAGCGCGAAACCGGATCGAACGAGCCAGGTGGCGCGTCTCGTCGCCACAGGTGGCCGCGAATCGACGTCCCGACGAAAGCACGAAACTCGTCGCCTCAACAGACGAAGAGCCACGGACCGGAACGGAACCCTCAGAGATCTATTTGTGCCCGTCCACAACGAACCGCGCCTGCGAGCCTCGGCGCGCACGCGACGGAGGTCGGCACAGCGTCTCTCGCTCGACGCGGATCGAAGAAGCGGGTCGCACTTCGCGCTCGCCGACGGATCCAACCCGGGCTTTGTGACCGAGGACCGCGTTCGCGGATCGGATCTCGATCGCGCGTCGGCGGTGGGCGCTTTCCGCTTTCCACGAAAGCGCGCGCACGATGGCGGGCAAGCTCCACCTGTCGTACCCCCCCAACATCGCCAGAGTCACGGTGCAGAGGAAACGCCTTAACGTCTTCGGCCAGGGTCTGTGGCACGTCCCGTTCCTGTTCCTGTACTTCTTCGCGCTGCGCGCGTGCGTCGAGACGAGCGGCAATCCGTACGCCGAGGCGCTCGCGCACCACCAGGCGAAGGGATACGACCCCGCGGCGTTCGTCGGAAACGCCGCCGCGTCGAAACAGAAGCCTCCCCAGGTCACCGATGACTGGGGCGGCGGTGGCGGCGCGGAAGACGACGGCTGGGGCGACCTCGAGGCTGACGGCGAAGATACCGGCGGCGCGGCGGCGGCGGCGGCGGCGGCGGCGACGGAGGCGGCGACGGCGTCCGCCGCGAACGACGCGTCCGCCGAAGACGCCGACGCGCAGATCACGTACGAGACCCCGCCCACTTTGCCCGCATCTTGGCTCCCCGAGTTCTGGGCGGTCGCCTGGTTCAGCGCCCTCGCGACCGCGCACGTCCTGACGATGTTCGCGCAGCACTGGAGCATAAAGTTCCGCGCGTTCATGAATTACGCCAAGACGGACCGCGTCGACGCGTCTTCGTTCCTGACGTTCGCGCCGGCGCCGCACCAGGGCAAGGCTGAGATCGTGCCGCTTCGAGAGCTGGAGATTCCCGACGCCTCGTCCCCGAGCGGTACGCGCGTGATGCTGTGGACGGTGTTCCAGCGGCAGAGGTTCGAAGTGCGCGTGTTGGAGCGCGACGAAAAAACGGGCAAGACGCGAGCCGAGGTGCGCGAGGTGGCGACGCCCGTCGCCGAGCCTCTGTCCTCGTACGCGCGCTCGACGCGGGGCTTATCGGCTTCCGCCGTGGCGTCCGCGCTCGCGCGCTACGGGGACAACTCGCTGCGCGTCCCGCTGCCGACGTTCTGGCGCGCGTACAAGGAACAGCTCATGGGCCCCGTGACGGTGTTCCAGATCTTCACCACCCTGCTATGGCTCCTGGACGAGTACTGGAAGTACGCGCTGTTCAGCGCGGCGTCGCTGATGATGTTCGAGGCCACGACGGCGTTTTCCAAAATCAAGAACGTGCGCACGTTACGGGGGATGGGCCAAGCCGCGATTACCGTCGCGGTGTTACGAGACGGGCGGTGGGAGACGCGTTCGTCGGAACAGCTCGTCCCGGGCGACGTCGTGTCCATCGCGCGCGCGCCGGGCGGCGGCGACCCCTCCGTGCCGTGCGACTGCCTCGTCCTGCGCGGCTCGGCGGTGGTCAACGAGGCGAGCCTCACCGGCGAGTCCGTGCCGCAGATGAAGGACGCGCTGAGCGGCGAGGCGGTCGCGTCCGGGCCCACGAAGCCGCTGGACATCGCCGGCGAGCACAAGGTGAACGTGCTGTACTCCGGTACGACGCTCATGCAGCAATCGGCGGGCGACGTCGATTCGGGCGCGCGCGGCGGCGCGTCTTTGCCCAAGACGCCGGACGGCGGGTGCTTGTGCTACGTGCTCCAGACGGGTTTTTCCAGCACGCAAGGCAAGCTGATGCGCATGATGGAGTTTTCCTCGGAGCAAGTCACCGGCGATACGTACGAGACGCTGATTTTGCTGTTCATCTTACTGGTGTTCGCGCTCATCGCCTCCGGGAACGTGTTCGTGATTGGTTTGCGCGACGGCAAGCGGTCGCGGTACGAGCTCGTGTTGCGGTGCGTGCTCATCTTGACGTCGGTCGTGCCTCCCGAGCTCCCGATGCAGACCGCGATGGCGGTGAACACCGCGCTCATCGCGCTGATGCGCGCGTCGGTGTTCTGCACGGAGCCGTTCCGCGTGCCCATCTCCGGAAAGGTGGACACCTGCCTGTTCGACAAGACCGGCACGCTGACGAGCGACAAGCTGGTGGCGACGGGGGTCGTGACGCCCGTCGTCGCCGGCGGAAAGGAGGGCGACCCCGACTCGGGCAAGAACACCACCGGCTACTCGAAGCTCACGCCTTGCCCGGAAGCCTCGAAGAGCGCGTCGCTGGTGATCGCCGGGTGCCACTCCCTGGTGCAGATCGACGGCAAGACCTTCGGGGACCCGCTCGAGCAAGCCGCGCTCATGGGCGTGAAGTGGCGCTTCAACCCGAAGACGCAAACCGCGCTGCCCACCGAGGACTTCAAGGACCCGGCTCGGGACAAAGCCCTGGCGGACGCCGAGGCGCGCCGCGCCGAGATCGTCGCGCGCACGCCGCCCGGGAAGCCCCAGCCGCCGCCGGTGCCGCGGCCGGTGCCTCCCAAGCGCACGTGGCGCGGTTCGCCCTCGGTGAAGATCCTCGTGCGCAACCACTTCTCCTCCGCGCTGCAGCGCATGTCCACCGTGGCCGCCGTCTCCGCCGGAGCCGGCGGCGGCGCCGCCGACTGGGTGTGCCTGAAGGGGTCTCCGGAGATGGTGGCGACGCTCCTGCGAGACAAGCCGCGCGGCTACGACGCGGCGTACCGCGCGCTCGCGGAGGAGGGCATGCGTGTGATCGCGCTGGCTCACAGGTCGCTCGGCGAGGGCGAGTCGGCGCGCGTGCGCGACGCGAGGAATCCGTTGACGCGGGCCGAGATGGAGCGCGACTTGATCTTCGACGGGTTCCTAGCGTTCGCGTGCGCGGTGCGCGTGGACACGGCGGACGTCGTGAAGGCGCTCAAGGCGAGCGCGCACTCCGTGATGATGGCCACGGGCGACTCGGCGCTCACCGCGCTGCACGTCGCGAACGAGGTGGGCATCGCACACGGGGGGCTCGAGAACGGGCTCATGCTCGCGCGCGTCGACGAGGCTGACGACGTCGACGAGCCCGACTTCGGCGCCGACGAAGGTTATGGCTTGGCCTGGGTCTCGGCCAAGACGGACCCGGCGACGGAGAAGCCGTTGCGCGTGATCCCGTACGCCGCCGACGGCGTGCAGATTCCGACGCTGGCGAAGACGTACTCGCTGTGCGTCACCGGCGAGACGCTGAACCTGGCGACGCGCGCCGGCGCCGCGGGCGGGCTGTGGGACTTCCTGGACTCGGTGGCCATCTTCGCGCGCATGAGCCCCGACGACAAGGAGCGCGTCCTGAAGCGGCTGAAGCAGCAGGGGCGGCACACGTTCATGTGCGGCGACGGCGCCAACGACGTCGGCGCGCTCAAGCAGGCGCACGTCGGCGTCGCGCTGCTCAGCGGCTTCGGCGGCGCCAACACCAAGAAGCTCGCCGCTTCCGGGGACGAAAAGGCAGCCGGCGGCGAGGCGGGCGGCGCCCCCGTCGTCCCGACGCGGGCAGAGGCGGAGACGTTCCAGGAGAAGATGAAGCGGGTGCGGGAGACGGCGGCGAAGGCGAAGGCGGAGAAGGCGAAGGAAGCCGCCGCGCGCAAGCGCGACCAGGCGGAGCTCATGGTGCTTCAGAAACAGTGGTTCGACGAGGAGCTCGAGCGGCGCACGGCGGCGGGGGAGCAGTGGGCGCAGTTCGGCGCCATGAAGGCGGCGACGTCGCGCATGGTGGCGGAGACCAAGCGCCGCGCCGCCGAGCGCCAGCGCGCGCGCGGGGGCGCGATGCAGACGCCCGGGTTTGCGCAGATGATGCAGGAGATGGAGGGCGCCGAGGACATGGAGACGCCGCAGGTGAAGCTGGGCGACGCGTCCATGGCGGCGCCGTTCACGTCCCGGATCCCCTCCGTGCGGTCCGCGGTGGACATCATCCGCCAGGGGCGCTGCACGCTCGTCTCCGCGATCCAGATGCAGCAGGTGCTGGTGCTCTCCTGCCTCATCTCCGCGTACTCGCTCTCCGTGCTCTACCTGGACGGCATCCGCAGCTCGGACAACCAGATGATCGCCAGCGGCTCGGCGCTCACCGCCGCGAGCCTGGCGTTTTCGTACGCGACGCCCGTGCACACGCTCTCGCCCGTGCGCCCACTGCGCTCCATCTTCCACCCCGCCAACTTCCTGTCGCTCGTCGGCCAGCTCGTGATCCACATCGGGTGCATGGTGTACGCCGTGCGCCTCGTGAAGCGCGCGACGGGCGAGGAAGCCGACTTCCCGGAAAACGCGCCGGTGGCGGTGGTGCCCGAGGCGGTGCTCAAGAACGCCACCGAGGAGCAGCGGAGCATCTGGGACCAGGGTCCGCCGTTCAACCCCTCGTTACTGAACACGGTGGTGTTCCTGGTGGAGACCGTGCAGAGAGTGTGCGTCATGCTGGTCAACTACAAGGGGCGCCCGCACATGATGGGCGCCGTCGAAAACAAGACGCTGCTCGTGTCCTTGGCGTCCATGGTGATCGGCGCGTTTGCGTGCGCGTTTGAGGTTTCGCCGTGGCTGAACAACTGGCTTCAGCTCGTGCCGTTACCCGACGACGCGTTCCGGTTCAAGATCTTAGCCACGTTATTCGTCTCCGTCGCGGGCACGATCGCGTGGGACCAAATCATGCTCCTGCTCTTCGCGCCGCGCATCCTCTTCGCGGCGTACGCGGACACCGCGCGCGCGTTGCCGCGGCCGCGGGACCTGGCCAAGCCGGCGAAGAAGCTCGCGTTCGGATCGGCGGTGGCGTACCTGTACTTCCTGCACCCGGCGACCAAGGATAACGGCTTCGTGCTGGTGGGCGCGTTCTACCTCTCCAAGATCGTGCTCAAGTGAGTTTTGTCAAGCGGGTCGCGAAGCGCGCGAAGCGCGGAGCGCCGCGCGTCGAACGAAAGGAGACCACCTGTGCGCACTACTCTTTCGTTGAAAAGAAAACGTCCTCCTTGGAAAAAAAACGTCGTTCTATCCGCCGGCGTCGGCGGGCCCGCCTCGACCGCGCGACGACGCGAGCTGGCTGCTCCCCTTCCCCTTCCGGCGTTTCCGCGGCTTCTTGCCCTTCAGCATCCGCCGCACGTCGCGGCGCACTTCCTTGTACGTGCTCCGCACGCCCGCGCGCACCTCGGGCGAGGCCCCGCACGCCACGCCCAGGCAGAATCCGGCGACGACGCTCATGTAGAAGAGGCTTCGAAACAAATCGCCGACGGGGCCGAGTCCGAAGCCCCGGCGTCCGCCTCCGTCCCCGCCCCCGTCGTAGTCCCGCTTCCACTGGTCGGGCATCGGCCTGTCCCCGAACGGCCGTTTCATCTTCTTCTCGATGAGCTCCGCGGCGATCTCGGGGCGCATCACGTCCACTTCCTCAGGCTCGAACTCGAGCTCCTCCACCAGCGTCGCGCGCATGGCGTTGGTGATCATGAACTGCACGGAAGCGCTCATGGTCGGCGTGCGTGTTGGGCGTCTGGCGCGGCCTGCGGTCGCACCTCGGCGCGGAGCGGGGGCCTAGCGCGTGCGGGTCGCGCCGCGGAGGTCTCACGCGGGAAGGGGGTGTGCAGGCTCGAAGGCGCGGCGCACTCTGTGAGGGCGGCGTTGATAGCCTGATAGGTTTGCGATGCGCTTTTCGTCGTCGCGCCGACGCGACCGGATACGTACCGGACGACGCGAAAATTTCGGTCGTCCGCCTCGCCGGTTGACGAGGCGGTACTTCATCGCACTTCGCCACGCGCGGTCACCCGAAGATGCCTCCGAGCGCGGGGAGCCGAAGCGAGCACTCGCACCACTCGGGGTACGACGA
>Ga0181564_10004907_pt1 | contig 11252 bp, 6 predicted proteins | sample 011ome_24_FD_134512 | JGI IMG/M metagenome (GOLD analysis project Ga0181564, IMG submission 134512) | Coastal salt marsh microbial communities from the Groves Creek Marsh, Skidaway Island, Georgia - 011513CT metaG (megahit assembly) | ecosystem: Environmental > Aquatic > Marine > Intertidal zone...
CGCCAGCATCTTCGACGTGCGCGTGACGGGCATGATGCGCGGTTTCGCGTGGGTATCGACCCAGGAACTGCGCGCGCGCCCGTACTTTGACGATGCGGTATCGCCCCGACCGCGATCCGAACGTGTTCGCTCGCACTCTGTGCGACGAAGCGATGGGACAGCCGCGCGCTTCCCGATCTGGGCGCGGGGCGGCGCCCGAATTACCCTAGCGAAAGATCGCCCCTCCCGCGTCGTCTTTCAGCCTTTCTCGTATGGACAAACAGTCTGGCGACTCGTTTGAATTTGGCTGCACGCCTGCACCACGAGTCGGGCCCGCTGCCTTTCCCGATCGAAATCTCGGCAGCGACGAGTGCGCGCGCACAAGTTTCCTCTCGTCACTCGCGTCCGCGCGCGGTCACGATGGCGCCTCCCGCGGCGGCGCAGCAGCAGCGCTCGGCGAAGATCGCTGAGTATGAGCGGTTCATCGGCGAGCGTCTGCGTCCCGACCTCGAGGCTGCGGAGCGCGCGAGGGACGAGACGCAGCGGGAGGTGCTGCGGTGGGAGGCGCTCGCGGTGAATGCCAAATCGCTTCGCGAGGAGGGGAGAGAGGAGATGCGCACGCTCGTGGACCTCGGGTCGCAGGTGTACTGCCAGGCGGAGGTGCCGGATACGAGCCGCGTCTTCGTGAACGTCGGCCTGGGTTTCCACGCGGAGATGGACCTTTCGCAGGCGGAGGCGTTCGCGGAGAAGAAGGTCGCGGCGTTGCGGGTGAAAGTCAAGGCTCGCGTCGACGAGGTGGCCAACGTGCAGTCGCACGTCAAGCTGGTCACCGAGGGCATACGCGAGCTCATGCAGCTCGACCCCGGGGGGTCGTCCAAGCAGAGATCTAGGGGCGGATTCGACCAGCTCTCGTAGGTTCTAGTAGGTATCAATACGTGGTGACACAACGGCGCCGTATAACAACTACTTTCATATGTGTAGATACCGACGACGTCGTCGCCCGTCGACACGATCCCGAGAACATATGTAGGTACCTCTACAGCTCGAGGAGCGGGGTGGCGCGAGGACCCGCCGCGCGGCGCGCCGCCGCGGACGCGTCGCCGCTCGGTTTCGGGTCCCGGCTTTCCCCGGCTTTTTTTTTCGGTCGCGCTCTTTCGTTCGTGGTTTTGCCACCGACGAACGCTTTCGTCCGCTCTTTCGTGTTCGTCGTCTCGAGACGGCTCATCGCCTCGAGCTCGGCGCTTACCTCGGCGAGCCGCGCTTTCGCCTCGCGCGCGTCGCGCTTTTTGTCCGCGTAATCATCCAGGAGCGTCGCGTCCGTGATGGTCGCCGCCTCGCTCTGCATCGCCTCGTTCTCCCGTTTGAACGCCGCTATCTCGTCTTTCAGACGCTGCATGACGTCACCCTTCACCTTGCTCTGCCGATCGACGCGCTCCATCTCCTCGGTCAACTCGCGGTTCTCCTCGCGCGTGAACCGCAGCTTCTCCTTGGCGTGCGTAAGCGCTTGCGCGACGTCGCTCGTCTTGCGCTTGATCTTCTCGTAATCCCCCGCGCGCTCCAGGAACTTCTCCTTCAGCGCGGTCGTCTCCATCTTCAGCTGCTCGTGGTCGATCAACTTCAGACCGCCCCCGAGGTGCTCCTTCTCGCGCACGGCGCGCTCCAGCGCCAGCCGCGCGCGCGTCGACTCGATCAGCGCCAGCCGCGCGCGCGAAAGCGAAGCCTCCGCGTCGCGCTCCTCCGCCAGCCGCCGTCGCGCCGCCGCCGCCGCCAGCGCCTTCCCCGTCTTCTCGTGCTGCGCCGTCTTCGCGGTGGCCTCCAGGCGGTCGACGAACGCGGCGCGCGCGGCGTCCGCCTCGGCGGAGGCGTCGCGCAGGCGCGCGGTCAGATCCGAGCGCTCGCGGTCGAACGCCGCGGCGCGCGCGTCGCGAAGGGACGTCATCTCGCGCCATCGCGCCAACGACGCGGCGTACTCAGCCTCGTCCTCCTTCGCCTCCTCCGAAGATTCCGACAACCCCGCGCCCCCCGGTCGGCGCGCCAACTTCTCGCCGCGCTTCTTCGCCAGCGCCGTCGCCACGCGCACCTCCAGCGCGGCGGTCTCCGCGCGCAGCGCGTCGCGCTCGAGCGCCGTGCGCCGCACCAGCGCGTCGAGCTGCTCGACCGGGTCCACGAATCCCTCGCGGTCCTCCTCGCGAAGAACGAGCCCGCGCAGACCCTCCACGGCGGCGTCGTCGTCCGAACTCGCGATCGAGCCGCCCTCGGGGCGAACGCGAAAGTCGTCGTCGAAGCCCTCGATGCGCCGGGACGCGAGGGGGGGGGAGGAAGAAGAGCCCCCGTCGCCGTCCGAGAAGACGTCGGAGAGATCGTCGGAGAGACGGTCGCTCTCTTCGCCCGAGTCGGAGACGCCGGAGAGCGCCGCGTCGGGCGCCTCGGCGTCGCCGAGTGGATCCGCCTCCTCCGCGTCCCCAGTCTCGGTTGGGTCCGCCTCGACATCACGGCCCGCGTCGGTCTCCGCGTCGGTGGTCTCGGTCTCCGGAGAGGCGAGCGTTCGCGCTTCCGGCGGAGGCGCATCCGCCGGGTCGCCGTCATCCTCCCCGGGATCGCCATCGGCGGTCGTCGCGGGATCATCGCCCACCCCGGCGGTCGCGTCGGCGTCATCCGTTTCTTTCTCCACAGCGGCGTCCGCCACGGGTGCCTCCGTGTCCTCCTCGGGAGACTCAGCGGCCGCGTCTGCGTCCGCCGCGGGAGACGGAGACGCCGCCGAGTCGTCCTCGTCCCCGTTCGCCTCGGTCCCCGGCGCGGAATCGGTCGGATTCGGGACATCCTCCGTCGTTTCGTCCCCGGGTTCCGTCGCGGGCGCAGACCCCGCGTGGTCCCCGGCGTCTTCCGAAGGAGGCGCCGGCGCGCCGTCCTCCGCGGGCTCGGCGGGCGCGGCCGGATCCGACATGCTGCGCGCCGTTCGGACTGACGACACGGAAGGCGCCTCGAGGACAGATTTGGCATTAGTTCCAAACGAAGCCGCGTTCAGAGTGTTGTTGACGGCGAACGTGCTCTCCGAGACTGCCAGACTGCGCCATCTGGGAATTTCAAAGCGATACGTAATGTTGCTAGCTACGCCCCGCTCGCGCGCTTGAGCGCGACCGGCCGTATCGCGCCGCGCTTGAGCTCGAACACTCCGTCTCGCTTCGCCGCGGCGCCGATCGCCAGCCGCTCCACGAACCCGCCCGCCTCGGGTCCGTCCGCGCCTCCCGCGGCGACGGAGAGCACCTCCGCGAAGAACGTTACGTCCGGGTCGCGCAGGTCAACCGTCGCGGCGCCGGGCAGCGCCGTCGCCGCCGCCGCCGCCACCGCGGGAACCACCGTTTCGCGCGCGTACCGCTTGTGCGCCGCGCTCGCGTCGCTCGTGTCGCGGCCTTTGTGGCCTTTGAACCGGTTCGCGAACGCGACGGCGTACCGGACGTTTTTCGTTTTTTGCAGACTACCGACGTCGTCCGAACCGGCGACGTCCAAACCGGCGACGACTCGGCCCATCGTCTCGGCGAGGCGTCCGTCCGACCCCGAATCGAGTCCGCCGTCCGCGTCGGGCATCGCGCACGTCGCCTGGATGGCCACCACCTTCTCCACCCACCTCGGCGCCGGAACTGTGCCGGCGCGCACGGACGCCGTCAACGCGGCGGCGGCGCGCGCGACGGCGCGGCCCAGCGATCTCGCGACGCGTTCGTCATCCGCCGTCGGGAGAGATTTCACACACGGTTCGTTCGCGGGTTCGTTCGACGGCGATCCCGTCGCGCCCGGCGCGCCCGTCGCGCCCGGCGCCACCTGTTCGGGCGCGTCACCCCGGTCGCTCGGTGGTTGCTTTTCGCGCGGCGCGTTCTCACCCTGCGTCTGACCCTTCGCGACGGACAGCCGCACGAACACGAACCCGCGCCCCGGCATCTTCACCGGGTTCAGACGCAGCCGCGGCGGGCTCTTCGCGGTTTTGTCGGCGGTTTTTTTAATTTTTTTAATTCGCGCGGATGACGCGTCGACGCGCGCCGCCGCGTCTCCGTCGTCCGCGTCCGCGTCGTCCTTCTCCGCGTCGTCGCACCAACGCACGTGCGGCCGCAGGAGTTCCAGCAGTTCTTTCGTCGCGCTCTTCTCGCGGTTAAACGCGCACGTCGCCGCGAACCCGACGCCGCCCGTTCCGGCGAGGATGGACGACGTCGCGGCGTACTCGTAGCGCTCAAGGGAGACGTCGAGCTCGGCGTCGTCGAGCGGCGCGGCGTCAACGAGGTTCGATCCGTCCGCGATCGTGTTTCGTTTCTCGGGACTGTTCGGCATCGCGTCGCCCGCGGTGGTGTCGGTCCTGCGGCGCTTCGCGTGGACGTCCGCGCCGTCCAGGGTCCTGCGGAAAGGGGGATCGGCGGTGGGCGCGTCGGCGGTCAGAGACGATGACGACGACTCGCAGAGCGACCGGGGTTCGAGGCGTCGCTGGCGACGCGCGACAGGATGGGGGGGGATTCGAGCGCGTACCTCGGCGCTTTGCGGCGCATCTCCGCCTCGGCCTCCTCGCGGAGGCGCTCGAGCGCTGACATCGCGAGACCCGACGGACGCGCGCGCAGACTTTTCTCGAAACGAGCGAGCTCACGACGTCGTCCTCATTTCAGCACTTGAGCACACGCCGACACGCGGGAGGGGTCGAGTTGACCTTTTTCGACGAACCGCGATCGTTTCAAACAGGTCTCGTGCGCACGCTCTCCCTCCCACTCCCGCGCACGCGCGACCGAACGCGACCGAAGCGCAGCAGCAGCGCGCTACCCGTGGCGTGCAGCCGTCCCGCGCGCTCGTGGAAGCCCCGACGCGCCCGGTCAAGAGCAGCACGCGCGCTCAGATCTGATCCGCAAACGCGCGTCGCGTCTAAACGGCACGGAAACGTCGTCATGTCCGCCGCGGTGGAGTCCTGGCTCACGGCGCAGGCCTCGGGGTCTCCCCCCCTGGCGGCGCAGTACGACGCGCTCCGCGATCTGTACGACCGCAAGCTCTGGCACCAGCTCACGATGAAGCTGGAGGAGATCGTGGCGATGCCCGACTTCCAGAGCGGCGACCGGCTCGTGCAGCTCTACCACAACTTCGTCGTGGACTTCGAGCACAAGATCTCGCCGCTCAAGCTCGGCCACCTGGCGGTGGCGGTCTCCTCGCGGTACGCCGACCGCGCCGCCGCGGGCGCGTTCATGGGTGACGTCATCGAGAAGCTCGTCGAGAACAAGCAGCCCGGGTGCGAGGAGCCCGTGCTGTACCTGCGCATGCACGTCGCGCTGCTGCGCGTGCACGAGGGGCGCTCCGCCGAAGCGCGCGCAGTCATCGAGGGCGCCGACGGCAAGGGCGCGCTGGACGCGATGCCCAGCCCCGACCCGTCCGTCTCCGCGGCGTACCACTACGTGGCGAGCCAGTACCACAAGGCCAAGCAGGCGTTTGCGGAGTTCTACCGCGAGGGCATGCTGTACCTCGCGCACGTCTCGTGCGAGACGCTTCCCGAGACCACGCGGCGCGATCTGGCCGTGGACCTGTCGCTCGCCGCGCTTCTCGGCGACGACGTGTACGGCTTCGCCGAGCTCATCGCGCACCCCATCCTGGGCGCGCTCGCGGGAACGCCCTTTTCTTGGCTCACCGACATCCTTAACGCGTTCAACGACGGGGATCTGCACGCGTACGACGCCCTGTGCGTCGCGCACGCGGACGCGCTCAACGCGCAGCCCGCGCTGGTGGCGCACGAGCGCAAGCTGCGGGAGAAAATCACCATCCTCTGTCTGTTGCAGATTGTTTTCGCGTCGCCCGCGGACGAGCGCGAAATCGCGCTTCAGACGATCGCCGACCGCACGAAGCTCACGGTCGATGGGGTGGAGTACCTGCTCATGAAGGCGCTGAGCGCGCGTCTGATCGAGGGCGTCATCGACCAGGTGGCGGGGAAGGTGAACGTCACCTGGGTGCAGCCGCGCGTGCTGCTGCCGCCGCAAATCGCCGAGCTCGGCGGGCGGCTCGACGGCTGGATCGAGAAGGTCAGGGCCACGGGAGCGGCGCTCTCGGAGGAGGTGCCGCAGCTCGCGTCAGCCGCGTGAGAGGTGTTATGAAAAGCGTTTATGAAAAAAGGTGTTCTATAATAGCGCTCCCGCGCCGTATCGCCAATCGCGTCGCTTTCCGACGACGCGGTCGAATCCGCGCCGGCGTCCGCGCGGACGCCTACACCAGGTCGTACCCTTTCGTCCCCAAAGACTCTTTCTCGGCCATCGGGTCGTTTTCGCGCTTCCGCTTCATGCGGAACGCCTCCATCTCCTCCTCGGTGGGCTCAGCCTCCTCGCGATCGGCGTTGTAGGCGCGTTTCTTTTTCTTCGCTTTTTCGTCGCCGCGCGGCTCCTCCTCCTCCCCCCCCGTTCTCAGCCGCGCGTCCTCCTCGCGCAGCGCCTTCATCAGCTTCTGCGGGTCCAGCGCCACGTCCGCGACGGTTTCCTCCTTCTCCCCCCACTTGGACGCGTCCCCGAACGGGTTGCGCATCCCAGACACGGAGGCGTGTACCGAACCCGGGTCGTTTTTTTCAGACTGCTCGCGCGCCGCCTCCTCGGCGGCGCGCGCGGCTTCGCGCCGCTCCAGGTTGGCGAGCATCAGGTCACCCGCCGCCGCCGCCGCGGCGATGCCCTTGGCGCCGGTGCAGTAGCTCCCCTTCTGGTGCGAGCGGCAACACGCGTAGCCCCAGCGGCCGCCGCTCCAGAACGAGCCCCACACGTGTGTGTGGTTCTGGTCCAACACGTCCTCCTCGTACCGCGACTTCTGCGCCGCGCGTTCGGCGCCGCGGAGTAGACGCCCGGCGCGGTCGTACTCCGAGTACGCCTCCGTCTGCCCCAGCAGCAGACCCTCGGGCGCGGGTTGTTTCACTGAGGCGTCGCCGTACGTGTCCAGAATGCTGCTCCGCGTCTGCTCCGCCAGCTTGGACTTCTTCTCGCGGAACTGCTTGTACAGGAGCTCGGCGGCGGACGGGCCGGCTTGCGGGTGGATCTCCTGCCCCTTGTCAAACGCCGCCGACGCGTGGCCCGCCAGGCGCTCGAACCCGACCGCCTCGCCGGTGCCGCGGTTCACGTTGTCGCCCGCGAACTTCTGCAGCGCGGAGCTTTTTCCGCCACCCTCGCCGCCCCTGACGAACGCGTCGCTGGGGTGGTCGTCGGGGGTGGGGTTCTCGCGCATCGAGCGCGTTTTCGGGTCGTAATGCGCCGATTGCAGATCCAGGTTGCGCAGGTACTTGGCGGTGTCCTCGCGGATCCGCAGGTTGCGAACCGTCATCGACGCGCCTCCGCCCGCCGTGCGCACGCGTTTGTTCACCTTCATGAACCCCTGCGCGTCCTTATCTCCGGCGAGCTCGGAATCCGAATCCGAATCGCCCGAATCGTCGTCGTCGTCGTCCCCCTTCGCGTCGGATTCGCCCTTCTCGCCCTTCTCGCCCTCCTTTTTCTCATCCGCGGATGTCGAACTCTTGAACTTCTTCTCGAGCTCGCGCTTCTTCGCCGCCTCCTCCTTCAGCTTCTCCGCGCGCTCGAACTTGTCCACGACGCGCGAGTACTCCGAGGCGTCGAAGCCGTTGTACCGGTCGCGCTTCTGCTCGAACCCGAGCCGCACGTCGTCTTGCACCAACTCATCCGCCGCGATGTCTCTTTGTGATTTCTTCGCGTTTACCGCGCGCGGGCGCTCGACGCAGTCCTTCCTCTTGTGCGTCATCGCGCCGCAATTCTCGCACGCGCCTTTTCGGAACTTCGTCGCCTGGAACGTCTTCACGCCGCGCTTGTACCACGACCCGGACGCGCCCTCGCCCTCCTTCTTGTCCACGGCGTTCCACGCCTTCTGGTGCTTCAGCCCAGCTTTCTGCTCGAGGTACCACGGGGCTGCGGCCATGAACTGCGGGATGTGCGGGTTGATCTCCTTGCCGTCCTCATCGCGCTCCGCGGGGGCGAGGCCGGCCTGTAGTGCGGGGTGTGGCGTGGTTTGGAAGGGGCGGTTAGGGGTGTCAGTCAAGGTTGGAGGGTTCGCGGGAGCGAGCGCGTCGCCGCGGAGACGCGCGCCGAGAGGGGAGCGAAGAAAGCGGCGCGAGGGACGAACGGGCGGAACTCGCGCGCGCGGTGGGCGTGCGGGCGCGGCGTGGACGTACCTTACGAGCCTCCTCGAGCTCCTTGGCCCTCCGACGCTCCTCGCGTGACATCTGCCCCGACATGACGCGCGACCTCGGGGGATGCGGTGCGCGTCCCGCTGTGGACCAATGGGCGAGATCTTCCAGTGGTTTGCTTCGCTCGCTCGCGTTCTTTGTCGCCGCTCGCGAAATGCGTCGGAAACCCGCGAGTTCTTTGGATCCACAGGCTGGCATGTCGATAATGGGATTTTCCGACAATCACCCCGATTCACTCGGATTCGCGCGCGGCGATTGTGCCCTGGGTCGCCGAACATGCCGGCCATCACCCCCCCCATGGCGACGGAGGACGACGCCGCGGACCACCTCCAGAAGCTGATCCGCGAGCGGTTCGAGATCCTCACCAAGTTCGCGGACATCGACCGACAGGCGCACGAGCTGACGAAGATATTCAGGAAGTTCGACTTGGACGGATCGGGCTCGTTGACGTTCGACGAGTTCGAGAAGGTGCTCGTGGAGATCAAGTGCAACCACGTGCGGGAGAGCTCGCGGCGCGCGCTGTTCGACCGCTACGACGACGACCTGAACGGGCAGGTCAACCTGCGGGAGCTCAAGGATGGCGTGTTCAACCTTAACCCGCACCCGCTGGCGAAAAAGGAAAACCGCAAGATGCTGGAGCACATCCGCGCGCAGCTCGCCAAGCGCGGCGGCGCGAACGGCGTGCGATCGTTGCAGCGCATCTTCAAAATTCTGGACACCTCCGGCGACGGCGATTTGAACCAAGAGGAGTTCCTGATCGGCCTGAAGGAGATGGGCATTGTCATCGACAAGGCGAACGTGCGGATCGTCGTCGACCTGTTCGACCGGAACAAAGACGGACACGTCAACTTCAACGAGTTCCTCGGCACGGTGCGCGGAAAACTCAACGCTAAGCGCTTGGGTTTAGTGCAAGAAGCCTGGACGCGGCTGGACAAGCAAGGCGACGGCGAGGTGACCCTCGATGACTTGCTGGAGATTTACGACGTCAGCCAGCGCAAGGAGGTTGTTGACGGGAAGATGACGGAGATGCAGGCCATCCGCGACGTCGCCAAGCTCTGGGACCACAACGGCGACGGCCGCATCGTGTTTGAGGAGTTTCTCGAGTACTACAAGGACCTGAGCGGAAGCGTGGACTCTGACCGCAAGTTTGAGCTCATGATGCGCAACACCTGGCACATCGGGGGCGGGTCGAGGGTGGAGGAGAACACAGTCAACATGCGCGTCGTGGTGACGTTCGAGGATGGCCGCTCGGAGCTGATCATGCTGAAGGATGACCTCGGGGTCAAGCGCGACGACTGGCCGATGATCCGCAAGAAGCTGTTCCTGCAGGGCGTGCGCGACGTCGTCAACGTCGAGCCCTACGACGCAGTGACGAGCGCGGCGATGCCGACGTAATCGACGCGCCACACGATGACGCTCACGCGCGCGCCGACGCGCTACGGAGAATCGGAGAATGAAACGAGTTTTTTCTTTTTCTTCCGAAGCGCGCTCGATTCGGATTCGGGCGCGCGCCGCGTTCGCGCCCGCGCGGACGAGTCGGGTCGAGACGAAACGCCCCTTTCGCGAAAGGTGCGTCTCGAGACGAACCCCGGGAGCTTTTGAACCCACCCGTGAGCTGTGAGACTGGGGCGTTTGTATTATGAAGAACACCGAAGTCCCGCTTCGGACGGGAATTTAATACCGTCGCTTTCGCGAAAGTCTCTCAGGTCGACTCTGGTCGAGGCGTCGAGCGCGTGCCGACTTCCAAACGTCCCCACGAGCCGAAAATGTTTCTGCAGCCTTCCGCGGCCTCCGGGCACTTCGGGTCGCGCGGGATGTTACGGACCGGCTCCGGCGGGGGCGGGACGCAGGTGGCGCCCGCGTCTCCCGGCGGGGGCTTCGCGCGGACGGTGTCGTCCACCGAGCTCGGCGGGGCGGAGTACGTCACGGACGCGAGGCGCACCGCGGGACGGCAGAAGCACGATCGACACGCGAAGTCGAAGTCGAGAGGAGGCCTCCTCTTACCCGAAGCGTCGCGCGCGTTCGTCGCGAAGCTGGCGGTATGCGCGCTGGCCTGCCTCGCCGCGCTCGCCGCACTCGTGCTCGTTGGCACGCTGCGCGGCGCGGACTCGGAGACGCGCCGGCTCATCGTGTTCGACGCCGGATCGAGCAGCACGCGCGTGCACGTGTTCGAGCTGGATGTCGCGCGGCGCGGGAGCCGCCTGCCCACCGTGCGCGCGCACTTCGAGGCGCCGCGCCGCGCGAGCCCCGGCCTCGCCGAATTCGCCGCGGACACGGACCACGACGTGGGGGGCCTTCCGGATGCGAAGCACGCGAACGAGACGCGTGACGAGCAGATGGAGGCGTACCTCGGTCCGCTGTTGCGGTTCGCGGAGAGCGTCGTTCCGAAATCGCGACGCGCGGAAACGAGGACGCTGTTCATGGCCACCGCGGGCGTGCGCGCGCTTCCGCCGGCGCAACAAGCGCGCGCGTTGGAACGGTGCCGCTCCGTTTTGAATCGAAGCGCGTTCGGAACGTCTCCAGAACGTCTCCAGAACGTCTCCAGAACGTCTCCGCCGAACGTGCGTGTGATCACCGGCGCGGACGAGGGTCTGTACGGCTGGATCGCCGCCAACTACGCCGCGGGCACGCTGTACGACCCGCCGACCAGCACCGTCGGCGTCGTCGAGCTCGGCGGCGCCAGCGCGCAGGTCACGTTCCGACCGGAGAAAAAGCCGCCGCGCGCGTACCGCGCCGAGCTCGTCGTGGCCGACCGCAAGTGGGCCGTGTACACGCACAGCGCGCTCGGGCTGGGGCTGGACGCCGCGCGCCGCGCGTACGAGAGGCGCGCGCGCGACGCGCGGGCGGCGGAGGCGGCGGGAAACGCTTCTTCTTCGGGAAAACACTTCGAAACACTCGGCGCGGCGCCGCCGGCGACGACGCTCGTCGATCCGTGCGCGCTCGCGGGGTCCGAACCGCTCGGGTCTCCCGTCGGGAGGGGCGACTTCGCGGCGTGTCGCGCGGCGTGCGCGGAGCTGATGGGCGCGCGACGGAACGACCAAACGCTCTCCGCGACGGGGTTCGGGGGCTCGTTCCTCCCTCCGCTGCGCGGCTC
>Ga0181564_10004910_pt1 | contig 11250 bp, 7 predicted proteins | sample 011ome_24_FD_134512 | JGI IMG/M metagenome (GOLD analysis project Ga0181564, IMG submission 134512) | Coastal salt marsh microbial communities from the Groves Creek Marsh, Skidaway Island, Georgia - 011513CT metaG (megahit assembly) | ecosystem: Environmental > Aquatic > Marine > Intertidal zone...
TGTCTTTCAACGATTCATTACAAGATATATGATATTTTTCAGTATTTTCAGTTGCGAACAATGACTCTAATATGGTTTGACAGTATCGAAGTGAATGGTGTAATTGCTGAATGTGACCGAAATTATATTTTCCAATTTGAATCGCTCGCATACATTTTTGTATATCTCCAACTTCATGCAACTCTTTTCTTACCTTTAACAATGTTTGCATATTTTTCAATGCATGTTCAATAGAATCATAACGATTGTTTAAAGTAGTTTCATCAGTAATCGGGTGCAATAAATAATGTTCAAATAACCGTTTACCCATTGGACAAATAGTTCTATTGGTAAAGTCCAAGACCGAATTTGTCTTGTTATGGTATGTACTTTCTGATATTATATTCAATTGCTTTAGAGAATGGTTCGCCATATACAAATCACTCTCTTGAAATTCAAATTCAGGATGTTTTATTTTATGAATTAACATTGGATCGTGTTCGAAGACAAAATCCAGTAAAAATACAAAACATTGACACGCAATTTGCTTCTCGTGAAATCCACATTTTTCAATATAGAATTCGATGTCTGGTACCTTACAATATTGTTGCAATATTTCGTGCTGATATGTTTGTTTTTCGCAACGAATATAAGACAATGACAACGGATTCTTTTCGTCCTGAATATCTACTAGATGACCATACACATCGTGTAGTCCAATATAAGACAATGTATTTTGAATTTGTTCTTGTGTATATTGGTCAGAATCAAACACACATATATATTCTTTTGGAGTATAGATCGAAACCATGCGCTCTAGATAATCATACGAAGACGGATCTTTCTTGTACTCGGTTTTCATCTCAGCATATTTTGTATGACCGGTAACAATATTAATGAGAGAAATACCAATATAGAGCATTTCGATTTTGTTTAATTTACTAATATTCCGAATCATAAATCGAAAACACATGATGTACTGTGAATGTTGGGGTTCAGTTATACTGAAAAATGTACCTGGAGAACAAATTACATCTAGTTTACGATCATGTCCTTTATCCGTTTTGTATTGCGTATATATTGCGACTGTAAAATTGTGTCTCTGCAATTTTTCAATGTATTTGTCAATTTGATACTCCGGAAATCCAGCCATAAGAACATGTGTATTTTCGTCACAACCTCTCACTCCTTTTTTCACAGACATGTTAAAATCGCAAATTGTTTTAAATTCCACAATCTCACTACCGTATATTGCACCAGTGTCTACATTTTTATATCCATATACTTCAAAAAATGATCCAACTTGCATTAATACGATTGAACGCTTGCCATATTTCTTTTGAAGTATATCTGTTTCATTAAAATAAGATTGAATGATAGACATATGTCGTTTCTCTCATTGTTGTTTATAATTTAATCTTTAAATAGTTCTTATTATTCGAGTATATCTGCAATTTGGATAGATTCTTGATCTTTTTCTACATCACCACTCAAAATTGTATTTTTCATGGTTTCACGTAGAACATTTTCAGGTGCTGTGCATCCAGGTTTTATCATTTTTTTTGCACGAAGATACTCTTTAATTTTATAAACCGGAATTGTATCTATTTGAATTATATCGTCATGTATTTTTTTGCGTGTTTTTTTATTAGGCAACAATACCACAACTTTTCCATCATATTTTCCAATCCTACATGTTTTCTTGATTTTTTTCACCTTTTTTGTTTTCTTTGCTTTCCCCCCTTTACTTGGTGTAGTAGTATTTTGAGGCTGTTGTGTAGATAATTCAGGTGACGCATGATTCAGTTCTTTTTTGCGTTTTTTCTTCATATCCAAGAACTTTTTTTGTCGTTCTTTAAGTCGTATATCGATTTGATCTATAGAAACTGTTTCATTTGTTGGCTGAAACATTACATCATGGTGTGCTGTATCATTTTGTATTTGTTTCAGAGTTTTTTTTCTTCCTTTTTTTAAACAACCATAATTTGGTTCTTTTTGGACAGTTTTTACATGGGTATCAAAATCAGATTCTACCAAATCCAATTTAAACGATTCTGAATTAGTTTGGGTTTTGTTCTGTGATTTCTGATAGTTATCTTCCAAAAGATTCAATGTATGCATTGTTGTGTCGAAAGTATTTGATTCTTCCTGGGATTCAGAATTATTTGATTTTCCGCCTGCTTTTAAATCACTTCTGTATTTGGCCAAACGTTGAATTAATTGTTTTTTCAAACTCGTGTTTGATTTGGGTTTTTGTTTTGTTGTTTTGAGTGTTGGTTTCGTGATATCAGTCAAATTCAAGCCTTCTCTTGTCACTGATTTTTCTTCCATTGTATATTAAACACATATTAACAATACATATTAAATGCAAATTGATTGTCGTTTTTTTTCACATTTGTATGTTTTATGAATTCTTCTATTCCCTTTTTTACATCTTTTAATGTAAGTGTTTTCTTTTGTACATATTCATTCGAACAAAATAATCTCTGACTATGATATATTTTCACTTTAGAAAACAGGCTCTCCATATCTCTTCCTTGAAATTTGAAATATTTAAAATTTTCTTTAAAAAGTATATGCATTTTTTCCACATCTGTTTCATATAGTTTCCAATTGTCTGTTTTCACTTTTGTATGAAAAATTTGAAAGAGTTCAGTATATGAATATTTTTCTAAATGATATTGCCATTGAAATCGAGACTTTAATCCTTGATTTGCTTGAAAAAAACAAGAGTTTAATTCTTCTTCATAACCAGCTATTATAACCATCAAGTTATTTTTGTGATCACTTAGCATTTCACATAATGTATCCATACATTCTTTCGAAAATGAGTCTATTTTATCTGTGTTTCCTAAGGAATACGCTTCATCGATAAATAAAACTCCTCCAATAGCTTCTTCAACTATAGTTTTCGTTTTTATAGCAGTTTGACCTAGATAACCAGCAACTAAATCTGCTCGTGTTACCTTTTTAAAGGTTGACTTCGGTAAAACATTGAGTTCTTTGAAAATTTTTCCAATGCATCCTGCTAAATCAGTTTTACCCGATCCAGGTGGTCCATAAATAACCATATGTAAGAAGTCATTGTCGTTATGCAAATTTTGTAAATAATATAATACTTGTTGCATTATTTGATTTTTTACATGTTTCATTCCAATCATTTTATTTAGGCGAATAAGAGCAGGCGTAATGGAATACAACATTTTAATATCGAAAGTATATTTTGCATTGGAAAACATTTTTGATTTTTTTGAAAATGTTATGAGATCTTCTAACGTTTTTATTTCACGATATTTATCTCTAAAAGTTGAATCAATATACAATGGATCTAGTTTTAAACTTGGATGTGTATCTACTGTATATTTTATATGATTTATTTCTTCAGAAATATTTGATTTCATTGTTTGTAAAAACAGTGAATTGAATTCTGTACAGGTTTTCATACGTAATGTTTATTCTTAAAAACATATATTTAATACAAAATAAAAATATTAAAAACAAAATTGATTTTTATATGTAATTACGTGTTTTTCCAATACACAATGATTCATAACTCAAAAGCTATGCAATACATAGAAGAACCTTGGAAAATTATCGAAAGTTATTTCGAAGGACAGTACTTACGGCGTATGGTTAGACATCAGATCGAATCATACAATGACTTCATATCGCATAAAATCCGTACAACGATTGATATGTTCAATCCAATTAGAATTGTATCTCTAAATGACTATAACAATGAAGTAAAGTTATTCAAAATCGAAATCGAACTACAATTTAAAAATTTGTCTCTTCTTCAACCACAGTTACATGAAAACAATGGAGCTACCAAAACAATGTTTCCTCAAGAAGCAAGACTTCGTAATTTCACATATTCATCTATTATGCTTTGTGACATTGAAATAAAAGTAACACGCAGATATGGAGATAAATTAGATGATGTACATTCAAATATTAAAACAATTCCTAAGGTACAACTTGGCAAAATGCCGATAATGTTAAGATCCGATATATGTTTGTTAAGTCAGTATTCTCATGTGGGTATAGATAAAACTTGTGAATGCAAATATGATCCTGGAGGATATTTTATTATCAATGGTAGCGAAAAAACAGTATTGGCACAAGAGAGAATAGCTGAAAACCGTATATATGTGCGTGAATCAAAATCGAACTCAAAATGGCTTTATACAGCAGATATGAAAAGTATTCCAGATTTTAAAATTATTTCCCCAAAACAAATAATGCTAATGATTGCCGGAAAAAATAATGGTTTTGGTCATCCAATATATGTAAAAATACAAAGAATCAAGCAACCAATTCCGTTATTTGTGTTGTTTAGAGTTCTTGGTGTCATATCCGATATTGATATTGTAAATCATATTGTGTTACAATCAAATGATCAATGTGATCAAGTACAAAATATGATTTTCTCACTAAAAGCTTCCATTGTAGAAGCAAATGCATATACAAATCAAGACGAAGCATTTGAGTATTTTATATCGCAAATATCTTACTCTTTTACTGATAAATATAGCAAACAAAAAGTTGATTATGCAAAAGACATTATTAAAACAGACATATTTCCTCATTGTCGAACAGAGATAGAACGCGTTTATTTATTGGGGTATATGACCAACAAAATTTTACAGTGCAAATTAGGAATGTTAAGTCCAGATGATAGGGACAGTTATGTAAATAAGCGCATTGACTTAGTTGGTTCTTTGTTAAACAACTTGTTCCGTAACTACATGAATAAGGTGGTAAAAGATTTAACCAAAGAAGTAATTAAAGAAATCAATAATGGATCTTGGAAATCCAAAGATGATTATATGAACATTATCAATAATCGCAATATTCACAAGTTTGTCAAATCTTCTACTATAGAAGGTGGGATTAAAAGGGCTTTGTCTACTGGAGATTTTGCAGTGAAGAGTCCTAATAGTACAAAAGTTGGTGTAGCACAGGTATTAAATCGTCTAACATATATATCTAGTTTAAGTCACCTGAGACGCATAAATACACCGATTGATAAAACTGGTAAGTTAGTACCACCACGCAAATTGCATAATACAAGCTGGGGTTACATTTGTCCTGCTGAAACTCCAGAAGGGGCATCTGTTGGTATTGTGAAAAACATTAGCTATATGGCACATGTTACTATACCATCCAATAGTGACAGTTTGTATGAGATCGTTCAAGATAAAATTATCAAATTATCTGATATACAACAACCAAATGATTGTTACAACAAAGTAAAATTGTTTATTAATGGTTGTTGGTTGGGAATTGTCAAAAACCCAAAACAATTGTATGATGATTTGAAACATAAAAAGTACAGTGGCATTATCAATATATATACAAGCGTTGTGTTTGATATTTCTAATCTAGAAATAAGGATATGTAATGATGCAGGTCGACTAACTAGACCTTTATTGCGAGTTCAAAATAATAAACTGGTGTTCAATGAAAATATCGGAGATATGTTACAAAAAAAAGAAATAAAATGGGATGATTTGTGTTGTAACCATAAACTGGAGGATACAGTGATAGAATACATTGATCCAGAAGAGCAGGAGTATAGTATGATATCTATGAATCCAAATCAAATTATAGAACAAAAAGATACAACATATGGATACACTCACAGTGAAATCCATCCCAGCACTATATTTGGTATTTTGGCGTCTTGTATTCCTTTTCCAGAGCATAATCAGTCCCCGAGAAATACTTATCAGTGTGCCATGGGAAAGCAAGCTATGGGAATATATGTGTCTAATTATCAGTATCGTATGGACAAAACATCGTATGTACTTTCATATCCAATGCGTCCTTTGGTTGACACTCGATTGATGAGTTTAATGAATCTAAATCAGCTACCATCGGGTGAAATGGTAGTTGTAGCTATCGCTACATACACTGGTTATAATCAAGAAGATTCTTTGATTGTTAATAAATCGGCTATAGATCGTGGTTTATTCGCGGCGACTATATATCACACAGAGAAGGATGAAGACAAAAAAAATCACGGAGACGAAGAAATCAGATGTAAACCTGATAAATCAAATACAAAAGGTATGAAACTAGCCAATTATGAACATTTAAATAGCAATGGATTAATTAAAGAAAATACACTACTTGGAAAAAATGATATTATTATGGGCAAAAAAGTACCGATCAAGGAAAATAGAAATGACAATCGAAAAATTATTAAATTCCAAGATTTGAGCAAACTGTACAAAACAAGTGAAGATGATACTTATATTGATAAAAACTACATCGACCGAAATGGTGAAGGATATACATTTTGTAAAGTGAGAATAAGAACATTTAGAAAACCTGTTATTGGAGATAAATTTTCGTCTAGAAGTGGACAAAAGGGAACAATTGGTCTAGTTCTACCAGAGGAAGATATGCCGTTCACATCGGATGGTATTCGACCTGACATAATCATTAACCCACATGCTATACCTTCTCGTATGACAATAGCCCAATTGAAGGAAACTATTATGGGTAAAATATTATTGGAATTAGGATTGTATGGTGATGGTACTAGCTTTAATGATTTCCCTATTCAAAATATATGTGATGAGATGCAGAAATATGGTTTTGAAAAGCACGGAAATGAAATAATGTATGATGGAATGACAGGAAATCAAATGGAATCCAGTATTTTCATGGGACCTACTTTCTATCAACGATTAAAACATATGGTAAATGATAAAGTACATAGTCGAAATGATGGTCCAAAAGTTGTTTTAACACGACAACCTGCAGATGGTAGAGCTAGATCAGGAGGATTAAGATTTGGAGAAATGGAAAGAGATTGTATGATTAGTCATGGCGCGTCGTCTTTTACAAAAGAAAGGATATACGATGCTTCGGATAAATACGAACTTATGATCTGCAAGAATTGTGGCATGAATGTTTGTTATAATAACAGTAGTATTCACTATTGTAGATATTGTGATAATCGCAGTGATTTCACAAAAATCAAAATTCCATATGCATGTAAATTATTGTTTCAAGAATTGACAACAATGAATGTAATACCACGAATTCTTACTACATAAATACATATCATATAAATGAATAAACTTTGTTATCTGTTATCTGTTATCTGTTGTTTGTTATCTGTCTTTTTTTGGGGGATCCCATTACTGGTGAATTCGATATGCAAGATGTTTCAACTTCACAAAATTGAAATGAAATATGATTATGTATCGATTTGCACTATTCAAAACATTATTCAAAATGAACATGATTCAAATTCAAGCTATGACTGACCTCGTGACGGAATTCCAACAAAATATTTCAGTGTACACTGAAAATGTTGTTCGTGAATTATCCAAGAAGTATAACTTTGATTTTGAAGAAGCTATGATGAGCCTTTCAGAAGAGCTGAAGCAAACGACACATGAGAAGACGCCTCAACCCAAGAACGACGAAGAACAGATATTCAACCGAGCAGATGAAGATGTTGCGAAAGATTGCGATGTAGAAGAAGAAGATGCTGCTGCTGTTGAGTCCGCAGAAGAATCTGCTGAAGAATCTGAATCCGAAACAGTAGCAGCGAATGAGTCTAATGAAGGTGAAGGTGAAAGTGAAAGCTCTTCGAGTAATTCAGATTCAGATTCAGATTCTTCCAATCAAGAAGATAATGTTCCTCAACCGTATCCCAAAACAGCGTATCCCTTGCCGTACACAGGTGTTTTGTATGATTCATGTCATGGTATCCGTTTGCAACACAATATGTTTGTTCAGTGTCCTGCGAAGTCTATCAAAAATGCGTCTCATAATTTGTGTAAAACATGTTTTAAACAATCTCAATCCAACGATCATGGAAAACCAAATTGTGGGTTGATCGAAGATCGTATGAGTGTTTCCTTTGACGCATATAAAGATCCTCGGGGTAAGCGTCCAAAACCATTTCTCCAGGTCTTGAAGCAATTAAAGTTGGAGCCAAGTGAAGTAAAAGCTGAATTCGAAGAAAAAGGAATAAGTGTTCCGTCTGAATTCTGGGAAGAACAAGGTAAACCCACTAAAAAACAACAAAAGAAAAACAAAAAAAAGGCTGAAGTAGTAGTTTCTTCTTCAGATGAAGAAATGAATGATGCAGATCACGATACAAATAATCATGACGACAACGAAGATGGTGATGAAATAGAAGAAGTAGATAAAGATGTTGATTTTGTAGAATACAACAATGTTAAATATTATCAGTCAGACGATTACATTTTATACGACATTGAAACGAAAACTAGAATTGGATATTATTGCAAAAAGAAAAATGGAGTAGTGTTCGATTAAACAAAGACAGTGATTAAAAGATAAGGAAAAAAGTTTAAAATGAATAAAAAATCTTTTTTTAGAGCAATGTTTCATAAGGCAATAATTTATTGTCGTTGGTAAAATATAAAAATTGATTGTCGTACTCCAAAGAAAAATCAGATGGTCTTAAAATACTCCAATCTAAATCATCTTCTAGCAATCCACAGTATGTGTAAATGTATCCTATAAATGCGCGACACCAAAATCTATTAGTTTTTTGAGGATGCGTATCAATTCGAAAATATGCTTCGATCCAATCAGTGGGACAAATATCGTACATTTTATTAGTGACGTTTGTATACAATTTCTTTAATTTCTCATCCGAAAAACACGAATCGTCACATTCTATTGTTCGATAATAACATTCACCTCCAGTACTTTTATAAGAATCTATCATGTCTCTTAATGGAGTTATTTGAACTCCAAATTTTGCATGTCCGTTTAAATTTTCCCATCCAGATTCCCATACATATAACCCTTTAAGATCAGGGTGGACAAATGTAGGATCTTTCAACACCATTGCTACATGCGTGAATTTGCTATCTGTACCCCATTTTACCAAATCAGAAAAAAAACTCCAAATACCTGGAGCATTACAACTAAATAAAATGATATCACCCGTTTTTAGCTTATTCATAAATGATTATATATATGCATATCATTTAAATTATAATTATTTCTTTATTCGTTGTCTTTTTCGTTTTATTTTTGGAGGATTAGATTCTTTATCATCATGCGTATTTAGTAATCGGTTTAACATATTTTCTTCATCGTCGTCGTCGTCATCAGAATCAAATGCTATCTTTTTGGTAGTATTTTTATCTTCACGAATACTTACTGCCTTTTTAATTGGAGTTGCATATTCGTCATTATTATCCGTTGTATGTGCTAGTGATGGAGATAATGAGAACGAGGTGATTATATTTTGTGATTCGGAACAGTCTATAATAGGTGTCGGAGGCGTGCCGGGTTCAGTGAATTGAGATGCATCTAAATTTAATTCATGACATGAATTTGAATTTTGTTTATGTGTGTTCTGGTTACGATCCATAATTTCTTTGCATGTTTTCATTATGCTTGCATTTTGATTCATAATGCAATTTATTTGCTTCATTTGCAATTCGCAATCTTGTTTCCATTTTTCGCATTCTTTTGCGAAACATTCGCAATCTTTAATTTTTGTTTCAATATGATTGAACATATAATATAGATTTAATGTAAGTTTATAATACATAAGTGATTTCAATTTTGTGATCCTTCTACAGTAACAACTTAAGTACATTACACCGACCGAAAACAAAAATGAGACAAACAAATTATTAGTTATAAATTCTAAAAGCGTGTTTTACACCTTTGAACATTTAAAACTATTGGAGCAGAATATAACTCTACATTAAAAAGCATTGAAGATCAAATAGATTATATAATAATTTTATACAAAAAGGTTAATCATAATATATTAGATATAATTCATATAAAATCCGACGATATTACTTGTGATAATATTATTCCGAGAAAACCACTAAGTAAGAATGCTAAAAGGGCAGGTTGGCAAGGATGTAATTTACAATTTACAAATATTCATTTTATTACACCGGCTGTTTAAATGTTCAAAGGTGTAAATAATTTTCTAAATGTTTTTTTCATCATCATCAAATACACATACATTATCTAAACATGCTTTTTGTCTTCGTAATGGTATATGATTGTAATCTAACTTTGTAGTGGAGGAAATATGTACATCAATAAATTGTACCTTTTTTTTTACCTTGCAATTGGTTTTCATTTGTTCTTTAAATTCGTTCTGTTTTTGTATTTTCACTGAATCTTCTTTCATGTTTGAATTATTATTATTCTTTGTATACATTACATATTATAATACATTTCAATTTTTTAGTTTAATTAATAGTGTAATTTAATACACATTTTATGTAAAACTAGACCCAATAAAAATAATCACAATAATTAATCCTAAGTTTTTATTCGAATTCCAAAAGACAATACCACTTTTCATTTTCTAACCCACACCAATTATCAAAATACATATAAATAGCATAACATAATCCTTTGTTCGGTAATGTGTATGTTCTGTTTATCATTGACTTTATAAGAGATCCCAAACATTTATATCTCTCATCTATATTTGCTTGTTCCTCATTTTCCAAAGTCTTATATTTGTCTGGATTCCACCTTATAAAATACACTGGTATACCACCAAAAATGTTGGCAATATTGACCATTCTTGATTGTTCACATTCGCAATTACGACCATTATGTTGGTCTTCGTCGCATTCTAAAACAATGACAAATGTATCACATTCAAATACTCTATCAGGTCGTTCATATCCACATGTACCATTATCAATAATTTTATCACTACTATTCCCTTCAAGTCCAATACCGTCTAAATATTCAAATAATTCATATTGCTTGTATAATTGTTTGATTTCAAACTCTTTGGATGTTGGATCGCAAATTTCGCATTCACCAACAGAGTTCAAAATGTATAATAAATTGCAATTTTTGCATTTCTTTTCTATATAGCACATGTCAAATTCTGTTTTATGATTGTTGCAATGTCTGGCTTTCATATTTGTTCCATATTGTGCTGGTAATTTACATATACAACATTTTGAAGAACTTCTGCGTATATCACCTGGTTCGCGATGTTGTCGACACCGATCTGGTGTTTCATTTGGTGTGCCATAACTTGCTGCTGTTTTACAATTTTTGATTTTACAACAATTTAACCTTACATCTATCATTGTTTCATTATCCGCATGGATCTTACAATACTGCGCCTTTTGTCCAAGCACACCAAAACTGGCTATGACAGTACACCCTTCATGTAGGCATATGTTGTTTCTGTTGTGAACATCTATCATGGTTTTTTTATCTGCATGGGTCTTACAATACTGCGCCTTTTGTCCAAACACACCAAAA
>Ga0181564_10004912_pt1 | contig 11249 bp, 12 predicted proteins | sample 011ome_24_FD_134512 | JGI IMG/M metagenome (GOLD analysis project Ga0181564, IMG submission 134512) | Coastal salt marsh microbial communities from the Groves Creek Marsh, Skidaway Island, Georgia - 011513CT metaG (megahit assembly) | ecosystem: Environmental > Aquatic > Marine > Intertidal...
CGAGGACCGTCCGCCGCCGCGATAGTCCCGGATGCCGTACTTGGCGTCATAGGTGTAGTCCGCATGGCCCGGGCGGTACTTCTGCGAAATCTCGGAATAGTCCTTCGAACGCTGATCGACATTTTCGATCATCATCGAGACCGGCGCGCCGGTGGTCTGGCCCTCGAAGACGCCCGAGAGAATTTTCACCTGATCGGGTTCCTGACGCTGGGTGGTGAAGCGCGACTGACCCGGACGGCGGCGGTCCAGATAGACCTGCGCATCGGCTTCGGCGAAGGGCACGCGCGGCGGCACCCCATCGACGACAACGCCGATGGCGGGACCGTGGCTTTCGCCCCATGTCGTAAACCGGAATATCTGACCGAAGCTGTTGCCGGCCATGGCCCCACTCCTTCGGTTCAGGTGTCGTCGTGTTTCAGACCCGAGAGCAGGTCCGAGACGGCGGCGGCCTCGTCCACGGCGACCATGCCGACGACGTGATAGCCGCTGTCCACGTGATGGGTTTCCCCGGTCACACCCGCGCCCAGATCGCTCAGCAGATAGAGCCCCGCGCCGCCAACATCGTCCGTGGTCACGTTGCGCTTGAGGGGGGCGTTCAGCTCGTTCCATTTCAGGATGTAGCGGAAGTCGCCGATGCCGCTGGCGGCCAGCGTCTTGATCGGTCCCGCCGAGATCGCATTGACCCGGATGCCCTGGCCGCCTAGATCGACGGCCATGTAGCGCACGCTGGCTTCCAGCGCCGCCTTGGCCACACCCATCACGTTGTAATGGGGCATGACGCGCTCGGCGCCATAATAGGTCAGGGTCAGCAGGCTGCCGCCCTCGGGCATCATTTGACTGGCGCGCGCGCAGACATCGGTGAAGGAGAAGCACGAAATGTCGAGGGAGCGCAGGAAGTTGGCCCGCGAGGTATCGACATACTTGCCCTTCAGCTCTTCCTTGTCGGAATAGGCAATCGCGTGGACCACAAAATCCAGGCTGCCCCATTCGGACTGCAGGGTGTCGAAGACATTGTCCATGCTCGCTTCGTCGGTCACGTCGCAGGGCAGCAGCAGCTTGGCATCGACCGAATCCGCGAGCGGGCGCACGCGTTTTTCCAGTGCCTCACCCTGATAGGTGAAAGCCAGCTCGGCCCCGTGATCGGCAACCATCTTGGCGATACCCCAGGCGATCGAGCGGTCGTTCGCGACGCCCATGATCAGGCCGCGTTTTCCGGCCATCAATTGCGCTTGTGCACTCATGCAGTCCCCATCATCGAGCAAATACCCCGTCTGTCGGCATCCTACACCAACGCCTTGGTCCGGCAAGGCTGTGGCGGGCGCCGAGGTGACGGGTGGTTTCGTGTTTAATATGATAGGCTTAGGCGATGACCAATGAGAGAAATATGGGCAATAGCCGACTCGACACATTGCAGAACGAGCTGACATTCGTGCGGACGGTTGTCCGGCGGTTTTCCCAGGACCGCGTCCTGGTGGCGGCATCCTCTCTCAGCTACACCTCGCTGCTGGCGATCGTGCCGCTGTTTGCCATTGCCTTTTCGGTGATGATGGCCTTTCCGGTCTTCGATGGACTGACCCAGCAACTGCTGAGCATCGTGCTGTCCTATGCCGCGCCGCATATTGGCGGCGAGCTTGAGAACTACGTGGATACCTTCGTGTCCAACACCAGCCAGCTGACGGTGCTTGGCGTGGTCTGGCTGGCCGTCACCGCGATCATGCTGCTTTCAACCATCGAAAGCGCATTCAATGCGATCTGGCGGGTCGAGAAATCCCGCCCTATCGGGACGCGCATTTTTGCCTATTGGGCCACCCTGACACTGGGCCCGCTGCTGATGGGGACGGGGCTGTCGGTCAGTACGGCAGCCTTTGCCATGAACAATTTTCAGGCGCTTGGGGTCGATCTCGGCTTTGTGCGTGAGTTCGGCCTGCGTCTGATGCCGTTCGTCTTTGCGGTCGGCGGTTTCACGATCCTCTACCTGGCCTTGCCGAACCGGCGTGTGAAATGGCGCTACGCGGTGCTGGGGGCTGTCGTGGCCGCTGTGTTGTTTGAACTTCTGAAGGCCGGGTTCGGGTTCTACCTCGCCAATGCCGGGACATTCGAGAGTGTCTATGGCTCGCTGGCCGCGTTGCCGGTCTTTCTGATCTGGATGTATCTGGTCTGGGCCGTTGTGCTGTTCGGCGCGATCGTCGCCGCGACGCGTCCGGAATGGCTGGCCGCGCGGCGCGCGGAAGACTTCGGGCCGCTGAGCCCGGCGCGGGCGCTCCTGCGCGCGCTGCAGGTGATCGGCAAGCTGCTGCAGGCCGGTCGCGATGGTGACACCGTTTCCGAGAGCGCGCTGCTGGATGTGACCGGGGGCGATGGCGAAGCATTCGGGACCGTGCTTGCGCGACTTGAGGAGTCGGGCGTGATCGCACGAACCGAAGCCGACGATCCGATCTCTATGTGGCGCTGGGCTATGGTCCGGGCCTGCCCCATCGGGATTCCCAGGCGGACCCCGCCTGGACCGAGCCGCTGGCCGATCTGGTCAACGCCTACAATCTGGCGCGCGACGAAACCATGGGGCTGCCGGTCAAACAGATCATTGCCTAGGCCCAGTTGGGCGACGGTACCCCGCGGGTTGTGAGCAGCAATACTTGAACCACGGCGCGACACACGATCCGGCGCTTCGCGGACATTATGAGCCCGAAGGTCTGGCCGAACGGCTTCTGGCGGCGCTGGATGACCCGAAGCTGGAGGTCGGTCCGGCGCTCGACCAGTTTCATGTGGGCGGTGCCAGGGCAACGGAACGCCTGCTGGAAAGGCTCGACAGGTTGCCCGGTGCGCAGGTTCTCGATCTGGGCTCCGGCCTGGGGGGACCGGCGCGTCTTCTGGCCAGGGTCCGGGACTGGGATATTACCGGGGTCGATCTGTCCCCGGCTTTCTGCCGCATTGCGCGGGCCCTGTCCGGACGGTCCGTTCAGGCCGGACAAACCCGGTTTGTTGCGGGAAACGCCCTGCAACTGCCGTTTGCCGACAACGTCTTCGATCTCGTGTGGAGCGAACATGTCGCGATGAATATCGGAGACCGGGACGCGCTTTACCGTGAACTGGCCCGGGTCACCCGGCCGGGCGGCGCACTCGCCATGTTCGATGTGACGCTGGGCGAGACGGCCGAACTGCTGACCTATCCCGTGCCCTGGGCGCGCGCGCCTGCCCAGAGCCACCTCGTCAGCCCGGACGAATTTCGCACCGCGGTCATCGGGGCAGGGTGGTCGGAGGGCATCTGGTCGGATGAAACCGGATTTGCCCGGGACTGGCTGGCGCGCGCGCGTCCGCCAAAATCTGCGGCAGGGCCGACACTGCGTCAGGTCATGGGGGACGATTTTCCGGCGATGCTGGGAAATCTCCGCGACAATTTCGCCGATGGCCGGTTGGGCGCGATCCAGGCGGTGTTCATCAAGCCTGTCTGATTGTCAGGACTCGATGACCTTCCAGCTCCCGTCCGGTTGCTGGCAGGCCGTCCCGAAACCCTGTTCGCTTTTGCCGTCCACATTCACCGTGGTCTGATACTCCCGGCAGGTGGCGCCGGTCTGGGCGCTGCGGCCTTCGCGCACTGGCGTGACCGTGCCGGAATTGCCGGAGTCCGGGTTGTTCCAGCGGACGGTTTCACCCACGGGGCGGGCGTGGGCAGTTTCTTCGGCCTCGACCATTTTCGCCTGGTCTTCGGCGGTGAGGGATTTCGCGAGCTCGCGCCCGAGCATCGCACCGCCCAGCGTGCCGAGTGCGGTGGCAATGATCCGTCCCGAGCCGCCGCCGAACTGCGACCCGAGAATCGCGCCGCCCACGCCACCGAGCACGGTGCCGATGGTTTCGTTCCGTTCGCTTTCCGTTGCGCAGGCCGACAGAATGAAGGCCGATGCGACCAATGGTGCAATTGCTCTCATGCCCATGACATTGTTCCTTTCGAATCCCAAACGCCGGAACGCCCGGCTTTGGTTGATGTAGGAACGAAGTGGTGCGTTCGCCAGTTCCGCTATGCTATCGCACCCAGATTGAATATTCGCATGAAGGCAGGAATACGGCATGACCACCACCGATCCCTTTGCAAAGTTCGATGCCTGGTTCCGCGAGGCGCAGGAGTCCGAGCCCTCGAATTCCAATGCGATGACACTGGCCACGGTTTCGTCCGCCGGCCGTCCCTCCACAAGGGTGGTCCTGTTGAAGGATCATGACCCACAAGGGTTTGTTTTCTATACCAACTTCAACAGTCAGAAGGGCCGGGAGCTGCTGGCAAATCCCCACGCCTCGCTGTGTTTCTACTGGAAATCCCTCGACCGCCAGATCCGTATCGAAGGCGTGGCCCGTCCGGTCGCGGATGATGAGGCCGATGCCTACTACGCCTCCCGTCCGCGCGGCAGCCGAATCGGCGCCTGGGCGTCCGAACAGTCCCGGCCGATTGCCTCGCGTGACCTTCTCGAAGAACGTGTGGCGGAACTGACGAAGAAATACGAAGGTGCGGAAATTCCGCGTCCGCCGCACTGGTCTGGCTTCCGCGTGGTCCCCGACCGGATCGAATTCTGGACCAACCGCGAGAGCCGCCTCCACGACCGGGAAGTCTTCCTGCGTGACGGCGAGGCCTGGACGGAGCTGCGTCTGCAGCCATAGGACAGCTCCCGAGCCATTTGATCTATGCCAAAGAAAATTGTCACTGATCTGGCACAATCTCTCTTTAGCAGAAGCAGGAGGCAGTGATGTTGACGCGCGAGGATTGTCTGGCGTTGTGCGAGTTGAGTGAGGAAGAGGTCGATGCGATTGCCGAGCATGAGCATGTTCCCGAAGTCGTAGCGATGGAGCTCGGTCAGTATCTTTGTCACACGCCCGATGGTGAGGCCCGGATCGAACGGATGATCGTGGACGATATTGAGAATGCGCGGGCGCATGGCAATTACGAACACATGGCCAAACTGGTCGGGGTTCTGCGCCACTTTATCGAGAAGCATCCGCACCACTGACTTTCCAAGTGCCCCCATCTGGACTACCTATGGGCTATGGAAGGCAAACGACGAAGCGTCATTCTGACAGGGGCCAGCCGTGGCATCGGCCACGCGACCGTCAAACGCTTTTCGGATGAGGGCTGGCAGATCATCACCTGCTCGCGCGACCCCGTTCCCGAACATTGCAAACGCGATCCGAACTGGACCTCCCACATCCCCACCGATCTGGGCGATCCGGCAGATGTGGAGCGCTTTGTCACCGAAGCGCTTGAGTTGCTTGGCGATGCGCCCCTCAACGCTCTGGTGAACAACGCCGCCGTCTCACCGAAGGCGGAATTCGAGGAACGCCTCGGCTGCCTGAACGGCCCCATTGACGACTGGCGGGAGGTGTTTCAGCTGAACTTCTTCGCACCGCTCGCCCTGGCACGGGGCTTTGCGGCACCGCTCGCCAGGGCCGGCAAGCTGGATGAGGCCGAACCCGATGCCGGCGGCGGGGCGGCGATCGTCAACATCACGTCCATCGCGGGCCACGCAATCCATCCCTTCGCCGGATCGGCCTATTCGACCTCCAAGGCGGCGCTGTCGGCGTTGACCCGCGAGATGTCGGTGGAGTTCGCCGAGTTGAACGTCCGCGTCAATGCCGTGGCCCCGGGCGAGATCGAGACCGAAATGATCGGTGATGAATACGAACCGCTGGTCAACCGCATACCGATGCGCCGTATGGGCACACCCGCTGAGGTCGCCGCCACGGTGTACCAGCTCTGCAACCCGGATTTCGGTTATGTCACCGGCACCGAGATATTCGTCACCGGCGGCCAGCACCTTTACTAGAAAAGAATGACGTAGCCCCGGCTCCGTAGAATTCCTGGCTGGAGTCTTGCTGTTTTTTTGATTCAGAGCAATTTGCAACGGGCCCGTTTGGCTAGTATCCCGGCAGATCAAACTGGAGGAGATAAAGTCATGGCCATTCCTGTCATTCGTCCGAAAAAAGAAGACGTGCTGAAATGCATTGCGCGGTTCGATGAAATCAACGCCGTCGATGGTGGTCTGCCCGACCAGAAGGTCGAGGGCTACTACCGGACCTTCCGCAACGCGATCGGCTTCGAACAGCCCGAGGGTGAAGAGGTTTATTCGCCTATCGGTGATGAGGCCAAACCGAAAATTTCTCACCTCAAACCGGGCTTTGGAATCGGCTGGGTGACGGCCGATCCCGGGCAGGGCGTGATGATGCATGCCCATGACACGAACGAAACCTTCGTGGTCGTCGAAGGCACCTGGAAGTTTGAGTGGGAAGGCGAGGACGGCAACGATCACGTCATCCTGGGGGAGAAAGATATCGCATCCTTCCCGCCGGGCATTCAGCGTCGTTTTGAATGTGTGAGCGCGCGCGACGGTGAAGCGCGCGGCACGATCATGGCCGTGATCGGCGGCGATACACCGGGGGTCGAATGGTCACCGGAATCCGTTGAGATGCTGAAAGACGCCGGCGCCTGGCCAGACGCCGCCGAATAGGCTTCGGGCTCAGCCGACCGATTTCAGCCAGTGCAGCCTGTCCTCGATCTGGGCGAGTTCCAGATCGAGCCAGGCATCGAACTCACCCGGCTCGGAGCCGTAGCGCTCCTTGAGGTCGAGCAGGCGTGCATGCTCTGTCTCGCTGATCTCGCGCATCCGCTCGATCTGGTCGCGGGCATCCTCTTCATCCAGCAGATGCAGGAACCGCAGCTTCAGGGCGAAGACGAGCTGGGAGACCCCATCGACGGGGCTGCGCAGGTTCGAGATGAGCAGGTCACGCAGTTCGTGCCGGCCGGAATCGGTCAGTTCGAGGGTCTCGTGAACCGGGTCGGGCAGGTCTTCGATCGGTGCGACCAGACCCTCGGCGCGCAGCACCTCGATCGATGACCCCATCATGTCCAGGGACGGACCCGCGATGCGGCTGGTGAAGGCCCGCACCTCGCGTGCGAGATCGGCGTAGGTGTGCGGCCGGAGCGCCAGAGTCCCCAGCATGCAGAGGCGAATTGCCTCGCTGGGGATGAGGGTCTTGTCGCGATACATTCGTTAGGCGGCTGACCGCAGATCGAGCAGGTTCCAGACATCCTCAAAGGCGGCGACAAGATCGTCCATCATCGCGTCATCGTGGAGCGGCGTCGGTGCAATCCGCAGGCGCTCGGTACCACGTGGGACTGTCGGGTAGTTGATCGGCTGAACGTAAATGCCATGGCGGTCGAGCAACTCGTCGCTGGCAATCTTGCACAGCCGCGCATCACCGACGAAGACCGGTACGATATGGCTGACCGACGGCATGACATGCATGCCCGAGACGGTGAGGCGCTGCTTCAGCGTGGCCGCACGTTCCTGATGGCGGATGCGGATCGAGTTGTCCGCCTTCAGGATCTGAATGGCCGCGCGGGCCCCGGCGGCCACATGGGGCGGCAGTGAGGTTGAGAAGATGAAGCCCGCACCGTTGGAACGCACAAAATCCACCAGATTGGCCGAGGCGGCGATGTAACCACCCACATTGCCGAAGGCCTTGCCCAGCGTACCCTGGACGATATCGATCCGGTTCATCAGGCCATCGCGTTCGGCCACGCCCGCACCCCGTTCGCCATACATGCCCACGGCATGCACTTCGTCCAGATAGGTCAGGGCATTGTGCTTCTCGGCGACATCCACGATCTCGGCAATTGGTGCGATATCGCCATCCATCGAATACACGGACTCGAAGGCCACCAGCTTCGGGCGGTCACGGTCCACCCGCGAGAGCAACTCGTCGAGATGCTCGGGGTCGTTGTGACGGAAAATCACCTTCTCGGAGCGGCCGTGGCGGATACCTTCGATCATCGAGTTGTGGTTCAGCGCGTCGGAGACGACCAGGCAATCGGGCAGCATTGAGGCCAGGGTGGACAGGGCGGTCCAGTTGGCGACATAGCCCGAGGTGAAGAGCAGCGCGGCCTCTTTCTGATGCAGGTCGGCGAGCTCTTCTTCCAGCAAGACGTGATAGTGGTTGGTGCCCGAAATATTGCGGGTGCCGCCGGCACCCGCGCCGCACTTGTCGAGGGTTTCGTGCATCGCGGCCAGAACCTCGGGGTGCTGACCCATGCCCAGATAGTCGTTGGCGCACCAGACGACGATATCCTGAACACCGCCCTTCACATGGCGCGCGGCGCGCGGAAAGTCGCCCACTCTGCGCTCCAGATCGGCGAATTCGCGATAGCGTCCCTCGACGCGAAGTCCGTCAAGGCTCTCTGCAAAGTACTCTTCATAGTTCATGCGGTATCACCCATCATGCAGCGGGCAGTGCCAAAACGGCCGACGCGACCGATTTCCTGACCAGACTATAGCAATCAGACACAATTTTTCCATCGCGGCGCCACGCCGCAGCTTTCCCCGGTCATCAATCCACACCCGTCATTGCGAGGATCATCGCGACGGCGCAATCCAGTTGATCGGACATGTCGGCTCTGGATTGCTTCGCCGTTGGCTCGCAATGACAGCTCGGTCTCGTTAGGCTGGCATGCCTGGCGGCGGATCGCAGGGTGCCGTGTCCATCTTCGCCGGGATCGAAATCTCGATCAGGTCGAAGGTGTCGGACGTCCCCGTCTCATTGTGGGGAACGCCGCCGGGAATGTAGATCGAATCTCCGGCTTCCAGACGGACCGTACCGTCGGCAAAGGCCAGGTCGAGCCAGCCCTCAAGCATGTAGACGAACTGGCCGTCGCAGATATGGGTGTGCCAGCCGGTTGGCTTGACCAGGCCTTCCTTGGCGCGGGTGATCTGGACGCGCATCTTGCCGTCGCTGGCCTCCTGGGTGCCCAGATCGATGTAATCGAAGAAATCGCGGCGACCCTCGACGAATTGCGGGTCGTCCTTGCGGCGGACCTGATAGCCTGGCGCGTCATTGTCGTTCATGACCACTGCTTCGCTCATGGCGTTTACTCCCCTCCTTTGGTTCTTGGACAGGATGTTAGCGTGGATCGGGAAGACAAGGTAGGGGCACGCGCCTCCATCCAGAACGTCATGACCGGCCTTGACCCGGGCATCTATTCACGGGCCGGGGTGAGACACGCGGATCAAGTACGCGTGTGACGGCGCTGGAAGCCCTAAACCAGTCCCTCGTCCTGTACCCACTGCCAGGTGTCGTCCAGCGCCTTGGCGGCGCGGTCCATGCACATGCCGATCTCGTCCTCGGTGATGATGAGCGGCGGGCAAAGGGCGACGCTGTCTGACGGCAGCGCGCGCATGATCAGGCCGTGGTTCTGGGCAAAGGCATTCATCTTGAAGGCCACGCGTTTGGCCGGATCGAACAGCCCCTTGTTTTCGATGTCCGGGGTCAGTTCCATGGCGGCGAAGAGTCCGATACCTCGCACCTCGCCGACCAGCGGGTGATCGGCAAACTGGGCGAACTGCTCCTGGAAGGTGCCCATCACCGAACGGACATGGCTGAGCAGGTCGCGTTCCTCGTAGATGCGGAGCGTCTCCAGCGCGACGGCGGCCGAGACCGGATGGCCCGAATAGGTGTAGCCGGTGTTCCACATGCCGAACTTGTCGCCACCCTCGCGGAGCACCTCATAGACCTCGTTCGACATCATCACGCCGCCGATCGGCAGATAGGCCGAGGACAGCGCCTTGGCGATCGAAATCAGATCGGGCTCGATGTCGAAGGTCTCGCAGCCGAACATGTTGCCGGTCCGCATAAAGCCGGTGATCACCTCGTCGGCGATCATCAGAACGTCATGCTTTTTCAGGACGGCCTGGATTTTTGGGAAGTAGCCCTTCGGCGGAATGATCACGCCGCCGGCGCCCATGACGGGTTCGGCGATGAATGCGGCCACTGTTTCGGGGCCTTCGGCGACGATCATGTCGTCGAGTTCCTGGGCGAGACGTGTTGAGAATTCGTCCTCGCTCTCACCGTCCAGGCCTTCGCGCCAGAAATGTGGCGTGCGGGTGTGCAGAAAACGGTCCAGCGGAACGTCGAAGCCCTTATGGGCGTATTCGACGCCCGACAGGCTGGCGGCGGCCAGCGTGATGCCGTGATAGGCCTTGTGGCGGCCGATGATCTTCTTCTTCTCCGGCTTGCCGCGGGCGTTGTTGTAATACCAGACGATCTTGATCTGGGTGTCGTTGGCCTCCGAACCGGAATTGGTGAAGAAGACCTTCCCCATATTGCCCGGTGCCATCAGGACGAGCTTTTCAGCCAGATCGATCGCGACCTCGTTGGAGCGGTGGGTGAAGCCCTGGATATAGGGCAGTTGCAGCATCTGCTCGTAGGCGACCTTGGCGAGCCGTTCCTCACCGAAGCCCAGCGAGGTACACCACAGGCCTGCCATGCCCTCGATGATCTCGTTGCCCTGATCGTCATAGACATAGATGCCCTTGCCCTCATTCACGATCAGCGGGCCGTTTTCCTCGTGCATCTTCAGGTTGGTGAACGGATGCAGGTAATACTCGATATCCCGCGCGGCGGGAGAGTTGGGGGCAAACCGGGTGCGATCGGACGGAGCCATGGCGTGTCTCGTGTGTTGGAGGCGTTTCTGGCCCGAACGTTAGGCGAGGCGAGGATGGTGAGCAAGCATTGCGCGTGGTAACCCAGCCATGTGCCGGGTTTGTGGGTCGGGGTCTAGCCGTCTTCCAGCCGTTCGAATTCGTCCTTGCCGGCGTTCGGGCCGGCCTGAACCTCGATCAGTGACAGCACCCGGTTCTCCGCGGTGGCCAGCGCGTGGGGTGCGCCTGCCGGAACCGAGATCGATTCCCCGGGTTCGAGCGTGTGGGTCTGATCGTCCAGCGTGACTTCGGCCGAGCCGTCCACCACCGTCCAGTGCTGGGCGGCATGCCGGTGGCGGCGCAGATTGACCCGGCCGCCGGCATGCAGGGTGATCCGCTTGACGTTGAAGCCCGGCCCGCTGTTGAGCGTGCGGTACCAGCCCCAGGGGCGATAGACTTCCGGGAAGGTGACCGCTTCGCTGCGTCCGGCCTTGCCGAGCTGCTCGACAATGTCGCGCACCTGCTGAACCTCGTCCTTCGGGGCGACCAGCACCGCATCGGCAGAGGCAACCACCACGAAATCCTCCAGCCCGATGGCCGCCACCAGCGTGCCGTCACTGCGCAGATAACAGTCGCGCGACCCGACCTGCATGACATCGCCAACGACAACATTGCCGGCATTGTCCTTGCTGCCGATCTCCCAGAGCGCGCGCCACGAGCCCACACCCGACCAGCCCATATCGACGGGCACGACCGCAGCGTTCTCGGTTTTTTCCATCACCGCATAGTCGATGGAGA
>Ga0181564_10004916_pt1 | contig 11242 bp, 8 predicted proteins | sample 011ome_24_FD_134512 | JGI IMG/M metagenome (GOLD analysis project Ga0181564, IMG submission 134512) | Coastal salt marsh microbial communities from the Groves Creek Marsh, Skidaway Island, Georgia - 011513CT metaG (megahit assembly) | ecosystem: Environmental > Aquatic > Marine > Intertidal zone...
AGCTTTGCCTGTGAGGAAGATTCATTCCTGCTACCGGCGATTGAGGATAAACTCGGTCAAAAACTCGACTGCACTCACCCGGATGAGAGTCTGTTGGAAAAGCCCCCGGCTTTCTCCCGGCCCTCACGCTTTCGCGAAAAAACCGCTGGTCGCCCCCCTGCTCGCGGTGGCGGTTTAAACAGGCGGCGCTAGGCGCTGCCGACTTCGAAAGTCTTTTCGAAACACTAGGCTGCTTGCATCTGACCGGCTAGTCTTTGCTGGAAATAGCGCCGTTGTCTCTCAGTGCATCAGCGTAGGCTGCTGATTTGCGATGTTGAAGCACCAGATCGAGGAAGGTGCTGCCATTTTCTAGTCGGGTATTGATGTCCCGCTTAGCAGCGATAAAAATTGGTAAGAAACGGACAAACAGTTCATCAGTCATGCCGCGGTAGGCTTTCAGCAGGACATTATAGTCTGCCGGCAGACTCTCGGGGGGTTCCAGAGTAAGGAAGGACTGCAGACGTTCATTAGACCACTCTTCGTCGCGGGTCGCGATCTGGGTTCTCTCCGTGCCGCGTTTCTTGCCTTCCTTCATTGTCTTGTTCTCATTTCTACTGTCTAGGGCCTGCTCTCAATTGAGATAGTCTCACTTCATCTTTTCCCTGAGCAGTTGATTTACCTGCCCAGGATTGGCCTTTCCTTGGGATAGCTTCATGGCCTGACCCACGAGGTAGCCCAATACCTGCTCCTTGCCATCCCTGAATTGCTGGACCTGTTCGGGGTTGTTGGCGATAACCTCGTCTACCAGTGACTCGATTGCGCCGCTGTCGGTAACCTGCTTCAGTCCCTTGGTTGCGATGATCTCATCCACACTGGCACTGTCTTCCAGCATGGCTTCGAATACGGTCTTGGCGATTTTGCCCGAGATCGTGTTGTCGATTATGCGCTTGATCAGCACGGCGAGGCGATCGGCCTGAATTGGCGACTGCGTCAGTTCCCAGTTGTTCTTGTTGAGCAGTGCCTGCAGATCGCCGGTCACCCAGTTCGCAGCGAGTTTGGCATCGCCACTTGCTTTAGCGACTGCTTCAAAATATTCAGCCATCTCGCGACTTGCCGTGAGCACACCGGCGTCATAGTCGCTGAGACCATATTCGCTGACAAAACGGGCCTTTCTGGCATCGGGGAGTTCCGGCAGGGTCGCCCGGACTGCTTCGATATAGGCATCGTCTATTTCGACAGGCAGCAGATCGGGTTCCGGGAAATAGCGATAGTCGTTTGCGAATTCCTTGCTGCGCATGGGGGAACTGGTGTCTCGCTCCGCGTCGTAGCGGCGGGTTTCCTGCACTACCTTTCCGCCATCTTCCAACAGGTCCTGCTGGCGCTGTATCTCGGAGTTGATGGCCTTCTCCACAAAGCGGAATGAATTGATGTTCTTCAATTCCGTACGGGTGCCAAGTTCAGTTTCCCCTTTCGGTCGAATCGAGACATTAACGTCGCAGCGCATGGAACCCTGGGCCATGATGGCATCGGAGATATCCAGGTAGCGCACGATGGCATGGAGTTTTTTTAGATAGGCTACCGCTTCCGTGGCGTTTCTGATTTCTGGCTCTGAGACAATTTCCAGCAGCGGTTCGCCGGAGCGGTTCAGGTCGATGCCTGACATGCCGTGGAAATCTTCGTGCAGCGATTTACCGGCATTCTCTTCAATATGGGCGCGGGTTACGCCGATGACACGCTCGCTGCCGTCTTCCAGATTGATGGTCAGTGAGCCCTTGCCCACGGTCGGGAAATCCAGCTGCGTAACCTGATATCCCTTGGGTAGATCCGGATAAAAGTAGTTTTTGCGATCAAACACCGAACGCTTGCCGATTTCCGCATCGATGGAGAGACCAAACTTCACCGCCATACGCAGAGCTTCTTCGTTTAATACCGGCAGGGTGCCTGGCATGGCCAGATCAAAAATATTGGCCTCGGTGTTAGGATCAGCACCAAATATTGATGCAGTACCTGAGAACAGTTTCGATTTCGTGGACAGCGAGACGTGGACCTCGAGTCCGATTACAGCTTCCCATTCCATGTTACTGACCCTCCGTGAACGCAGTGGCCCTCTGCCGATGCCAATCCGTATTCTTCTGAAACTGATGGGCAACATTCAAGAGTTTGGCCTCGGCGAAATCGCTGGCTACCATATGCATACCTACCGGCAGTCCATCTGCCAGTCCCACCGGCACGGACATGCCGGGTAGGCCCGCCAGGTTCACTGCAATGGTGTAGATGTCTTCCAGATACATGGCCACCGGGTCGGTCTTGGCACCGAGCTTAAAAGCAGTATGGGGTGAAGTCGGGCCGATGATGATATCGACGTCCTTGAATGCAGCGTCGAAATCATTCTTGATAAGCCTGCGGATCTTCTGGGCCTTGCGATAATAGGCATCGTAAAAACCTGCCGACAGGGCATAGGTTCCTACCATGATGCGCCGCTTAACCTCTTCGCCGAAGCCTTCGCTGCGGGTGCGCTTGTACATGTCTTCAAGGTCGACCGGATCTTCGCAGCGATAGCCGTAGCGCACGCCGTCAAAGCGTGACAGGTTGGCAGAGGCCTCAGCGGGTGCGACTACATAGTAGGCACTCACTGACAGGTGATTATTGGGCAGGTCGATATCGACGAGCTCGGCGCCGAGTTTTTCGTAGACGCGCAAGGCGTCACGCACTGCCTGTTCAACATCAGCAGATAAACCCTCTGCAAAATGCTGGCGTGGTAAGCCAATACGCAGGCCTTCCAGTGAATTGTCCAGGCCAGCAGTGTAGTCCTCTACATCGACATCCGCCGAGGTGCTGTCCTTGGTATCGAGTCCTGCCATGGCGTTGAGCATCAAAGCGGCATCCTCTGCACTCTTGCAGATGGGGCCAGCCTGGTCGAGGCTGGAGGCGAAAGCGATCATGCCCCAGCGGGAAATGCGCCCATAGCTGGGTTTGAATCCGGTCACGCCGCAGAATGCTGCGGGCTGGCGGATCGAGCCGCCGGTATCGGTTCCTGTTGCCATGGCGCAAAGATCGGCGGCAACGGCGGCCGCAGAACCGCCAGAAGAGCCACCTGGCACTCTTTCAGTGTCCCAGGGATTACGAACCGGACCGAAGTAACTGGTTTCATTGGAAGAGCCCATGGCAAACTCATCCATATTGGTTTTACCCAGCATCACGGCGCCGGCGTCATTGAAACGGGTTACAACCGTGGCATCGTAGGGCGAAATAAAGTTGTGCAGAATCTTTGATCCGCAGGTGGTCTTTACTCCTTCTGTGCAGAAGATGTCCTTGTGTGCCAGGGGAATGCCAAGCAAAGGTGAAGAGTCTCCCTTGGCCCTGAGTGCGTCTGCCTGCTTTGCCTTGCTCAGCGCTGACTCGTCACTAACGGTGATAAAAGCATTGAGGGTTTCGTTGTAGCGGTTGATGCGGTCAAGGTAGGCCTGGGTCAATTCCACGCTGGAAATCTCACCGCTATTTAGGGCGCCGTAAAGTTCTGCAACAGTCTTTTCAATCATGGGTTCTGTTCAAATGGGATGTGAAATGGAGAAAACGGTCTTAGCGCAATGGCTGAGTGCTGCCTTGCTGAATCTGTGGGTTCTATTCAATAACCTTGGGGACTAGGAATAGCCCATCCTCAGTTTCAGGTGCCAGCTGCTGCAGCTCGTCGCGACGATTGGGTTCGGTTGCCACATCCGGACGCAGACGCTGGGTCATGTCCAGGGGGTGTGCGAGGGGTTCAACAGACTCAGTGTCGACGGATTGCATCTGGTCGATTAGGGCCAGAATATCGGTGATGCGGGCGGCCACTTCGTCCACGTCGGACTCGCTCATATGCAGTCTGGCGAGTTGCGCCACTTTCTCTACTTCAGACTTGTCGAATGCCATGCAGGTGCTCCGGCTAATGCTGTGATTTGCTGACAGGGTTGCGGTATGAAATGGGCCCGATATTTGGGTGCTCACACTTGCTCTAGCCCCTCGCGGTTGCTAGAGTGCGTCCTGATTCGCGAGAAGGCGAGATTATACTGGAAAATCGGCCACTTAGGTCAATTCACAGTAAAAACGCCGGTCGCGGGCTCTAGGAGATTCCATTAGTTAAACTAATCCTCTCCAGCACCCAATAAAAAGCGCGTTCGCGTTAAATCATTAGGCTGATGTGCCGTCTAATTAATGGACAACAATCGCTGTCGGGATTGGAATCATCTATTTGAGGAAGACAAGAATTCATGTTTAAAAAAATTCGGGGTATGTTCTCCAATGATTTGTCCATCGATCTGGGCACGGCGAACACCCTTATCTACGTCCGCGACGAAGGTATCGTACTGAATGAACCTTCAGTTGTGGCCATCAGAACCCATAATGGCCAAAAAACAGTGACCGCAGTGGGATCCGACGCCAAGCGCATGCTGGGTCGAACTCCTGGAAATATCACTGCAATTCGCCCTCTCAAAGATGGCGTGATCGCCGACTTCCAGGTGACAGAAAAGATGCTGCAGCACTTTATCAATAAGGTGCATGAAAACAGCTTTTTCCCGCCCAGCCCGCGGGTTTTAGTGTGTGTCCCCTGCAAATCGACCCAGGTTGAGCGCCGCGCTATTCGAGAGTCTGTAGCCAGCGCCGGTGCCAGGGACGTGCGACTGATCGAAGAACCCATGGCTGCTGCTATCGGTGCGGGCTTGCCGGTGGAACAGGCAAGTGGCTCCATGGTCGTGGACATTGGGGGGGGTACTACCGAGATCGCTATCATTTCCCTCAATGGTGTGGTGTATTCTGAATCCGTCAGGGTGGGCGGCGACCGCTTCGACGAAGCGATTACCACCCATGTCAGACGCAATTACGGCAGTCTCATCGGGGACGCCACGGCTGAGCGCATCAAGAAAGAAATTGGCTGCGCCTTCGTTGGCAGTTCCAGCGAGATTCGCGAAATCGATGTGCGCGGTCGCAATCTGGCTGAGGGGGTTCCCCGCAGCTTTACCCTCAATAGCGACGAAATTCTGGAAGCCCTGCAGGAGCCGTTGACGGCAATTGTGCAGGCGGTAAAGAGTGCGCTGGAACAATCACCCCCGGAATTGGCATCAGATATTGCCGAGAGTGGGCTGGTGTTAACCGGTGGTGGTGCGCTGCTGAAAGATCTGGACAAGCTGCTATCCGAGGAAACCGGACTGCCAGTCATTGTGGCTGAAGATCCCTTGTCCTGTGTTGCCCGCGGTGGCGGCAAGGCGATGGAGCTTATGGATGCCCACGATATTGACCTTGTAACCCTCGATTAGGGCTGCTGTTCGGGTAAATTGTCGCGGTTCCGCCCATGCTGCCCGCGGGCTATAATTTCCAGCATCTCTGCGAGGTAATTAGGCCATCGATAAGACGCTCTTCATAAAAGGTGTAGCCCTGGAGTACAGGGCTCTTGCCTTCCTGTTGCTATCCATCTGCATCATGTTTGCCGATGGTCGCTTCGGCTATCTGGAGCGGGTGCGTTATGGTCTGGGGTACGTCACAACGCCGGTGTACTGGGTAGCAGATATTCCAACCCGCATCTCTTTTTGGATCGATGATGTATTCGTATCGCGTTCCGATCTACTGGTGGAGAACGAGCGTCTGCGGGGAGACCTGCTGGTCGCGCAGCGTGAACTGCAGCTGCTGGAATCCTTGGCTAGTGAAAACAGCCGTCTACTGGATCTGCGGGAGGCTACTCAGGTAATCGCCGGGGAAGTCATGCCAGCTGAAATCATCAATGTATCACCTGACCCGTATTCCAAGCGTATACTCATCAATAAGGGCTCAGAGGATGGCGTTTTTCTCGGGCAGGCTCTGCTGGATGCCAAGGGTCTGATGGGACAGGTAGATGAAGTGTTACCGTTCAGCGCGTGGATTCTACTCATCACCGACTCTCACCACATTACTCCGGTCGAGGTTAATCGCAACGGCGAGCGGGCCTTGGCCCGAGGCAGCAGATCCACAGTCTCGGAACTAGAACTGGAGTTTGTCACCCAGACCCAAGACATGAAGGCAGGCGACCTGTTGGTTAGTTCCGGGATGGGGCAGGTCTATCCCAAGAATTATCCGGTTGCGGAAGTCACCAGCGTATACTCCGATCCTGGTCAGGATTTTGCGACTGTGAAGGCAAGGCCGTTGGCACAACTTGCAAGTACGCGCCACGTAATGCTGGTATTTGCCAGTGAAGAGAGGGTGTTGCCGGAATTCGATCTGGAACCAGGCGAAGAAACCCTGCCTGAGGAACAGCCTGTTGAGCCTGTTTTTGACGAGAGTCAGGCATCACAAATTGATCCCAGCACTTCCAACCAATAGGTTTCATATGCAGCCACGAGCACATGCGATCTGGGTGATCCTTCTAAGTTTCTTTATTGCCTACCTGCTGGCCATTGTGCCATTTCCGGACTGGGCCATGAACTACCGACCTGAGTGGGTACCCATGGTGCTGATCTATTGGGTTATGGCCTTGCCTTATCGCGTGGGCATTGGTTCGGCATGGATTGTTGGGATCGTGCTGGACGTATTGGAAGGGTCAGTGCTCGGCCTCAATGCGCTCGGACTGGTGATCATTGCCTATGTCACACTCAACCTGCATCAGCGCCTGCGAATGTTCTCAGCCCTGCAGCAGGCGGGCCTGGTGTTTGCCATGGTGGGAATCAATCTGATGCTCAGTCACTGGCTGGAAATTGTTACCGGTCAGACCGTTGCCTCCAATCTACTATTCCTTATGGCAGCGCTCACCAGCGCAATAATCTGGCCTTCGATGTTCCAGTTGCTGCGCCATATCAGACGCAGTTTCGATGTGCACTAGTTGTTTGCAACGGAGCCCGGCCCAACTTGACTGAACCTATGCTAATCCTCGCTTCAGCGTCACCTCGACGCGCCCAGTTATTGGAACAGATTGGAGTCACGTTTGCGCAAGCGCCTCAGGAAATCGATGAGACGCCCGCTGCGGGAGAGACGGCGGAGGCCCTGGCTGAGCGGTTGGCGCTGGAGAAAGCCAGAGCCGCCTATGCTGTGCAAGACCAGTCGGATTGCATTGTGCTGGGCTCTGACACTGTAGTCGTGGCCGGGGGCGCTATACTGGGTAAGCCCGAGCATGCGGATGACGCACTGCGCATGCTGGCGTTGCTTTCCAATCGACGTCACCGGGTTTGTACGGCAGTCAGCCTAATATCGGGAAACCGGTCGGCAAGCAGACTTTCGGTTACAGAAGTCAGCTTTCGGGAGATAGAGCTGCAGGAAGCACAGGCATACTGGGAGACGGGCGAACCGCAGGGTAAGGCCGGTGCCTATGCGATCCAGGGTTTGGGTGCGGTATTTGTCGAGCAGATTAGCGGCAGCTACAGCGGTGTGATGGGATTACCGCTTTATGAAACGGCCCAGCTTCTGGCAGAATTCGGCATACCAATACTGCCGCCGAGCACAGCCAGCCAGAGAGCCTGTACCCGCTGAATTTTTACCGGGCCTTTTAATCAATCTTCTAATCCATCATTTCTATAGCCTCTACTAACCAAAAAACCAAACCATCACCGCAACGATTTACGGAAACGACTTACCTAGACCATGAGCGAAGAAATATTGATTAATGTCACCCTGATGGAGACTCGAGTAGCCCTGATTGAGAACGGGCTGCTGCAGGAAATTTTTATCGAACGTCACAACAAGCGCGGCTATGTCGGTGACGTGTTTCGGGGCAAGGTCGTGCGAGTGATGCCTGGAATGGAAGCAGCCTTTGTTGATGTCGGTTTGGATCGCGCTGCCTTCATCCATAACTCCGATATTTCTGCAATCAATGCAGACGGTTATGAGGCGCGTGATGAGACGCCTGCACCGATTCAGGAAACCCTGCGAGAAGGGCAGGACATCGTGGTACAGGTAGCCAAGGACGCGATCAGCAGCAAAGGCGCCCGGCTGACCACCCATCTGACGCTGCCCTCGCGAAATTTGGTATATATGCCGCGCAGCAAACACCTAGGCATATCCCAGCGCCTGGAAGACGAGGTAGAGCGTGAGCGGCTCATGGAGCTGCTGCAATCCGTGCTCGAACAGGAGCAATGGGATGGTCGCGGCGGATTCATTATTCGAACCGCAGCCGAAGGCGCCAGTGCTGAGGAAATGGTGGAGGATATTCGCTATCTCAAGCGGCTGTGGACCAAGGTTGAAGAGCGCATACAGCGCAAGGAAGGTATTAAGGCGGTCTACCGTGAAGTGCCACTTTATATGCGCACCGTGCGCGATTTGATTCGTCCCGAAGTGGAAAAGATCCGGGTCGACAACAAGGCGACGTTCGACGAGATTTGTAAGTTCCTGGAAGACTATGTGCCGGAACTTCAAACCCAGGTAGAGCCTTACATTGGTGAACGCCCGATTTTTGATCTCTACGGCGTTGAGGACGAAATCAACAAAGGCCTTGGGCGTAGTGTGAAGCTCAAGTCTGGTGGTGACCTCATCATAGATCAAACCGAGGCCATGACCACTATCGATGTAAATACCGGGGCCTACCTGGGTAGCCGGAATCACGCCGAGACCATTCTGAAGACCAATCTCGAAGCGGCCACATCCATTGCCCGACAGCTGAGGGTTCGCAATCTTGGCGGCATCATCATCATCGATTTCATTGACATGATTGACCCAGAGCACCAGCGCCAGGTGCAGCGCACGTTCACCAAGGCCCTGGAGAAGGATCATGCCCGCACCACCATCACCGGTATCTCACAACTGGGTTTGATTGAAATGACCCGCAAGCGTACCCGTGAAAGCTTGGGTCAGATTCTCAATAGTCACTGTCCCATATGCGCAGGTCGCGGCACTTTGAAATCGCCAGAAACAATTTGCTACGAGATATTCAGGGAAATCCTCAGGGTCGCCCGGGCCTATGAGAACGATGTTCTTTTAGTTACGGCCTCACAGGGCGTGGTGGACAGGTTGCTGGATGAGGAATCTGACACCCTGGCCGGCCTGCAGGAATTAATCGGTAAGACAGTCAAATTCGAAGTGGAACCTATGTATACTCAGGAACAGTTCGATGTGGTCTTGACTTAGGATCCGAGGTATCGCTTCCCGGTTTGATTTAAGTTCCTGTTAAGCAAACCCAGGCTATAAATGGTATTAGTCCGCGCCGAATTCAGACTAGCGTTCCTTTCCCTGACTCTATGAACAAGCGTTCCTGACAGTAACTTTAAAATGTTTGCCACGATTCTGAAGAAAGCCTATCAACAGTTGCTCTTGCTGGTGGTCGTGGCGGTAGTGTTGCTCGCTGCTTATGTATCTGCCGGGCGGCAGTTCATGCCGGCGATTTCACGCTACGCCTCTTTTCTCGAAGACCAGATTCAACAAAGCACAGGCATACCCGTTTCCGTGGAATCCCTAACCGGCAGTTTTTCTGGTTTCAATCCCGTGGTTCAGATTGACGGTTTGCAGCTTGCCGTGAGCGAGGAGTTGCCTCGCTCTGCTTTGCGCTTTGCCAGCGCGAACATCATTGTGGATATGCCGCGCTCAGTCTGGCAGCGACGCTGGGTGCTCGAGGAATTCGTCATTCAAAGTCTTGCCGTCGACATTTCACAGAATACCGACGGCAGCTGGCAACTGACGGGTGTGAATGCCGCCGGTGGTGGTAATCCGGTGGATCTTAATTCGCTCTACCAAACCTTTCTCAGTTTTACCCGTCTGGATCTAACCGATGTGGGAATCAACGTTCTCACCCGCAGTGGTGATCGCCTTAGTCTGGTTAATGGCGTGGCTACCTTCCAGAACCAGGGAGATAATCACTTTTTACATGTTAACGCCAATCTGGAAGGCAATGCCGAGCAGCTTGCATTCTCGTTTGAAGTACAGGGTGATTCACTGGATGAGGTGTCCGGAACGCTTCATGTAAGCGTGCCAAACTCGGATTACTCCAGGCTGTTCGCCGAGCAGGATCTGGGCCAAGTAGCAATAGAGAGCCTGCAGGGTGGGGGTCAGGCCTGGTTGAACCTGGAAGATGGTGAAGTACTTGCTGCAAATATTGAGTTAGAGGTACCTGGTGTCACAGTAAGTGTGCTGGATGGCGAGCCGCTACGGCTGGATAATTTGCAGGGTAAGGCAAAGCTGGCCCGAGGCATAGCCAGGGATCACTGGGAAGTTGCGCTAGCGGACATGTCGATAAACTATAGCGAGGAGCTCTGGCGCTCATTCAATGCTTACGTTTACCTGGTGCCAGAAAGTGTTCTCAATGTGCGTGCCGATCGCATCGAACTGGATTTGCTAGCCAAGTTAGCTTTGGATAGTGGGGTCTTGTCGGATAACGCCATGGCGGAGCTTCAGGGCTTCAATCCCGATGGTGCGTTGGAAAATTTCAGTCTTAGCATGCCGCTAACAGATACCACGGAGGACATCATCTCACTGCGGAGCAATGTGGTGGATGGCCAGATAGGTTCGATTAGGAATTCCCCCAATATATGGGGCATAGATGCTTATGTAGAGATGGAATTTGATCAGGCGGCACAGCAGCTAACCGGCTTGGCGGAGGTGGACTCAACTGATTTCAGCATGAATATCCCCGCGACCTTTACCCGCGTCTGGGATTACAGCTATGTGAATGGACGCCTGTTAATTGATGTCGACCTGAGCAACGGGCAGCGAGTCAAGTTGGTCAGTAGCAGAATTGTTGCCGAGTCAGAAGCTGTAGACGGCAATGCCCAGTTCACTTCCATCACGCAGCGTTTTCCAGATGGAAGCCGGGACGCGAGTTTAGATCTTGTGGTGGGCGCAGAGCGGGTCGATGCCGCTCAAAAAACGCTATACCTGCCGGATGGACCGAACATAAACCAGAGTCTGCGCAATACCATGCAGTTTCTGGAACAGGCTATCGTTGACGGTGATATCTACAGTAGTGGGATTCTATATAGGGGCTCAACCGTTGGAGGGTCGCCCTCTGAGACTAAAACATTTCAGAGCTATTGGCAGCTTGAAAAGGGACTGGTCAACTTCAGTGATGAGTTTCCGAATCTTGAGGAACTGACCGCCACCGTAGTGACTGATGACAACAATATAGATGTGCAGGTAGACAGTGGCCGCAGTCTTGGCATGAAGATGGAAACGGCCACGGGCATCGTCCGCCGAAATGAGGCAGGGCACAACCTGCTCACCGTCACCGGCGCCGCTTCAGGGCTGACGGCCCAGGGCCTGGATTACATCCAGGCTGCGCCCCTGGGGGGTGGCCTACAGGAAACTCTTTCTACCTGGCAGGCAGAAGGCGAATTTACTGCGG
>Ga0181564_10004918_pt1 | contig 11238 bp, 10 predicted proteins | sample 011ome_24_FD_134512 | JGI IMG/M metagenome (GOLD analysis project Ga0181564, IMG submission 134512) | Coastal salt marsh microbial communities from the Groves Creek Marsh, Skidaway Island, Georgia - 011513CT metaG (megahit assembly) | ecosystem: Environmental > Aquatic > Marine > Intertidal...
AAAGTCACATTAATTGATCCACTGTCCGAGACCTGCACGTCAGAGCTAAACACTTCATTCTTCGCGTCATCGCTCACAAGGATGGATACGGAATCATCACCCGACCACCCCTCACCCGAAATCTCTACTGAATCACCGGCGAGGAAATCTTTGGAATTTGTTGACAATGTGGCTGCGTCCAATTCAACATCGACTTGCTCTGTTGAATCATCGACTGACTCCGTGCCTTCATTATCAATTTGCTCTGCGGGCGCGTCATCTGTCGGCTCTACCGTTGGCTCTTCTGTCGGCTCCTCTGTCGGCTCCTCTGTGGGCTCTTCTGTGGGCTCTTCTGTCGGCTCTTCTGTCGATTCCTGAGTGGGCTCCTGCGTTTGGCTCGTTTCCACTTGTGCGGCAATAGCGGTTTACGAGTTATCACCCAAGTCCTCGGCTTGAGCTGGAGGAATCAGAACAAGGCCGCCAAAGACAAGCATGGTGGTGAGCAACAGCGAGAGAGTTGAATAGATCCTTCTCCGCCACGGCTTCGCGTGAAAAAGTAAATGAGACTTGCGTGCTCTCGAATCCGACATTGCTCCCCCTAGAAGCTGAATGGTTAATTGAATTTGGGCTGGACCTCACCTCCCCACCAATTTCTCGACAATTCAGCAAGGTCCAACGCAGTCAAAGTTAGATCTCCCAGATCAGCATTTGAAGGTCAAGCGAGGACATCTGATCGGACATTGACCAAATAGTCCGAACAAACGCAATGTTTTGGAAAATCTTGAAACCGATTTGATCTTTATCGACTAGTAATAAACAACTACACCGGCCCTGCTAGTGATATTGATTCCAAATAGTTTCGCCGACAGGTAACGCGAATGAAGTGCTTGGACCCATGCAACTGTTTGTGTCGCTGGCTCACATATGTGCGTCGATTAATCCCAAGAGTTCGGCCCCCGCTCAATGTGATGCGGGGGCCGAACTGTTTCCAGGGGTAAGGCTTTGGGTGATTAAGCGAAGCCTTCGATCTTTACCCTTTTTTCACCCGATAGGTGCGCGTTTCTCGATACCGCAAGAAATCGGGAGATGGCGCAGGCGCATACGCCACAACCTTGCACTTTCCTGGCTTAATTAACTTGGCGGTCGCCTTGCCCTTGCGCACCTTTACAAGGCAATTATCTTGTGAGGCAACCGTCGCCCGCCATCGCAATGTGACGCCTGCATTGGTTTTAATGGGGCGCTTTGTCAGAACGATTGTCTTACCAAGCCGATACTTACCGCCCCGTGGAGCAGTATTTCGGGCGGTCTGTCGAATGCGAGATTGAGCAAGTTCGGGTTGGGTCACAACCACTGGTGGGACTGCAATCGGATTCGGACCCACCGCTTCTGTTGAGCCTGAAGATGTTCCTCCCGTTTCGCTGGTTGGAGGAGGAGCCGTGCCACCTGTTGGAGGAGGAGTCGTGCCATCGCCGTCATCAATAGGCGGCGCGTCTTCGCCACCCGACAAGCCCACATCGATATATGTCAACTCGTTTGCGCCATCGACCACGGCAACATTGGCTGAACCACCGGATCCCCCGGATCCACCTGCAGCGCGAGCTGCTATCAGTTCAGATTCCGATTCCTCGGCACTTGGCATGATGGTGGCACCCATGAGTGATGTACCAGGTCCATTTGGAAATGCATCGTTTGCGCCGTCAATGCTAAAGGTCAATCGGTATTCACCGTTATACAACCCAGTAGTGTCCCAATTGAATCCATAGACAATCTTTCCCTGGACATTGATTTCAGCGGCATACGATCCGGGACCATCACCCGTGGCTTCGTACACAGCTGAATTGAACTCAGGATCTGCGGCGCCTACACCAACCCACCGATGTGCACTTGCATCCCAACTTGCCCTGCTGGGATCATCAATACGCTGAATCGTGAGTCGAGCTCCTGCAGTGAAAACCATGGCATCAGGATTATCAATTTTGGTGGCCTGCACACTTCCTGATGGGCGATTTACACGTGCCCCCCAGACTTCGGTCTGGCCCTTACCGCCCACATAACACATTTCGTAACGGTTCATGGTGACCCCGTCACCCAATGCAGTGTCGTAGAGGCTAGTTTCAACGCGAACCTTCCCGTTGACACCCCAGTCCTTTACTTCCAAGTTGTCACCCCAGTCAATTACCGTGACCTTGTGATCAGGACCAACGATCGAATTCTCAGCCTGCCATGAGTTTCCGAGATCTTTTTGAACAGCGGCATAACATGGTGCACTTGTTGGATCTGTAGTCAGCGTACCTTGAAATATTTGCCCATCAAAAGATTCCACACCCGCCGTACCCAAAGGGATTGGATGGCCTTCCTCCTCCGCCCACAGCACGGGATACGACAAGTTATTACCCCCCTCTGTTTCCTCAGCCGCCTGCACGGGCGCCAATAACGATGTCGCCATTGCGCCCACCACTAGCAAAGCCCCAACGCTCCTGACTCCATTTGAATTGTTCACTTCTTACATCCTCACTTGATAAACGTGATGCATATTGACCAACCCATTCGAATGACTGACGATGGAATATGCACTTACACGTTTAGTGTCAGACACAAGAGCTCATTTCTTCTTGTTGAAAGCGGTCAAACAAAAGTCAATGAGCGGACAAATGACTGACAATTGAACTCGAAGTCTCCACGTCTTTTTTCGAATGACGTTGACTTCCACACCAGCCAAGGTCTGTTGTAACGACGATCACTGGAATGATTGGCAGAACGCAATTTGTTCACTAATGTTTTTTAGAGTCCACTGGGGTAAGTCTCAGGGGGCTCACCCAGATCCCACATCGAGTTTCGCTCCAGTGGTCTTAGAGCACTCGTCGAATCGATGTGAATCACGGCATCAAATTGTTCTCTGATATTCGAGTGAAACCAATGACTTGTTCGTTCAGTTTCGGGTCGATAGATAACTCCGATTGCTCGCTCTAGACGCGCGTCTGCGAGGGAATCATTCGCAGGAGATCGAGTAGGGATGATCATTGAGTGCTCCTGCATTGAATGAAATGCATCTTCATAACTGCCAGGTAGAGAGGGACGGACTCGCTTTCGTTCCGCAGGTGCTCCCCACTCCGAAGCTGCAGTGACTCGACCATGGTGCGTGGTGAAACCGATTATAAATACTTCTCCTGGCCAAAGTTCGCGAGCAAGTTGCCCTACATTGATCTCACCTCGATGGGACATTTCGGTGGCGCGGGCATCTCCTACATGTGAATTGTGTGCCCAGACGACCATTCGTGACTCGGCGCCGTCTTGCTGCAAATGCGATTTGAGTGCAACGAGTGTCTCGACCATATGTGTATCTCGCAGATTCCATGACGATATGTGACCCCGATACATGGTGCGGTAGTAACGCTCAGCATTCAAAACTAATTGCGCATTCCGTTCGGCATAAAAGAACTCATCAGCGGCTAGCCAACCATCTCGGCTGAGAATTTTCTCTTGTCGATCCCGTAATTCATTGAGTTGCTCAATCACTTCATTTTCACAAGGTGCGGCCACATTCAGCATGACTCCATGGCCATATCGTTGGCCTTCGCTCTCAAAAATATCAAAGCACGAATACCGATGTCGCGCTTCAGCAGCCGCCTGGGGATCAACGGTTTCAAGATAATTTACGACAGCCTCCATGGACGCACGGAGACTGTAAAGATCAAGGCCGTAAAAGCCGACTTTCATCTGCTCGAATCTTTGCGATGCATTGCGTGCCCGTAACCAATCAACGAACGAGACTACATCCGTGTTTCGCCACATCCATGATGGAAATCTTTTGAAATCCCTTAAAGATTCATCAGCATTTCTGTCATTGCCAAATCCGCGGACGTATCTATTAACGCGATACGCATCCGGCCAATCAGCCTCTACTGCGACCGCACTGAAACCATTTGAGTCAATAAGTTCTCGCGTTATTCGAGAGCGCTCTCGATAGAATTCATGCGTTCCGTGGGACGCCTCTCCAATCAAAACAATTTTGGCATTGCCAATCATGTTAAGCAGGGGTTCATAATCAAGCCTGCTGCCTGAGAGAAGCGTGTAGTCGCTGACCAATCCCCGAGTTATTGATTTCATTAAATTCATGAATCAAGTCTTAACGAGCATACGTTTAATGTCCCTGCGGCGCAAAGATCTTGCCCAGACAAGACCAGTCACTGAATTTGCAAGGCCCCAATTACCAACCAAATGAGGCACACAATAAGTGGACACGGATTCAATGTGACACAAGTGCGGGAGAGCATCATGAATGAACATAATTTTCGGGATAGATCACATGCGGGACAACTACTTGGGCGCGTGCTGCAGTCGCATCGAGACGCTCACCCTTTGATACTGGGTCTTCCGCGGGGTGGTGTTCCAGTCGCTTGGGAAATAGCTCATGCACTAGATACGGACATGGATGTTCTCGTTGTTAGGAAATTGGGAATCCCATGGCAACCTGAATACGCCTTTGGAGCTATCGGTGAAAACGGGATATCCATAATTGATAGAGATGTGTGTGCATCAGTCGGATTGAGTGATTCTGATATCGATGCGATTTCACAGCGCGAGGGCATCGAATTGAACTTGAGAGTGGCTCTATTTCGAGGTCGTCAACCGATGGCTGATGTTAAGCAGCGGGAGGTAATCATTGTTGATGATGGGATAGCAACTGGCTCTACGATGTTGGCAGCTATCGCAGTCCTGCGAAGACTTGGAGCGCGCAAGATTGTCGTCGCGGCTCCTGTTGCATCTATTCAGGCCGCCCAAACAATTGCCCGCAAGGTGGATGAATTTATTTGCTTACACACACCTGAGGACTTTCGTGCCGTCGCACTTTATTACGACAACTTTGAACAGGAAACTGATGAGCATGTTCGGTCACTTCTCGCTGGCTATGGCGCCCGCGAAGTGCATGTGCCCGTGATCGATTCAACAGGGAAAGAGATCACACTTCCGGGATCATTAACACTTCCGTCCAATGCTCGAGGGATTGTTATTTTTGCGCATGGAAGTGGGAGTAGCAGGTTCAGTTCTCGAAATGTTCATGTCGCTCGCATGCTTCAGAAGGTGGGGTTGGGGACTTTACTGTTTGATCTACTTACCGATGATGAGGCTGCAGATCGACAAAATGTTTTTGACATAAACCTTCTGGCTACCCGGCTGGAGCGGGCAATTGACTATCTGAAGTCTCACTCACAATGGGCTTCTCTCCCGTTAGCGCTTTTCGGGGCCAGTACTGGTGCCGGTGCCGCTTTGGTTGCCGCCGCTCGTCGGCCTGGGGATGTTTCAGCCGTAGTTTCCCGAGGAGGCCGCCCAGATCTCGCTGGCACCGCTTTGCCTCTAGTTCAGGCACCGACGCTATTGGTTGTTGGTGGATCAGACCACGAGGTTATTGGCCTCAATGAGCTCGCGATGCAGCGCCTGCAGTGCCCTCATGAACTAAAAATTGTTCCTGGGGCAACTCATCTTTTTGAGGAGCCTGGCACCCTTGATGCAGCTGCAGAATTGGCAGCTAGATGGTTCCTCGACCACTTGCCTGTGCGCCTTGTTGTGTAGTGGGGTTACCATGTTGGAGTAATGAAATTTGCACGGAGGCATTTCCCAGCACCTCGATGGATGCTGCTTGCGTGCAGCCTGTGTCTCATGCTGCCAGTAGCCTCAGGCGTCCAAGCGGCAGAAAGTCTGAGCCCATTCCCCTACCCAGACATGAAAAATGTGCAATATACGCAGGTCCCCGTGCGCGAGACAGGGATCGTTGATTTGGTGGCCGACGGCGACACTTTTCGCTTTATTCAGGATGGCACCAACGAGTACATCACCATACGCTTACTGGGAGTTAACGCCCCAGAGGTCCGAGGATTTAAAAATAAGCATCGAGACGATGACATGTGCGGCGCAGTACCTGCTACGCAGCTACTTGAATCCTTGTTACCTCGTGGCAGTCGTGTGCAACTTCGATCACTGGACAGTAGTTCGCAAGGCCTTGATGATCGACTGAGGCGCTATGCATTCGCGTTCAACGCAGATACGGGCCAGTTTGATATTGACGTTCAGGCCGCACTCGCGCAGTCAGGTTTGGCCATGTGGTTCACAGTGCCAGATGAGGCAGCATTGTCGTATCAATATGCTGTGATGATCGCTCAAGCCCAACAACAAGGTATCGGTATTTGGTCTCCGGAATATTGCGGCCCCGTCGAACAACCCGACGCGGACCTCAGTGTCATCGCACATTGGAATGCGGCGGGTAACGACAATGCAAATCCGAATGGTGAATACATAATTGTGCGAAACGTTGGAGTGAAAGAAACTGACATCTCTGGCTGGCTACTTCGAGACTCCAGCCTCTCATTCTGGTTTTCATTCCCAGGCGGTAGCGTTCTAGCCCCCAACGATTATCGAGTGATTCATTCAGGAGTGGGCATCCCCGGACTGCCCAAAGCGCGTGACCTATATATGGACTCTCCCAATGCACTGTTAGCAAACACGATGTCAGATCGATTTGTGGGCGATGGTGCCTATCTTCTTGACAAATCCACGGCTATGCGCGCCTGGTTCGAATACCCCTGCGTGATCAATTGCACGGATTCGGCTCTGGGTAGTTTGAAAATCATTGGAGTCAATCCAGTTTCTGAGTCTGGAAAATCGGCTAAAGCCGCAAATCAAGAATTTGTTCGAATTCAAAATATTTCCAAAGAACCAATTTCACTCGATGGCTACTACTTGCAGTACAGAGATGGGAGCTTTCCTTTTGAAGTAGACACCACACTTGCACCAAGGAAAATTTTGACGGTGCGTATGGGACGAGGACAACCCACAGACAGAGTTCAATATTGGGGGCGTAACGCTCCACTTCTCAAGAATTCCAGTGGCACTATTTCTTTACTGTCGGAGCGTAATGTTCCTATTTCCTCCAAATCTTGGTAGACACATGAATGAGGAAGTCTGGTTGATAGAGATATGAGCAATTAGAATCGGGGCACGATATCCTCCTCTCGACCACCAATGATCGCTATCGAACAGGAATTCCAATTCAGTGATCTCTTTGCTGTTGTCCGTCATCCCACTTGGCTTGGGAGCAGCATTTACTCCGTCACTATTTGCCCTGCAACTCCTTATCGTTGGAAATGATCCCTGGCGCTTGAAAGCACTAGGAGCCTTCCTCGGGTCTGCATTTGCTTTTGGCATAGCGGTAAGCATGCTGTTATTAGGATTCGCCCAATTGCCCACAAATCCAGAAGGCACCGATGTCCTTAGTGGCATTTTGCGTTTAGCTGCCGCAATGTTCATTGGCGCCGGTGCGGTCTATTTCTTCATACCGCACCCCCAACTTCAACTTCGCGTGCGCAACGATGTTGAACGCAGGGTCTCGCATGCACGACCCGTTGAGTTTTTCGGTATAACATTCTTATTGAGTATCAAAGATTTTTCCTCATTCGTTCTGATCATCCCAGCCATGCACGACATCGCCGTTGCTGACGTGCCCTGGCCATACAAATTCGGTGTTTCAGGTCTTCTTTTCGCATTGGCTCTCTCACCACTTTTGGTTCCCCCTGCATTGCGGAGCATTCTTGGAACACGTGGTAAGAAATACCTCCGAGCAACCTACGAATTCACCATGACCCATCAATTCACCATCATGGGGGTTGTTTTTCTGGCGCTCACCGCGTACCTCGCGTGGTCTGGGTTGCACGAATTGAACTAGGGCGCTGGGATCCGCTCTTAGGGGAATTTCCCCTATGTCGCAGAAATATCTCAAAATTATGGGATGTATGTCACAGGTAAAAAGCCCGAAATATCCGTTTCCATCGTGGTAGTCATTAGATTTCTATGTTTGACTGACCGTCAAGTTAAGACTTTGTGGCACCTGTCAGGCCATGTAAAAGCCCATCTCACTGACGTGAAATGTGCAGAACTGCACTGACGGAAGCAGTCGCTGGAATCAGCTGGAAGACGTGAGACTCGTTGCCAGCCCTCGACTTCTTGGTGAGCGCACTTCAACATACAGAGGTTGATAGCGCAACGATCCGAGCCACCAGCGTTGGGCGAGTGCCCCCGCATGCGAAGGAATAATGAATTCAATCCGTCTTTTTAGCGTGATCGCCGTTGCCGTTTTGGGTGCAGGTCAGGCGGTGCTCCCATCCGTCGCACTTGCGCAACCCCAGGCCTATAGCCAGCCTTCTCGCATCAAGCCAGTTAATAAATCAAAATTGAATGTGTCTACTTCCTGGCTCATAGCATCACCACGCTCTGTGGTTACAGTGAATGTCGCCGCGAGAGAGCAAAAGAAGTTTGGGAACTTTACGCTTCATTCAGAGGCCACTTTGGATGTCTTGGGCGTGGAACCAAGTTTGTACCGCGGTAAATTTTTCAAACCCAATATTGAACAGAAGCGCAAATGTATTGTGAAGCGCGAAAGCGAAGGACACTATGAAGTGCGCGGTGGTGGCGGCAACAAATATTTTGGCGCCTACCAAATGTCTCAAGAGCTTGCACAGGGTGCGACATGGATGATGCTTGATGAACACAAGAAACTACTTGGAACATCAGACGCAAAGAAGATTCTGACTGAACTTCGAAAGACGCCTCCCAATCAATGGCCCCGCTACTATCAAGATGCAGCTTTCAGCACAATTTACAACTGGGAATCAACCGGTTCTGGCGCTTCCCACTGGTCTGGGGGACGTTGGCGCTGCTAACTTCGGCACTCGGGACAAGAAATGCTGAAGTATCTATTGCACATTCACTTATGAATGGACTACACCGAGTTCAACAAAGAAATCACGGATTAAACCGCATTTGACCATTCTGTAGGGCGTGGCGGTGTGCTCAATTTGCGCAATTTATCGGTATAAATAGAGGAAGGCCCCTCAAAGTATGAGTTTGAGGGGCCTTCACCGTGGGCCGCTAGCCTGCCGCCTGATTTCTCAGGGCGCCGGCACCAATGTTGTGCGCCGCGCTCATGTCCAGGTTTCCCTGACCACCGTAAGGCCCAATGCTTCCCTCGAACAATTTCCCGCAATCTGCCTTGTCAACATTCCAAGACCCTCAGTCGCATTCCTTGCGGTCTGCTTCTTCGTCTGACTGCGTTTCCCTGTCCGACTCGCTCCTTGCGGTGCGATAGCAGAACACTATTCTCAAAAGTCCAGCACATGCAACATGTTTTCAAAAATTTTTTCAATAAATTCTGACCCATGAATCCCATGGATAACTTTGCGTCACTCTAGTCACACAATTAGATGGAATGAGGGTGCTCCCATAACCGAGAGCACCCTCAAACGAATCACAGTGCCAACCATGAAGCCGGCAATTTGGAAGGTTACGGCGCCTGCGTGAACCACTGCTTTGCATGATTGGTGTTGACGATCAGTACCACGATAAGACCAAGAAGCACCTGGACAAAGCCACCGTGGCCAAGGCTGAAGAAGCCAAACACGATATTGATTACAGCGAGCACCGAGATGAAGACCTGTGCCGTTGCGCTTCCAATCCAGGCCAGCTTGGCCAACCAGAAGAAGATCAAGCCAAGGAAAATCAACATGGCACCGTAGAACCACAAGAAAAATGTGGATGCAGTTTCTGTTTCACCCGTTATTTGGTTAACAAATTCTGGGTTATCCCCGAATGCTGAAAAAATCAACATGAAGCCAATAAAGATATCGGCCACTGCGTTGATGATCATCAAGATTGCAATGATCGAAACGCCAATCGGACGTGTTGCAGTACTAATACCTGACATACTTTCCTCCTCATAGTGGGGACGCATTGTCCACACCACCCAAAGGTAGTAGCACAAGCACTTCTCATGAAATAAGCGCGCCGAACAAGGCTTAACCGCGCATGGGGTAAGCACCTGTAATAGCGATCACGGCATCTGACACATTGGGAAGGGCGAAGGTCTTCTGTCCATCTCCCCCAAAACGATTTCCGAGGATCGAAAAAAGCGTCGTATTCTGACTAGTGCTCAACAACGAGCCATCACAGAATGCCCAACCGGCGTCCGGGTAGGAATTTGTTGTGTAGTCCACCTCACCCAAATATGGCTCAGTCACAATTCTGTAGTGGGGTAAGTTGGTCGGCTTTGGGAAATCTCCCATAGCCACAATGTAGGGAGTTAGACCCTCAGGAGCTGATGCTTGCAGGTCTGGGGTTTCGAATGTGGTGGCCGTCGAGTCAACTACAACAGAACCCTGATATCCGAGCACCACATAAAGTGCCTCGTAGTCGTCAACGTTATATGTCGAACCATCACACTTCAAACAACCAGAAATCCCGGATCCATCCCACATCGATGACCACAAAAACACATCGCCAATGTAGTGACTCATGGCTGACTCACCGGAATCGTTTCCCGATTAATCGTAGCGCTGTAAAGGTTAGGGCCAAGTCGCACAAGGTGTATCGGTATTGATGTGCCATCGGGGCCGGTCATCGTCACTGTGCCATGGCCTGGATGTCTGCCTGATTTCTTGGTAAACAAAACATCAAAGGAGTTTCTGTCGAATCGAGTTCCGCCATCCAATGACCGAATAGCCCTGCGACGCTGCACCACAAGTGAGCCGCCCGGAATTGTCCAAACTTGACCCCGTCGGAATCTGCCTCGCCGAAAACGCGAGTCATTTGCACCCCTCACCGGCGCATAAATCTGGCTAGCCTGAACGCCCACGGCAGATCGGAGCACTAATGCTCCACCCGCAGCAATGCCCAAGGCAGCAATAAACCCCCGTCTGTGAACAAGCACTTCTGCTCGCATGTCGCGTCCACCTTCCCGTGGTTAGCAGACCCCGCATCGAAGTCATTATTTAGGTTAGACCCAATCAGGACCCTTGAACACCGTAAAAACAGGGTGCTCGCCTCAACCTATATTTGTTTACTCGGTGGAGGGCGCACGCTACATGGGTCCCAATACGACAGTGCGCTGGCCATTGAGAAAGACGCGGTCCTGAGCAAACAATCGAACGGCCCTCGAGAGCACGAGCCGCTCCACATCGCGACCAATCTCGGCGTAAACTTCAGCGGTGAACCGGTGGTCAACTCTTTCGACATCCTGCTCGATGATCGGTCCCTCATCGAGGTCAGAAGTAACAAAGTGAGCCGTTGCGCCAATGAGTTTGACGCCGCGATCGTGAGCTTGATGGTAGGGGCGTGCGCCTTTGAATCCAGGCAGGAATGAGTGGTGGATGTTAATAACCCGACCGTTGAGTGCCCTGCAGGCACTATCACTCAAAATCTGCATGTAACGAGCCA
>Ga0181564_10004921_pt1 | contig 11231 bp, 11 predicted proteins | sample 011ome_24_FD_134512 | JGI IMG/M metagenome (GOLD analysis project Ga0181564, IMG submission 134512) | Coastal salt marsh microbial communities from the Groves Creek Marsh, Skidaway Island, Georgia - 011513CT metaG (megahit assembly) | ecosystem: Environmental > Aquatic > Marine > Intertidal...
TTTTATCCATAATTTCATTAATTGGAATATTTTTTTTTTCGAGGGAAGAAAATAAATTTTTTAATTTAATTATTTTTCCTATTTTATTTTTATTAATTTCTTACACAATGCTTCTTCAACAATCTTCGTCAGTGCATTTGATGGGATATTCTTATTTTTTTTCATTTCTATTTTCATTAGGAATTGTTAAGATTTTTGTGAAAGTTCAAGAAAAATATAATTATTCAATAGTTTCATTAATAATCAGTCTACCATTAGCTTTAGGTATTATAATTTTATGTATTCGAGTAAGTATGCTAACAGGTGTAAATGGTTAAATTTAAATTATTTTTGAAAATCTTTATTATGTTAAATCTTGTAAGTTAGAATATTAATATTAGTATTTATTAGAACTGCAATAAAAACCTTAAAATTAGACTATTTATTCAGCAAATAAAACACTATTTATATATTTGTTTAGTAACTATTAAATTTGAAAAATACAAATTATATTCATCATATATGAAATTTAAAACTATTTGTTTTGATATTGATAATGTTATTTGCAAGACTAATTCTAAAAGAGAATATTCAAAATCAGTTCCTATAAGAAAAAATATTCAGATTATTAATGAGATATACAATAATGGATTTTATGTCATTTTATATACTGCAAGATATATGGGAAGATATAAAGGAAACTTGACAAAAGTTAAAAAAAAAATCAAACCATTAACAATTAAACAATTAAAAATTTGGGGTGTCAAATATCACAAAATTTATTTTGGTAAACCAAGTTTTGATTTGTTTATAGATGATAAATCTTTATTCTTTAGTAAAAATTGGCCAAGCTTATTGAAGAAAAAATTGAACCTTAAAGATAGATATTAATTAATATTTTTTTGAGTATATAAGAAAGTTTATTTTTTTTCATTATTGTAAATATTTATTGCTTTTTCATAAAAAAATTTAAAATTATTCAATAATTCCAAAAACTGTTTTTCCTCAATCTTATCAAGTTTTAAAAGCATCTTTTTTTCAGAAAGATTTGTAAGATCTTTTAAGTTAAATTTAGTTCCTGTTTCGTGAATTGTTTTTAAATATGCAGCACAATGATATGAATTATCAATTAACTCACTATCCAACTCAATCTCTTTAAATATATTTTCTAATTCCTCAAAGCCACTTGCAAATTTAACGCCTTTGATAGTACCATAAAATACATTTCCAAAAACAATAACAGGTTTATTTAGCATGGTTGCTTCAAAGCCGGTAGTTCCAGTAATTGTGACCACACATAAAGACTTTTCAATCCAAGGTTTCGGATCCTTATAATAGTTTGATTGTACAATTTTCACATTATGAAATTTTTTTATTTTTTTGTAAAATTCTATTTTTCGTTCACCAATCATAGATTGATGTTCTTTTACATATAGTTTCCAACTTATTGGTAGTGATTTTGAAATTGCTTCAATTAAATTTAATTCGTTTATATACATCGGAGCTTTTACAAATGTTGAGGACTCAGGTATTTTGTGCAATGGTAAATATACATATTTTTCATTTTTAGGTATGGTAAAATATTTATTAAATCTTGAATATAAATAAAATTTTCTTATTGCATAAAAATAAAAGAATAAAATTTTTTTTAGAGTTTTGGGATAGAGAGGTGTATTAAAAGGTATCTTATATTCATTTAATCTTGAATATAAAATAGTTCTAAAACCTTTATACGTTTTTCTTAATATAAATTTCATAGCGCTAAAGAAACTAAAATTATATACGGAAGCGCTTTCTCCTCTATAAATTTCAGGCATTATACTTGATTGCAACTTATATTTCTCGATAAGACTTAAGTAATTGTTGGTTTCAGAATTTTTCAAATTTTTTTCGTAAGTATTTACAAAGTATTTGTCTATGTGTCTTCCTAAAGTAAAACTTGGTAAAAAAAAATCTTTATATCGGGAATGATCTATTGTCACATAAGGTATCTTATTGTAATGAGCAACTTCATTAATTATAGTTCTCTGAATTTCACCAGTATCAATATCAAATATATAATCAGGTTTAACTTTTTTAAAAATATCCTCGATTTTATTATAATTTAATGTGAGCCAATAAAGGTTTTCATTATATGTGGTTGGAGTATGTTCAAAGCGATAATGATAGGCTGTTGATAGTGCTTGTGATGACAGAATCTGTTTATTTAAACATGTAAAATAAGTGTATTTTTTTTCAATTTCATTTAAGCGATTAGAATTAATTTGAATATTTTTATGGTTCTTTAGAAACTCAATACTTATATCTCTAACATCATGAATTTTTTCATTTTTTATGTTTTTTTTAAAATAAAAAAATGTTCCTTGATTAAATTTAGTTTTATTTAGCACCTCTGTATTATGAGTAAAAAAATAATTAACATTATTATTTTTTTCTAATTCCTTGCCCAAAAAAAACATTGGGAAAGAGGATTTTTCCTTACAAATAAGTAAGATACTTTTATTGTTTATCATTTAATTTAAACTCTTTAATGCATAATAATTATATTCTTTTAAGCGACCCATATTTAATTTTAGATTTAAACCTTATTTAATTAAAGAATTTTTTTATTAAATTAATGATTGATTTTATTTCCTCTTTTTTTAAGCCATAATAAATAGGTAGACTAACAGCATTTTTATAATAAATTTCAGAATTTTTTTTCAAATATTTCCCTTTAAAGGATTTAAATCTATATATTGGGATATAATGATATTGTAAGAAAACGCCATTTTTTAACATAAATTTAATCAATTTCTCTTTATATCTAAAGTTATTTTCTTTTAGATTTATTATATATAAATGATGCGATGATTTATAATTTCTTGAAAAGTAAGGAATTATAAGTTTTTCAACTTTTTTTAATTCATTATTATAGTGTGATGAAATTAAATTTCTTTTTTTTACAAATTTCTTTATTTTTTTTAATTGACTTATGCCTAACGCAGATTGAAAATCATTCAATCTAAAATTAAGACCAGATAATAACACATCATATTGCCAGTGTTTTTTATTATATCTTTTTATACCTAAGGATCTTATTAACTTTATTTTATTAAATAATAATCTATTATTTGTCGTTATTATACCTCCTTCACCAGTTGTTATTGTTTTTAGAGGGTGCAGAGAAAACGTACATATATCTGAATGACTACAGCTACCTATTTTATAGCTCTTATTTTTAAATTTATAAGATGCACCCAAAGCATGACATGCATCTTCAACAATAAAACAATTGTATTTTTTTTTCAAAAATTTAAATTTTTCAGCATTTCCAGGGTAACCACCATTATACATTGTAACCAACACTTTAAAATTTTTAATTCCGTATTTTTTACAACAATCCTCTACATCCTGAGGACCCATTTGACCGGTGTATTTATCAACATCTGCCAAATATATTTTAGCACCTAATAATTTTGCAGCATTATATGAAGCAATAAAGTTTACAGAAGGCATTATTATTTTATCACCTTTTTTTAATTCAAGAGATTTAAGAGCTATAAATAATGCTGAGGTTCCACTATTACATGTAGCTGCATATTTGCACTTCAAATAATCAACAATTTTTTTTTCAAATTTTATAGTGATATCGCCTGAAGTAATAATATCTTTTGTTAATGCAGCAGATACTTCTTTAATATCTAATCTATCTATAAACTGTCTCCCATATGGAATAATTTGTTTCATTATTTCAAAATTTAAATTTTTTCATTAAAAAGCTACAATCTCATTTACGATTTAGTTTTTCTATATTCATTGTATTTTTTTAAATATCTTGCAAAATTCCAATCATGTTCATCATCGATATCTATATTCTTTTCCATAGGCAACTCAAATCCATGAAAATTACCATTATAATAGTTGGAGTCTGTATCAAAGTTACTCACGTTAAATACTGCTATAGAACCAACGTCATAAAATGCAGTTTTAAAACTTTGAGATGGTAATGATTGTTTTTTTTTATAAATTGGAAATAATTTTTTATCTTTTGCGCCTAATGTAAAAGCCCACTCAATTGGCGCATTATATCTGCAAACAGATATTATTGGTTTTTTTAATTTATTTTGATCTATCTCTTTTTTTAACTTTAATATATCCAAATGATCAATTAAAGGTGTACAGGGAAGCAAGGCCCATACCTCATCAAACTTAAACCCTTTCTTTTTAAATTCTTTTATAACAAACTTATATACTTCAAATAAACCAACATTTTTTTTTGTAAGAGTCTTAGGTCTTAAAAAATCTATGTTAATTCCTTTTTTATTTAATCTTCTTTTAATAAGTTCGCTCTCAGTTGAAATATGCACTTTTTGAAAAATTTTTGATTTAATTGCTGTTTCATAAGGATATTCAATCATTGATTTACCACAAAATTTTTTAAAATTTTTATTTCTTATCCTTTTAGATTGGGATTTTGCAGGTATTATCAAAAGTCTTTTTTTTTTCATTTTTTAAATTAATTTAAATCCTTTGCGAAGAATGTTTATACTATTGGTTCCTTCATTAAACAATAAGTCTAAGATCGAAAGTTTAGGAATAAAATTTTTATCTAATTGAGTGTATTCAACATCTTTATATTCAAAGTAAAAGATTTTAGTATCTGTCTCTGGTATAATTTTAAGATCTTTCAAATAATTCTTTGATCCAACTGTAGTTAAATATTTATCACATCCACTCAATTTGCATAAATCAAATATTAATTTTTCTTTTTTTGCATTTGTCAAATAATTAGAGGAAAAATCAAAATCTATTTTAATATTCAGTGTTTTAATAAAAAATTTTATGAAATCTATATTGAGTTGTAGTAAAAAATTATTTTTCTTATCAAAAATATTACAAATATCTTCGTAATATTCATCAAAATAAATTGCATTTTTATATGTATAAAAAATTTTTTTTTTTATTAATTCAATACTTTTATTATTTAAGATCTCAACGTCAGAGATTTTTTGAATAAATTTTCCTTTTGTTTTTACTGGTATTGTTATTAGATTTGATTGACCGTTAATTTTTATATTATTTCTTTGTTGCCAACTTCTTTTCTCAAATTGAATATCATCTAAAAATATTATTTTGTCTACTTTGTCTAGAAAAGCAAAGTACCCAATCCAAGGTAGAAAAGTAGGTTGAGTTATACCAAGAAGCATTTTTTAGTAATATCTCAATTTTCTAATTTTGCGCAAAGTACTCCTTTTTTGCCATAATTATTTCCATTATAGAAAATTAAAGTATCTCCATCTAATTTTGTTAAATTTGGGTATGCTCTCATTTTATTTTCACTCTTAAAAGTATTTATAAATTTTATTGAATTGTCTTTTCTTTTCCATTTTTTACCATCTTTAGACTCAGCATACCCAATTTTATATCCAGATTTTTTTTTTTCATAACAATACCACATTTTGAATAATTTATTTTCATATATTACGTTAGGTCTTGCTACGGCTCTTTCATTTTTTTTTAGCCTAATGCATCTAGTTCCTGTTTGCTTCCAATCTGTTAGATTTTTTGAGGTTGCAAATTTAATATCATAATAAGGAAGATCCTTATTTTTCCACCTGTTACAAGATACGTACCACATGTAGTACAATTTTTTTTTTTTTATCACATTTGGCGCAGTTAAAATTTGGTATGGTTCTAAATTACTTAACTTCAATATAGGAGATTTTGAAACTCTTTTAAAATTTGTTAAACTATTTGATTTTGCTAGTCCAGCTATCAAAGAATATCTAGTTTTGACACTAGGCCGCCAACCTATATAAAATAAATAAAAAATATTTTTTTCTTTTATGATACATGATGGCAAAACTCCATTGTCATCAAAAGTGCCTAACAATCCTGGTGTTAATACTGGTTTTTTATAGTACTTGATTATTTTAAACTTATTATTTTTATAATAAAGTCTGACCATTCCAATTGATGAAATGTTTTTTTTATTTCTTGATCCAAAAAAAATAATTATTTGATTATCATCTAACTTAAGAATTGTCGGAACCATGCAGTGGCTTAAAGACCAGCTAAATTCCTTATTGGGTTTACAAATAATGCCCATTGATTTAAATTTCATCATTAGCTATTGAAATATTTTTTTTTTAAAATTCTATTTATTTTACTATCAGACTCATAAACTAAAGTAGATTTATTTATTGTTGTGCTGTCATTTTTTAAATTTGAATTAACTATTGATCCCATTGTTATGAAACAATCATTTCCAATTTTACAAAAATCTGAAATGCATGAATTAACTCCAAAAAAACATCTTTCTCCAATTTCACTAAATCCTGAAATAGTTACATTTGACGATATATATGTATGACTTCCAATTATAGAATTATGTCCAATATGGTTATTAGACCACATCATTACATTATCTCCTATTTTTACACCAGTTTGAATTGATTGCTCTTCAAGAATAAACAAATTTCTTCCAAGATTTTTTTTTTCTGTCAAAATTGTTGCCTTATCAGATATGAAGCTTGCAAATTTATAGTTTCTTTCTTTAAAATAATTAAATTTATTTTGTCTATTTTTATTTAAATTTCGATAGGATAAAGCTATATGAATAAGATATTCTTGATTTGAAAAACTATTTTCAAATTCCTTACAATCAATTAGTGGCAAATTGTTAAATTTGTCATTTTTTGGTTGATCAACAGTAAAAGCAGTTATTTCATAATTTGATTGTCCTGAAAAATAAAAAAAAGCCTGGTCGGCTATTTCACCATCCCCAAATATCACTAGTTTTTTTTTCATTTAAAAAATTCTAATTTTAATGGCTTATTTTTTTTAATTTGAATTTTTAATTTTTTTCCTAAAATTAGTTTTGACTCTTTTTCTCTTAGACCAATAGCAGGTGATTTAATAAAAATATCTTTTTTCGTGATAATACTGTTTTTTTTTAAATCTACTTTTGAATATAAACCATTTAGTCTAGCTATTTTTTTTATACTTGGATGTATAGTTTTATGACTTGTTCCCAAGCTTTTGTAAGCACTATGAATATTTTCAATATATCTTTGAAATTCATCAGGCTCGTATGCATAAAAATGATCAGGACCCTTGGCATTTTTATTCAGTGTAATATGTTTTTCAAAATATCTCACTCCCATACCTATGGAAGCTATAGCTGCATTATCAGAAATTGTGTGATCAGAAAAACCTAGCTCAATATTTTTAAAATTTTTTTTAAATGTATTAATTACATTCAAATTGATATCATTTTCACTAGTTGGATATAACGAAGTGCATTGCATTAAAACCAATTTACACTTTTTTAATTTTTTATATGCTTTTTTAATATCATCCAAATCACACATACCTGTGGAAAGGAAAACTTTTAGGTTTTTTTTGTTCAGATATTTAAATAACTTAAAATTCTCAATCTCGCTTGAAGCAATCTTTTGTAGGAAAATTTTTTTTTTTAAAGTTAATTTTAGTCTGAACTCATCAAAACATGAAAAGAATAGTTTAATTTTTTTTTTATTTGCATATTTTAACAAATTATCTACCCAATCAACGTTTAATTCGACTGATTTAAAAATTTTTTGCATTTCAAAATTATCTGGATACAAAATTTTTCCAGAAAATAGCTGAAACTTAACTGCATCTGCTTTACATTTTTTTGCAACATCAATATATTTTTTTGCTTTGACCATTGATTGATCAAAGTTAGAGCCAACTTCAGCAATTATAAAAGGTTTAGTCATTTAAAAAAAAATCCTTAATATTTTGAATATTAGACTTTAAAATATTTTTTTCTACTTTTTTTAAATCTAATTTCATATTAAGAATTCTTTTTAGCTTTAAAATGTCTTTGTGTAAATTTTTTAAATATGAAAATTGAAATTGTTTTGTTTTATTAACGAACATTTGATCTATTTTTTCACATTTACTATTGTCAGAGAAAACTAAAACTGGGAGACCTAGAAAAAAACCCTCGTATTTAGTCAATCCAGAATTTGTAATTAATAGTCTACTTTTATTTAAAATATTGCTAAAATTTTTTGAAAAAGAAATTGTTGAAAAATTTTTTTTTTCGCAAACTGAAAAAATCTTTTTCTTATAATTTTTATTAAAATATTTACCAATAACCACAAGCACTTTTTTTTTAATTTCTAAATATTGCATTAAACTCAATACATAAAGTGTACCTTTGTAATTATCACTTCCGCCAAAACTTATTACAATATCGTATAATTTATTTTTTTTTTTTAAACTTTTTTTTGAGAATATAAAATATTTTAAACCAAAATTAACTTGTTTAATTTTAATACATTTTTTTTTGATATCATTTCCAACCTCAAATGGGATAAGTGTTTTGATCCCCTTTAAATTCAATGTAAATGTTAAATTTTTTTTAACTGGTGAGTCTATTACATAAATTTTAGCCTGTTTTTTTTTGTTTAAAATTTTTTTTAATCTTATTACTGTTTTATCATTTAAAAATAAAGGATTTGTAAAATCCAAAATAACTTTACTACCTGACTCTATCTTGTATTCTAGTTGTTTTATAAACTTATTTTTGTCTTTAATATTTTCACCCAAAGAATAATGAAAAAACTTTCTATTTTTATTTCTTATTATTGAAATTAAACTTTCAAGCCTATTATAGTGACCATAACCAAATTTTTTTGATCCTAGTGAAAATAGAAAAAATTTTTCTAGTTTAGTCTTTGAAATGTCGTATGACACACTGGACCTTCTATTAACTTATCGATTTTTTTCCCATTTTCACATTCAGCAATTTTTTGAAAAATTTTTTCTAAGTTACTAAAATAGTCATTAAAATTTTTTGTACTATGTTTAACACTTATATATATCACATTGGATGCTAGGATATTTAATTTTAACATCTCCTGAGTTATAAAACTCTTGTATTTTAAATTATCTTTACTGCTAAAACTAAAAGAGGGAATGCCATCACTACCAAATACATTTAATGGCAATTGATATTTTTTTCCTAATTCTCTTAATTTTTGCTTAAAGATTTTTCCTTTTATTGAAATCATTTCCCAAGATTTAGTTTTTTCCATTATTTCTAAAGTTTTTAAAGCTGCTGTAGGACCAACTCTTTCGGTCCAAAATGTACTGCTAATGAAAGTATTTTGAGCATAATCCATCACATCCTTTGTGCCTACTACTGCTGTTATACCATAGCCGTTACCCATGGCCTTTCCATAAACACACATGTCAGGAAAAATATTAAATTTTTTATGAAGGCCTCCATAGGTTTCTCTAAAACCAGAAGTGCATTCATCAAAAATTAGAATAAACTTATATTTCTTTTTTAATTTTTTAATTGCTTCAAGAAACTCAATCGTTGGTGGTTTGCTTCTAAAAACTTCCATCTTAACAATACCAATATTATTATTTTTTACAACTCTTGTTAGTTCATCAATATTATTAAAATTAAATGGATGAACGATCCCCTTCAAATTGTTTGGGACACCTTTTGTACTCAATCCAGTTAACAAATGTTGGTCAAGATTTTTTTTATTTACTATATTGGCTGACAAATACCAGTCATGCCAACCATGATATCCACATATTGCTATATTTTGTTTATTTCTTTTGCATGCTGCTCTTGCTATTCTAACAGCAATTGCATTTGCTTCCCCACCTGTTCTAGCAAACTTAACCATATCCGCCCATTTATTAATTTTTAATAACTTTTCACTTAGTAAGTATTCTTCTTCACAATTTAGTGTCGACATATTGCCTTTTTTGATATTATTAGAAACTGCTTTATCAACTATATTGTTTGCATAACCTAAAACACATGTGCCAACTCCCATTAAACTCATATCTAAATATTTCTTATTATCTAAATCAGTAACAAAACAACCTTTAGCTTTTTTAAAATATGCTGGCCACTTATTGGGCAAAAAAACCTCAGGTCTTTTTGAAAGAAGCATATTTCCACCCGGAATAATTTTTTTTGCTTTTTTCCAAGTTAATTGAGTTTTATTTTTTACCATTTTGAAGGATTTCTTAATATAAGAGATTGAGTAAAACTTTTAAATTTCATTTTTATATTTTTTTTATATACTTTCTCAATCATTTTTAACTGATCAAGACTATCTATACCAATTATAATTTTATCTATATATTTTACTTTTTTAATAAAGTTAAGACAGGCTTCAAGTTTGTCAATATCATAAATTTTCAACCATTTAAACCACTCTAAAAAGAATTTGTTGTTTTTAAATTTTAAGGGCAAATCACTATAGTTTGATAATAGTAAGCCTTGAAGAAAAATTGATCTTACATGTATTTGAATTTTTTTTTTTTTAATTTTTGATAAATAATCAACATCATAAAACTCTTGATTTGCAATTGACATAGGTAGATTCACAAGATCAACATTATAATTTTTTAGAATAAAATCTAATTCTTTCTTAGTATAAACTGACACACCTAATTTAATAAATTTTTTTTCATTTTTAAGTTTTTGTAAAATCCTATAATACTCCATTCCAAATTTTCCTTCTAATTGCCTAGTATTATGTATTAAAAGACCATATAGATTGTTTGTATTTAAATCTTTAAGAATTTTATTTATTTCTAATGAAATATAGCTTTCCAAATCTTTAGTGCTTGCTTTTTTAATACTTGAAATTTTAGTTGTAACTTGAAATTTATTTAAATTTATTGAGCCTAAAACTTTATGAGATCTTCCATAACCTTGGGCTGTATCTATAGAATATATTTTTTTACTTTTGCAAAATTTAATTATCTTCTGAACTTCTTTTAAGCTTACTATCCCAACCTTATTACAAAGACCATATTTAAAACCAAACTGAGCTGTTCCAATTGATAGTTTCATTTATTAAGATAATTTTAAAATGTTTCTATATCAATTATAAGTATTAATATATATAATTATATTATCACATGTCTGTTGTTATTATTAAAAAAAATAAAAATAAAATTCTTTCTGAAATAAAAAAAAATACGCCTATTATAATTTTTAAAAAATTTTTTAATGAAAATGACTGTAAAAAAATAATTTCGATTTGTCACAATAACTACACATTTAAAAATAATCGTAAAAAATTTAAAAATAAATATATCAAGTTTGCTTCAACTGATGTTTTGCCTTCAAATGTTAGAACAAATCGTATTTTTAGAACTTTTGAATTAAGTAATTATTTTATAAATAAATTTAAGACAATAAAGGCCTTATTAAATTTTCAAAATAAAGTTATTAAAAA
>Ga0181564_10004923_pt1 | contig 11228 bp, 10 predicted proteins | sample 011ome_24_FD_134512 | JGI IMG/M metagenome (GOLD analysis project Ga0181564, IMG submission 134512) | Coastal salt marsh microbial communities from the Groves Creek Marsh, Skidaway Island, Georgia - 011513CT metaG (megahit assembly) | ecosystem: Environmental > Aquatic > Marine > Intertidal...
TGGGCCCAGGCCATAAAGGCGAAAAAAAAGAGGGAAATTGAAAAAAGGAACCTTAATTTTGTGCGCATCCAGGGTTAATTATCTGGCTAAATTTACAACAATTCACTTTCCCAAAAACTTGACCACCACAAAAGACATTCCGCTCTGGGGCCCAGAAGAAGCAACAGCCATTACGATGGGAAGCTTTGACGGAGTGCATCTGGGGCATGTAGCGGTGATCAGTCAATTGATTCATCTCGCTCGGGAACGGGGCCTAAGCCCCACCGTGCTCAGCTTTGATCCACATCCGAGAACGGTGCTTCAAGGGGGGCGGCCCATGGAGCTCTTGCACACCCAGCAAGAAAAATCAGCACATCTAGCCGCCTTAGGGCTCGCTCATTTAGTGCTGTATCCATTTACTAAAGCACTTGCGCAAATGCCTGCCCATAATTATGTGAAACAAGTATTAGTCGGCGAGCTGAAGGCTAAATTAATTTTGGTGGGGTACGATCATCGGTTTGGTGTCGGTGGACAAGCAGGTTATGACGAACTTACCTCTTGGGGGCCTGAATTTGGCATTGAAGTGGTACAAATCGAAGCACAAACTAGAGATGGAGTTCCTATCAGCTCGAGTCAGATCAGGGCTGACCTCAAAAAAGGTCTTGTCGCTCAGGCAAAACGCGCCTTGGGATACCCCTACCCTTTGACCGCCCTGGTGATTCCTGGAAAAAAATTGGGACGCACACTGGGCTTCCCCACGGCCAACCTAGCCATCACCGATCCATTAAAAATTATTCCGGCCCATGGGGTCTATTTGGTTCAGGTCACCTGGCAGAATCAGCGCAAATGGGCCATGGCCAATATAGGCACCAACCCTACCGTAGATGGGTTTCAGCAACATATTGAGGCGCACATATTCGATCTAGATCAGGATCTGTACGGTCAAGAAATCACCCTGCACTTTGAGGAAAGACTTCGAGACGAACAAAAATTTGACCACGTAGATTCCTTAAAATCTCAATTGATGGAGGATAAAAAACACGCCCTAGCTCTTATTCAGCAAGGCTCTCTCGGATAAATGAGTCCCATAAGTGTTGATTATGGGCATAAAATGTACCTTTGTGGCCCTATTGTATTGCTGTTATGCTGTTACTTCAACAACTAAAAAATGATCCACAGGCGGTGGTTGCCGCTCTGGCAAAAAGAAACTTGGAGGCTGCTCCTTTAATCGAGGAGGTATTGGCCTTAGATGAACGCAGAAGAGCGCTGCAAACTGAGCTCGACCAGAACGCAGCCCGAGCCAACCAACTCGCCAAATCCATCGGTCAGCTGTTTCAAAGCGGAAAAGCCCCAGAAGCCGAAGCTCTTAAATCAGAAACGGCTCAACTCAAAGACCTCAACAAACAGATCCAACAAGAGATGGATGCCTGTGCTCTAGCTCTTCAAGAAAAATTATACCTGCTGCCCAACACGCCCCACCACAGTGTTCCCCAGGGCAAAAGCGCTGAAGACAATGAGACCGTCTTTGAAGCAGGCCGTATACCGCAATTGCATCAAGACGCCCTGCCGCATTGGGACCTGGCCAAAAAATACGACTTGATCGATTTTGAACTCGGGGTGAAAATTGCTGGAGCAGGATTCCCCGTATACAAGGGCAAGGGCGCGCGCTTGCAGCGCGCCCTCATCCAATTCTTCCTCGACTTTAATACGGAGGCGGGGTATACGGAAATTCAACCTCCGCATTTGGTCAACGAAGCCTCCGGCTATGGCACAGGACAGCTCCCGGACAAAGAAGGTCAGATGTACCATGTAGGTGTGGATGATCTTTATCTGATCCCTACAGCAGAAGTACCTGTAACCAACCTATTCAGAGATGTGTTGTTGACACAAAACCAGTTACCTGTAGCCTACACAGCCTACACGCCCTGTTTTAGACGAGAGGCGGGCAGCTATGGAGCTCACGTACGCGGTTTAAATCGACTCCACCAATTTGACAAAGTGGAAATTGTTCGGGTAGAACATCCCGAGCGTTCCTATCAGGCACTAGAGGAAATGGTGGAGCACGTCAAAAAAATATTGGATGCCCTGCAACTTCCGTACCGCATCCTTAAACTGTGTGGTGGCGATATGGGATTCACCTCAGCGCTCACCTACGACTTTGAACTATACTCCACCGCCCAAGAACGTTGGTTAGAGATCTCCTCTGTATCCAATTTTGAAACCTTCCAAGCCAATAGACTTAAACTGAGGTTCAAAGACGAAACAGGAAAAAATCAACTTTGCCACACCTTGAACGGAAGCGCCTTGGCTTTACCCCGAGTGCTCGCAGGTATTTTAGAGAATTACCAGACACCAGAAGGAATTCGCGTACCCGATGTGTTAGTGCCGTATACTGGATTTGACCTGATTTCATGATCTACAACCTCACATTACAGGTAGAAAACCAGCTCATCGACTCCTGGAAAACTTGGATGAATTCAGTCTTGGTTCCTGAGGTAAGCCCCTATACAGGGGCTGTTTCGCCTGCCCTTTACCGAGTGGTATTAACCGATGAAGGGGATACGCAAACCTTTGCTTTTCAAATTCATTTCTCCGGCTCAGAACAGCTAGAAGCCTTTATCCATGTATGTGCACCAAAAATTGACGCCTTACTTCACCGCGAATTTGGTTCGGGAGTCATGCGATTTGCCACCGTGCTAGAACCTCAAAATTTAGCAGGATGAAAGGACCCGTTCAGGCTAAAAAACACCTAGGCCAACACTTTCTTCATGACCTAGATACGGCCAAACGGATCGCTCAAACCCTGACCCTTAAAGACACCCATAGAGTCTTAGAAATAGGACCTGGAACAGGTGTGCTCACCCAATTTTTATTAGAAAAACCCATAGATCTAGTCGCTCTAGACATTGATCGCGAATCGATCGACTACCTCAATGAACAGTGGGCGCCAGTTCAGGCCCAACTCATGCATCCAGAAGCGCAACTTCGCGTGGTCTACGGCGATTTTTTAAAAGCAGATATACAAGAATGGTTTGGCGGTCAACTCTTTAATATTACCGGAAACTTCCCCTACAACATTTCCACTCAAATCGTCTTCAAACTATTGGCCTTTCGGGAGCAAATCCCCGAGTTTTCTGGTATGTTTCAGAAGGAAGTAGCCCAAAGAATATGCGCTGCACCGGGGAGTAAAGTATACGGTATCTTATCTGTACTGACTCAGGCGTTTTACGAAGCTACTTACTTATTTACCGTTCCTCCCGGGGTGTTTTCGCCACCGCCCAAAGTAGACTCTGGGGTGTTATTGCTCCAAAGAAAAGCATCAACGAACCTGGGTTGTGATGAGAAAAAGTTTTTCCTGGTGGTAAAAACTGCCTTTAACCAGCGCAGAAAAACTTTGCGCAACAGCCTAAAACCCTGTTTTCCTGATGGGTTTTTACCTAAAGATGCTATCTTTGACCAACGCCCAGAACAGTTGGGGGTCTCAGAATTTGTCGCATTGACACAGTTATTAGACCATGGCCACATTTAAACTCACCGAAGCGCTCATCGAGCAAATACAAGGACTCATCGAAGCCCAGCAAGGTGATGCTTTGGTGGCACTCTTCGAAGATTACCACTTTGCCGACATAGCCGAAATCATCGATGAGCTTAGTGTTGAAGAAGCGACCTACCTGATCAAACTCCTGGATTCAGAAAAAACTTCCGACATCCTGACTGAATTGGATGAATACCTCAGGGAGTCTATTTTGTCTAATCTCAGCGCACAAGAAATTGCTAGTGAGATCAATGAGCTAGACACAGATGACGCCGCCGACATGATCGCTGATCTACCTCAGGAAATGGTACAGCAGGTCATCCAAAGCTTGGATGACAAGGAACACGCGCAAGATATTGTCGACCTACTGCGCTACGATGAGGATTCTGCTGGTGGATTGATGGCCAAAGAGTTGGTTAAAGTCAATGAAAATTGGACGGTCGCGAAATGCGTCCGCGAAATGCGTGTGCAAGCAGAACACGTGACCCGGGTTCACTCTATTTATGTGGTAGACGACCACGATGTACTCAAGGGTCGGTTGTCGTTGAAAGATCTACTAACCACCTCGACAAAAACTCACATTGCCGAAATTTATATCCCCAAGGTTGATTTTGTGCATGTCAACGAAACTCCTGAAGGGGTAGCGCGTATCATGTCCAAGTATGACTTGGAGGCTATTCCGGTAGTCGATGAAGCACATCGATTGGTGGGCCGTATCACTATTGATGACATCGTGGATGTTATTCGAGAGGAAGCAGAAAAAGACTACCAACTCGCTGCAGGTCTTTCCTCAGACGTTGAAGCAGATGACAATATTTTGGACTTGACCAAAGCACGAATTCCCTGGTTGTTTTTAGGTCTTTTAGGCGGGATTGGGGCTGCAGCCATCATGGGTGGGTTTGAATCTTTGATGAAAGACCACGCCATGCTGTTCTTCTTTAGCCCACTCATCGCAGCTATGGCTGGAAATGTGGGTGTTCAATCCAGCGCCATTGTGGTTCAGGCACTTGCCTCAGAGGGCCTTAGAGGCACTATGAGTCAACGTTTGCTCAAAGAAGTGATGCTTTCTCTGCTCAATGGATCATTACTCGGCGGATTGTTGCTTTTGGTGACCTGGGTCTGGAAAGGCAATATACTTACCTCTATGGCCATCTCCTTATCCTTGGTTTCCGTGACCTTGTTTGCCGGAATCATCGGTACATTTATCCCTATATTTCTTCACAAAAGAGGGGTTGACCCGGCGATTGCAACCGGGCCATTTATCACGACATCAAACGACATTTTTGGCATCTTGATCTACTTCAGTATCGCCAAATTGATTTTGGGTATTTGATGAAAAGCGTCCTGCATATCGATAGCAATCACGAGGTTTTGGCCCGTGGATTAAGTCAGCTGGGCTACGAAAACACCTTTGATTACACGAGTTCTTCCGAGGAAATTCTTCAGCAATGGCCTGGATATACTGGGCTAGTCGTTCGTTCACGTTTTTCGATTAACCAATCATTTATCGATCGTGCGACGGGACTTAAATGGATAGGTCGTGTCGGGGCTGGACTCGAAAACATTGATGTCGCCTATGCCCAAAGCAAAGGAGTGGCGGTGATTGCTGCCCCAGAAGGCAACAGAGGTGCCGTAGCGGAACACGCATTGGGCATGTTGCTGTCGATGACCAACAAACTATGCGCTGCTGACCGAAGCGTACGAGCAGGTATATGGGATCGCGAGGGACATCGCGGGTTTGAAATTGCCGGTAAAACAATAGGAATTGTGGGTTATGGAGTGATGGGTCACGCTTTTGCCCAGGTATTAAGCGGGTTTGGCTGCCGGGTGATCTGCACCGATATCAAACCAGGTCTGACAGACTCTTGGGCGGAACAAATTCCCTTAGCTGAATTTTTAGAACAGGTAGACGTATTGAGTTTGCATTTGCCGCAAGCCCAAGATACAGACCATTGGCTCAATGCCCAGCGGATCGATCAAATCGCCAAGCCTTTTTGGCTGATCAACACAGGTCGCGGAAAAACAGTGGATACCCACGCCGTGCTGGAGGCCCTGGACAGAGGCCAGATTCTGGGTGCGGCCCTAGATGTTTTAGAGTTTGAACCCAGTAGTTTTGAAGGTTTATTTCAGGGCCCAAATCCGCACCCTACCCTAGTGCGCTTAGTTCATCACCCCAAGGTACTGCTCTCTCCACATGTGGGCGGCTGGAGTGCTGAAAGCCATGTCAAACTCGCACAAACCATTGTCGACAAGGTAGCCGCTTGGGAAAAAAATTCTCCCTGATTTAATGGATGTTGCCCCGCTCAATTTCTTTTTGAAACTCCTCCATCACGGGACGCACTGTTTCTTCAGGTATTTCTGAGATTTTGATGTACATCAAACCATCAATGGCATTGTTAAACAATGGATCCACATTAAACGCCACTACTTTAGCGTTTTGCTTGATGTATTTTTTGATCAAGACCGGAAGCCTGAGACTACCCGGTTCAACTTCCTCAATCAAACGATCAAATTTATTCAGATCGGCTTGTGTTTCGTCAAAAACAAACTCTTTGTCCGCATCCTTAAGCTTTACCTTAAACTCCTTTTTGGGGTGGATGTATTGGGCGATGTACGGATCCCAATAGTGAGATTTCATAAATTCAATCATCAAAGATTTAGAGAAATTTGAAAACTGATTGCTGATACTAACGCCACCCATCAAAAAGTCGTGATTGGGATAGCGAAGGGTGGTGTGTATGATCCCTTTCCACAAAAGAAAAAGCGGCATGGGTTTTTGCTGATATTCCGAGACAATATAGGCCCTACCCATCTCCATGGTGCGCTGCATCATCGGGTACAGCTCTGGCTCCATGCGGAACAGATCTTGGACGTAGAACCCTTCAATCCCTTTGGCCGGGAAAATCTCTTGGCCAAAACCCATGCGGTAGGCGCCTACAACGCAGGCTATATCATGGTCCCACAAAAACAGATGGTGGTAATAGGTGTCGTAGGTATCCAAGTCAATCGATTTGTTGGTCCCCTCTCCAATGGCCCTAAAAGTCAGTTCTCGCTGACGTCCGATTTCTTGCAACAGTCCGGGCATCTGTGGGGCTTGCGCCAGGAATACTTCGTAATTCTTGCTTTTTAAAAGGGATTTGCCCAGCTGCTGGAGGACAGCTATTTCACGGGCCAATAACTCAGGATCTTGAGCCTCTACTATTTTTCTGGGTATTTTAGGCAATTGAATTGTATTGGGCAACGTGAGTCGTCTGCGCTCGTATACCTTGGAGAGCATTTCGGTTTTCAGTCGCAACAGCGCTCCGTACTCCTCGATAGTCGCTTCTTCTTCTTGTTGAGCTACCGAAATAGGCTTTCCGATACGTATGGAAATTTTTCGAAAACGCTGTGTAAACATCTCCGATACCAAAGCAGCAGTGCGAAATGCAGGACCCAATCGGGCAATTCTGTAAAAGAACGTGCTGTTTTTGGCATGAAAATAGACAGGAACGACTGGGACTCCAGCTTTTCTGATCAACTTTAATGCGGGAATGTGCCAGGGTTGGTCTATCGATTTATTTCCCGCTCTTGTGGTGGCTACTTCGCCAGCGGGAAAAATACCCAAAACCCCTCCTTCTGCCAGATGTGCCAAGGCTTGTTTAAACCCGTGCAAACTGCTTGACGCTTCTTTGTGATCCTCAAATGGATTAACCGGAAAAATATACGGGGCCAATGGGGTGATTCTAGACAACAAAAAATTGGCCATCACTTTAAAATCAGACCGCTGACTGCCTACCAACAACAAAAGTAAAATTCCGTCAATCCCACCTAGGGGGTGATTGGATACCACGACAAATGGACCTGTTTTGGGAAAACGTTTTAGTTCCTGCTCCGGCCAGCGCACGTCAATTTCGAAGTAATCCATGACCGCTTGCATAAAGGCTGGACCATCTAGATGCTTGTGGGCGTCATAAAAGCGGTTTAATGCAGAAATTCTGGTGATTTTTATCAGCACCCATCCGGCCAATTGTCCCAGCCAACCCCAACGGGAAAGTCCACTGGCTTGCGCCATTTCTTTTGCACTGACCAAACTCATGACTCTCGAAATTTAGACCCAAAGATACAAAAGGAAAGGGCACTTATGTTAAGCTACCACTAACTGTACTGTCTCTTTACCTCGCTGCTCCAAAAGAATCTCTTTATCTTTCTGAAGTGCCAAAATGGAGGGCTCATCAAAATGACGCACCGTATACAAGGACACATCAAATACCGCGGTTACCTTATATTTTTGCTCCAGTACTTCCAGCAATTCTTCTAAACGCTTAAAGCGGTTGTCTACACATACCGAGAAACTGATGGCTGAGTTTTGAATCAGCTCTACTTTGATGTTGTATTGGTGAAAAAGTCTAAAGAGTTCACTCATGGAGTTCTCCACAATAAAAGAGAAATCCCGGGAAAATAGTTTGAGCAGGACCTGTTCTTTCTTTACAATGAAGCAAGGCACCATAGGCGTAATCCCCTCCCCTTCTGAAACTGTAGTACCTGGAGCGTGGGGATCAATAAATGACTTCACGTGCAAGGGGATCAGCTTTCCTTGAAGTGGTTGAAGTGTTTTTGGGTGAATCACTGATGCGCCGTAAAAAGCAAGTTCAATAGCTTCTCTGTAGGATATGTGGTGCAAAAGTTCCGCGTTATCAAAATATCTGGGATCTGCATTGAGTACGCCGGGTACGTCTTTCCAAATGGTTACTGACTCAGCGTCCATACAATAGGCCAATATAGCTGCCGTATAATCTGAGCCTTCCCGACCTAACGTAGTGGTAAAATGATTTTCATCCGACCCTAAAAATCCTTGGGTGATGTAGAATGGGCCCTTGGTGAGCTTAGTGCTTACTGCTTCAGCTGTTTGATCCCAATCGACTTGAGCGTCTCGGTAGTGGTTATCGGTCTTGATCAATCCGCGTACGTCCACCCATTGATTGGCCAACCCTTGGCTGATCAGATATTCGCTGAGAATAGTGGAAGAAAGCAATTCCCCATATCCGACGATCTGGTCGTACACAAAATTGTATTTGGGAGACTTGTTGCGTTTGAAGAAATCTTCGATTTCTAAAAATAGTTGGGCCACTTTTTGATACACCGGATGTTGGGCATCGGGAAACAATTCGATAACCACGTCCATGTGGTATCGCCGAATCCCCTCAAGAGATCCAGTAATACCGTATGGATGGGCCATATATATCCCCACCAATTCTTCCATAGCATTGGTGGTCTTTCCCATAGCAGAGACAACTACTAGGGTCTGGTCGTGACCCATTTCACTCAATACATGTGCGACATTGCGCACACCAGCAGCATCTTTTACCGACGCTCCTCCAAATTTAAATACCCTCATGATTGATGTGGAAAAAAGTGAATACCCTCTGTGCTGAGCTGAACTACATGCCAGTCTCTGAGCACTTTGGCTCCTTTTGATTCATAAAAATCGATGGCTGATTGGTTCCAGCTGAGCACTTCCCAAGAAATACGGGCTACGCCCTGTTGTGCACCGTAGCGTACTACAGCGCTCAATAAAGCACTTCCCAATCCCAAGCTGCGTTTAGATTCCTGAACAATTAAATCCTCTAGATGTAGGGATTTACCCTTCCAGGTTGAATACCTGGGATACACCAAAGCCATACCTGCAATACCCTCCTCTGTCTCTGCCACAAAACAGTGAAACCTTGGGGCTTCGGAACCAAACCCATCTTCAATGAGTTGATCAAGGGTCAAGGTCACCGCGTCTGGTTCACGCTCAAAAACAGCCAACTCCACGATCAGTGCATGAACAGCAGGCATATCTTGAGCTACGGCAGGTCGGATAGAATAAGACATATTGTTATAAATAAAACACAAAGTTAAATATATTTATTTGACACCAAAAAAAACTCCGCTTCATCGGCGGAGTTTCACAAATTCAATCACAAGCGTCATTATTGCAACACTTGTTTAAAGTCTGAAAATGATATTTGACCGTTGAACAAACTGCACCAATGGGCCAACTGTTGTTCAATGCCTTGTGTTGGGAATCCTAATGCAATGGCATAACGCTGAAGCAGACTGCGCTCAGCATCGTCCATTCTTCCATCGATATGACCCATTCGGAGCAATGCGTACATGCGTTCTATGCGTTCCTCTGCATCAATTATTGGCGTAACAACAGCTGAACTAGCTCGTTCTTGTAGCCGCAGTTGTTCCTCTTGATTCCAACCCATGCGCAGGGCAATTCGGTTGAGTAAGGCTTGTTCTTGTTCGCTGACTTGACCATCGACTTGAGCAATTCGCACAAGAGACAAGTATAAGTTTTCATTGTTTTCAGATGAAGCAGAAGGATATAATTGAGCAATCGACATAAATCAAATTTTAAACCACAAAGATAATGCATTGGCTACTTGTCCCCCAATAGAGATGGACTATCTTTGCGCAAATTTTTATCCTTGTCAGAATTTTTGTTGCGCACATACCTAGAAAATGCCCCCCACCTAATCGAGATGGAGCAGGCACTGGCGCAGCCTAATTTGCCGGGTGGGTCTATCAAAAAGACCCTTTCTGGATGGGAAGGTTCCGTGGGTGCTTTAGTCTTGGGGCAGCTGTTTCACAAAAAAAACCGACCTATTCTATGGGTGCTGCGCGATCAAGAGTCTGCGGCTTATGCCTACAATGATTTACAGTTGACTTTGGGACCAGATCAAGTGCTTTACTATCCAGGGAGCTACAGGAAACCGTACCAGATTGAAGATACCGCCAATGCCAATGTACTCCTGAGAACAGAGGTATTAAAAAAGTTAAAAACGACCAAACACCCTGTGGTGGTCACTTATACGGCAGCATTATTAGAGCAAGTAGTCGGAGAAAAATCAATGACTGATCAGACATTAAAACTGTCGGTTGGAGATAAGGTATCCTTGGACTTTATCAATGAAACACTCTTTGAATATCATTTTCAACGGGTGGATTTTGTGGCCGAACCCGGCACATTTTCCGTGCGTGGTGGGATAATCGATGTGTTCTCGTATGCCCATGAAGACCCGTACCGCATTGAGTTTTATGGCGATGAAGTAGAAAGCATTCGGACCTTTGACCTACAGACCCAATGGTCAAAAAATCAAGTAAACTCCATGGAAATCATGGGGGATATCGACGATAAAAGTCTGGATATTCCGCGTGTTTCCTTTTTGCAACATTGGCCGGTACACACCTTGCTGATCACCGAAAATCAAGACCTAATCGCCCGTGATTTATCCGATTTATACCGACAGGCCGAACAGGTGTACGCGAGTCATTTAGGACGTGGGGTAGCTCAACTTCCGCCACATACCTTGTTGATCAGTGGGGAACAACTGATCAAAGAATGGTCTTCCTGGGACCAAATAGATGTGGTGGGACAAGTCTCGGATAAAAAACCTGATTTTTTGTGGTCCACCAAACCTCAACCCGCTTTTCACAAAAAATTTGATCTCCTGGTAGCTGACTTGCACCAAAAGCAAGGAGAAGGTCTACACACCGTAATTGCTTGTGCCACAGAACAGCAGGCCCATAGGATGCGCGATATATGGGCGCAAATTGATCCAGAAGCCACATTTACCGTGGAGGTGATGACGTTGAGTCAAGGATTTATCAGTCCAGAATTAAATTTAGTCCTTTACACAGATCACCAAATTTTTGAGCGATACCATAAATTTAAACTCAAGTCACA
>Ga0181564_10004925_pt1 | contig 11221 bp, 5 predicted proteins | sample 011ome_24_FD_134512 | JGI IMG/M metagenome (GOLD analysis project Ga0181564, IMG submission 134512) | Coastal salt marsh microbial communities from the Groves Creek Marsh, Skidaway Island, Georgia - 011513CT metaG (megahit assembly) | ecosystem: Environmental > Aquatic > Marine > Intertidal zone...
ATGGGATTTTCTAGCGTCAGGCCTGTCTACGAGACCTGCCGATCTTGCTAATTTGTGCAGTGGAAAGCTGAGTAACAGACTAAGTAGCGCTGATTCTAGTAATAAAATGCTATTTGCCATAATCGAGTCTTACAAAGTTGCTTTTTTTAAAATAGTCTTTTATGAAATTGAATGTATTCAAATAGATACATATTTAAAGCTTGGGAGTAATTTACCTTATCATCGAGTATTGCTTTCGTGGCATCACTTGATCCAGTAAATGCTGTAAGTTCATAGAAATCATGGTCTTACCTATCTATTATAACACTTAACTTCAGCTTCTGTATATAACTATTACTAAAAGCTGCTGACCTGAGTCAAATTACTAAATATTTTAGCTAGGCTTAATTTTACAGGTGAGTTTGGCGTGCATATCGGCTAGACTTCTAAGAATTGATTATAGTTTGTCTTTGTCACTGGAGTATGTCGGTTCGATGCGACTTAAAAGCATTAAATTAGCAGGTTTTAAATCGTTTGTAGACCCGACTACCGTCAATCTCCCCACCAATCTCTGTGCTGTCGTTGGCCCTAACGGTTGCGGTAAATCCAATATTATTGATGCAGTACGCTGGGTGCTGGGTGAAAGTTCTGCCAAGAACCTGCGTGGCGAGCAGATGACGGATGTCATTTTTAATGGTTCCAGCAGCCGTAAACCGGTTGGCCAAGCCTCTGTGGAGCTGGTTTTTGATAATAGCGACCGCACGATCAAAGGGCAGTATGCCAGCTTTAATGAGGTGTCGGTTAAGCGTGTCGTGAATAGCGAGGCGCAATCCACTTATTTACTGAATGGTGAGAAATGCCGTCGTCGGGATATCACGGATATTTTTCTGGGCACTGGTCTGGGTCCGCGTTCTTATTCAATTATCGAGCAGGGCATGGTATCCCGCTTGATTGAATCCAAACCTGAGGAGCTGCGGGTATTTATCGAAGAAGCGGCAGGCATCTCAAAATACAAGGAAAGGCGTCGTGAGACTGAAAACCGGATTAAGCGTACCAAAGAGAACCTTGAGCGTTTAACAGATATTCGTGAAGAACTGGAACGTCAGCTGCAACACCTGCAACGACAGGCAAAAGCAGCAGAAAGGTATAAAGAATACAAACAGCAGGAACGTGATACCCAGGCTAATTTAAATGCGCTGCGTTGGCAGGCGTTCAATAATGAAGTGACAAAGGCTCAGCAAACCATCCGCGAACTGGAAGTTAAACTGGAAGCCAGTATTGCCTCATTTCGAGCCTTTGAAGCTGAGATAGAGGAAAAAAGAGAAGCGAATACAGAGCTGCAGGAGTCCTACCAGAGAGTACAAGCCAATTTTTACTCCCTGGGCAGTGAAATCAGCAAGATTGAACAGAATATTGAACACCAGCGTCAGCGTCAGTTGGAGCTCTCAGAAGAGCTGGGAAATATTCAAGTCAATCTCAATAACGCCGAACGGGAACTGCTTGAGGATAAGGAGCAAATCACACAGCTACAGGCGACGATCGCACAAATTGAACCTGAACTGGAAAAAGCTTCAAAGCAGGAAGAGTTGTCATCATCTGTTCTGGAAGAAGCTGAAAAGGCCATGTCTGTCTGGCAGCAGGATTGGGATCATTTCAATACGGATTCGGCAGAAGCAACCCGTCTGGCTGAAGTGGAACAGCAACGCATCAGACACCTTGAAAATATTGTTGAACGCAGTATCCAACGTCAGGGCACGCTGAGTGAAGAACTAAACGGATTGCATACAGCTAATGATGAAGCTGAAGTCATTAGCCTGACTGAAAAAGCCAGTGTTATTGAGACAGATACAGCAGCCTTACAGGAAGAAAATAAAAAGCTGCTTAATCATATTGATGAAATAAGAGGCAAGATAAAAGAGTCTAATAATTCACTTGCTCACTTACGTAGTGAGTTACAGACCCAGGTTGGACGCCAATCGTCCCTGGAAGCTTTACAACAGTCTGCCCTAGGCAAGGAAGAAAAAGCCCTTGAGTGGTTGGAACAGAATAATTTCAGTAACAACAAGCGACTGCTGGATCAGATTAAAGTGGAAGCAGGCTGGGAATTGGCCGTTGAAACTGTTCTGGGTAAACACATGCAGGCAGTCTGTGTTGATGACTTTGCTGCCCTGGATGATGTGTTGCAAAGCTTTAGCAGCGGCTTGTTACAGTTTATTGAGCAAAACCATACCGACGCCGGCAATACCGCAAACTCCATAGCAGGCAAGGCTTTAAAAGATAAGGTGACGAGTGAGCAAAACCTGGGAACGTTGCTGGATGGTATTTATGTCACTGAAACCTTAAATGAAGCGCTGGAATTACGTTCACAGCTGTTAAACCATGAGTCACTTGTTACACGCGGTGGCATCTGGTTGGGTAAAAACTGGTTGCGTGTGGCCAAAGGCTTTGATGAAGAAACAGGTATCCTGAAACGCCAGGAAGAGCTGCTTGCGCTTGCATCCAGCATTGAGTCTTTAAACCAGCGAATCAAAGAAAGTTCAGTTGACACAGAAACATTACAGGCTGACCTGAGCAAGTACGAACAGGAAAAGGAAGCTTACCTGGATAAATTAACTGCCTTGAATAAGAACGCAGCAAATTTAAATGCAGAGCGCTCTGCAGTAAAAGTGAAAATTGAGCAGACTAATCAGCGTAGGCAACGCATCCAAAAGGAAATAGAAGAATTGCAGGAGCAGGTGGCGCTGGAACAGGCAAATATTGCAAAGGCCAGGGTTAATTTACAGAGTGCCCTTGATCGGATGGCGAAAGATACCGAGAAGAGGGAGGAGCTACTTCAACAACGGGAGAAAGTTCGTTCGGAATTGGAAAATGCCCGTCAGAAAGCAGCGCGCGATAAAGATAGCAGCCATGAATTAACCGTCAAACATCAGACTCAATTAACTCAACTGAGATCATTGAACACGGCACTGGACAGGATTATGACTCAGGTTCAAAGCTACGTTGAGCGCCAGCAGCAGATTCAAAATAACCTGAAGCAGAATGATGATCCGATACCGGCGTTGAAGCAGGAACTTGAAGAGAAACTATCTTCAAGAGTTTCTATAGAAAATGAAATGAAAGAAGCAAAAATGCAGGTTGATGAAGTGGAGCATCAACTTCGTGAGTTGGAAAAACGGCGTACTGAAACTCAGGAAAACAGCCAGGGCATCAGAGATGAATTAGCCGGCAAACGTTTAAGTATCGAGGGCGCCAGTGTCAAACGTGAAGCGTTGGAGCAGCAGATAACACAGGCTTCTTATAATCTACAGGATGTTATAGCTGCCTTACCTGAAGTGTTAACAGTAGCGAGCTGTGAAGAAGAGTTGGAAAAACTGGCCGCCAGAATTCAGCGCCTTGGCCCGATTAACCTGGCAGCGATAGATGAATATACCAGTCAGTCCGAGCGTAAGATTTATCTGGATCAGCAGAATGATGATCTGGAGAAAGCCTTGCAGACCTTGCAGAATGCTATTCGTAAAATTGATCGTGAAACCCGAACACGATTTAAAGAAACCTTCGACAAAATTAACAAGGGTCTGCAGGAGCTCTTCCCCAAAATTTTTGGCGGCGGTCACGCTTATCTGGATATGATTGGCGAAGATTTACTGGATACAGGTGTTGCGATTATGGCAAGGCCTCCTGGTAAGCGTAATAGCACAATCCACCTCTTATCGGGGGGTGAAAAAGCCATGACTGCTATTGCTTTGGTGTTCTCTATCTTTCACCTTAATCCTTCACCTTTCTGTATGCTGGATGAGGTTGACGCCCCTCTGGACGATGCCAATATTGCGCGTTACGCTAACCTGGTTAAAGAAATGTCAGGTCTGATACAGTTTATATTTATTACTCACAATCGTTTAACCATGGAATCAGCTAATCAGTTAATGGGGGTCACCATGCAGGAGCCTGGTGTGTCGAGATTGGTATCTGTGGATATTGATGAAGCGGCTGAACTGGCTGCCATGTGAGCGGGTTTTAAATTAGGTCCAAGACAGATAAGATATTCAGATATTTGAAAACTTTTGTCAGATTTCCGTTTAATGAATTTCAATAATAAGAAAGTGCGAGTTTAAGCCATGGGGATGAGAGACTGGTTAATTATCATCGTTATCGTTGGTATTGTTCTCATTTTGTTGGATGGATACAGACGAAAACGCAAAGACAGCATCCGGGTGAAACTGGAAAAAAATATTCCTGATCATGACGTTGAACTAGATACCGCAGCAGAATTGCCAAACGGTGGAGCGAGGGTAATTTCGCGTTATGAGAGTTCAGGGATGATTGAAGATGATTATGCAGATGATTATGACGAATATGATGAAGAAGACGAGGACGAGGACGAGGACATCGAAGAGGAAGAAGTAGTTCCTGTTGTAATGGATGCTGTTGATCTGGAAAATGTAGCGGCTGCTAGCAATAAACCAAAAAATGATAATTTAGACAGCGAAGATTTTGCTGAGCCTTCTTATGAAGACGATGACATAGATGAGATAGATGACATAGATAACGACGAAGACAGGGATGACCTTGATGAGGCCTATGTAGAATATGAAGAATATGAAGAATATGAAGAGTATGCCCCCGTCAACGAAGACTATCTGGAAGCAGATAAAACAGAAAAACCTAAAGCGCCATATGCTGATGAGCAGGTACACGCTGAATTAGCAGAATTAGATGATGATGACGTTTCTGTGGTTCGCACAAGTCCAAGAAACGCTGGCACCAGAGCAACGGAAAATATTGGAAAGACTAAAGCATCAGACTCAAAACGTATCGAACCGACACTGGGTGAATTAGGTTCTCTTACGGAAGCTGAATTGGAAGACAAACCAGCTCATTTAAAATCCAAGCAGAAAAAGCATAAGGCTGACGCGGTAGAAAGCGGTAGTCAGGCTGAATTATTTGCAGAGAGTCCCGAGGATTTCATTCAGGATGAAGAACACGATGAGAGTGAAGGGGAATATCTGGAGCCAGAAGAAGTTATTGTTATCAATGTGATGGCCAAGCAGGGTGAATTATTTGCCGGTAGTGATCTTTTACCAATACTTTTACAGCAGAATATGCGCCTGGGAAAAATGAGTATTTTTCATAAGCATGCAGATAGCAGTGGCAATGGTCCGGCCATATTCAGTATGGCTAATATGGTAAAACCAGGAACCTTTGATGTAACCCAGATGGAAGAATTTACAACACCGGGTGTCAGTTTCTTTTTACAGCTGCCCAATGCTTTCGGCAATATGAAGAGTTTTGAGCAAATGCTGAAAGCGGCTGATGCCATAAAAGATAAGTTAAACGGTGATTTAAAAGATGAACACCGTAGTGTGATTACACGTCAGACTATTGAGCATTGCCGTCAGCGCATCCAGGATTTTGAGCTCGCCCAGCTTTCAAAAAAATAGTCATATGAGCACAGCAACAGATGATTTGAAGTCAGAGCTTATCGAACTTCGTCAACTGATTGAACGTCATAATCGACTCTACCATCAGCAAGATGCCCCCGAAATTCCTGACCAGGAATTTGACCGTTTATTTGATCGTCTCCTTGAAATCGAAAAACAACACCCGGAACTGGTAACAGCAGATTCACCGAGTCAACGTGTTGGGAGTGAACCCTTATCCGGTTTCGTGCAGGTAGCCCATAAGATTCCCATGCTTTCTCTGGAAAAGGCCTTTGATGCTGAAAGCCTGAGCAAATTTGAAATCCGTTTAAGAAAACGATTACCCGAATATGTAAAAACTATTGAATACAGTTGCGAGCCTAAAATAGACGGTGTGGCTGTCAGCATACGTTATGAGAAAGGGATACTGGTTCAGGCAGCGACCAGAGGTGATGGCATGACAGGTGAAGACATCACCCATAATGTAAAAACAATAAAAGACATTCCGCTAAAGCTAAAGGGGGGGAATTATCCAGATGTGCTGGAAGTACGGGGCGAAATATTTATGAGCAAGTCAGGTTTTGCCCTGATGAATGAAGCGGCCCGAAAAAAAACCGAAAGAACTTTTGTTAATCCGAGAAATGCGGCTGCTGGCACCTTAAGACAACTTGACTCCCGCATTACAGCAAAAAGACCCCTGACAATGTTTTGTTATAGCCTGGGTGAAACCAGTATTGCTTTACCTTCCCGTTTGAGTGAAGTCTTTTCTCTATTGGCTGAATGGGGGCTGTTGGTCAATCCTATTCGCAAAGCTGTCGAAGGTATCGATGCCTGCTACAGCTATTGTGAAGAGATTTTAACTAAACGTAATGATCTGGATTATGAAATTGATGGTGTTGTCCTGAAGGTTAATGATTTTACTTTACAGGACACGCTCGGAATTAATGCGCGCACCCCGCGATGGGCTATTGCCTTTAAATTTCCGGCAGAGGAAGTAAGCACAGTCTTACAGGATGTGGAATTTCAGGTAGGCAGAACCGGAACAATTACACCGGTTGCCCGGTTGACTCCTGTTTTTGTCGGAGGCGTGACGGTAAGTAATGCAACTTTGCATAATCTGGATGAAATTGAACGGCTGGGAATACAAATAGGGGATACTGTCATTATCAGGCGTGCCGGTGATGTGATCCCTAAAGTGGTCAAGGTGGTACTTGAGAAACGACCGGTCGATGCCCGAGAGATAGTTGCGCCACTGCAGTGCCCGGTCTGTCATTCCGATATTGAGCAAATTAAAGGTGAAGTGCTTATGCGCTGCACAGGCGGGCTTTACTGTAAGGCGCAACGTACGCAATCCATTATTCATTTTGCGTCGCGGGCAGCGATGGATATTGATGGTCTGGGCGTGAAGTTAATTGAGCAGCTGGTCGAAGCAGAGCTTATCAATAATGTTGCAGATATTTATCGTTTAAATCTGGCTCAGCTATCAGCTTTGGAGCGGATGGCAGAAAAATCAGCAAGCAATTTATTGGAAGCCATTGAAAACAGTAAGCATATCAGTCTGCAGCGTTTTATTTATGCTTTGGGAATCAGGGAGGTAGGGGAAGCCACTGCTTTAGCCCTGGCAAAGCATTTCGGCTCATTACAAGGCATCATGCAGGCTGATATGGAGGCTTTGATTCAGGTACCAGACATAGGGGAGGTTATGTCACAGCATATTGTGGCTTTTTTTGCGGAAGCACATAATTTGTCTGTGATCGAAGCCTTGATAAAAGCCGGCGTGAGTCCCTCAGAGCTCGAAATCAACGCGAGTGAAACCTTGCCTTTAAGTGGCCTGACTTATGTCGTGACAGGAACCCTTGAATTAATGGGGAGATCAGAAGCAAAGCAGTATTTGCAGCAGCTTGGAGCAAAAGTCGCTGGCAGTGTTTCCAGCAAGACTTCCTGTGTCATTGCGGGCCCCGGTGCAGGCAGTAAACTGAGCAAGGCTGAGGAATTAGGGATTGAAGTGATTGACGAAAAAGATTTTGTGTCATTGCTTACACAACACGGCATAACAGTGTAAAGTATAGCCCCATAAGCTAGTAAAGCCAGTACTTATTGGGCTTAATGACATTAACATGATTAGAGGAATTCAAAAATGCGCCTGATTTTTGTATTCACGATGCTAACTATACTGTCTTCCTGTGTTTCACCGCCGCCAGAAAACACAGCCAATATCTGCAGTATGTTTGAAGAACGTCGCAGCTGGTACAAGGCTGCCAAGAAAGCAGAAAAGCGCTGGGGCACACCTGTTTATGTCAGTATGGCAATCATAGAACAGGAATCATCATTTCAGGGGCGGGCCAAGCCGGAAAGAACCAAATTACTCTGGGTGATTCCCTGGCGTCGACCATCTTCAGCTTATGGTTATGCCCAGGTACTTGATGAAACCTGGACAGACTATAAGGAAGACGCCGGAAACTGGGGAGCACGGCGTTCCAGCTTTTCCGATGCGATGGATTTTGTCGGCTGGTATACCAATAGCTCAACCCGCCGTAATCGCATTGCGCGAAATGATGCATACAACCTTTATTTAGCTTACCACGAGGGCAATGGCGGCTGGGCCAGAGGTTCATATAACAGCAAAGGCTGGCTGATGGATGTTGCCCGTAATGTTCAGAATACGGCTAACGTGTATCAGAATCAGTATCAAAGTTGTGAGCGTGAACTGGGACGAAACTGGTTTATGAGGCTGTTCTTCTGAGCTGGTGGGGCAAAGTATTCGGGGGAACTTTCGGGTTTATGCTGGGCGGGCCTCTAGGGGCCTTGCTGGGTGCATCACTCGGGCATAATTTTGATCGTGGTATGGGGCGCTTAAATGGTAATAAGGGCGCAGAACAAGTAGAGACTATTCAGTCTGCTTTCTTTACAGCTACTTTTTTCATGATGGGGCACATCTCCAAGGTGGATGGCAGAGTGTCTCAGGATGAAATCCATATTGCTCAGCATGTTATGCGGCAAATGAATTTGAATGCGCAGCAGAAAAAAGCCGCCATTAATTTATTTGAGCAGGGTAAAAATCAGGATGTTGAGGTGGTGGAGGTTCTTGAGCAGTTCCGCAAGGAATGCCATCGACGGCGCAATCTGATGCAGATGTTTCTGGAGATTCTGGTAATGACTGCATTTGCTGATGGTGCCCTGCATAAAAGTGAGGAAAATGCACTCTGGCAGGCCGCCCGAACCCTGGGGTTTTCCAAAATTGCTTTTCAGCACATTTTGCAAAGAGGGCAGGCACAACAGCACTATCAGCAGAATCGGCGCTCGCAATCCCAGCGCAGCTCAGATCGTGGCAGGCTAAATTTAGCTGATGCGTATAAGTTACTGGGTATATCCTCTTCAGCCAGTGACGAAGAGTTAAAGAAAGCCTATCGGAGGCAAATGAATCAGCATCACCCTGACAAGCTGGTGTCAAAAGGACTGCCCCAGGAAATGATGGATATAGCCACCCAGAAAACCGAGGATATTAAAGCAGCCTACGAGTTGATTAAACAAACCAGAAAATAGAGGTTACTTTAAGTATTTATTGTATTTAATTGATTATTCAAAGTTTATTTATATCAACTTCCAGCTTTTCTAATTCAGCAGCATGCTCAGAATTGCTGATAATACCAGTGCTGCGATTCTCTGGGGTCAAGTAGCGGGCGGCCACTTCCTGAAGTTTAGGGATATCAACTTCAAGCACCTGTTGCCTAAATCTAGCCCGGTGTTCTTTGTTTCTGCCAAATAGTTCATTGTAATAGGCCTGTTTGGCCGTCCCTGCCGGAGATGCGGGTTTATCCAGGCTGGCTATTACCCCCAAAATGGCTTCTTCCAGCTGACTCTGCTTGTGAGTGCTGTCATGAAGCCAGGTGATTGCACGCTCAAAGTCGTTCAGTGTTTCTGACAGGCGTGGATCCCGGTAAGAGTAAAATCGAAAGCTTGCTGAGCTTGAATCCTGAGTGGCACCACCGCCATAAGCACCACCTTGTTCTCTGATGGCGCCGTGCAGATAGCCATTGCGCAAGAAGCCACCAAGTACAGTCAGAGCAGCTGCATCTTCATGGGCAGCCGGAACTGTCCGATAAGCTGTGGCACAAAAATTAACCTGGGTATTATGCAGCCAGGCTATGCTGACTCTTTCACGCACAGGATCCATGCTAAAGGGGCTAGTCTTATTGGTATTGTCAGTGTGATGCCATAATTCATCCAGACCACTGATTAATGCCGGTTTTTCACTTTCTTCAGCGATGCAAAGCAGCCGTTTATCCCCCTGGATAATTAACTCATGCAATGTCTGCAGCTTTTCCGCATAAGCAGACAACTGGGCCTGGTCGTTAAACGCCTGAACCATGGATTTCAACTTGCTTATCCCCTGCATGCCTGAATTTTTATAATTCAATGCAGCAATTGCATTCATTTGGCTGGTGGCAATGCCCATAGCCAGAACATGCCCCTGATTGGTTATGTTTTGTTCCTTATGACTGGAGATTTGCTGCATAAGTTCTTTAATTCTATTCAGCTCATCAAAACGACATGAATCAAGCATATCCTTCATTAATTGGCTTAACTTATCCTGGTTGCCATACAGTGCTTTACTGCTGAGAATCATGTAGGCGTCTATGTTTTGCTCGTTTTGCAGGTGATTGCGCATACTGATATGGGCGTTAATGCCACCACATATTGATGCCTGCAAAGCCTGAATTTCCAGATAAGAGGAAGTCCCAACACCGAGTTCAGGCAAACAACTGCTGTAATGCGGTAATAAGGATTTAAGCTCCTCGGGAAGGGACGGCAGAGTGGTAATAATATCCTGATAACTTAAACCATTCGTTCCCTGCGAATAAAAAGCCAGCGGTATTTTATTGATGTAGCTGGACTCGGCCTGTGGCCATTTAATGTCAGCAGGAACGTCATCAAGATCGACTTTCGGCAGGATGCTCATGTCGTCAACCTGTTGTTGACGCCTGATTAAGGCCTCAGCCTGTTCAACTAGCTTTTTCTTTTCGTCATCATCGAGTCTGCTTTTTATTTGGGCCAGCTTTTGCCTTTCTTCAGCTCTGGTTTTCTTGGCCAGTTCAGGATCAGGTTTAACGGTTAAGGTGACCCTATGCGGATTATCCAGCAAAAAGTCTTTCACCAGCTTGGGTAAAAAATCAGGCTTCTGTATTTCCTGTTTTAAGTTTTTTAGTACAGGGTCAATATCAAGCAGTTCCAGAGGGTCACCCCGATGCGTAGCTGTGGAAAGTGAAGATAGTATTAACTGCAGTCCATAAGGGTAACTGTCCCCTGTGATTTCTCGCTGGTGAAGTTCAAGGCTGTGTAAGGCGGCTTCTACCATACTTTGTTCTACCCCTTGTTCTGCGATTTTCTCCAAAGTATTTAAAATCAGCTCTTCGATAGCCCCGGTATCATTTGCATCACAGGACTCAAGACCGCAGATAAAAGTCATTTCACGATGGGAATCTTCGAGACCACACAAAGAGGAGGGTGACATCCCCAGCTCGGTTGTTTCCAGAACCTGTAATAAGGGACTGGCACTATTATCCAACAACACAGAAGAAAGCAGTTGAGCTTTAAAAAGATCTTCCAGGCTGGTGCTTTTACCTAATAGCCAGGCCATCAGCACATGGCTTTTGTTATTTAAATCAGTTTCAGCTTCACCTTTTTCCAAAGGAAAGTATTCAGTGACTTTGAGTGGCGACTGATAGCGTTTTTCATCACCGACGGCTATGTGGACATCAAGTCTGCTGAATTCTGCAAGTGCCAGGTTTTCAAATTTTTCCTGGTGCTCAATAGCCGGAATATCG
>Ga0181564_10004926_pt1 | contig 11221 bp, 8 predicted proteins | sample 011ome_24_FD_134512 | JGI IMG/M metagenome (GOLD analysis project Ga0181564, IMG submission 134512) | Coastal salt marsh microbial communities from the Groves Creek Marsh, Skidaway Island, Georgia - 011513CT metaG (megahit assembly) | ecosystem: Environmental > Aquatic > Marine > Intertidal zone...
ATACCCTTCTCCGTGATATGTCCGAGTGTTTTATCAAAGTCACCAAAAACGGCAAAACTTAGTACCATGAGTCTGGACGGCAACCACTCGATAACGCGCATCACGGACTCACCAATAGGCGTGACAGTTGGCTGTGTTGCATGAGCCAACCGATAGGCGACAGCACCCGAGGGGCCCAGCAGAAAGAAATAGATAACAGGGCCAAACCATCGTTGTAGCGCCATTTTGCTGAAAAATACAGACGCAACATCGGCAAAACCGTCTTCGTCCTCCGCTTCGGCATTGCCTCCAGCACTCTCAATGACCATGGCCGCACCTTCGTTATCACCGGCGCGCGCACGTGCGAGGAATCGTTGAGTAATAGTTGGGTAGTCTTCACGCCCAAACGAGAAAAATAGCGCCGCAGTACCAACAAAAAGCGTTGCCATCCCCCCAAACAGACCTTCCAAAACAACGAGCGAAACCGCAAACGCCGCGGTTGGTGCACCAACGAGCCAAAGCAATACTGTGTTTGAAGAGCTATCCGCGTCGACCCGCGCCCGGAATAGACTTTGAATATCTATCTTGTGCAATGGCCCACCGGGGCCCATAAACCAATAAAGCCCTGTCGCTACGATAAAGGTCAAAAACGCGAGGTAATCCAACTTCTCTCTCCCCTAACACTGATTGGTGCTACGTGCCTGGCAGTTCTTCGACGCCTAGCTCTCTACTCAAGCGATCCCAATCAAAACTTGGCCCCGGATCTGTTTTTCTTCCAGGGGCAACGTCACTGTGCCCGACAATAGCGTCCGGCTCAATCTCAAGATGAGCCTGCCTGCAGGCTCTAATCAACTTGCTCAGCGCGCTGTACTGCGCTCCAGTGTAAACATGGGTGTCAGTACCCTCCAGTTCAATCCCGATACTAAAATCATTACATTTTTCACGCCCACGCCAAGTTGATTCCCCGGCGTGCCATGCATTTTTATTCGTGGGGACAAACTGAATCACCTCACCATCGCGACGAATCAAAAAGTGCGCCGACACCCTTAAATCGGCAATCTCGGCAAAATAGGCATGCGCCTTCGGATCCAGACTATTGGTAAATAGCTCCTCGATATGCGGTCCACCAAATTCGCCCGGAGGAAGCGAAATGTTGTGCACCACTACGAGCTCTACCGAACCGTCTGCAGGTCGCGGTCCGCAGTTCGGCGACGGTAATTGGGTGCAACCTTGCAGCCACCCAGAAACAATTTGCCCGTGTTTATTGTCGGTCACGTAAAAATCTTGGCCTAGCTTGTGTTTCAATACCGCATCATAACAGGGCTCGCTTAAAGGACACTGCTGCGTGCTGACGCAAGACGACATCAACCCTATTGTAAAACTCGCGCTTGACGAAGACATTGGCAGTGGTGACATCACTGCAGGGTTAGTGGATAGCCGCGAGTACGCAACTGCGACTGTCATTACACGCGAGGCGGGCGTGCTATGCGGCACGCAGTTCGTTGACGCGGTTTTTTCCTCGGTAGACCCAGATGTCAAAGTTGATTGGAAAAAGGTGGACGGTGACCGACTCGAACCCAACGATGTGCTATTCACCTTGGCAGGAAATGCACGAAATATCTTAACCGGTGAGCGAGCGGCGCTGAACTTTCTTCAGATGCTCTCTGGGACTGCGAGTTACAGTGCGTCGCTTGCTGCTATTGTCGCAGGAACTCAAACCAAGTTACTGGATACACGGAAAACCATTCCTGGCTTTCGAAACGCTCAGAAATACGCAGTCACTTGCGGCGGCTGTTTCAACCACCGCATTGGTTTATTCGACGCCTTTCTAATCAAAGAAAATCACATAGCTGCCTGCGGTGGCATCCGTCAAGCAGTGGATCAGGCCCGCCAAAACGCACCCGGAAAACCCGTGGAAGTTGAGGTCGAGAATCTTGAGGAGCTCGAGCAAGCACTGGCGGCTGGCGCTGATCGAATCATGCTCGATAACTTCACACTTGAGGGCATGCGAAAAGCGGTTGCCATAACGGCGGGGACAGCAGAACTCGAAGCCTCGGGGAATGTAACCGAGGCAACCCTGCGCGGCATTGCCGAAACCGGCGTAGATTTCATATCCATTGGCGCATTGACCAAGTTGGTCATGCCCTTAGATTTATCATTGCGACTCGACTGATAACTGCTGAGACGCGCTATTGCCTCAAATTACTTTGAGGTGCTCTCACGCACACTGTCATTAAAACCCCGCTATTTGCGACCCATCGCACATTTACTCAAAGATTGGGACACTCTAGGGATTGGACACAGAAGACAGGACGCACAAGCAATTGAGTCGAGTCGTCCGTTTCCAAGATGCAACCTGAGAGGGCCCCATACCTTGCGCGTGCTGACACTATGACTGCACAAACGGCCCATCGAGCACAAGCACACCGTTCTCATCGGCTGCAAGAAAATCACCGTCACAGACCTCAACGCCATCAAAACTAAGCGTCACTCCACGCTCACCGACACCCAGCTTTTCGGTCTTGATCGGCGACGTGCCGAGGGCCTTCACCCCGAAATCGAAGGTGTTGATAACTTCAACATCACGGACGGCACCAATGATGACCATGCCCGCCCAGCCATTATCCATAGCACTTTTGGCCACCATGTCACCGGTCAGTGCTTTGGCCAGTGAACCACCGCCATCAATGAGTAAAACGCGTCCTCCCCCAGGCTCGCTCACCGCTTGCTTGACCATGGAGTTGTCTTCGAAACAACGAATGGTCGCCACCTGACCAAGGAACGCGATCACTCGCCCAAAGGCTTGAAATTGAAATGGCAAAACCTGAGCGCGAGGATTGCGATCTGAGAGATCTGGGGTGCTCAACATGCGATCACTCCAATGTGTTAACTACAGCCAATCAGTGGCGTAAGTGTCCAGCTGACTCAGCGGTGACAAAATTGCATCAGCGTGTGCACTGGCTCGGGGCATAATTCGGTGTAAATAGAACTCGGTGGTCGCTATTTTACGCTGACAGAACAATGTTTTTTCATCCTTGGCCAACAGCTCAATCGCAACCAGTGAGCTTGCAGCGAGATGCCAACCGCCGAACAAATAGCCAGTCTGCATCATGTAATCAAAAGAAGCCGCGAGCGCCGCATTCTTGTCCGCTTTGCACATCTCGAGAATGGTTTGTGAAGACATAACATGCGCAGACAACGCGTCAGACAGCGCCGTACCCATCGCTGCGAGACGATCATCGCTAGACCCTGCCAGCGCGTCAGCCACCGATCGGATCTGCTCCTGCATCGCTTCCATGGTCGCGCCGCCATCACGAGCCAGCTTACGATTCACTAAGTCGGCAGCTTGAATACCGTTCGTGCCTTCGTAAATAGGTGTAATTCGAACATCACGCAGATACTGTGCTGCACCCGTCTCCTCGACGTACCCCATACCGCCATGAATCTGAACACCCAGTGACGTGACCTCCATCCCGATTTCAGTCATCCAGCCCTTAATCACGGGAATCATTAAATCAAGCCGCGCTTTCCACTGACCGCGCTCTTCAGCAGGCGCACCGTGCGACAAATCCATGGTCAGCGACTCGATATAAGCCAAGGCCCGCATCGCCTCGTTGAGCGAACGCATCGTCATAAGCATGCGCTTCACATCGGCGTGCTCGATGATTGGGACACCGCCCTGCACACGCTCGCGCGCGTAGGCGACTGCTTTCTGATACGCACCTTCAGACGCACCAAGGCCTTGAAGCCCGACCTTCAAACGCGCTTCGTTCATCATTGTGAACATACACGCCAGACCGTTATTTTCCTCGCCGATGAGGTAGCCAATGGCACCGCCGTTATCGCCGTAGGCCATGACGCAAGTCGGGCTGCCGTGAATGCCGAGTTTGTGCTCAACCGAAACCGGATAGGCATCGTTACGCGCACCGAGACTGCCGTCCTCGTTAACCAAGAACTTCGGCACGATAAATAAGGAAATGCCTTTACTACCCGCAGGCGCATCTGGGAGGCGCGCGAGGACAAGGTGAATGATGTTCTCAGTCGCGTCGTGGTCACCCCAGGTGATGTAAATTTTCTGCCCAAATATCTTGTAGTGATCACCGTGACGCTCGGCACGAGTCTTCATGGGTCCCAAGTCCGAACCGGCACCCGACTCGGTGAGGTTCATGGTGCCTGACCAGACACCGGCGTTGATGTTGGGTAGATACTTGTCTTTAAGCTCAGGACTCGCGTGTGCGGAAATGGCAAGTGCTGCGCCCGAGCTTAAAAAAGGCTCCAGCGCAAAGGCCATATCTGCCGAGTTCCACATTTCACAGGCCGCGGTACCGTAGAGCTCAGGTAAGCCTTGCCCACCATGCGACGATTCCGCAGCAATACCAACCCAGCCACCCTCGCCTAGCGCACGGATAGCTTCACCGTAGCCAGGAGGAATGGTCACTTCACCGTTTGCACAGCGTGAGGGCTGCATATCGCCTACGCGCCTGAGTGGCGACACCACATCAGATGCGAGCTTTGCCGCCTCTTCAAGAAGCGCCGTCGTGAGGTCAGCGCCGACGTCAAGACCGTCAAAGCGCGGCAAGGTGCCAAGCCGATCGCCCGCCTTGCAAACGTCGTCGATTAAGAACTGCATATCATCGAGTGGTGCGGTGTACATAAGCCCTCCAAAAGTTGTCGCTATTGTAGCTGTTCACCCCTTCAGACCAAGAATTTCTCTCGAGAAGCATAGAAGGTGTATTATTCATACGATGAATAATAGTTTCCACGGGAGAGTATACGCATGAGCCGATTGGGTCGCGTTGATTTAAACCTTCTTGTCTATCTTGATGCACTACTTCGCGAGCGCAACGTAACGCAGGCAGCGCACAGCCTAGGGCTTTCTCAACCAGCAATGAGCAACGGCCTCAAACGCCTGCGCGAAGTGTTTAACGACCCACTTCTTATTCGCACTTCGGACGGCATGACACCAACGGCAAAAGCCGAGGAGTTAGAGCCGCAGCTTCGAGAGATTCTGACCAACGTCGACAGAGCGCTCCAGCCAACCGAGGAGTTCATACCGGAAACGGAAAGCCGTGTCGTACGGCTGATGGCGAGTGACTACGCGGAGTCGACGTTACTACCGTCGGTACTTAAGGAGCTTCGTGAGAAAGCACCGGGCATCACGCTGGACATCATGAACCCGTCTGACGTGAGTTTTCTCGACGTGGAGCGTGGCAAGGTCGATCTTGTCATCAACCGGTTTGTTCAGATGCCGCAGTCCTTCCACCAAATCACGCTTTGGAAAGACACCTTTTCCTGCCTTTTGAGTCCCGACAACCCGATTCTTGAAGACTTCAATCTCGACGCCTATCTTGCCGCTGACCACATCTGGGTCAGTAAGACCGGCATGGGCGTGGGCGTTGGGGTAAACCCTGATGATGTGCAGCGTCTGGGTTGGGTTGACGCTGCGCTCGATGAGCTTGGCAAAAAACGACGCATCCGTGTTTTCACCCGACACTATCAGGCAGCCATGACCTTGGCAGAACAGAATGACCTAATTGTCACCCTGCCCACACGCGCCACCGAACTTAAGCGAGACAACCCAAGAGTCGTTGCCAAACCAGTGCCCTTCGACATTCCCCCGCTGGAGCTCAAAATGGCATGGAGTCCTCTGCTGCAACACAATCCCGGACATCGCTGGGTCCGACAGCTGATTACGCGAATCGCTAGAGAGATTTAAACTGTCACAGAGCAATGGCAGGGTTAGGCGCATCATGACCAGTACGATCGATCTAAAAAGCCACTACGAGGCCACCGAGCTCTATTCCGACGACCCTTTGGTGGGCGTGAGAAACAACGTTATCTCGCCGATTGAGTGCGCTTATTTGATCGAGCTCGCCAAACCTCATATCAAACGCGCGGGCGTCGTACTCGACGAGGGTTACAAACCCAGCGAAGGCCGAACGGGTTCCAACCACTGGCTGAAGTACGACGAGGACGATGTCGTGCAGGCTATCGGCCGCCGCATTGCTGACATCGTAGGTCTACCGCTCGAAAACGCAGAGTCGATGCAGGTTATCCACTACGGACCAGAGCAGGAATACCGCCCCCATTTCGACGCCTTCAACCTATCAGTGCCCAAGGGCCAGCGCGCCGCTAAATGGGGTGGTCAGCGTTTAGTCACCGCGCTGGTCTACTTAAACAAAGTTGAAGCGGGTGGTGCCACGCAGTTTCCAAAACTCGGCATTACAGTCCCGGCGCTGCCAGGGCGCATGGTGATCTTCCACAACACCTCCGAGGATATTGGCGGTCCGCACCCCAACAGCTTGCACGCGGGCATGCCCGTCGAAGCTGGCGAAAAGTGGGCCTTCAATATGTGGTTCCGCCTTCAGGACACCACGACGGCGTTCGAAAACTTCAGCTGGTTGCCGAGCATAAGAATCAAACCATCGGGCGAGTCCGCCAACGCGACGCTCCGAGCGGCAAGCAATACCAAGAAAAAAGAAGCTGAAGAACAGACCGTATTAGCCACTGAGTCTAATCCTGCTACGAAAATATCCGCCACCGGCATCACGGTTCGAGCCAACCGAGCCGACAGCCTCTGGCAGCGCGCTGCGAACAATATTCGCGGGATGACACAAGGTTTCCCCGCCCTGTACGTCAGCTACTGGGACACCTATGGCAATAAGCCGCAACCCGAAGCCCCCGACAACTGGCCCGGCGCGCGATTTAGAACGGCTAATCGTAAAGTGCTCAACCCACTCTCGGATGTGGGCCTTGTTGCTGCGACACTTGCGAAAAACGGCAACGCGCACTTAGTACCCGCGACCTTTACCCAAACTGCCGCTGCAGCTGCCGGTGGTTCAAAGGCCGACGATCTATGGTTTGTTCGAAGCAAGCTGAGAAATGTCAGAGATAAAACACTGTGTGTGCCCACGCCGATCATGATGGCGGCCACCCTTCCCGAGGGGAGAGTTATCCAGAAGGCGGTCGATCGGCTCGCGCTGATTGACCAGCATAAATTTACGGCACGTTTATATCTCGCGATTATTGGAAACCAGCTCTATTGCAGCGACGAAACCGTGTTGATTGTGCACGGTGCAAGTTACGCACCCAACGACCCTAATTTCGCCTCGCAGGTGGATAATCTAAGCTACCGCGAGCAGGGGTCTCCGATTCGCCTGATACGCGGGAGTCAATCGCCTTACTCAGAGGCGCTAAAGGCCAGCGCTAGGGCCTTGGCTGAAGGACTAGAAGGACTATTGACCGATGTGATTGCTGACTGCGCCGAGGGCGCTTTTACCGTTCTTGCGCTCGATACCTTGCTTACCCAAGCCAACGAGCTAAAACTGCTTCGCATTCATACTTTTCCAAACTTTGTCACCACCGCCGACATCGATGCGGGCGTGCACACGCCCTTGTTTGAGGATGTGTTGAACGTCATGGTAGGGAACCCCCCTCAACACCTGAGCCTTATCACCAAATAAAATCCAAGGCTGTACTTCCATAATAATTATTTATTATGGTCATTAATCAGTTCGCTTGGGTTCCCCGTAACAACCGAACGACAATAACGTCACGTTAATTCAGAAAACGACGTCACTCACTTCGGGAGCTCACCATGTCAGAACGTATCCATTGCGCCGGTCTTCAAGTCGCTCCAGAAATTCACAGCCTGCTTGAAAACGATATTTTGCCAGGAACGGGTGTAGAGCCCGCCCACTTTTGGGCTGTCTTAGCCGATATTGTTGCGCGCTTTACGCCGCGCAACCACGAACTGCTGGGTATTCGCGACGAGATGCAGGCCAAAATCAGCGCCTGGCACAAAGCAAACCCGGGCGCAGACTACGACCGTGCTGCCTACAAAGCCATGCTCGAAGAGATTGGCTACCTCCTACCTCAACCCGCGCCGTTTAAGATCGCAACCCAAAACGTTGACCCAGAAATTGCCGAAGTCGCGGGACCGCAGCTCGTTGTACCGGTAATGAACGCGCGATACGCGCTCAACGCCGCAAACGCCCGCTGGGGTTCGCTTTACGACGCACTTTACGGTACGGACGTCATTTCAGAAGAGGACGGCGCGATTCGCGCAGGGGGCTACAATCCTGTGCGCGGCGATAAAGTAATCGCGTGGGCTCGTAGTTTTCTCGACTCACACTTCCCGCTTAATCAAGGCACCCACAAAAACGCGGCGCAATACGCAGTGGTCGACGGCGGTTTAATCATTAACCAAGTCGACGGCAGCCTAAGCATGCTTACCTCCCCCGACCAGTTCGTGGGCTTCACCGGTGACGCGGACGATCCATCAAGCATCCTCCTGAAACACAACGGTCTGCACGCAGAAATCCAGATCGATCGCGAGCACTCAGTGGGAAGCACTGATGTCGCAGGCGTTAAAGATGTTTGTCTCGAGTCGGCTCTGACAACGATTCAGGATTGTGAAGACTCAGTAGCCGCGGTAGACGCTGAGGATAAAGCCGTTGTTTACAAAAACTGGCTCGGGCTGATGCGCGGCGACCTCAGCGAGAGTTTCAATAAAGGCGGCCACACGCTGACCCGAAGCCTGAACAAAGACCGTGAGTTCATGTCCCCAGCGGGTGAAGCCTTCACCCTCCCTGGTCGCAGCCTCATGTTTGTGCGCAACGTCGGTCACCTGATGACTAACCCTGCCATTCTTGATAGTGAAGGTAACGAGATTTTCGAGGGCATTATGGATGCGCTCTTTACCACCGCCTGTTCGCTACACGACCTCAGAGGCACCAACAAAGGCGGCAACTCCCGAACAGGCTCCATGTACATCGTAAAACCTAAGATGCACGGCCCTGACGAAGTCAGCATGACCGTCGACTTATTCAGCGCGGTAGAGGACGCCTTCCATCTGCCACGCAACACATTGAAAGTCGGCATCATGGACGAGGAGCGCCGTACGACTGTGAACCTGGCAGAGTGCATCCGCCGAGCGTCGGAGCGTGTGGTGTTTATCAACACAGGTTTCTTAGATCGTACCGGCGACGAAATCCACACCAGCATGGAAGCCGGCCCCATGGTCGCTAAAACCGCGATGAAAGGCGAGCTGTGGATTAACGCTTACGAAGACTGGAACGTCGACACCGGTCTCAACTGCGGGCTCCGTGGTAAAGCCCAGATCGGTAAAGGCATGTGGGCCATGCCCGACCTCATGGCCGCCATGATCGATACCAAACTCGGCCACCCCAAAGCCGGTGCCAACTGCGCCTGGGTACCGTCACCCACAGCAGCAACGCTGCACGCCACGCACTATCACGATGTCTCGGTCAGCGAGATTCAAGCAGACCTCGAAGGTAACGACCGAAGAAGCGTAGACGACATTCTCACCATCCCGCTGGGCGACTGCAGCAAGTTGTCAGCCGAGGACATCCAGCGAGAGCTCGATAACAACGTACAAGGCATGTTGGGCTATGTGGTGCGTTGGGTTGATCACGGTATAGGCTGCTCCAAAGTCCCCGACATCAACAACGTGGGGCTCATGGAAGACAGGGCAACACTCAGAATTTCCAGCCAACACATTGCCAACTGGTTACACCACGGGGTCATCACCGAAGGTCAGTTCGAGGCATCAATGCTGAGAATGGCGGCAGTGGTCGATGAACAAAATGCCTCAGACCCGAGCTACACACCCATGGTGAAAGACAACGCCGGGACCGGCTATGCCTTTGAAGCGGCGGTTGACCTCGTTAAAAACGGGGTGGAAGAGCCCAGCGGGTATACCGAACCGGGGCTGCACCGGAGTCGTCTGTCCGCAAAGGACTTAAGCGCCCTCCTGCGTAGGCCCATATCGATCTCCTAAAAAGGTGGCACACGGCACAATTGAGCGTCTCTTGAAAAAATCTGACAATTTTTGTCAGTTGTCATCACTCGCGGTCTACTAAGCCAATCGAAGCTCCGAGGAGCGCTGGTAGGTGTCACCAATTTACTACACAATATATGGGGGTACGCGCTAGTTTTTATAGCTTTCGTCACTTTTTTTTGTATTTTTTAAAAAAACTAGCCGGTTGGCCCGCACATTGCAAACTACTCCATGCCGGATACGGTATTTGCCAAAAAACATGGAGATTAGACATGAAAAAGATTCAAAAAGGCTTCACCCTTATCGAACTTATGATCGTTGTTGCAATTGTAGGTATTCTTGCCGCCGTAGCGCTTCCCGCCTATCAAAACTACTCAAATAAAGCGAAATTTGCGGAAGTGGTTGCGGCTGCCGCGCCGATTCGTCAAGCAGTAGACGTGTGTTTCGCAGCTGAAGGTGCACTCACCAGTTGCGATACTGAAGCGGAAATCGGTTACACCCTGACCGACGCAGAAGTAGGTCAATATGTTGGAACCATTACCCTCACAGCAACCACTGCGGTAATAACAGTCCCCGCGACCGGCATAACTGGCGCGACTGATGTTGAGTTCACACCTACTGCGAGTGGCGGTGGGCTTCAGTGGGCGAAAGTTTGCGACCCAACAAACCTCTGTTAAGTCAGTAGCTCCCCTTTTGTGCTACAAAAGGGGAGCATTTGCTTTCCAACACTCCAATGAAGATCGTTCAGCCGAAGAATTATCGTGCAGTTACAGCAAAGGACGTCTTCTCCGATCTCATGTGACTAGCGGCCACAATCTTCGCACTGTTTCCTTTCAGTGCAAGCAATCGTTTCTAACCCAACCCCGGATATTGTTGACTTCGCAGCATATCTCCCGCATTTTGCGGTGTATCAGCCCGATAGCGCTCCCCAAAAACAGCAAATTAAGCGAGCCATGAACACAAGTGCTACTGAGACACCACCGGTATTTTACAGCCAACTGGCCGAGCGACTGGTACGCGAGCAATTATTAACATCCGCCAGCGCCAGAGAAGCGGCGCAGCAAGCCCGCTCAAACCGCATTACCCTAATTCAGGAACTGATAAACGGCGACCTTGTTGATAGTTATCACCTAGCCGCGCTGGTGTCTGAGGAGTACGGCGTCCCGCTATTTGACCTGCGCAACATGTCGATTGAGCAACTGCCGCAGGATTTGTCACCACTGGTATTGGTACAAAAGCATAGCGCACTACCGCTTTTTCGTCGCGGCAACCGGCTCTTCATTGCAGTGGCAGACCCCACGAATACAGCCGCGCTCTCTGAGTTTAAATTTGCCACCGGGATTAGCACCGACCCTATCGTTGTTGAATCAACCGCACTAAAAAGCGCGATCGACGCCTACGCCGTACGCTTGAATGAAGCCTTGGAAGGCGACATTGCCG
>Ga0181564_10004928_pt1 | contig 11218 bp, 8 predicted proteins | sample 011ome_24_FD_134512 | JGI IMG/M metagenome (GOLD analysis project Ga0181564, IMG submission 134512) | Coastal salt marsh microbial communities from the Groves Creek Marsh, Skidaway Island, Georgia - 011513CT metaG (megahit assembly) | ecosystem: Environmental > Aquatic > Marine > Intertidal zone...
ATTCGTGCTGACGACCGAAGCGTTCGTGGAAATCGCACCGGCATTGGTGCTGATGCCCGAAGCGTTCGTGGAAATCGCACCGGCATTGGTGCTGATACCCGATTCGTTCGTGGCAATGGCCCCCGTGTTGGTGGCAATCAGTCCAGCGAGGTTGGTCAGGTCGGTCGCCAAACCAGCATCACCCGATGCACGGTCGGCAATCTCCTGTGCCAGGACCACAGCAAGGCTGTCTGCCGTTCCTTCGGGCGCATTGGCTGCGAACAACGCAACCGGGACAGCCGTGACGGCCATCATTCCGAAGGAGGCGAAACCGCCACCACTGTTTACCTCCACTTGGAAGGAATAACCACCGGCGGACCAATCGATGGCCGCCAGGTCACCCGCACCGGCAACACTGCCTATGGTGAGGTTGATCAGACCGAACTCATCCGTGAGGATTCCGGCATGGGTCTCCGTCCAAACCGCTGAAGAAGCAGCATCTAGGAGAGTAAAGCGAACGTCCAGGGTGGCATTCTCAAGGGCGTCACCTCCCGCATCGCGGGCGACGGCCTGGTATGCAATCCCGTAGTTTTGCTGGGCTTGGAGGCCAATTGTGGCTGCCAGCATGAACGCGGACAGAAGGATTGAGCGAATCAGTTTCATCTCGGTTAAGATTTCTCGAAGTATGAAGATAGGAATAAATTTCGATAAACACCTAATTTCTGTCGTTCAATCTAAAAATTATTCTCCTCTAAGTGTTGTAATCCTCGAAAAATGCCCGAAACACACCTTATATATAACGTGACAGTGTCTGTCGATAAAGAAGCGCAATCCAGCTGGATATCATGGATGCTTGACGAACATTTAAGAGAAATGCTGGGTACTGGCTGCTTCTTGGGGTTTACGTTCTCCGAACTCCACACGGACACAGACATGGGCCCTACCTACACCGTGCAATACGAGCTCGCAAGCCGTTCTGATTTTGAACGCTATGAAAAGCAGTTCGCTCCTGGAATGCGAGAAAAGGGCACTTCCCGCTTTGGCACCAAAGCACTGGCCTTCCGAACCACCATGTCCATCATCGCCAAAGGCCAACTTCGCGACCAATGAAAAAAAACGCCGACCACCGGGATCAAGGCGTGCGCGCGAAGAAACACCTGGGACAACACTTCCTGAAAGACCCTTCGGTCTCTGCCCGCATCGCCGGTTTATTGGCCGAATCCCAAGAACTGGATATCCTGGAGGTTGGTCCCGGCACCGGGGCCCTTACCCAACCCTTGATACAGAGGTTCGGCAACCGAGTTCACGTAGTGGAAATCGACCCGGAATCGGTGACATTCCTCCAAAACGCAGATTGGTTGGCATCCGAGCGCGTGCATACGGCAGATCTGCTGCGCAGTACCCCCGATGATTTGGGACTTTCAGGATCCTTTGCAGTGGCCGGAAACTTTCCTTACAACATCAGCAGTCAAATCCTCTTCAAAGTCCTGGAATGGCGAGACCGCGTACCCGAGTGCGTCGGCATGTTCCAAAAGGAGGTGGCAGACCGCGTCTGCGCTGCACATGGCTCCAAGACTTATGGGATTCTCTCGGTCCTGTTGCAGACCTACTACACCTGCGAATACAGCTTTACAGTCGGCCCTGATGCTTTCATCCCCCCACCGAAAGTCCAATCCGGCGTCATCCGGCTCGTTCGCAAGCGAGAAAAGGACCCAGAAGGAGTCGAATACGAGACACTGCGTCACCTTGTAAAAGCGGCATTCGGCCTGCGCAGGAAAACCCTTCGCAACGCACTCCGAGCGGGTGGATACGACCCCCTCACCATTCCCGACGAATGGCTTGGACAAAGAGCCGAACAACTGTCGCCTGCTGATTTCGTCAGCTTGGCCCGAAACGTGAAACGCATCACCTGATCCACGGAAGGCTCTCAGTCAGCGCCTTCCTACGCTTAACGAAGACAAGGTTTCAAGGCCTGAGTGGGCCCTCTGGGGATATAAGGCGTATCTTGCAGTGAAGCTCTCTGCAATGATCGGAGCGAACACGCTACAAGAATTTGTTGTGGCGCGCCAGGCTGAGTTTGCCGGTGCCACAGGTGACCTATCTCGGTTGCTGACCGATATCGGTACAGCCGCCAAAATGGTCAACCGACACATCAACCGTGCCGGGTTGTCGGGCATATTGGGTGCCCATCAATCGAATGGCAACGGTTCCACCAACGTACAGGGCGAGGCCCAACAGAAGCTGGATGTCTACGCCGATGACACCTTCACGCGCGTATTGCAGTCTTGTCTCAAGGTGGGTGGGATCGTTTCGGAAGAACAACCCGGCATCATCCACGTCGACCACTCAAAACGAGGAGAAGGAAGGGGATATGGCAAATACGTCGTGTGCATTGATCCCCTGGACGGCTCGTCAAACATCGACGTCAACATCAGCGTGGGCACCATCTTCGGTATCCACCGCCGCCGTTCTCCATTGACAGGACCCGCCAATGCCGAGGATTTCCTGCAACCCGCCAAGGACCTGGTCGCTGCAGGCTATGTCCTCTACGGCAGTTCCACCATGCTGGTCTACTCCACGGGGTGCGGCGTGCATGGGTTCACTTACGACCCTTCCATCGGTGAGTTTTTTCTGTCCCACCCGGACATGAAGTTTCCTGAGAAAATCAAAGTGTACAGCATCAATGACGCATACATCAACCGCGCCATACCAGGAGTCAAGGACTACATCAAGTCCTGCAGGTCAGAGGGGCTGACCGCCCGATATACAGGTGCCCTGGTAGCGGATTTTCACCGCAACCTCATCCAAGGAGGAGTCTACATGTATCCTGGAACCGTTGCCAAACCCGGGGGCAAACTCCGCATGCTCTACGAGGCCCAGCCACTCGCTTTCCTTGCCGACCAAGCAGGTGGCGTCACGCGCTGCCATCACCATGACCTCTTGCACGTCCAACCCACGGAACTGCATCAGCGAACCCCTCTTTTCACCGGTCATGCCGGTGCCATGGCCCGGCTTCAAGACGCCATTGAGCAAGCCGCGGTTCGACAACCCATGTGAACAACCACGCGGAAGGATTCATCTTCATGTCGTAGGCTTGCACCGCAAACCTGCAACATGACCTTGCGTCTTTTCCCCGCTCTCTCCCTGGTTCTATTGACTCCGAGTTTATTGTCAGGCCAAGACACCCTGCAAATTCCGGAAGCCGTTGTGCAAACCGGATTCTCGGAAAACTCCTTGACAGCACCGCGCAACCTCCAAACCTTGGGGGCGGAAATGCTCCGTGGCGCCAGCCAACCCGCACTGGATGGAATACTCGAATCCGTTCCGGGAATCGACGCGCGACAACGCGGCGTTTTCGGTGCACAAACAGACTTGAGCCTTCGGGGCGGCACCTTCGAGCAGGTGGCCCTTTGGGTGGATGGGATGCGCTGGAGCGCCCCGCATACTGGACATCACCTGCTCAACCTTCCCATTGACCCCGAAGACGTCACCCGGTTGCGCGTGGTGCGCGGAGGGAGTGGGTCTCTCGGCAGCGGCGGAATGACCGGGGGCATTATCATCGATGCGGGCCCTGCCGATACCAATGGTATTGAGGCTTCCATTGAATCCGGGTCTTTCGGATGGACGCGGGCCCGGCTCCGCGCAGATTGGGGCAAAAAGTCCGTGCGCCACAGAATCAGCGTAAGCCGGGCCACCACACAGGGATTCAGGGAAAACACCGACCTCCTCATGCACAGATTGCGGTATGCCGGACGCGTCACCAACGACTGGGGAACCTGGAACTTTCGCTTGGGCCGGCTGGGGTCCGCCTTCGGGGCACAAGACTTCTATACGGCCAACTTCCCCCAACAATACGAGGAGGTGGGACTCTGGCAAGGACAGTTGACTTGGGCAAAAACGCGGGGAAGCTGGCTTTTGAACGCCGGACTGCAGTTCCGCCATCACAAGGACCGGTTCGAACTGTTTCGAGAAGGTGACGGGTTTTATACTCCAGACTCCGCTGGTGTGCTCGTATCGGCAACCGGAGCAGTGCCAAGCTGGTATCAAGGTGCCAACCAACACCGATCCACCACCCAGGGGTTTCGGTTCAGCTCCCGCCGCCCGAGCAATTGGGGCGAGACACTGCTGTCGGTGGACCTCCGTAGGGAAGGCGTGGTGAGCAACCGCTTGGGCACAACCGAATGGGGGCTGGAAAACGACAGCACATACATCCTTGGAGACCGCCGTTCACATCTTGAATTGACCGCTGGACAACGATTGGTAAAGGGCCGCGTGACGGCCAGCGCCCTTGCCAACTGGACCCTCAACTCCGCAGCAGGTGCGCCGAGGTTTACCCCGGAGGCTTCATTGGCGTGGCGCCTTGACAGCAAGGGGCTTGCCGTCGCCTTTGCTTCAGCACGCCGGTCCGTGCGCATGCCTTCTTACACCGATTTGTACTACACCGTGGGCGGTGCCCAAGGCAGCATCGACTTGCTCCCTGAGGAAGCCGACCACATCGAGTTTGGCTATCGCATCACCGCTGATCTAAGCGAAGGGCATCGCCTGGTCGTATCCCAGCACCTTTTCCATCGGTGGGGCCGGAACCTCATCGACTGGGTTCGATTCAACGGGTCGTCCATGACCGAAGCCACCAACCTCCGCGCCGTGCATTTCACGGGGCAGGAATTCACCCTGTCTGCGCGCGCCAAGTCTCCTGAGGAGCAACTGCGCCATTTCACACTGGGTCTTTCCCTCATCGATGCAGACGAAACCAGCGAAGGGTTCGAAAGCAACTACGTTTTGGATGTATTGGGCACCAAATTGGACGCCATTCTTGGCCTGCGTCTCTCCGATGAATTCCTGCTCGACATGCGGTCAAGCCTGCAAGACCGCAAGGGTGGCTATTATGACCCCGTTGCAGGCCGAGAAGTTGAATTCGACCCTGTGCACCTCATGGGACTGGCATTGCATTGGTCTTCAGAGTTGGCGCCTTTGGACTTCCACATCCGCATCGACAATCTGCTGGACGCCCAGTACGTGGACATTGGCAATGTGGACCAACCTGGGCGGTGGGTCCGTGGGGGATTTACCTGGTCCTTGAACCAGTAAAACCCTCAGTCGAGTGGCAAATCCCCGCCCGCCATCTCTGAGGTGGGCTTCACAGGAACCGGAGTGCCACTCAAACGGCGCAGGATGGCCATCGCGGATTCCAAGTTCTCCACGGGCTCCACACGAAGACGCAGCGCGTTGTTGCGTTGGTACATCTGGACACCCTTGACGTTGGCTTGCATGTAATCTAGCACCCGCTGGAACCGCACCCCCTTGTAATAGTCGCTGCCCTCCTCGTCGTGAAAAACGCCGATGAGCTTGCCTCCTTTGAGAACCAGCTTGCCAAAGCCCACCACTTGGGCCATCCAGCGCAAACGAATCGTATCCAGCAGGTCCACTGCTTCTTGGGGCAACGGGCCAAAACGGTCGAGCAACCTTGCTTCATAGGACTGCAAACCTTCCTCATCCGCCATCTCATCCAACTCCCGATACAGGGCAATCCGCTCGGCGATGTCAGAAATGTAATGGTCCGGCAGCATCAAGGCGAGGTCCGTCTCCAGCACCGTTTCCTCCACATAATGCTCCCTGGAATCGGCCTCCTCCTTGGCCAGTTCAGCAAACTCTTCGTCCTTCAGCTCTCGAATGGCCTCCGTCAAGATCTTCTGGTACATCTCGAAACCAATGTCCGTGATGAAGCCACTTTGTTCGCCTCCGAGAAGATTGCCCGCCCCACGGATGTCGAGGTCACGCATGGCGATGTTCATGCCACTGCCCAATTCACTGAACTGCTCCATCGCCTGAAGACGCTTGCGCGATTCTGTAGGCAAAGCATGCAAAGGAGGAGCCAGGAGGTAGCAGAAAGCCCGCTTGTTCGAACGGCCCACACGTCCCCGCAACTGGTGCAGGTCGCTGAGGCCAAAGGTGTGCGCCTCATTGATCAAGATGGTGTTCGCATTGGAAATGTCAATCCCACTTTCAATGATTGTGGTCGCCACCAGCACATCATAGGCACCATCGATGAAGTCGGACATCACCCGTTCCAGCTGCTCACCGTCCATTTGGCCATGTCCGATGCCCACGCGCGCATCCGGAACCAATCGGTTGATCATGCCGGCTACCTCTCGGATGTTGCCCACACGGTTGTGCACGAAGTAAGCCTGCCCACCCCGGGAAATCTCATAAGCCAAGGCGTCCCGAATGAGTTCCTCATTGAAGGAACCGATTTGGGTCTCCACCGGATACCGGTTGGGCGGGGGCGTGTTGATGATGCTGAGGTCCCGGGCGCCCATGAGCGAAAACTGAAGCGTCCTTGGTATGGGAGTAGCCGTCAGTGTCAGGCTGTCCACCGTTGCCCGCAACGTCTTGAGCTTGTCCTTGACCGCCACACCGAACTTTTGCTCCTCGTCAATGATGAGCAGGCCGAGATCCTTCCACTTGATGCGCTTGCCCACAATGGCGTGCGTACCAATCAGGATGTCAATTTCGCCCGCCTCGAGCGCCTTGACGGTTTCCGTCATTTTCTTGCCCGTCTTGAAGCGGTTCACATAGTCCACCTTGACTGGGAAGTCCTTGAGTCGGCGCGAAAAGCTTCGAAAATGCTGCATCGACAAAATGGTGGTCGGTACGAGGACCGCCACCTGCTTGCCATCCGTCGCCGCTTTAAAAGCCGCCCGGATGGCAATCTCCGTTTTTCCGAAGCCCACGTCGCCACACACCAGGCGGTCCATGGGCATTTCCTTTTCCATGTCCTCCTTGACCGCCTCCGTCGCGGTCAGCTGATCAGGCGTATCCTGGTACATGAAACTCGCCTCCAACTCCGTCTGCAGATACGTATCCGGGGTGTAGGCAAATCCTTTGCTGGCGCGGCGCTTCGCATACAGCTGCAACAGATCAAATGCAATTTCCTTGACCCGCTTCTTGGTCTTGCTCTTCGTTGTCGCCCAGGCAGAAGAGCCCAGTTTGTGCACCTTGGGTGCCATGCCCTCCTTGCCCGTGAACTTGGAGATGCGGTGCAACGAGTGCACACTCACATAAAGGATGTCGCCCCCCTTGTATTTCAGACGAATGGCCTCCTGCTCCTTGCCCCCGACATCCACCTTCTGCAAACCACTGAATTCCCCGATGCCGTGGTCGATGTGCACCACGAAGTCGCCCGGCTCGAGGCTCATGAGTTCCTTGATGGTCAGGGCCTGCTTGTTCTTCTTGAAGCCGTCCTTGAGCCGAAAACGATGGTAGCGCTCGAAAATCTGGTGGTCCGTATAGACCGCGAGCTTCAAGCCCACGTCAACGAACCCCTCACTGAGTTCCGCCGGTATCGGCTGGTACTTGACATCGTCCCCCCGATCGGCGAAAATGTCATGCAATCGCTCCAACTGCGTGCCCTGCCCCGCCACCACGAATGTGGCATAACCGTCCTCGTGCCGATGCTTCAAATGCTCGGCCAGGAGGTCAAAGTTCTTGTTGAATCCAGGCTGATCCTTCTGCCCGAAATCCACGGTAACCCGATCGGTGAAGGAGGGACCCCCTCCGAACTCCACAACGCGCATCGCATCCAAACCGCGTTCAAAACGAAGGCCTGTCGTGTAGAGCTCCCCCGGACGGAGAACTTCGGTCTGGCCGGTCCGGCGATCGTAAAAAGCCTGGGCCTTCTCCACCTCTTTGTCGAGTTGATCCAACACACCCCGCACATCCCAAGCCCAAACAGTGCAATCCTCACCGAGAAAATCGAGAAAAGATTCTCGTTCCTCCTTGACCAATTGATCGCCTACATCCGGGACGATTACGGCACGGTCCATCCTGCCTACACTCAGCTGATCGGAAGGATCGAATTTCCGGATGCCATCCACCTCATCGCCAAACAACTCGATGCGATATGGGTGGTCAAACGCAAAGCTGAATATGTCGACGATCCCACCGCGGATGGCATATTGACCCGGTTCGTAGACATATTCGACCTTCTCGAATCCATAGTCGATCAGGATGTCGTCGAGAAAGTCCTGGCTGATCCGATCGCCCCGCTGTATGGTGTAGGTGTTGCGCTTCAGCTCTTTCCGTGTGGTTACCTGCTCAGCCACCGCCTCGGGAAAACTCACAATGCACACCTTGCCACGGAGAGCGCTGAGTTTGCTCATCACCTCCGCCCGCATTGCCACATTGGCATTGTCCGTACCCTCCTCCTGATAGGGAATGCGCGCACTTCTCGGATAGAACAATACTTGATGCCCTTCCTCGCCAAGCAAGTTCTCCAAGTCGTTCATGAAATAGGCGGCCCGCTCCTTGTCCTCCAACAAAAACAGGTGGTCACCTCCTTTTCTACGGATCATTTGGGCTGCCAAAAAAGCCCGTGCCGAACCCAAAAGACCACGCACCTCCACCTTGGCAGCTTTCAGCCCCAATGCATCTGACACTCTTCCCGTCCGGGCGTCGTGGTCGTAAAATCCAAGGAGATCCTGCAGGGTCATGGCGTGCGGCGCGAAGATAGCCTCCTCCGAATCCGATGGGGGACACGGGGCATGGGGACACTGACTTTCCTTCAGGAGAAACCCAGCTTGTCGACCTTTGTCCCATGGACGCATGGCCGATTCACACCTTCACCTGCTGGGATGACTTCTTGGACGGACAGGTACTGCTGATCGACAAACCCCGCGAATGGACCTCCTTCGATGTGGTCAATAAAGTCCGTTACGCCATCCGGAAAGGAGGAGGATTCCGCAAAATCAAAGTTGGCCATGCCGGCACACTGGACCCATTGGCTACCGGCGTTTTGGTGATCTGCACCGGCCGGATGACCAAACAGATCCAAGTACTCACCGCAGACGACAAAACCTACGACGGGCACATGACACTCGGCGCTGTCACCGACAGTCACGACCTCGAAACCGAAGTCAAACCATCCGGCGACCCCTCCGGAATCGGCATGGCCGAGCTGCATGAGGCCACCCGCAACCTCACAGGAGAACTTGCACAGATGCCCCCGATGTTCAGTGCGAAAAAAGTAGACGGACAAAAAGCCTACGTCGCAGCGCGCAAAGGCAAGGAAATCGCACTTCGCAAAGCAGAAGTGACGGTACACCGCTTTGATATTACCTCTTGGGAAACACCGGTGATGGGGTTCAACATTCATTGTTCAAAGGGGACATACATCAGGGCATTGGCACGAGACCTCGGTGAAGCCGCCGGATGCGGCGCTTACCTATCCGAGCTGAGACGCACGGCCAGCGGCACTTTCAAGCTCTCCGACTGCATGTCACTCGAGGCCCTGTTGGCAAGGTTCGAGACCCTGCCTGCCCCCGCGCCCGAGGCGAATTGAGCCTCCTTTAAAGCACGTTCCCGGAGCGGCTTGAACTCCGTCGGGGCATTGCCTAACTTCGCCCGCCCCTGAAAGACCCCATGAGATGAGCGTAGAGCGGATGAAACTCAGCCAATTCAAGTTCGATGTCCCCAGTGATCTCGTTGCGCAATACCCGCTCGACAATCGGGACGAAAGCCGCATGATGGTTGTAAACCGGGAAACCGGCGAAATCGAGCACAAGCAGTTCCGTGACTTGATTGACTACTTCGATGAAGGCGATGTGATGGTCATGAACGACACCCGCGTTTTCCCAGCCCGCATGTACGGCAACAAGGAAAAAACGGGAGCGGTCATTGAGGTTTTCCTCCTCCGCGAATTGAACCGGGAAAGCCTCCTTTGGGATGTCCTCGTGGACCCCGCCCGGAAAATCCGAATCGGAAACAAACTTTATTTCGGCGAGGAAGATGAATTGGTCGCAGAAGTCATCGACAACACGACCAGCAGAGGGCGCACGTTGCGGTTCCTTTTCGACGGTACCCACGAAGAATTCCGGGAGAAAATCTTCTCCTTGGGCGAGACGCCGCTACCCAAATACATCGATCGTCCGGTCGAACCGGAGGATGCAGAGCGGTTCCAGACCATCTATGCCACCAAAGAGGGAGCCGTGGCGGTCCCCACGGCTGGCTTGCACATGAGCAAGCAGCTGATGAAGCGTTTCGAAATCAAAGGCATCGATACCGCTTTCCTGACCCTTCACATCGGTTTGGGCACCTTCCGCGAAGTCGAAGTGGAAGACCTGACCAAGCACAAGGTCGACAGCGAACAGTTGATCATCCCCGAGGACTGCGTCAATGTGGTAAACCGAAGCATTGAAAGGGGTGGTAAAGTCGTGGCCGTGGGTACTTCCGTGATCCGTGCCATGGAGTCCACCCACAGTACCTACCGTCAGCTCAAGACATATGACGGATGGACTTCACGCTTCATTTTTCCTCCCTACAAGTTCAAGTTGGCCGATGCCCTCATCACCAACTTCCACACGCCGCAGTCCACCCTGCTCATGCTAACCGCAGCCTTTGGTGGATATGACCTCATCATGGAGGCCTACCAGACTGCCATCAAGGAAAAATACCGGATGCATGCCTATGGCGATGCACTCTTGGTCATCTGATTTCCGCCCCCAAAACGAACGGAAAGAAAAAACGCCGCTCCCATGAAGGAGCGGCGTTTTTCTTTTCTCTGCCTGAAGAACAGGAGAGGCGATTCGTTCAGCTCACACGCTTGATGGAACAGCCCACGGCTTTGGTGATTTCCGGCTTGATTTTCTTGCCATCCACCATGCGCGAAATCGCATCCTCCACATACCGCTCTTTCACTTCTGAAGCTGCGTTTACATTGTCATCGATCGCACCCCGGTACACCAGCTGCATGTCTGAGTTCAACAGGTAAACGTGGGGCGTGGTACGGGCTCCAAACGCGTCGGCCAATTTGTGGTCGGCGTCCACCACGTAGGGCATGGCGTAGCCGGCCTCCACGGCGTGCAACTTCATCTCTTCAAGGCTGTCATCTCCTTTGCGCTTGGCTTCATTCGAATTCACGAGAACGGTCGCCACGTCCTTGCTCCGGGCAAACGAAGCCAAAGGGTTGTAACGGCCTTCCCAACCGTCACTCTTGCCTTCACGGCCGACTACAAAAGGGCAAGTGTTGCAGCTGAAAATGACGAGAATGCCATTTTCTCCAGCCATGTCAACGAGGCTCCACTCCTGGCCATCGATGTTCATCATGACCAAATCGGTAGAGGGGGCCTTGTCGCCAATGGCGAGTTCATTGTCGCTCCAGGATTGGGCGGAAAGAGAGGTCAGCAGGCCGAAGCAGAAAGCGGCCATCATTGCGTTTCGTAGCATGGTATCGTTCTAGTTTGCA
>Ga0181564_10004929_pt1 | contig 11218 bp, 6 predicted proteins | sample 011ome_24_FD_134512 | JGI IMG/M metagenome (GOLD analysis project Ga0181564, IMG submission 134512) | Coastal salt marsh microbial communities from the Groves Creek Marsh, Skidaway Island, Georgia - 011513CT metaG (megahit assembly) | ecosystem: Environmental > Aquatic > Marine > Intertidal zone...
CTCTACTCCAGGAGAAAAGCGTTTCGCGCCTGCGGGCGAGGCGTGCCCAAAATCAAGTGCCGAGCCATGCCGACGATCGACTTGAAATGTTTGCACAGGACGCCCCCTCGTCAGTGCTCACCGCGCGCGGGCTGGTGCCGGTGGCGGGCGCGCGGACGGGATGATCTCGGATAGCGATTCCGGGAGCGACTCGGACGACTGCCTGGTGTACAAGACGGTGCGACCGGTCGTGTGGTCGGACGAGGAGGAGGAGAAACCGAAGGATGACGCGGGCGCGGGCTCTCGACGCGCTCGCGAGGAGGGCGATGACTCGGACGAGGTGGTGTGCGCGACGTCCGCGTCCGCGCGCAAACGCGCGCGCACGGCTCGAGCGGCCACCACCTCGAAAGCGGACGTCGATGTCGTCGAGATCGAGGAAGAAAAACCCCCCTCAGCGGCGGACGCGTTCCTCGCCCCGCCTCCCGCGAACGCCCGAGGCGTCGTTCAATCGGTGGACGTCGCGACGCTGGAGTCGGTGTTCGCGTCGCGGCGGCGGATGGCCGAGCTCCGCGCGGCGGCGGCGGCGCCGGTGGAGGCACCCGAGACGATCGCCGATTTTCCTCCGAGCGTCGCGGGAGACGCGGGGGGCGCGGGAAAGGGCGCGGGGAGCTCGCCCGCGGCGGTCGGTGGGAAAACCATCGCCATCGTGTTCCAGACGCCGCGGGGCGCGCGGCGCGAGTGGTCGTGCTCGGACGCGCGGGCGTTTTCAAGCATCCTGGGCGACTTTTTCGCCTCCGAGGACGGCGGGGAGATCCGGCGGGAGCTGGGAGAAACGCCGGCGCTGCTGTTCGACGGCGACGTGGTGGACCTGTCCAAGGCGCCGCGGGACGTGGAGGACCTGGAGGACGGGGACGTCCTGGACCTGAAGTAGAGCTGGGGTGAGAGGTACGACGATCGTATAGCCGCGTACAATAGGTCCTTTGAGAAAGAAAGGAACGACGGAGACGCGCGTGACCGGAGGGCGTGACTGACCGCGCCTCGTGACACTCACTCCAGCGTTCATGGCTCCTGGTTCCTGGCTCGCGCCGCGCGCTCGCGCGCGCGCTCCGCCTGCGCCTGGTACTTCTCCTCGTAGTCGGCGTCCTCGGCGACGATGCCGCCCTGGCGCATCACCAGCGCCACCGCCGCCGACGCGAGCACCGCCGCGGCGGTGGCGACCGCGAGCTCGGTGACCCCTCCCGCTCGGAAGCGCCGGACCGCGAAGAACACGAGCGCGGCGGTGCACGCCAGCATCACGGAGACGCCGAAGCCGCCCACCTTCCACCTGGCGCGGTCCCGCTCCGCCTGCGCCGCGGATTTCCGCGCAAAGACGAAGAGCGACCCGCGGCTGCCCTTCCCCAGCCGCACGTCCTCGTCGAGGTACGTGGTGGAGAGCACCACGGACGACTTGGGCCCGACCGAGAACGCGGGTAAGCCCCCGAGCGTGATCCGGGGTGATTCGAATCTGGCGCGGACGGTCATGCCGTCGCCCGCGTACTTTTCGTTCTCGGCGTCGCGGGCGACGGCGAACGCTCCGTCGCGCGCGCGTTTTTTTTCAGCCTTTGTTTTTTTCTTCGCGCTTTTCGTCGCGCCGACGCCATCCTGAACCCGCGCCGCGTCGCGCGCCGCCGCGGCTTCCGCGGCGGTCTCCGCCTCGACCTCGACGGGCGCGAACGTGCCCTGCAGCACCACCTCCCCGGGAATCAGGCCGAACACCAGGAACGCCACGCGGTTCACCACGACGTCCGGCTCGTACAGGTTCTGTTCCAGCCCGGTGGTGCGGAACAGCGCGGAGCCCAGTCCGCCGCGGAAGCGGCCACCCGCGGGGTTGCCGATTTGCCGTCCGCCCGTGCTGACGTAGCTCACGTCGTAGTCGCCGAAGATCAGGGGGTTGTTCAGCGCGTTCGGGGTCTGTGTCGCGCCCACCGCCTCCAGAAGAGCGATGTTCGCGTCCGTGGCGCGCCTCTGCTCGGGCGTCACGGTCCTGCCCGAGTCCGTGTCCGCGATGGTCGCCAGCACCTCGGCCACCGCCGCATCCGCATCCGCCGCGCTCGGGTCGGTCGTTTGGAACGGCGCTCGCTTCGACGGCGTTCCCGAAACGTCTTCGCTGACGAAACGCGTCTCCGTCGCCGCCGCGTCGGTCTTCGCGGTCTTCGGAGCGGTCGCCGAGGCGTTCCCGGCGACGTCGAACGAGTACGTCACCGCCTCGCCGACGGTCCTCTCGGACGCGGCGCGCGCGCGCACGGCGACGCGCCGGGGAGCCGGAGGCTTCGGCGAGGCGCGACTCCGGATCGGTGCGTGGCGATGGGCGGACGCGGAGACGGGGGGCGCGCGACGCGGGGAGCCGGGCGCGACGCCCGCGGCGTCGCGCGCGGGGAGCGGGAGTGCGGCGCCGGCGAACGCCGACATCGTCGGGACGACTGGAGCCGAGTGCGCGGCGCGAGGAAGTGTGACAGCGCGACGCCTCGTTGTCTTCTGTTAGTTGTGTTTGACGACGACACTTGGCACGTCGGAGTTCAAGTCCGTAGGACCAGTCGAAGACCGGGACTCGCGAAAAATCGTGTGACTTGAAATGCGGATCGCGGGCGCGCGGGAGCAGAGCGGGTGTCGCGGTGTCCAGTGCCAGCGCAGCACGGCGAGGTACCGCGACGATGTCGATCTCCATCGACGACTTCTCCGACCCCGCGTTCGATGTCAAGGCGTGGGTGAACCGTGCCGCCGCCGGGTACGTCGACGAAAGACCTCGCGCGTTCGATTCCGCGCTCTTTTCGCCTCTTCGTCGCCCGAACGCCGATCGCTCACCTCTCCTCCCTCCGCCGCACGTGAGCGCAGGTGTCCGTCCCAGGACCCGGAGCACGTCGAGAAGCACCTCGCCGAGGTGGAGATGAAGCTCCAGCTCATGGCGGAGGACATTTCCCTGGCGCTGGAGGAGCAATCCGTCTCCGGTCTGCGTCGCATCCCGCGCGCGGTGGCGGAGATCGACCGCGTCGAGCACGACACGAAAAGTCTGCAGTCGCGCATCCAAGGCATCTTGCGGCGCCTGGACGACGCCGAGGGCGCGTCCCGAGACTCCGTGCGCACGCTCGCGTCCGTCGACAAGGTGAAGGCCCGGATGGAGCACGCGCGCGAGACGCTCGCGAACGCCGCGGGCCTCGCCGAGCTGGTCGCGTCCGTGGATGCCGTCGCGGCGACGGGCGACGTGCGACACATCGCCGACGTCTTGGCGTCCATGCGCCGCGGCTTGCGCGTCGTGGGCGACGTCCCCGAGTTCGCGGACGCGCCCTCGCGCGTCGAGGTGCTGGAGAAGCGCGTGGAGACGCTCGCGAGGCCGGAGCTGGTCTCCGCGCTCGCCGCGAGCGACGCCGCGCGCGCCGAGGAGATGCGCGACGTGCTGCACGTCTCGGGAAAGATTCAAACCGTGTTCTCGGCGTACGCGGAGACGCGCGTGGTCGAGCCCCTGCTGCGGGAGTGGAAAGCGTTCACCGGCGAAACGCCCGCGGTGACGACACGGGAACGACACGACACGGGAACGACGCGGTTCGCGGCGTGGGTGCCCGGGTACGCGGCGGCGGTGGCGGACGCGGTTCGCCGCGAGACGGCGTGGACCTCGCGCGCGTTCCCGAAGGAGGCGGACGAGCTGGTGGTGTGCGCCTGGCGCGAGCTGAGCGAGCTCACCAAGCGCGAGTTCGCGCAGAGAGCCGCGACGAAGTCGCTGGACGCGTTCGCGGAGACGTACGCCTCGGCGGCGCGCGGGTTCGGGGACGCCGCGCGCGCGCTGCTGGTGACGGAGTCGGGGGAGACCACCGGCGTCGCGCCCGCCGCGGCGCTCGGCGCGCTCGCCGCGGCGCTGGCGCCGTTCGAGGGCGTGCGCGCGCGCTACGCTGAGCTGGAGGAGCGCGCGCTGGGCGAGGACGGCGCTCTCGCGGCGGCGCTCGCGGCGGCGGACCGGGCGGCGCGCGCGGGGGACGCCGAGGCTGCCGCGGCGGCGGCGGCGGCGGCGACCGCCGGCTTGGAGGCGGCGGCGGCGTCGGCGACGGCGCGCTGTGAGAAGCTGGCGGACGGGCTGGAGACGCGCGCCATGCTCCGCGCGCTGGACGCGGCGGTGGCCGCGCGCGTGCGCGGTGTGTGCGTCGCGCTCAGGCGCCTGCGACTCGCCAAGGGCATGGCCGTGCCCCCCGCGGCGGACGAGGAGGAGGAGGCGGCGGCGCCGGCGCGCGTCGCGACCGCGGTGTCGGCGCGCGGCGCGCCGAGCGACGGATCCGCCGAGGCGACGGCGCGCGCCGCCGTGAGTCTCCTGGCGGCTTCCGCGGCGACGACTTCTCGCGTCGAGACGCTCATCGAGACGATTCGGGCGTGGCTGAAGCGTGTGTTTTTCGAGACGTCGGGACGACGTAGCGCGTTGGCGCGAGCGCTTCCCGCGACGCCGTCGTCGGACCTCCCCGTTCCGCGCGGCGCCGACGCGGTGACTTCGGCGGCGGCGGCGGCGGCGGCGAACGTCGACGAGGCGCGCGCGCTGCGCGCGTTCTTCGCGGACGCCTCGGCGGTTTCGGACCCTCTGCCTCTGGCGCGCGCGAAGGCGCGCGCGTTCGCGGACGCGACGCGCGCGTTCGCGCTGGAGACGCTCGCGTCGCGCGCGCTCCGCGAGTTCGCGGGGTACGCGCGGCGGCCGGCGTGGGTCGCCGACGCCGACGCGGATGCCGATCGACAAGGATTCGGCGACTTGCCGTCGTTCAGCGCCTACCCGCAGGAGGCGGTGACCAACGCGGGCGAGTACCTGCTGTCCCTGCCGCAGACGCTGGAGCAGGTGGCGGAGGCGCGCGAGGAGGACCGCGCGGCGGCGCGCGACGCGGCGGCGCGCGCGGCGGCGGAGGCGCTCGGGTCGCCCGGGAAGCCCGCCGCTTCGTCCGACGCGGAGGCGGCGGAGAGCCCCGAAGCCGCCGCGGCGGACGCGACGGATGGCGCGTTCGGCCCGGAACTCGACCCCGGCGAGTGGATGGCGGACGTCGCGCGCCACGCGGCGGACGCGCTGTGCGCGGAGATCCGAGGCGTCACGCGTCTCTCCGAGACCGGCGCCGCGCAGCTCGCGGCGGACGCCGAGTACTTCGCGAACGTGGTCGCCGCGCTCGCGCCCGAGCCCCCGAAAACGCTGGCGTCCGTCGCGGCGTGCTGCGCGACGCCGCGCGACGCGTACGGCGTCTTTTCCACCTCGGAGGAGGGTGCCGCGCACGGCGACGTCGTTACGTGGGTCGCGAACGTCAGGAACATAGCGCTGTGACGAGGACATAGAGCTCGGTCGTAGAGAGGAGTCTCGTTTCTCGTTTCGTCTAATCATCTAATCGTCTAGTCGCGGGCGTGCATGTCGTCCTCGAAAAAGGCTTCGCCGGCGTCGGCGTCGTGCAGCCGGAACGGCGACGCCTCCGCGAGCGTCCGCGTGAGCGCCATCATGCCGTCGTCGCCGGCGTCGTACTTCCAGAACGTGCCCTCCCTCGGGCGGCAGAACGCGAACTCGCACGCGGGCGAGGACTCCCCGTCGTCCTCGGCGGGCACGAGTCCCAGCTTCGAGCGGCGCACGGGCACAAGCGCCAACTCCTCCCAGGCGCCGCCTTCGGGGGGCGAGAACATGCTCGAGCCCGCGGTGAGCACTTTCGAGCTCCTCTGCTTGTGCCACGTCACGACCCGCCGCCGCTCGAACGTGACCCCGGTGAGAAACGTCGTGACCAGCGTTCCCGTGCCTTCGTTGCGCAGCGTGATCTCGCGCCCGCTCCCGAACAAACGCGTCTTGAACACGAACCGCGCGACGTCCCGCTCGTGCGCCTCCGGCGACGCGCGCGCGCCGCGAGGGTTCAGGAAACCACTCGTTTCCGCCCCGTGTTCCTTGTTCGAACGCTCGAACGCAGGCTGGGACACGTTCAGGACTTCCCCGCGGCACATGGCCTCCGTCGCGCCCCTGCACGCGACCACGAGCTGGTGGCCTCCCCAGTTGAGCGCGCCCATCATGGCGGCGGTTTCGTACGTCTTGTGCGGATGCACGCACAGGAACCCCTCGGACCAGCCGTCGCCGGCGCCGCCGTCGCCGGCGCCGCGGAGCTCCACCGCGATGCGCGCGCCGTCGCGGAGCGCGGACAGGGGCATGCCCCGCCGGCCCACGGGCGTGGCCGCCAGGCGCAGGCCCGCGGAGCACGAGGGGCCGGCGGCCACCAGCGCGGCGTCCGCGGCGGCGGCGGCGTCCGACGACGCGCGCGGGGAGCCCGCGCCGAACCCCGCGTCGAACCCAAGTCGTTCCGCTCGAAAGCTGTTTTGTGTCGAGCCGAGCCTCGAGCCCGCGGGCGTGCTCGCGCGGGGCGTGCCGGGCGCCGAGCCGGGCGTCCCGGGGGCCCCGCCGTTGGCGACCGCGCGCCTCCTCTCCGCGAGCGGGTCCTCCCGCGTCTTGCCCTGCGTCCCGGCGCCGCGGCGGATCGCGCCGGCGCCGCGACCGGGCGGCGAGAAGAGGCTGCCCGCGCCGATCGCCGGGTTCTCCGCGGTGAGCCTGCGGCGCTTCCCGAGCTCGACGTACTCGCGCGTCTTGTCGTACACGAACGGGTCCACGACGCGCGCCCACACGAGCTGGAACGCGGAGAGCGCCGCGGTCGCCTTGGCGAACACCCACGCCGCGCCGAACAACGACGAGGCGCGCGCTAACGACCACGCGAAGAACACGCAGGACACCGTGATGACCACGATGTGCGCGACGTCCCTGCACACGAGCACGACGCTCGGCAGGATGTTCACGTGCACATACCGCAGCGCATCCTGAATCCCGAGGTCCACCAGTGCGTCGCTCATCGCGCGCGCGCCGCAGCACTGCGGCCAACGCCGATGCGAAGGCACCTAACGAAAAAATTCGCTCGCGCTGGGATTCTGCGAGGGGATCCACAAGGTCGAGGACGGCACGTCTCCGAGAAGGCTCTGCCACCAGCTCCGTCGTTTTCCCGCGGTAAAACCACGTGGCCTCCTCTGCGCGCAACACACATCATCCGCGCGCGAGCGAGCGCGACCTCCCTCCCGCGATGTCGCAGAGCGCCGCCACGATGCGCGCCGCGCCGGCGGCGGCGCCACGCGCGGTGCCCGCGCGCGTGCGACGCCTGGCGTCGCGACGCCGCGCGCGCGTCGCGCCGGTCGCCGCGGGCGGCGGCCTGTTCGGCGCGGCGCGCGACCTGGACGTCGCCTCCGCCGTCGCGGACGCCAAGGCGCTCGAGCTCGAGCTGAGCCGCGACGTGTGGAAGGCGGTGGACGCCGCGACCGCCGCGGCGACGGACGCGCTCCAGAGCGCCGCCGCCGCGTCGACGTCTTCCCTCGCCGGCGCCGCGTCCGACGTCGCCGCCTCCGCGGCCGCGCGCATCTCCGCCGCGGTGCCTGACCCGGTGGCCGAGCGCCTCGCCGCCGCCGTCGACGCGGCGGCGGCGGCGCTTCCCGGCGACCTCGCCGCGTCGGCCGGCTCCCTCCCCGCGCTCCCCGCGCTTGTCCTCGCGGCCGTCGCCGCCGCTCTGGCGCGCGCGGCGGCGGGCGGCGGCGGCGCGGGCGCCGGCATGGACGAGTGGGCGGCGCTGGCGGCGGCGGAGGGCGGCGCCGAGCCCGCCGAGCTGCGCGAGTACGACCCGGCGGCGATCCAGCGGTACTTCCGGCGCCGCCCGCTGACGTTCCTGCGGCGCACCGCGCGCAGCGGCGCCTCACTCGGCTCGTTCGGTGTCAAGCTGTGGCTGGACCGCAAAGTGCTGGGCGAGGAGCCGAGCGAGGCGCGGAAGGCTGCCGTCGACGCGAAGCGCGCCGCGCAGCTGCGGGATCTGCTCGTGTCGCTGGGCCCGACGTACGTGAAGCTCGGGCAGGTGCTGAGCAGCCGCCAGGACCTGCTTCCGAAGGCGTACATCCTGGAGCTCCGGACGCTGCAGGACGCCGTGCCCCCCTTCGACGACGCGCTGGCGCGGCGCATCCTGGACGCCGAGCTCGGCGCGGCGAACGCGAAGAAGCTCGCGCTCTCGGCGGCGCCCATCGCCTCCGCTAGCCTCGGGCAGGTGTACAAAGGGAGCATCTCTCGCTCGGACGGTTCGACGGAGGCTGTGGCGGTGAAGGTGCAGCGCCCCGGCGCGCTCGCCGCCATCTCGCTGGACGTGGGCATCATCCGCTCATTCGCCGAGCCGTGGCGCAGGTTCAAAGGCCTGAACACGGACTTAGAGAGCCTGGTGGACGAGTGGGGCCGACGGTTCGTCGAGGAGCTGGATTACACGCGCGAGGCGAACAACGGCGAGCGGTTCCGTCTGGCGATGGAGAGCCGCCCGGATCTGGCGGGCGTCGTGACGGCGGCGCCCGTGATCAAAGGCGCGTCCACGCGCCGCGTGTTGACCACCGGCTGGATCGACGGCCAAAGGCTGGACACGTCCGAGGAAGGGGACGTCCCGCGTTTGTGCGCGGTGGCGCTCGCGTCGTACCTCGCGATGCTCCTGGACATCGGGCTTCTGCACGCCGATCCGCACCCGGGCAATCTGTTCCGCACCGCGGACGGCAAGCTGTGCATCTTGGATTGGGGCCTGGTCACGCCGGTGTCCCCCGAGCTGTCCACCGCGATTCTGAGCTTCATCGCGCACCTCGTGTCGAAGGATTTCGAGCGCGTCCCCGCGGACCTGGACGCCATGGGCTTCATCCCGCCGGGAAAGCGCGAGGCGATGGAGGACGCGGGCGTGGCGAGCGCCATCGGCTTGCTCTTCTCGGCGCTCGCCAAAGGCGGCGGCGCCGAGGGCTTCCGCCAGGAGCTGGGTTTGCCGGACGAGGACAAGATCAAGGAGATCCGCAAGGAGCTGAAGGGCGTGAAGGACATGAAGTTGCGGCGCGAGAAGTTCCTGGAGGCGTCCGGCGGCGCCGAAAGCAAGGTGGGCCAGCTCACGCGCGACCTGGAGGGCATCCAGGAGAAGTACGGGAACATCTTCCAGATCCCCTCGTACTTCGGGTACATCCTGCGCAGCTTCTCCGTGCTCGAGGGCATCGGGCTCGCCTCGGACAAGAACTACTCCATCGCCAACGAGTGCTACCCGTACGTCGCGCGCCGGCTCCTCACGGACCCGTCCCCGGAAACCAAACGCGCGCTCGAGCAGCTCCTGTACGGCGCCGAGGGCCCCAAAGCCGCGCTCAGCGTGCGCCGAGTCAAGCAGCTCGCCGGCGCCTTCGGGAACTACTCCGCCATGACCGGCGCGCCGAACGGCGAGGGGACGACGAACGACGGTTTCGAACGCGACGTCGCCGTCGCGTCCACTGTCGCGTCCTCTGTCGTCGGCTCTGAAAAAGGCTCTGAAAAAAAGACCCCGAAGCTTTCGAAGGGCGCGCGCGACGCGCTGCGCTTGGCGTTTGACCCCGCGGGCGGCCCGGTGCAGGACATCCTGCTCCGCGAGACGGCGCGGTACGCGGGCGCGTCCCTCAGCGAGCTCGCGGAGGCTGCCGCGTCCGCGCCCGCGACGGCGTTCGTGCTGTCGCTGGCGCGCGCGCAGCAGAGCGTCGCGGACACGCTCGGGCCCAACCGGCCTCCGGTCCCGACCGCACTGGAGCTGTTCCAGCCTCTCTCGCGCGCCGCGCGGCAAACCGAGGCGGACCGCGAAACCCTGCGCGTCGCCGCCGAGCTCGCCGAGCTCGTTTCGTCCGGAAAGCCCCCCGGGGCTGCGAAGGCGAACGGAGCGTCGTACGACAAAAAAGAAAGCGAAACGACGTGGGTGGACGTGCCTGTTTTCGGGGAAATCCCCGTACCGACACGCTCAAGTCCCTTTAGTCCCTCTCTCCCGGGCGCGTTCGGGATCGACGCCGATCTGGCGCGCGAGCTGCTCGAGATGGCGCCCGAGCTGGCGCCCGGCGCGCAGGCGGCGGCGCTGCGCCTGGGCTCGACGCTGCTGGACCAGGCGGCGGAGCGCGTCGCGGAGGCTGAGACGGAGGAGCGCAGGGCACGCGAGCGCGAGCGCGAGCGCTCATAGAGAGACATCGTGTAGACATTGAGTTAATTAATGGTTCATCGTTCGTGTCGTATATAACACTTCGTTCGACGCCGACGCCGCGACACGGCTCGTCTCTTCGTCGCGACGTTTTCCGGACGGTACAAGTATTTTGGTGGGATCAGAATTTTCCGAGTGTGGAACGCCGCACTGCCCGGTGGAACTGGCGCAGATCACGACTCGACATCTTTATTTTAGCGTGTACGTAAACCACGATGCTGCTTCCATCCGAAGAGCACTTCGGAGGCCGCGGCCCACGCCCTTCCCGTCGCGCCTCGCGCCGGCCGCGATGGCGGAGAACGTCCCCGCGAGCGGCGTGGAGACGGCGGACTCGCCGCTGGCGTCCCGGGACCGCCCCTTCCGCGTGTTCCTGGGGTACGACTCGCACGAGGACATCGCGTTCCAGGTGGCCAAGTTTTCCCTGGAGAAGCACGCGTCCGTGCCGGTGGACGTCCAGCCCCTGAAGCGCGAGGAGCTGCGCGCGCGGGGCTTGTACCGGCGCGCGCAGGACCCCAAGCAGAGCACGGAGTTCACGTACTGCCGCTTCTTCGTGCCGCACCTGGCCGGCTACCGGGGCTGGGCGTTGTTCGCGGACGACGACTTCCTGTTCCTCGGCGACGTCGCCGAGCTGCTGGCGCAGGCGGATGACCGGTACGCGGTGATGTGCGTGCAGCACGACTACGCGCCGAAGAGCGGCGTGAAGCTGGCGGGCGTCACGCAGGAGGCGTACCCGCGGAAGAACTGGTCGTCCATGATCCTGTTCAACTGCGGCCACCCCGCGAACGCCGCGCTCACGGTGGCGGAGGCGAATGAGCGCCCGGGGAGCTTTTTGCACCGCTTCTCGTGGCTGGACGACGCGCTCATCGGCGCGGTGGACCACGAGTGGAACTTCCTGGTTGAGTGGCACGAACCGTACGAGGGCGGGCGCAAGCCCAAGGCGGTGCACTACACGCGGGGCGGGCCGTGGTTCCCGGATTTCCGTGACTGCGACTACGCCGAGGACTGGATGGCGACCATGCGCGCGTACGAAGCGACGCTCGGCGCGCCGCGCGCGCTGGGACCGTACGAGCGCTTCTCGCAGAGCGGAAACCCGCCGCTGCCGGGGTACGCCAACTCGGACGTGCTGTGGTCCTGGGAGGACGAAGAAGAAAAGGAAAACGCGCGGTGAGACGAACCCTAAACGACGCGAGTGACGA
>Ga0181564_10004933_pt1 | contig 11209 bp, 11 predicted proteins | sample 011ome_24_FD_134512 | JGI IMG/M metagenome (GOLD analysis project Ga0181564, IMG submission 134512) | Coastal salt marsh microbial communities from the Groves Creek Marsh, Skidaway Island, Georgia - 011513CT metaG (megahit assembly) | ecosystem: Environmental > Aquatic > Marine > Intertidal...
AAAATTGAAAATTATTTGATTGAAAATTAAACCATTTACATTTTTATCAGTCTTATATAGCAGTGAATAAAAAGAAAGAAAATATCGAAGAAAAAGAGTTATTAAAAATGGCTCCTACTTTATTTAGCTTGGAACGTATTAACAATCTTAAAGCTCCTGAAGGGTATTTTTCAAATTTAGCTGACTCTGTAAAAAACAGAATAGAGAATGAAACCCCAATTGGTTATTTTGATAGCCTTGCTGATAAGGTGATGGACAAAATTGAAAAAGAAGAAACAAAGGTAATTCCAATTCAAAAAAGAAATATCACTCGTATTATCTCTGTTGCAGCTTCTATTGCAGCAATATTTATCATTGGTTTTCTTTTTAACGAAAATAATAGAAAAGAAGTTGTAGCTTCTAATGGTGATTATTTAGAAAATTTAACTTCTAGCGAATTAGACGAAGCAATGGACTACAATGAAATGGATGAACTCATTTGTTATGTAGATTTTGGAGAAGAGTTTAATGAAGAGTTATATATAGAAAATAGTATAAACGACATAGATCTTGATTTTATACCTGACGAGATTGACGAATACCTGAGCTCAGACTATTACCTAGATATTGAATTTTAATTTTTAACTAAAACTAAAACTATGAAAATAATAACATTAGCACTTCTTATCCTCGGAACGAGTTTTGGAAGTATTGCCCAAGAAAAGGGAGAAGAAGTACAAAGAGAAAATAAAAAAGCTCAAAAAATAGCTTTCATTTCAACTAAGTTAGAATTATCCACTGCAGAAGCAGAAAAATTTTGGCCAGTTTATAATGCGCAAGTAGCTGAATTTAAACTACTTAAAAAAGAACACAAAGCTGCAATGGGAGAAAGAAAGAAAATCAGCGAAATGTCAGATACTGAAGTCGAAAAACTATTGGATACCGGCCTCGAAATTCAGTATAAAGAACTTGAAATCAGAAAAAAATACTTAGTAAAATTTAAAGAAGTTTTACCGATAAAAAAAGTTGCAAAACTTACACGTATAGAACATGAATTCAGAAAACGAAACGCACCAAAGAAAGGAGATAAAAGAGAACGACCAATGCCTCCACCTCCAGGTGAAAGGTAAAAACAAGAATACTTAAACAAAAAAAAGGGAATGAATACATTCCCTTTTTTTGTGGAGCAAACACTGAATGAAAATTATTACCTTAGCAATTCGGGATATGAAGAAACTAATTATAGGTATTTTAACTTTAACCACAAGTATCATTTCGCTTGGACAATCATACGAATGTGGCACTATAATGACTAAAGAAGATAATGCTATCATTCAGCAGCTTATAGCAAGTGTAAAAACCAACAATAACAATAAAGCATTCGGAGACACAATCGTTCCAGTAAAATTTCACATTATTGGCTATTCCAATGGGTCTGATGCAATTGATTCAGCAAGTGTTTTTAATGAACTAGATTTAGTTAATTCATACTATACTAATGCTGGAATTGAATTTCAGCATTGTGGAAATATAGAATACATTAATGATGATGAATATGCTGATTTTGAAAAGTATACAGATGAGGTTCTATGCCAATCTAACGACGTCGACAATGTATTAAACATCTATTTTGCCCCATATTTGTATAAAATTTCAAATGGAGATACGACAGGGCTTTGTGGCTATGCATATTCTATTGGCGTTGCTTTTAATAGAATTTTAATGAAAAATTCATGTGCTACAAACGGAAGTACATTGCCGCATGAAATTGGGCATTACTTTTCATTAGCTCATACGCATAGTACTTCCGCTGGTGATGAATTAGTAAACGGAAGTAATTGCATAACAGCTGGGGATCAACTTTGTGACACACCTGCTGACCCTCAACTATCAACAAGTAGTGTAACATCAAGTTGTATTTATATAGGAACTGACCAAGATGCAAATGGTGATTTTTACAATCCTGACGTAAGAAACATTATGTCTTATTCTAGAAAATCCTGTAGAGATTTATTTTCTCCGGAGCAATATGCTAGGATGAATGCTTATTTACTCAACTATAGGAATTATCTAATTTGTCCTTCTTTTGTATCGATTGATGAAAACATGGATAAAATTAATTTCTCAACAGTTCCAAACCCAACAACGAACGAATCATTTATTTTAGTAGAAAAAAATCTATCCAATGCCCAATACAGCATATCTGACATTACTGGAAAACTAATTTATTCAAGTAAATTACCAAATCAAAACAAAATTGACGTATCAGAACATATTCAGCAAACAGGAATATATTTTATATCTATCTGTTCCTTGGGTAATTGCGTTACTAAAAAACTAATTAAGCAATAAGTAGGATGACCATCGAAAACATTCATAAAAAATTCACTGAAACAACTGGTCCCTGCACAGATACTAGAAACATTTTGCTTGAGAGTATGTTTTTTGCGCTAAAAGGAGATAATTTTAATGGAAATAAATTCGCTTTAAAGGCTATTGAAGATGGATGTAAATATGCAATTGTAGATGAACAGAAATACGCAATTGACGAGCGATTTATTTTGGTAAATGATGTTTTAGAAGCATTGCAGGATTTAGCCAATTACCATCGGAAACAATTTGCTATCCCGGTAATTGCAATAACGGGTAGTAATGGAAAAACAACAACCAAAGAGTTGATTGGTGCTGTTTTGGAAACAACTTATAAAACGCTTTATACAAAAGGTAATTTAAACAACCACATCGGTGTGCCTTTAACTCTGCTAGAGCTCAATAAAAGCCATGAAGTTGCAATTATAGAAATGGGCGCAAATAAACCTGGAGATATTAAGGAATTAGCGGAAATAGCTGAACCCAACTATGGCATTATTACAAACATTGGCACAGCGCACATAGAAGGTTTTGGTTCTTTAGAAGGTGTAATAAAAACCAAGAAGGAATTATACGATTTCATCCTTAAAGAAGAGGGGAAAATTTTCATTAACCATGAAGATGAATTATTGAACAAGATTGTTCCAAAGCCTTTACTGCACATAACTTATGGTGAACAAGAACAAAGCTATATATATGGTGAATTGACACAACTTACTCCTTTTGTACATCTTCAATGGAGAGCTAGCAAATATGTTTCTCCAATTATTGAAACAAAATTGGTAGGCAAATACAATTTCACTAATTTTTTAGCTGCAATTGCAGTGGGTCTTTATTTAAATGTTGACAATAATAAAATAAATAAAGCTTTAATGGGATACAACCCCTCCAATAATCGCTCGCAGGTCACAGTTACAAAAAATAATACCATAATAGTGGATTGCTATAACGCTAATCCTAGTAGTATGTTTTCTGCTTTGGAAAGCTTTAAAGAAATCGAAAACGAGAATAAGGTAGCTATACTTGGAGATATGCTAGAATTGGGAAACATTTCCCAAATAGAGCATCAAAAAACGGTGGACTATTTAAATAAACATGCTTTGACAGCTTATTTAGTGGGCCCTGAATTTAAAAAAACAAATACAAATAGCGCTATCTTTCCTACTACCGAAGAGCTAATTTCTTATCTGAACTCGCACTCTATTTCAGATTCGATAATTTTACTCAAAGGCTCAAGAGGAATTCAACTCGAAAAGGTCTTGGAGATGAAAAACATATAGTCCGATAAAAACCCATCTTCATTTTTCTAAACATCATTCAAATATCCTAAATTTGTAGTATGTCACTTGGAGAAATCATTGCATTAACTTTTATTATTATCGTCTTTTCGGCGATGATTTTTATAGGCATACGTTTATTTAGGTGGAATAAAAGAGATATGGACGCAAAAAAAGCTAAAAACGAGAAAAATAAAATCAACCGCTAATACTTAGGATAATGTTTGGAAATTTAAACATGAAAGATATGATGGCAAAAATGCAGGAAATGCAAGGTGCTGTGGAAGAATCTAAAAAAAAATTGGAAAATATTTATGTCAAAGGAGAGTCTCATGATGGAAAAATACGATTTGTTTTAGACGGAAACAGAAAAGTAAAAGATGTTAGTGTCGATGAGAGTTTATTAGCAAAAGAAAACAAAGAAGATATTGAGGATATGCTAGTTGTTGCATTCAACAAGGCAATTGAAGATGCAGATCACGTTAATGAAAATGAAATGAAAAGCACTGCTTCTGGATTATTACCGGGAATGGGAGGTTAAATTAATTGCTTAATTACCCATATGGTACTTCACCAAACCACTAATAGGGGATTTAATCACTTTTCCGAGCTTTACATTGTTCTTTTCCGCCACTTGGTGCAATATATGCATGAAATGATAACCGATAGAACCCACTACGTTCAGAGGCAATTCACTATGCTTTTCATATTTGCAGATGTGTTTTTTGAAAAAAGCATCCAATGCTTTCCGCACAATTTCTTGTAAATACTTTTCATTTTCAACTTCTTCTCCCACCCATTTTGCAAAAGAAGCAAAATAGCGATTTGGAAGCGCCTCCTTATAAACCCGATCTAAAATAACTTCTATAGATGGTTGAAATTTCAATTCAAACTTCTGTAGCAAAGTATCATCCATTTCTTTGTTTAGGTAGCCTTTTAAAACTTCTTTTCCAATATAAGCTCCGCTGCCTTCATCACCTAAAACATATCCTAATGCAGGTATATTTACAACTACTTTTTCACCATCAAAATAACAAGAGTTACTTCCTGTCCCTAGAATTGCTGCAATACCGGCTTGAGTTCCACATACACCTATTGCTGCCCCCAATAAATCATGTTCTACAACAATTTTAGCATTTGTAAACACTGATTTTAGTGCTCTTTCAATAATTTCTTTTTTATCGTCCGATGAACATCCTGATCCATAGAAATAAACCGCATCAATTTCCATTGGGTTTTTGGTAATAAACTGCAGTAGTAGTACTTCATTAATTGTTTGCTGTACTTCTTCGGTTGTTTTAAAATATGGATTTAACCCTTCCGTATATGCTTCTTGAACATTGTCTTTATCAACAATTAAACGCCAATCGGTTTTGGTTGAACCACTATCTGCAATTAAAATCATACTGCTAATATAGTCAAATTTGATTCCTTACACAATGAAATGCAGACAAGGAGTAGCAATATATACAGAAGGAAGATGCCTAATCAAAACTTTGCAAAGAATGACAAATATACTAATTGCATATAACCGTATCTAATCTAACTCCGTATCCCGCCCAAAGCCCAATTCCTCCAACAACCGAACTAGGTAAATTACCCGGAGATGCGAACGGGCTTCCGTTAGTAGCAGCTTGATCCTCTAAAGCACGCAGATGAAGATAAGTCAAATAATCTATCGTAGTAAATTTGATTACCACAGTATCACCTCTCTTGAAATAACCTTCTTCCGGTCCTTCATCATCTGGCCCTTCCAAGTTACCTACTTCACCTCTATTGTATTCTATTTCTAACGATAATCCATTAAGAAATTTATCATCAAAAACAGAACCAAAGGGCGCTATAGGAAATGCGTCTTTCTGCATTCCAATAATATTATCGTAGGGTGCAGGGTAATTATATTTATACGTATTAATTCTTTGCGCAAACCACCTGTAAGCATTTCCTTCTTCTGGTGGATCGACCAATGTTCCAAATAAAAACCCCAATGAATCAAGCGACTCGAATGCTTCAAATCGCGGATTAACCAATGGAACACCCACTGGAAGAATTGTAGAAGCCGTTAGTGTATCTGTATCCGTTTCAATATACAAACTATAGGTTGTTCCTTCTACTCCTATAGCTAAAGGATCTAATGATGTGTAAATACAATAGTTGAAAAATTGCAAATTTTGTTCTGGTATTCCTGTTACCTGACTGACTAAAGGCAACAATGAATCTGGTATATCAGCTGAACACAATTCATTCAATGTAATTTCATTTACTCCATCATTCATGGTCACAGATGCATTATGAATATTTGTTCCAAATATGGATTCAGCATCAGTTGACTCAAAATAACCTTGTGTTTTTGAAAGAAATACAATTGGGTAATTTCCACTTTCAATTTTCCCCACTAAAACAACATCTTGTTCTACTTCAGGTAAATCAAATTCAATTGCCTTTGAACAAGATCCGAAAACAATTCCTATAGACAATAGTACCAATAATAATTTCATATGCTAAAATTTAAAATTCCATGTGATAGATGGTAAAATTGGAAACAAAGACACTTGGTTTGCGCCAACATCTAAATTACCACTATTCACATCGCCGCTGTAATCAAAGAATAAAAAATAAGGGTTCTTTCGGTTGTATAAATTAAAGACAGAAAAGTTCCACGTAGACACGACTTTCTTTTTCTTTTTTTCAACTTCTCCGGTTTCTACGTTTTTTATTGTTTTGAACTCTTTTCCTGCAAACGTAACCGAAATATCTGCTCTGTGGTAAGAAGGCAATCGATATGCGTTTCTGTCACTCCAAACCGTTATCAAACGGTTTTCTATTGGGTCATAGTATCTTTTTTCTGGCAAAGTAATGGCACTTCCCGTAGCATAAACAAATGCAAAACCAACATTCCATCTATCCGTAATATCATACTGCAAAATTACAGACAAGTCGTTTCGTCTATCATATTTAGCAGGAAACTCTCTTCCTTCATTTATTTCTTCAAAAGTTCTCATTGTTTTAGACCAAGTATAACCAATCCAACCATTAAAGGTTCCTAAGCTCTTTTTTAAGAAAAATTCTGCTCCATACGAATACCCTTTTCCAAAAGTTAATTGATTGTCTACATTATCATTGATATTATCATCCGGTTGAGAGTTTTCTTTATACTCAACCAAATTTTGTAAATCCTTATAATAAACTTCAATAGAGGCTTCGTATTTATTCTTTTTAAAATTCCTAAAATAACCCGCACTGTATTGAATTCCGATTTGTGGCTTTACCAATTCAGAGCTGGGAAACCATAAATCGGTAGGCAAAGAAACTCCAGACATTGAAGCGAGGTGGATGTATTGATTATTCTTTGAAACACCAATTTTTACAGAGGAATTATCTTTAAACAAATAGCGGATTGAAATTCGCGGCTCTAGACCTGTGTAACTTGCAATATGGTCTCCCGAACCCCACTCTTTGGTTGAATCTGTTATTCCTGTTGACGGATTTTTAAAATATCTTGTAAATGGACCAATATGGCTGAACGATGAAAAACGCAGACCAAGGTTTATCTTCAAGTTTTCATTAATTTCAATTTCATCCAATAAATAAACAGAAGGCTCGTAGGCAATAATTTTTGTCGTGTCAAAATTGAATAATGTTTCACCTGATGAACCTGAAACTGTGCTTGGAGTGAATTTATGTCTAATTACACTCCATCCAAATTTAACTTGGTGACGAGAATTAGCAAAATAGGTAAAATCTTGCTTTAATGAAAAGTCTTGTATTCCTGAGGAGAGCCTGAAAGTGAAATCACTTTGCGTTGCTTCAAAAGCAAAGTCATAATCGGTAAAAACACCTGTGGTGTTAACGAACAACTTATCATTGAAAAGGTGATTCCAACGAATTGAAGCGGTAGAATTTCCCCAAGGAACTCTGAAATTTAAATCAAAGTTATCATCATTAAAATCAAATACATCTCTTCCGAAATACCCCGAAATAAACAATTGGTTTTTATCATTAAATCGGTAATTCGCTTTTGCTGTCAAATCATAAAAATAATAGCCAGAACCTTTAAAAGAGGCTGTATCATTTATAAATGGATCTGTTAAAACATCTATATATGTTCTTCTCCCCGAAAAAATAAAGGAGGATGTATCTTTCTTCAAAGGTCCTTCAACCATTAATCTAGATGCAATTAACCCAATACCACCAGAAGCATGATACTCTTTATAATTCCCATCCTTCATGTTAATGTCCAATACAGATGAAATTCTGCCACCATAATTAGCAGGCATTCCACCTTTTATCATCTTTACGTTCTTAATTGCATCTGCATTAAAAACCGAGAAAAAACCAAACAAGTGAGAAGCATTGTAAACGGTTGCTTCATCTAATAATATAAGGTTTTGATCAGGACCACCTCCACGAACGTAAAACCCCGTATTTCCTTCTCCTCCAGAAGAAACTCCTGGTAAAAACTGAACCGTTTTAAGAATATCAACCTCACCCATAAATGCTGGTAATGTCTTAACACGGTCCATGTTAAGATTAACCTCCCCCATTTGAGTTCCAGTAGTATTATTATCTACAGCTTCTGCTTCGACCACCACCTCATCCATTATATCCGATGAAACAGTCATTTCAATATTCAATTTGACATCTGCATCTAATGCAACAGTTTGGCCCATGTCATCATATCCAACATATCTTGCAATTACATTGTAAATACCACTTTCGACCGTTAAGGAGTAGTACCCATAAATATTTGTCACTACCCCTTTCTCCAATTCCTCAATATAAATGCTAGAACCTATTAGCACCTCTCCAGTTCCTGCATCTTTAATATATCCGCTTATTGTGTGTTTTTCTTGCGCCGTATTATCAATCGAAATTGACAAGAAGGAACAAATAATAACTACTATTTTAATAATGTAATTCATTCGCCTCAATTGCCTTTTTTATGTTTTCCGCAACTATCTTTTTTCCCTGATAATTGTAATGTTCAGTTGGCCAACTTCTGTCTACAAAACAAGAGTCGGGTATTTGATAAAAATTGTCCACCATAACAACTCCTTTTTCGGTGAAATAGTTTACCAGAAAAGAACGATTTTTTTCCATTAAATAGAGTAATTCTTTACCAACAAGCTTTTCAGCCTCAATTGTATTTTCTCCCAGAAGATTAAACACCAATTTATAACCCCTATTCTTTGCAATGGAAACAATTGCATTTAAATCTTCAATTCTTTCATTATTAATGGTATCAATATTAAATGCAAAATTCTTAATATAATGACTAGACAAAGGAAGGTTTTCTTCTGTTAAATTGGGATTAACATCTAACCACGTATGCCATGCCATAGCTGAGTCCCATTCAATAACATTGTCATAATCAAAATTTGGTATTGTAAACTTTTCATTCTTCCAAGCTAATTTCATTTGCACATTTCTGTCCTCGTCAGATTGGTAATCATATTGTTTTAAAGAAATCATAAACTTATTTAAAATTGGTAACGAAGGCTCAAGCATTAAAGCAGATTTAGCTAAGTAATTTTCAAAAGGTGCATACCTCCAATTAGCCGCAAAAGACCTATAATTAAGGGTTATTACAACAAACTTCAAATTCATTTCCTTTGGAATATTTTTTACCAAAGACAAATAAGTACCTGCATGAAGCCCTGCATTATCTACTGTAGCTATTGAAATACTTGGCAGTAAACTATCTAAAGCATAACTAATTCTGTGCTTAATAGAGTCACCTTCCTGAACATGAAAATTAGATGATTCTCCAAAATAAATTGCATCGGAATGCATATCAACTCCCCACAAATTTTCTAATACATCTCCATGCTGTTTTACATCATCTTTCCAAAATGTATACAGATACAATTGATCCATTGCAAATAAAAAAGCAACTGCAACCACCAATCGAATTGTTATGTATTTTACAATTTTCATCAGAATTGGAAATATATAAATGGGTTCATATCAGTGCCCGATCGAGATAACAATAAGAATATCAACACAAAGTAAACTGCACCTCTAAATACAGAAGGAACCTTTTCCAAAACAATTGCAAAGTTCTTTTTTCTGGTAATGATATCCGAAACAACAAACACGCCTAACAAAACAAATAATTCAATATTTAAAGCCTCTCCCTTCAAGCTCCAATTATTCGCTATGGATTTAAAATACAACAATGCGGTGTCCATATCTGGGCTTCTAAAGAATACCCACAATGCCGTAACCAAAGTAAATGTAACCCCCCATTTTATTGCTTTCAAGAAAACATTTGTTGATTGTTTATCCCATCCAACAATCTTTTCAAACAATACAAATAATGCATGGAACAACCCCCATAATATAAATGTCCACTTTGCACCGTGCCATATTCCACTAACGATAAAGACAGTCAATATAGCAAGCCCCAATTTTAGCACAGATCCTCTATTACCTCCTAATGGATAATAAATATAATCTCTAAACCAAGTGGTTAATGTAATGTGCCAATTTCGCCAAAACTCAGTAATAGAAGCGGATAAATAAGGTGTTCTAAAATTTTCAGAGAGGTTCACATTAAATAATTTTGCGGAACCTATTGCAATTGTTGTATATCCATGAAAATCACAGTAAATCTGAAAAGAATAAAAAACTGACCCGATTAGTAAATTTAGGCTACTGGCTCCAGAAATATCTCCATAAACGGAATCCACAAATACACCTAAATTATCTGCAATTACCATTTTCATAAACAAGCCATACAATATTAACCTACCACCGTGAGAAATATTTTGAATTAAAAGCTGCGCTTTTTCTTTAAATTGTGGCAGCAAATTATTGTATCGCTCAATTGGCCCTGCTACTAGTTGCGGAAAGAAACAAACGTACAATGCGAAATAAGGCAAGTTCTTTTCTGCCTTTGTTTTTCCATTGTAAACATCAATTGTGTAGCTCATGGTTTGAAAAGTGTAAAAGGAAATTCCTATTGGTAGAATAATATCCCAGGCTTCAATGGGCTGATATGACCCTTTGACTGCCAATAGTATTTCATTAACATTCTCCAATGCAAAATTGAAATACTTAAAAAAGAATAGAAACCCAAGGTTTGCGCAAATACTAATAACAAGTATTAATCGCCTAGTGAACTTAGAACGCGTTCTTTCTAATGATAACCCAGCTCCGAAATCAATCAAAGTTGAAAGGAGTATCAGGATGATAAATACAGGGTTCCAGCTTATGTAAAAATAATAACTAGCTGCAAGAAGAATAAAAACCCTGAATTTATGTCTAAACAAATAGAACAGAACAAACACCAAAGGCAGAAATAATATATATTCTAATGAATTAAAAATCATTTAATGCTACTGCAAAAGAGTTTTGGTTGGCAAATGTAAGCATTAATCAAAAAACTATATGAAATAACAATTTTTGAGATTCATGTGAATTTCCTATTCTTCATTTGGGGATACAAACATTAAGCTTTATCATTGTAGGCAATTAAATTTTACATAAATGAACGATACAACTTTAGATATTAAATCGACTGCCCTGACACACATACACGAGAAATTAAGAGCGAAAATGGTTCCTTTTGCAGGTTACTT
>Ga0181564_10004937_pt1 | contig 11205 bp, 12 predicted proteins | sample 011ome_24_FD_134512 | JGI IMG/M metagenome (GOLD analysis project Ga0181564, IMG submission 134512) | Coastal salt marsh microbial communities from the Groves Creek Marsh, Skidaway Island, Georgia - 011513CT metaG (megahit assembly) | ecosystem: Environmental > Aquatic > Marine > Intertidal...
CAGCCAAGTTTTTCCGCTATGTCTTTTTGGTTCAAACCTTTTGATTTTAGTTCTAGTATTTGTTCTTTCAACATTGTGGGTTAATATGTGGCATTTTGGGGCTTTGTCAACAAAATACGAAAATAAAGATGAAAAAATACGTGATTTACTCGATGTTTTTTTGAGTTGAATTTCCGATCATGTAGTATGAACAAGTTACTACTCTTTTTACTGATCCCCTTCTCTCTTTTCGCTTCCCCAGAAACAGACGCCGTCAAAATACTATGTGAGAACGGAAACATGCAACATGAGGTTGCCAGCGAAAAAACAATATACGCAAATAAGGGTGACCACATTCTATATAAGAACCTTACGCCAACTGATGGTATGCTTGTTATAACCCCAAGTGGAAAGTGCGAAAAATATAAAAAAAATATAGGCTCTAATCGCGTTGTAGTAGCTATTATTAAAAGTTACTCTTAAATGGTACATCCTCGGGGACTTGAACCCCGAACCAATTGATTAAAAGTCAACTGCTCTACCGATTGAGCTAAGGATGCTTAAAATGGCTGCGAAGGCTGGGATCGAACCAGCGACCAAGTGATTAACAGTCACCTGCTCTACCGCTGAGCTACTTCGCAAAAAAAAAATTTAAAAACAAACAACAAAACCTAAACCATTATTCAGAAGCCCCAAAACATTGAAGTCAATCCATTCTTCAGCTTCAAGCTGTGTCCATTCGTTTTGTTTCATAAAAAGATCGAGCATTAAGTCGTAGCCGTAAATCAGCAAACCATCTTGGCTATATCCCATAATTGCTTCGTCTAGGCCATCAAGTATAATGGCTCCGTCATCAAGTAAGTGTTGTATTTCTTCAATTATCATTTAAAGTAATATACGCGCAAAAATACAATTGTCAACAAAAAAGCCCCGAAAATCCGTTAAAGAAATTCGGGGCAAAGTTTTGAACGACCGTATAATAATAGCCTTACGCGTTTAAGCTATAGGGCGATATGTGTTACACTAAAAATTTTAAAAAGCGAAAAAAAATAAAAGAAATCACTATATATCTAAAAAAGTGTAAAATAGTCCATGTTCTCAGCCTCGCAGGATACGTCGGTAATTATACAGAATACAAAGCTCAGCGGTATAGCGGATATATCTTTTTCGTCGTCAATAGATGAGGGGACTGAGGTTTTGTTATCTAACAGAGGCATTAATAGAAGAGTTAATAAACCTCAAAACATACAATGTAAAATTTCTAAAAATTACATAAACCAAGACGTTTTTCAAGACTTGACGGGTTTGGTTAATTTGTCTGGCCAATTTGTTTATGGAGGTGAGGCTTTAGATTTCGACAGTGCAGCTATCACCAATTATTCTATTTCAATATCAGCGCAAAGTTCTCCCAAGGTATCTGTAACTATGAAGATATATGGGAATTTAACTCCGACCGAAAATATTTTAACAGCTACAGCAAACGAAGATTACGAAAACAAATATTTAGATAATAGTGCTTACTCTTTAATTGTTGACGGAAAAAGCTCACCCATATCGGATTTTAATTATTCTGTGGATTTTGATGTTAAACCAACCTTCGAAATAGATACCCTGAAATCTGCAACTTTAAAATTCTTTCAACCAGAAACCCACTCGTCTTCTGCAAAAATGCAAATGTCCGAACAGGAATTTGAACAAATGAGCGGGTTAGCTCTCAACCCATCATTTGATAGAGATATATCATTCTCAATTTCAGATACAGGCGGCAATGTTCTCAATACCTACTCAGTTCCCAATGCATCTCTTAGTTCGCAAGAAATAAGTATAGGTGCTGGCGACTTTATTGAATTATCTGTAGCTCATAAAGGTTATTCTCTTAGCGCTCAAGTGTAAACCATAATATGGTAAATGGTTCAGAGGAAACTTATATAATTTTAGAAGACTACTTGTTAACTGGTGTTACCAATGTATCTTTTAAGAATTCAGTAGAAGAGGAGGTTAGCCTTTTATTGAATAATGCTGGTTTATATAGAAATTCCAAAAAACCAAACACAGCAAGCTGCGAAATATCTACATATTATTTGGGACCCGATTTAGTTCAAAATCTTACTGGGTTTACTAATTTATCAGGTCAGTTCATTTATGGGGAAAATGCTATAAATTTTGATAATGCGGTAATCACTAATTATTCTATTAATGGCGGAGTAGGGAAGGCTTGTAAAACATCTTTTAGTTTAGAAATATTTGGAGAGCTGACGCCTACCACTGAGTTAAGAATAAATTCTGTTCAGGAATATTTCCAGCCAGAATTAGTAGAATCTATAAACCAACAGATAACTTTAGATGATTTTAATTCGCCAATTAACAACTTTAATTACTCTGTCGATTTTGAGTTAGGTTATAGCAGCGAATTGAGTGATAAAAATTACTCAAACATAAAAATAATAACACCCGTTAAACACAAACTTTCCGCAGGGTTAAAAATGATGGGTCAAGAATTTAAGAATTTCTCTGGATATGTTTCCTCAGAGAATCAATTCTCAAGAGATGTTAACTTAATACTTTATGACAGAACGCTAAACGAAAGTTTAACAGAGCTTCAGAATAGTTATGACAAATTTCCAGGTACGACACGCAGAATAAACTTCGAACCCGAAAGGGCTTATTTCGATGAAATCCAAATGCCAAACGCTGGATTAAAGTCTCAAGATGTAAGTTCAAGTGCGGGAAGCTCAAATAAATTTTCTTTAAGTTATGAGGGGTATTCTGCGAGTGTGCGAACTGGCAGTCCAACCATACGAGAGCCAGTTCTCTATGAAACTGACTACCCAGAAATTCAATATAACTATACCGAAACACCGACAGAGTTTGTATCAAAAAATACAGGAGATATCACAGGTCTTTCTGTAGAGTATTTAAGAGCATTTTATAATATTATAACCTCTGAAGCGGGCCGTCTTTGTTTTGAGGATTTTGAAAGCTTTGATACTGGGGTTATGGATATCAAGTTTAATTACGTAATACCTGGAATTAAAAATTTTTATTCTCAAAAAGATCTTATTAGTTTTTATGAGGAAGATTTTGAAGATTTAGGTTTAAATTTTATAAAGGATCTTGATGCAAGCGCTTGGGAGACAAAAGAAGATTATGAGGACAATACTCATATAGTTTACGATCAAAAACTTATATTTAACAACAAAAAGACAACTGAAGGTTTTGAAGAAGACATACCTTCTGTAATCGTAACCCCTCTCACTATTTTAATTGTGGATTTTGAAACTCCGACAGATAATATAACCTTTCAAGGATTAACCGACTCTGATATACAAACTTTTGAAAGTAACCCTACGATAACGGTCATAATTAGATAAAAAAATGAATGGAATAATATATAACAAAAAAACAACCAATACCCCCCAACAAGGCACGGGCGATAATTGTCTGATTCTTGAACCCCGCACTTCGTACCAAGCGCCTTTCACTTTTGGCTCTGATTGGGAAGTTATAAGGCTAGGCGTAATTTGGAGCTGTAGCTCAGTCACTGGAGAAGATACAAATGATGATACTAGATATAATACGCCAATCACGGATACGACAGATGGGCAGAGCGGTGTAATATTGTTCGAAAACGCCAGTGACAATGTAGACCTACCTAGAAATAATTCATGGTATGGGGTTATCCAAAACAATAATTTAAATACTTTCCCTAAAGATAACGGGACTACTTCTTTTTTAGGGTATAATGGTACTAAAATAAATTTTTCAAGTGATGATACCGACGATTATGTTAGAGAAAGACGTAATCATTTAAGCCCCTCTGTTGGTGCTGACTACGCCGTTTTACAATTCTGGCAAAGACATAGTCTTAGGGGAAATAGATATATAATTAACAGCAGCGCTATTGAAAGCGTGTTTAACAACGGCACTCAGTATTCGAATACAGCTATCGCTCCTAAAATATACGGATTAAAAAACCCAAGATCTTCTGGTATAAGCCCAGAAGCTGAGGAGAATTTTGCATCATTCTGGGGTATACAAATCGAAAAATCTGTTATCAATGGAATAAATGGCGGAGGAAGGTGGAGGTATACAGTTAATAATTGTTACTACAACAAATCATTAGAAACTTTAGAAAATGGTGGCGGAAATCATCAATATTCGAGCGGTTGCAAGATAACTGACTGCGGCGTAAACAGCTTGCTTAATATTCTTGATGGGTTTGGTTTACAGTCGGGGATTTACCCAGGCGGAAGATATAGAGGAGAAGATTTTAATGTGAGTATGAGATACGCTTACGACGAAGAGGAGCTTCAAGAGGCTAATGAAATTTATTCACCAAATGCTTTGTTTTTTTATAATTCATTTACTGGTTTGAATATGAGAATACATTCTCACGCAGTCGTAAAAATAAAATAAAAGTGTAACATAAATTATGGATGGGGTGGTTTACGATAAAAAAATAAGTGATACAGTAGAACAAGGGACTGGGGATAAGTGTTTAGTATTAGAACCCTATACTTCTTACGAAGCGCCGCTTGAATGGGGTAGGGATTGGAACAAAATAAGATTAGGTGTGATCTGGAGCTGGACTTCGACAACTGGAGAGAACACAAACGACGACACTATATATAATACGCCAGTTACTGAGACAGGCGATGCTGACGGTACTCTCACCTTTGATTATGGAGGAGCTATACCAGAAACAAATTGTTTCTTTGGTTTTTCTAAAGCAGGTACGAATAAAACCCCACTGAACGAAGGGCAGTCTGGTTTCTTAGGCTGGAAGGGTAGCGCTATTATTATGTCTACAGGCACAGGACGAGCCGATATAAATAGCCACAACTGTTTGGGAGGTGGTCCTTATGTAGATGTTTACGCCAGAAGATATAATAGGCCAGAATTTCATTGGACCAAAGGCGCACAGGATTTAAGTAGATATGAATTCAGTTACGTGGGAGGTTTCGAATTTAATGGCATGGCTTATAACACAAAAGACAATTTTATAGCTCCAAGAATATATGCCCAGAAAAACCCAAACCCCTCTGGTATCAGTCCCGAAGGTGAGGAAAATTTTGCGACATTTTGGGGTGTAGAGACCGAATGGCGCAACGAAAATGATGGCAACTCGAACTTTAATCGGGTAAATGCATATAGAATCCGCCCCTTCTTTGTGAATGAAGCTGAAGGTTACGCATCGTTTGATTGGTCTAATAATCCTACTGGTACGCACCATATGTTAAGCGATTTTGCCCCAATTCCAGGCGTTGCTGCTGCGGGTAATTTTCAATACGCTAGTGGCACAAGAATATCAGACCCTGGTGTGAAAAATTTACTAAATATAATTAATGGGTCTAGCTTGCAGAGCGGTGTGACAACACAAAACGACAATAATTATAGCAACCTAATACCGCAAGATGACATAATTATAAGAGATAACGATCTTTATAAAACAGACACAACAGATTTCTCAACTTACCCATTTGCTAAATACGATATAGATGATCCGAATACCCCGTTCAGAGTCAACCATCACCCAGATTCTGTGTATTTTTATAATGGATTTGCGGATTTAAATGTGAGAATACACTCTTGGGTGGCAATTAAAATTACATAATGGAAAATATTATTTACAATAAGAAAATCATCGACACCTCAGACCAAGGAACTGGTGATAAGTCTTTTATATTAGGCCCACGTACCGCTTATCAAGTGCCGTTTAATTTCGGCTCAGATTGGAATACAATGAGATTGGGTGTAATTTGGAGTTGGACTTCGACAACTGGAGAGAACGTAAGCGACGACACTCTTTACAATACGCCGATTTCAGACTATACATTAAGTGGGACTGGTATTGTAAGGCATGACTCTGGGGGAGGTTCTGATTTTTCAAGTTCTTGGTTTGGTATTATGAGGGATAGTGGGAACAACCGACTACCTATGAATTCTAAATGTCCTGGATTCGTAGGTTGGAGAGGTAATAGAATAGATTTTTCAAATAGCGTTGATGACGCCCCTGCAAGCAATAGTTATGATGGCGGTTCTTACGGCAGAGATAACGCGAACTGCTTACAAGCCGACGCAGGCACATACCATCAATCCCCACTTGTTTGGACGAGGAGCGGTTCAACATTAATAACAGATTGGGCAGAGCGGGCAGGCGCTGTTGGTTGGTTCCCTGGTAATAATGGCACAATACAGCCTATAGCCCCAAGAACATACGGATTAGCGAACCCTTTCTACGAAGCTTCAGGCTCGGGCATAGACCCGAGCGCGTCAGGAAATTATGCATCATTTTGGGGCTTGGAATACAAATATAAGCGTTTTGAAAACGGCATCTATTCTAAAGATGAATATAAAGTGCAACCTTATTATTATAATGATTATACTGGTATTAATTCAAGCGGGACAGTTAATTGGCAATATTCTCCCGATAGCAGGATTACAAATCCAAGCAAAGAAAATTTAAGAGATATTATTAATGGCAAATCTTTATCAAAATTTGTATACCATCAAGCAAATAAACAAAGAACACCTAATCTGAGTATACCCTACTCAGGCTCCGTTGATGAATTTAAAAGTGCCAACTTACCTAATTCTGTATTTTTTTACAATGGGTTTTTAGACCTTAACGTAAGGATACATTCTTGGACGGTTTTAAAAATAGATTAAAAAAACAAAATGTCAGCAATAGTTTATAACAAAAAAATAGCAGAGACCCCCGAACAAGGTACGGGTGATAAGTCCTTTATATTAGAACCTAAAAAGGTTTATCAGGTCCCGTTGCCTTTTACGAATAATTGGGAAAAAATGAGATTTGGAGTTATCTGGAGTTGGACTTCTACGAGTGGGAGTTTAATAAATACGGACGGACAATACAATACGCCAGTTACAGACTATACAGATAGCACAGGGGTTGTGCTAATAGAAGAAGATGTTACTAACCCAAACTGGGTTTTAGATGATTATTCTTTTTTTGGGTTAGCTAAAAAGACGTCGAACCAAAGTAATATTATCGACGATTTCATAGGGTGGAGGGGTAATATACTACCTTTATCTAACGTAACGGACGATGTCTCTGGAGTTCTTAATAAATTAGGAGACACTAGCATATCAAGCCAAAGATATGTAAATTTTAATTTTAATTACAGCGGTACAAATATTAACCCAAGCAATTTTGTTTGGATGAGTGGTCGTAATTCAGTAGTGGATAATCAAGCTGTGTATACTGCTAACGCTAGTGGAGATCAATCCTCTAATTATTGGATTGCTCCAAGGATATACGGATTAAAAAATCCAAATCCTTCTGGCATTAGCCCAGAAGGTGAAGAAAATTTTGCGTCATTTTGGGGTTTGGATGTAACTCGCACTGGCAATTCATCCAAGCACTCATATGAGGTAGAACCCTTATATTATAATGATACAGATAATTTGTCTACATACTATGGCGGTGATCGCGAACCTGGAGACCCAAATAATTTAAATGATCAATATAATAATTGCAGAATAAGCAACCCAAGCAAGAAAAAGATAAAAGATATAATATATGGGAAAGATATTTATAGTAGGAATTTTGAGTACGATTCGCTACAAAAAATACAGGTTACCGATGCATCTACGGTATATGACCCAGACCCTAATTCTCAGTTTGTTCAAGATAGATTAGTGGATTCTGTATTTTTTTACAATGGATTTTCGGGCATTAATATAAGAATTCACTCTTGGGCGGTCACAAAAATCAAATAAAGTGTAATATTTTATATGGCAGGGATTATTTATAACAAACAAATAGAGGATACACTATATCAAGGTACAGGCGAAAAGTGTTTAGTATTAGAGCCTTACACAGCTTACCAAGTTCCGTTCTCGTTTGGTAAGGATTGGAACAAAATTAGACTAGGAGTAATTTGGAGTTGGGTTTCCACGACAGGCGGAAGCCAAACCCCTGACACTCAGTACAATACACCAATTACAGATACAACGAATAATACTGGTACTATGAGGTTTAATGCTGGTGGTGTTACAAATGTTTCTAATTCTTTTTTTGGAATTATGAAAGATAATGAGGTTAAAAGCCTACCATTTGATGCTGATTGTTCTGGGTTTGTCGGTTGGCAAGGTAACGCTATAGATTTTACCAATGATACTGGCCTGTATGCACAAAGATATTTAAATAGGTTATATACTACAGATCCAGTGACTGGCACTGCGACTGGACGTTCAAAATTAGTCTATGCGAACGGAACTTTCGAAGAGGATCAATACATAAGCAAATATGCTGATTGTAACGGGCCAGCGAACACCAGCAGTGATGAGGGTCATATTTGCCCAAGAACATACGGATTAGGTAACCCTTACCTCGAAGCTTCAGGCTCAGGCATAGACCCTAGCGCGTCGGGAGATTATGCGTCATTTTGGGGTTTGGAAATTACTCATACTGGATTCACCAAGCTGTCGGCTCTACGAGAAACTTTTGCTATAGAGCCTTTGTTCTATCAATCTCCACCGTATCTAGGTGTTTACCCAAGCGAGAACCACCAATACCCCAAATCTGGATCAATCGCAATATCTGACGCTAGTACAGAAAATTTAAGAAATATAATTAATGGCTCAAACCTACAGGACCATGCTTGGTATTTTCTATCAGACACTTTTGATCCTAGCTATGATAGGCAGATAGATATTAATCTATCTGCTCACAAAATAGGTAGTGAATTCGAAAATACAGTGTATGACCCAGACCCTAATTCTTCTTTTAGGCAAGGTAAGTTACCTGATTCAGTATTTTTCTATAATGGATTTTCAGATCTTTATGTCAGAATTCACGCTTGGGCGGTACTTAGGATAGAGTAAAAGTGTAATATTGTATGAATGTCGAAACTAGAATTCAAACAATTGAGTCACAAGATTAGATTCAAGGAACGTAAATTTAAATTTACTCAAAACCAAGTTGATTTTTTAAAAACAGCTTTAGACCCAGAAACAAAATTAATGTTTTTGGCTGGACCTGCTGGAACTGCAAAAACCTACATGGCCGTGTATTCAGCCTTGCAGATGATGATGGACGCAGACCTTGAAAAAGATATTCTGTACATCAGAAGCATAGCTGAAAGCTCTCAAAAGAGCCTTGGGTCGCTCCCTGGATCTATTGATGAGAAGTTCGGTGTGTTCGCTGGCCCATTTTACGACAAACTCGAAGAAATGGTTCAGCCTTCGGAAATTAAAATACTTAAAGAAAAAAATCTTTTTCAATGTATGCCTGTTAATTTTGTCAGAGGTTCTAATTGGAACGACACAATAGTTATTATAGACGAGGCTCAGAATTTTTGTTATAATGAGCTTATGACTGTCCTAACAAGAATAGGCGAAGATTCTAAGATTATTATTTGTGGCGATATGATGCAAAGTGATATCCGCAATAGTGGATTTTCTAGTATCTTTGATGCTTTTGACGATCAAGAATCTAAGGATAATGGAATTCATTGTACAAGATTTGGGGTAGAGGATATCAAGAGAAGTGAAATACTTAAATTTATTGTTTCTAAGTTAGAAAAAAATTAAAATTTAAAAAATTATGTTTTACTTTATAATGGAGTATGACTAAATTTTGTTTTGATTGTGGAACTAAACTAGAATATAAATTCACCCCTCCCAATTTTTGTCCGAGTTGCGGCACTGCGATATCGGGGGAAAAAAAAGCTAAGACCGAAACCACTACCAAAAGTGTGGTAGCAAAATCTGTGGAAGATGCAGATGGTTATACTGACGCTAATTTTATCCCCAATATCTCTAAGCTAGAATATGAGGTTGAAGATTTTGGGGCAAGCTTTCAGCAAACCATAGGCTCTATCGGGGGAAATCAAAGCCCCAAGAGGCGACAAAACACAGTTAGAGACATAAATGATCTATAATGTATTCTTTTAGAGAAAAAATTAAAGAAATCGAAGAAGCGTTAGAAAGAAAAAGATCAAAGTGGGATTTAGATGCTGTAGCTTATATAGATTATGATGATATTAAACAGATCATCATGACTCACATATATAAAAAATGGCATCTGTGGGATCAATCTAAACCTGTTGAACCTTGGTTGAATAGGGTCGTCTCTAATCAATTTAAAAACTTACTAAGAAACTATTATGGAAATTTTGTTAGACCGTGCTTGAGGTGCAAGTTTAATAATGGTGGAGATGGTTGCGCCCAAAATAAAAGCGGCATTCAAGACAGCTCTTGTGGAGAGTATAAAGCGTGGTCTAGAAAAAAGAAAGCGGCATACGATATAAAATTAGCAGTCACAATGGAAAATCATATTTATGAGGTGGGAGAGCATCAAGATAATTTTTTAGACTTAGAGAAAGCTACGACAAAACTCGCCGACGAAATGAGGCCGCACTTAAGTGTTAGGCATTTTAATGCTTTTAAAATGTTATTTATTAATAATAACAGCGAAGAGGATGTGGCTAAATATTTGGGTTTTAAAACAAACGAGAGAAAGCGCTCTGCTGGTTATAAGCAAATCAAAAATCTTAAGAAAATTTTTCAGGAAAAAGCTAGAGAAATAATAAAAGAAAAGGATATTTTATGATTCAATTGTCTGAAGATCAAAAAAACTTAATTTTAGAAATTTTTAAAATTGATCCAAACATTATAAACATTACTAGGGCTGTTTTTGAGGATGAAAGTCTTGATGGCCGCGCTAAAGAGGGAAGAGCTGTTACAAAATTTCTAGCCAAAAATGGTTACAAAACAAAAACAACAAAACATGATAAAGCAAACGACGTAAAACTTACCGAGGAACAGTTGTCTGAAATTGAAGAGTTTAAAAAAGATGGGATGAACACCTCAGAGATTGCTGATATTGTTTTTAAAGAACCAGTAAAAAGACTTTCTAAGGAGTGGCGTGTTATTAACGAGTTGGTTAACCAAGAAAGAGAAGAAGAAAAAGAAAAAGGACAGGATTCTTCTGGAAACTATATTGCACCACAAGCTATCTCCAGATTAATTAAAAAGATTAATGACTCAACTGGCGTCGGGCTGGAAGAGGGAAAGCTATCTAGAATGGCGCGCACTTGTTGCGATAAGCTGCGGATAAATCTTAGCAACTCTAGATTTGTCGCTATTGTCAATAATTATATCAGCCCCAGAGACAAAGAATTATTCGAGCAAGAGTTTATACGACTTACTTGGGACAAGCCAGACCTAACTGCTGATGAACTTAATTTATATATGAAC
>Ga0181564_10004944_pt1 | contig 11197 bp, 9 predicted proteins | sample 011ome_24_FD_134512 | JGI IMG/M metagenome (GOLD analysis project Ga0181564, IMG submission 134512) | Coastal salt marsh microbial communities from the Groves Creek Marsh, Skidaway Island, Georgia - 011513CT metaG (megahit assembly) | ecosystem: Environmental > Aquatic > Marine > Intertidal zone...
GATCTGCATTATCAATCGTTATCGGATACGTGTCGTCAATTGAAAAGTGGGGCCTTGTGCAGCGCGGAGCTTACCGAGTATATGGTGAGTCGCATCGTGGACCACGATCCGGAGTTGAAAAGTTATGCCCTGCTGACCATAGAGTCTGCGGCACAACAGGCCGCCCAACTGGATGCAGATCGAGCGGCTGGAAAACCACTCGGTGCGCTGCATGGAGTGCCCATCGCGATCAAAAACTTGTTATTCACCAAAGGAGTGGAGACGGCCAGTGGCACAACGGTAATGGCAGATTTCAAGCCCACTTACGACGCCACTGTGGTCACCCGCTTGCGCCAGGCAGGGGCCGTGATTCTGGGTAAAACACAACTGACTGAAGGTGCATTCGGAGTCCATCATCCAAGTATTGATCCGCCTCGAAACCCCTACAATAAAGCGCATTGGCCGGGCGTTTCTTCGTCTGGATCGGGTGTAGCTGTGGCGGCGGGTCTGGCTTTTGGAGCGCTGGGCACCGATACGGGTGGCAGTATACGATTTCCCTCGGCCGCCTGCGGATTAGTAGGGATCAAGCCGACGTATGGTCGAGTGAGTCGTTACGGGGCGTTCGCCCTCGCTGAGAGTCTTGACCATATCGGTCCGATGTGCCGGAGCGTTGAGGATGCTGCGCGCATGTTAGCGGTGATTGCCGGGCAGGATGTCAATGACGCAACCACGCTGGCTGATGAGGTGCCGAATTACGTGGCGGCGATGCAAATGCGTCCTGAGAAATTGCGTATTGGTGTGGATTGGGCCTATGCCTCGCAGGGCGTAGACGAGGACGTGGTCGCGGCTCTGCAGGCCGCCTGTGAACGATATCAAGCAGCTGGTGCTGAGATCGTTGAGGTCTCGATGCCGCCAGAGTATGCGCGGCTGGTGGATGAATGGGGCATTACCTGCGCAGTCGAGTGCGCACGAGCGCATGCCGCGTATTTCCCATCTCGCCGCGCTGAATATGGGCCGACATTAGCGGGCTTGCTTGACCTGGGCTGGTCGATACCTGAAAAGAAGTATCTGGAACTGGAGTTATTGCGGAATGTATTTCGTCAACATTTGGACAGTATACTCAACGCCGTAGATGTTTTATTGGCCCCCTGTATGACCTCTGTGGCTCCCCCCATGGAGGTAATGGATGAAGTGAGTAGTGATGATGATCAGCGCGCCGCGTTCATCAATTTTACAGCGCCCTTCAATTACTCGGGTCATCCAACCATCACCTTGCCTGCAGGCTTGAATGCAGCGGGGTTACCGCTGAGTTTTCAATTGATAGGTCCGCGTCTTGGCGAAGCGCTGCTGGTGCAGGCTGGCTTTACGCACGAACAAGCACTGGGACCCATGGCCCACCCCAGTGTCTAGTCTGTGCAGGTTAATTTGGTTGTTGAGCACCGATAATGTACGCACAGGATGGCGGCCAGTGTAGAGTCAGGCTCAGGGTCTATCCTGGTGGTTGTTTGTGGACGGTTGTCGCCGTTGTTTCAGCCGCGGTGATGGGATTTAGTGAGCGTAACGGCCAGGGCCTGAAATCAACAAAATTGTTCAAAAAAATGAGGATGATGATGATGCATAGGCTAGGCCTGATGATGCTGTTGATGGTGAGCAGCTTAGGTTACGCCCATGAGCCAATGAAGCATGATTGTGTACCCCCGGTACGACCAGTAAACGAGAGCGATGATGCTCGCTGGGCACAATTCATTGATGAAGTAGACCAGTTTCGTGCTTGCGTGAACGATAAAATGCAATGGCATCAGGATGCTTCCAGACAGCACAACGACGCAGCGCGGGATGTGGTTGATGCGTGGAACGAGTTTGTACGCACCTCCCTTAATGCGCCGGCAGATTTTCCTTGGCCTGCTGAGGATGCGGCGAGTCCTCCCTAGTCCTGTCTCGGCGTCAGTTGGGAACCCAACCAAGAGACTGCGCTGCCGAAGCGTGCCCAGGGCAAGCCTCCGTCACCCCAGCGTATTGATGCCAAAAAGGTGCGGCCAGACTACTCGAGCACCCCATGCATCCTCTATTCGCGGCCGTCATTAGTCCGTCGCTCACCATGGGTGGCGGAACTGTTGTACGGCCGGTAGGTCTGAACAGAACGACAGCAACGCATTGGGGGTTGGGATGAATGACTGGTTGGGCATGTTGAGATGGATGCTGTTTCTGATTGGGAGTGGGCCGGTTTGGGCCGCACCGGTACAAACGGTTGAATCCAGAGTCGACGCCGTGACGGTTTATGACAGGGGCGCGACGGTCACACGTACGGCCGAGGTGTCCATCGAGGCGGGCGAGAGCCTGCTGAGATTTGCCGGACTGAGTGCCGCGGTGGAACGACAACGCCTGCAGATATCGGTACAGGGTACAGAGGTTGTGTTGGGTCAGATACGTGTAGACCGTATCCAACAGCAAGATGCAGTGAATGACCAGGTTGTTGCATTGCAGCAGGACATCGCGGAGCTTGAGCAGCGCCTGATGGCCCTTGATGACAGCACCAGCACGGCGCAACTTAAGTTGAAATTCCTGGAGGGGTTAGCTCAAGGATATGCAAAGGAATCGTGGTTCGAGGGTGCTCGAGGCCAGGCAGACATCAATTCCTGGCGTTTAGCATTACAGGTGCTGGACGAAGGCGCCTCGCAAGCGCGTCAAACCATTCGTGCCAATGGGGTCAGCAAAACCCCGATCGAACGCAAGCTGTCCCAAGCGCGGCGTTCATTACAGCAGCTGCAAGGTCAGCACAAAGTATCCAGCGACGTCGTGGTGAGCGTCACGGCCAAGGAACGGCAAACGGTAGAAGTGCGGTTAAGCTATTTTCAGCGGGACGCGACCTGGTCGGCGCAATACGTTGTTAACCTCGATAGCAGCACTGGACAATTACAGATGCAACAGCACGCCCAGGTCCAGCAAAACACGGATGAAGACTGGTCCAATGTGGCGCTGACTCTGACGACCAGTCGGCCCGGGACAGCGATGCAAGCGCCAACCATGGAGAGCGAGTTTATAGATTTATTGAGCGCTACGGGCGATGCGGATTATGCCCGGCGATTGGGCGCGCCACCGGCCTTAGCCGAGGCAGGTCTCATGTCTGCTCAGGCCTCCAAGACCGCATCAGATGCGCCGAACCTGATCGAGGTGGGCAGATATGCGGTCACTTACCGAGTGGCTGGGCGGGTCAACGTAGCGAATTCCCAGGCACAAAACTCTCGCTTTGAGCTCACGCAAATGAATTTTGTTGCCGACTTGGTCACACGTATTGTACCTCGCTCAAGTGCAACTGCTTTTCTGGTCGCCAAGTATCAATATGATGGCACGCTGCCGTTGCTGGCGGGCAACCTGATGGTTTATGTGGACCAGGTGTATGTGGGTGAAACTTGGTTGCCGCGTGTGCTGCCTCAGGCCGAGGTAGCACTCCCGGTTGGCCAGGATCAAAGGGTAACGTTTGTGGTGCGCGACCAGGGTGGTGGCAAGGGTGAGCGTGGGCTCATCGGTCGGCGTCAACAAGTCTCCTCTGAGCACCTGTTTGACATCGCCAATCGCAGCCCGGTTGCGACCATGATCGAGGTATTTGATCGCTATCCAACGGCGGTTAACGATGATGTCGAGGTCACCATACCTCGAACAGCAACGCCCCCTACTGACCGGGACGTAGAAGACCGCCCTGGCGTTGTTGTTTGGCGTAAAACGCTGGACGCCGGGGCAACCTGGCAGATCACGCACGCCTACGAAATGAGTTATCCCGTGGGTCGGACGCTGGTTGGCGCACGACCCTAGGCACTCGTTTACGGTGCTTGGCATGACAATAACGCCCGTGATGAAGGTTGGAATATCGAGCGGATGGTGTGTAGATTGGCAGGGTTGGGCACTAATGTGAGAGGGGCAAATGGCCGGAACGATGCGTGGGCGCGTGGCGATTGTTGGCGTAGGTGAAACCGAATATTACAAACGTGGTCAGGCACCGGATGCTGAATTCAAGCTAGCGCTGCAGGCTATTGTCAAAGCCTGCGCGGATGCTGGCGTGGACCCTAAAACGATAGACGGGTTTGCCTCCTACAGTAATGATCGCAGTGATCCGTCCCACCTCGCCGCAGCTTTAGGTTGTCGTGAATTACGCTTTGCGAATATGCAATGGGGCGGTGGGGGTGGCGGTGGATCAGGTGCAGTCGCTAATGCGGCGGCTGCGATTCACGCCGGGTTGGCAGAGACGGTCGTGGTGTTTCGAGCGCTCGCGCAAGGACAATTTGGTCGCTTTGGCCAAGGTCCCCAGCGCAATACCATCAGTGGTGACATGGCGCATACGGTGCCGTATGGATTGATGTCGCCTGCGCAGATGTTTGCCATGAAAGTTGTGCGATTTATGCACGATTATGGGGTGGAGCAATCCGCACTAAGGGCGATTTCTCTGGCTTGTTATGAACACGCGCAGCATAACCCCCGGGCGGTCATGCATGGCCGCCCTCTGGATGAGGCCACCTACGAGGCGTCCCGGTGGATTGTTGAGCCCTTTCATTTGTTTGACTGTTGCATGGAGAACGATGGTGCGGCGGCAATGGTGTTGATGTCGGCGGAGCGCGCGAAAGATTTTGCGCAGCAACCCGCCTATGTGCTCGCGGCCGTGGCGGGGTCTCATTATCGCGCGGGAGCTTCCGTCCACAATACGCCAGATTACGCCACGTCGACATTTAAAACCCTCGCACCGCGACTGTACGAGATGGCCGGCGTCGAACCCGGAGATATTGATGTATTGCAGAGCTACGAAAATTTTACCGGGGGTGTGTTGATGAGCTTGGTAGAGCACGGCTTTTGCGAGCCCGAAGCCTGTAATGATTTTTTTGTAAAGGAACGATTTTTGGCGCCCTCGGGCGAGCTACCGCTGAATACCAGTGGTGGAAATTTGGCCGAGTGCTACATGCACGGTTTAGGCTTGAACATTGAAGCTGTGCGGCAGATTCGTGGCGCATCCACCCGACAGGTGACGGATGTAGATCTCTCGATGGTGATCTCTGGCCCCATGGTGACGCCGGTGAGTTCCTGCATTTTAGGGAGTGAGGCGACAGTATGAGTAAGCCCTATTTGAATGCTGGTTTGGCGCACCCCGTGGCCAATGAGTTGGACGCGCCCTATTGGCAGGGACTGAGTGAAGAGTTGCTGCGTATCCAACAGTGCGTGCACTGTGCCGGTTGGCAATGGGGACCGGAGTGGGTGTGTCATCATTGTTTGAGCGATGAAGTTACTTTTGTTGAAGTGGCACCGGAAGGAGTGATCTACAGTTACGAACGTGTCTGGCATCCGGTACACCCAGCGCTGGCGGATCAGGGGCCGTACCTGGTGGTCCTGGTTAGTCTGCCTCAGGCGGGCAACGTTCGCCTTGTGGGGAACCTCCTAGGGGACCCCATGCAGGAGGTGCGCATAGGCGCTCGGGTAAAGGGTGTTTTTGAACACCACTTGGATGGTCAACCTGCCTTCAGTTTGCTGCAGTGGTGTATCCACAGCGATTGACTGCGCAATCCGTGCGTCAGGGCAGCGGTCGGTTAACAATACGGAGTGAATAAAATGGTCGAGGTTCAAGGGCGTTGTGATGAGCGGTTCAGTGCCGTAGCTGATGCGTTTGCAAGAAATTTTGCAGATCATGGTGATGTGGGAGCTTGTGCCGCCGTCTCACTGGAAGGTGAAATGATAGTTGATCTTTGGGGTGGTTATCGAGATCGGGACCGGAGGCTACCCTGGCAGGAAGACACAATCGTCAATGTGTACTCAACCACCAAAACAATGACGGCGCTGTGTGCCTTGGTGCTGGCAGATCGCGGTCAGCTGGACTTTTATGCGCCTGTCGCCCACTACTGGCCTGAGTTTGCGCAGCACGGCAAAGAGCAAATTCAGGTTCGCCATCTTATGAGCCACAGTGCGGGCTTGTCCGGGATGGATGAAGCTTGTGCCGGGGACGTTATTAACGATTGGGACTACGTGGTTGCAGCATTGGCTCGCCAGGCGCCTTGGTGGGAGCCAGGTACGGCCAGCGGTTATCATGCGATCACTCAAGGGCATCTTATTGGTGAGGTGGTTCGACGAATTACCGGCCGATCGCTCGGAACCTTTTTTGCGGAAGACATTGCGGGTCCGCTGCAGGCGGACTTTCACATCGGCACTGATGAGCCACATTTTGCACGCATCGCTGAACTCATACCGCCGACTCAAAATCACGCAGCAGAATCTTTGGATGCAGATTCCAGGTCAATCAGTGCCAAAACATTTCGTAACCCGGCAGTCGTTGCCTCGGACGCGGCTACGCCCGGCTGGCGTAAGGCTGAAATTCCCGCTGCGAATGGGCATGGGAACGCTCGATCGGTCGTCCGAGCGCAGACGCCGGTAGCGAATGGGGGCCAGGCTTTTGGGGTAGAGTTGTTGTCACCCGCGGGGGTGTCGGTGATCTTTGATGAGCAAACCTACGGCAAAGACCTCGTGTTGGGAGAGACGCTGCGCTTTGGTATGGGATATGGCTTAACGTCCAGCCACATGCCCATGGGACCTAACGAGCGTATAGCCTACTGGGGCGGGTGGGGCGGATCGACCATTGTGGTCGATCAGGATGCGCACTTGTGCGTGTCTTATGTAATGAACAAGATGTCGCCCGGGGCCCTCGGTGACCCGCGTGGGTTCGGCATATTGCAGGCCGCGTACGCCTCACTCTAAGCGATTCAGACGGCCAATCTTATCCGCAGGATATCCCCGCAAGCCCGTGGGGCGGGTATGCGGGGGGTGGTGTGATCAAGCCTGATTAATCAAATTCCAGGATAGCACGGCCCTGAATGTTGCCGGCCTGCAAGGCGTCGGTTGCTTCATTGATTTGCTCGAGTCGATAACGCGCGGTGACCATGGAGTCCAGATCCAGGGTGCCATCGTCATACCACTTCAAAAAGCGTGGGAAGTCGCGGTCCGGCGCGCAGGAACCGCCGATGCTGCCAATGAACTGTTTCTCATTGATCAATACGTCAATGGCGTTGAGTTCCACCGGCGTGCTAGGTACACCAACCAAGACAGCTGTCCCGCCAGGTGCAGCGCCAAAGTGACCGCTGCGGCAGGCGGGTACAATCTGTTCCATTGTGGTTCGAATACCGATGCAATCAAATGCATAGTCTGCACCTGAAACAAGTGATTTCATGATGGTGTATTGGTCGGTTTTTGCGGTTAAGGCATGGATCGCCTCAATAGGGTCTACCTCGCTTGCATTGATGCCGTGGGTTGCTCCAAAAGCTTTGGCAAAATCCAGTTTTTGCTGATCGAGATCGACCGCAATAATGGGGTTCGCGCCGGCAACTTTAGCGCCGACAACGGCGGATAAGCCGACACCGCCGACACCGAAGATGACGACGCTTTCGCCAGCTTTGACGTCAGCTGTATTGATGACAGCGCCAGCGCCGGTCATTACCGCGCAGCCAATGATGGCGGTGACATCTTTCTTGATGCCCGGATCGACCTTGACGACGTATTGCTGATCGCACAACGTGTGGTCAGCCCAGGTGAATACATTCTCAGATACAGCAAGGCCATCACTGACCTGCAGTTGAGCGGTCACGGGGGGTTGCTGGGTGGCACTGGCATCGCGAGGCACCCAGGTGACCAGCACCGTATCACCTTCTTGAACGTGGGTGACTTCACTGCCCGTTTTCAGGACGACACCGGTGGATTCGTGGCCGAGGATGACCGGTGAGGTGCGTGGCCTATGCATCTGGTGCAACTGGGAATGACAAATGCCAGAGGCAAACTGTTTGACGATGACTTGGGTGGCCCCGGGATCGGGTAAGTCAACTTGTTCGATTCTTAGATGATGTGTGTCTTGTGGCAAGACCACGACGTTTGCCGCTGTACCCATAGTGATGTCCCCTAACCGTTTAGTGTGTGACCTGAAGTTTGGCGCGACTGGGTTTTGAGTGCAATTCCTTGTACTCTGGCCAGGATGACCATTTTCTATCGCCTTGTGTTTTCCGGCAGGTTGCTGACAGGCCAACATGTTGCTGTGGTGCAAAAGCGCCTGGTGAAGGTGTTGAAGCTGAATGACGAGCAGGTCAGCCGGCTATTCTCCGGTCAGCCGGTGGTCATCAAGCGCGCTGTGGACATGCAGCAAGCCCAGCGGTACCTCTCCCTGTTTGAGAGAGCCGGCGCTGAACTGGAGGTGTTACCTGCTCGCCCATCAGATGTGCAGGCGTTGACGGCAAAGCAACCAAAGACGCCGCCCTTTAGCGATTTGCAGTTACTCCCTTTAGGTGCAGATGTACTGACGCCGCGTGAACGTAGCCAGCCTGTGCTGATTGATGTAGACGTTGGGCACCTGACGGTACAAGACCTGGCGGTGCAAGACCAAGGGGCGGTGGTTCAAGAGTCGGAGGTCAACTGGCCCGGGCCGTCAGTTGACCATATTACCCTGGCGCCGCCTGGCGCCCCACTCAGCCAGGTGAGGCCCATTGTGGAAGCCGCAGCTGGCATCAATGCAGCCGTGCCTCGAGCGAGTTTTGTTCTGGCTGAGCCAGGCGCTGAGATGAGTATGAAAACTGCAGCACCGGTGCCGCCAGCGCCTGAGACGGGGCATCTGCAATTACAAGAAAACTGAATATGAGCTACGACTAAAATCAACTGGAGAAGATATGAAACTTTATGAGTCCCCTAGCCCAAATGCGCGTCGTGTGCAGGTGTTCATGGCCGAGAAAGGCGTGGATTGTGAACGTGTCGCCGTTGATATCAGAGCGGGAGAAAATATCTCCGAGGCTTACCTTGCAAAAAATCCAGGGGGCCGCGTCCCGGTACTGGAGTTGGATGATGGCACGTGGATTGCTGAAACCATTGCGATCTGCCGCTATCTTGAGTGTTTACACCCGGAACCTAACCTGTTTGGCAGCACCGCACTTGAAGTTGCGCAGGTCGAAATGTGGCAGCGCCGCGTAGAATTATCCTATATGTCTGAAGTCGCTGGCGCTTTTCGCAATTTGACTGGTTTTTTTAAGGATCGGGAAACCTGTGTGGAAGAATGGGGGCGTGTCTGCGCGGAGAAAGCGCCAGCCGCGCTGTCGATGTTTGACGAACAGCTGGCTGACCATACCTACTTGGCGGGCGAAAGCTTCAGCGTTGCTGATATTACGCTGGCCGTAGCACTCGATTTTGCACGCATGGTCAAGGTGGTCGAGGTACCCGAATTGCCCAACATCAGTCGCTGGTATGAGTTAGTCAACGCGCGTCCGAGCTTAAGCGCAAGTTGATTTAGGGCCTCTTGACCTAGTCTGCCATCCCGTGGTGCATAGTCGCGCCCACGTGGAGTAACGGTGAAGCGTCGATTTCCTCGGCGTTCATCATCGTTGCAATGCGCTGCAACGCGGCAACCAGCATTGACTGTTCCCAATGTTCAAGAGCCTCGAAACGTTGACTGAAGAGGTCTTGCAACGGGGTTGGAGCCTGGTCAAGCATCACGGTTCCCTGCTCGCTGAGGGTGGCGTGGACCACGCGTTTATCCTGAGTGCTGCGATGTCTGGCGACAAGGCCCCGGGATTCAAGCCGATCGAGAATGGTAGTGACAGTCGCCTGACTTAAGCTGACCTCACGGGATAATTTCGAGATCGACACTGCCCCCAGGCTTTGAATCGCTTGCAAGATGAGAAGTTGCGGGGCGGTTAGGCCTACCTTTTTGCTCAATTGGCGAGAATACAAGTCCGTGGCACGGATGATTTGACGCAAACTGATTAAAACTTTTTGTTCCTGGCTGATGTGATCGATCACTGGAGGTCCGATGGTGGATGCGGGTCAGGATAATAGGCTGATAGCCGCCCGTTGGATAGTCAGTAAATGACGCGCAGCCTCTTAGATCTCAAATGTTTAGTGTCGTATGAATATTTTGTCTGAGTTTGCTATACTGACCGGCTGAGCGCGTCGTTTTTATGTAAAAACGTTCTTCGAGACGGTTAGAAAACTATGCTTTTCCCCGACTTCCGAGGCAGTTTTACAGGTGATCCCATTCGACGTCACTAGAATAAATAAATTATCTGGAGAGACCCTTGCCTTTCACACGTACTAAAATGAGCCAGGCAGTGGCTGCTGCCATAGCCTCGATGACTGCATCCCACGCAATCAGTGAGGAAGCCGCCAACTCGAACCGCGTCATCGAAGAAGTGGTGGTCACGGCCACAAAACGCGCGATGCCTCTTCAAGACGTTCCAGTAGCGGTTCAGGCATTGACTGAACAGACCATGGAAGACTTGGGTATAGATAATTTCGAAGACTACCTGATTCAGCTGCCCGGGATTACCGCAGGCGGAAATGGTCCGGGTCAAAATACGATTTATATCCGCGGACTAGCATCAACGACGCCAAACTTAACCACCGCGGGTGTAGCCGGGTTGGCGCCTAACGTCGCGTTCTATCTTGACGAACAGCCGTTGTCTCAACCGGGACGTAACCTCGACGTGTACATCGCCGATATGAACCGGGTAGAAGTGCTCTCCGGGCCCCAGGGCACCCTCTTTGGTGCCAGTTCGCAGGCGGGTAATGTGCGCTTGATCACCAACAAGCCAGACACGTCTGATACTTACGGCAGCGTTAAACTGGGCACCTCGTACACGAGCGGCGGCGATCCCAGCGGCAAGATAGAGGCTGTGTTGAATCTGGCTGTGGCGGATAACTTCGCGGTTCGTGCGGTAGGTTATAGCGATACCCAAGGCGGTTACATCGATCAGGTGGGTGGCACACTGGACGTCAGTCAAAGTGCCCGATTCCGAACCGCAAACACTGTTCGTGCCAATGGTGAAGTGGTCGGTGCCAGAGCGGGTTTTCAGGCCGGCGCAGATCTCAGCGGCGTGACCTTCAGGCAAGCTGAAGCGCGCCGGGAAAGTAACGCGAACGAAACGAAGTACCAGGGCGGTCGTGTGAGCGCGCTGTGGGATATCAACGAAGACTGGACTGCGCACGCCTCCGTGACTCAGCAAACTATGGATTCGGACGGGGTATTTTTCGCTGATCCAAATCTGGACGATTGGGAGATTCAGCGCTTTTCAGACGACTCCATCGAAGACGAATTCACCAACGTAAACTACACGATCGAAGGCCGCATCGGTGCCTTGGAAGTGCTTTATACCGGAGCGTATACGGATCGAGACAGTGAACAGATCGTGGACTACACGGACTATTTGTTTGTAGGCCAGTA
>Ga0181564_10004948_pt1 | contig 11192 bp, 7 predicted proteins | sample 011ome_24_FD_134512 | JGI IMG/M metagenome (GOLD analysis project Ga0181564, IMG submission 134512) | Coastal salt marsh microbial communities from the Groves Creek Marsh, Skidaway Island, Georgia - 011513CT metaG (megahit assembly) | ecosystem: Environmental > Aquatic > Marine > Intertidal zone...
AAACCCTGATCCAAAAACCCCGCCACGCCCCCGCGTCTAAGAAACAGCGTGAGGAACAGAAACGAAAGCGCGAGCGTCGCGAAGGCGGCGAGGATGCGCGCCGTCGCCGCCGCGACGCTCACTCGTCGCGCCGAGACGCACCTGGCGGACGCGTCCGCGGAGCCGCTCAGAACAAACTCACCATCCGTGGAGAACGCCACGGTAGTGACGAAGATCATGTGTGCGGATGTATCTTTCGCGCGCACGCGTAAACGACCGGGCGCGCCCGTCTCGATCACCGCCACGTCGCCTTCGCTCGTCCCGAGACACATCGCGTCGCCGTCGCGCGCGCTCGCCGCCGCCGAAACCGGGTCGCGCGTCGCGCGGATCGACCCGGCGTGTTTCCAACGTTTCCACTTTTCGTTTTTCGCGTCGTTTCCACCAACGCTCGGTGTCCACCTCGAGACGTACCCTTCGCCGTTCACGTTCAAAACAGTCACGACGTCGCCGTCCGCGCGGAAAACGGCGGCGCGGTACGACGCGACGACGCGCGCGTTTCTTTTGTTTCTTTTCGCCGCCGCTAAAGTCTTCGCCGTCGTCGGGTCTTGGAAGGCGAACAGCCTTTGTTTCTCACCCACGCTCCAGAGCGCCGCGCCGGCGTTTTCCCGCGAGACGGCGGACTCAGCGGACGTCGTCAGCAGGACGTCGTCGTCGTCCGGGGAGAAGCACACGCCCGTCACCGCGTCGGCGTGCTTTCCAATCTCGGAGGTCACCGCTAAGCCGCCGGCGCGGTCGTCGTCGTCTCGCCACTCGCAGACCGCGACTGTTCCATCTTCCAAACCGACGGCGAGCTTCGCGCCGTCCGACGAGAACGCCGCGCACTTCACGTCGCAATCGGCGAGTTTGGACCGCGCCGCGGACCCGTCCGCGGCGAGGCGCGCGGGTTTCACGACGTACGGCGATTTCGTCGTTTCGTCGCACGCCGGCGGGTCCGCGTTCTCATCCTCCCCGAGCGCCTCGCCCCCGGGCGCGTCTGGATCGCGCGTCACGTCGTACACCGCGACGTCCCCCCCGAAGACGCACAGCACGCGCGAGTTGTCAGGGAACATCACGAGCGCCTGCGGCGCGGTCTCGTCCGTGTGGCAGGAGAACAGCGGCTCCGACAGCGTCTCGCCGTCGAACGTCGCGACGCAGACGCGATTAGGTATGCCGCTGGATTTCTTGCCTCCCCCGCCCGCGACGAGGAGGGAGCGCTCGTCCGCCCACGCCGAGGCGTACAGGGGCATGCCGAACTTCTTCGTGTTCGGCTTGGGCTTCTTCGGCGCCATGGTGGCGGCGAGTCGTGCGGAAACCGGGGGGAAAGCGGCCGCGCGCGTAGCGATTGTGCTGCTTTGGTTTTGTGATGAGATTAGACGTGGCTCGTTGTTTATTTTGTTTTCCACGGGTCGCCTCGGAATGACATCGCCGGCGCGTCAGATCGCGCGCGCCGCTGGCGACCAGAGCCGGCCCGAGCACGGTTCCTCGGCCCGACCCGATCGCGTCGGCGTCTTTCCCGCCGCCCGGGAGCACGCACAGGCCGACCCGTTGGGTTTATGCCCCTCAGCTGCGTCTCGGTTCCCGCCCTGACGGAGGAGGAGGCTCTGGAGGCGAAGTTCTTGGACGCGCGATCGCACAGGAGAGGCGGATCCTCGAGCGCGGACATGTCCCCCTCGTACGCGGACGAGTCCGCGTCGGTAGCGTTCGACACCCCCGACGGCACGCACGCGCTCGCGAAGCGGTGGACGCACCCGGACGGGCCCAGACCGTTCCACCCGCGGTGCTCGCCTCGCGCGGTGGTGGCGCAGGTGCCCGGCACGAAAAAGCACCGGTGTCTTTTGGTCAACGCCGGCGACGCGCTCGTCGTGCACAACTTCAACCCATTCGCGGAAACGGCGTCAAACGGCGCTGTTTCTTCCGCGTCGCTCGCCTCCCCGCCCCCGATCCGCGTGCTGACGTTCCCGGGCACGACCGTCACCGCCGTCGCGCACCGCGAGATCGCGGACGACGCGATCGGCGCGCCGGATGTCTTGATCGGCCTCGGGACCGGCGAGGTGCTCCTCGTCTCGCTGCGCGCGCTCATCGCCGACCGCGACGGGAAGGCGCTGCCTCCCGGGACGCGCCGGTTCAACACCGACGGGGGCGGGGGCACGGGCGCGAGCGCGCGCGTCGTGCGGGACGTCCTAAGCAGCGGCGGCGCGAGCAAAACCGCCGCGCGGTGCACGAGCGTCGCGTGGTTCGCCCCGAAAAAAAGACACCGCCAGACTGAGGAGAGGCGTTTGTTTGACGACGACGACGACGCAAACAACGACGACGCGAGCGAACGAAGCGTCGTTTTTCGCGCGACCGACTTGTTCCTGTCGACGCACGCGGACGGCAACACGTACGTGTACAGCGCCGCGCTCGGCGACGGCGTGGACCCGCGCTTCGCGGAGCTCAGAGGCTCGAACGCCGCGGAGGCGGTTTCCTTGACCCCGGCGCTGGGCGTACTCGGCGGAAAATACGCCGGCGAGCCGGAGAAAACACCCAATCCCTTCGCGCGGATGCGCGTCGGGCCGGCGGCGCTCACCGCCGCCGCCGTCGCGCCCGGCGGCGAGGCGGTGGCGCTCGCGGGCGCGGACGGGCGAGTCTGCGTGCTGGACGTGCGCCGCGTCGCGAGAGGCGACGTGTTTCTCGTCGACGGGTTCAAGAGCCACTTCGGGGGCGTCGACGCGCTCGCCTGGGCCGAGGGCCCGCGCGACGACGACGACGACGACGACGACGACGACGACGGCGACGGCGCGAGCGAGACGACGCCGAACGCGCTTCTCGGGCGGTTCCGCGCGGACGTGTGCGCGGACTCGCCCGCGACGCCCCGGTTCCTGCTCGCCGGCGGCGAGGCGGACGTCGTCGAGGTCTGGGACCGGCCGCGGCGCGCGCTCGCCGCGCGCGCGCGCGGCCACGCCAGCTGGGTCGCGGCCGCGGCCGAGACGCCTCGCTTCGCGTTCGGGCGTCGGCGCGCGAAAAAAACGCAAACGCGCGACGGCGAGAACGGCGAGACGACGACGACGGGTGCGATGTTTCGCGCCGACGACGACGCGATTGGGGAGCACGACGGAAAGAAAACCTCGCACGCGGACCGTCGGTTCGACGATCTGCTCGCCGACGCGGGCGCGCCGCGACGTCTGCGGTTCGCGAGCGCGGGGCAGGATTGCCGGGTGTGCTTTTGGGAGCTGGACGTCGACCCGGCGCCGAAGTGGTGGGTTCCCGTTCGAGAGGCCCGGGCGAGAGCGCGTTCGAGATTCACGACATCCGCCAACGTGGACGTGCCGGCCGGGCGCGCGGGGACGGCGACGCGCGAAGCCGAGAGCGAAGGCGTATCGAGTCACGAAAATCTCTCGAGCGCGGGCGACGCGGGCGACGAGGCGCCGCCTTCGGTACCGCCGCGCGTGCCCCTCGGGCGCGCGCCCGAGGCGGCGGCGGCGGAGACAGAGATCCCCAAGAGCCCAGTTCCCGCCCGTCCTGAGCCGGCGCTCGGAGGCGCGTCGTTGATGTTCCCGACGCTGAGGGAGGATTCGACGAATCTCAGTCTCGCGGAAACGAAGGCGCTCCCGGCGGCGGTTTCGCGCGCGGACGTCTTCGGCGACGGCCGACTCGTCGCGCGCGCGGCGTCGAGCGGCTCGACGCCGTGCATCGCGCCCGCGGCGTCGCACGTGGCGCACGACGAGCCGTGCACGGGCCTGGCGTTCGTGGACGAGGGGATCCTCACCTGCTGCGGGGGGGGGGTCGTCAAGCTGTGGCGCCGAACGGAGGAGCGATGACGCGCGACGACGACGTGTTTCGCGTTTTCAAACTTTTTTGATCATGAGGCGTCGTCGTGTTTTTGTCCCGGCGAGTCCAGAGAAATCGGCACTCCGCCGAGCTTCGCTTGATGTGAGCGGAATTTTTCGTCGCAATCGTCACTCGTCCGGGGTCCCGTCTCCGTCATCGCCCTTTATTCGCCGCGCCGAGCCGCAGCACGAGAAGCTCCGCCTATAAGATGGTGCAGCGTATCACTTACCGCCGCAGGTGCGTACCGAGTCCGCGCGACGCCGCGCGGCCGGTTCGCTCGCGCTGCGCACAGCGCGAGCAGACCGGCCAGAAAAGCCCTACCGCTTTTGTTGCCGCCCGATGGCGCGCCGAGCGCGCCGGAGCGCGCCGCGAGCGACCGGCCGGCGCGCCGACCCGCCACGCGCGTCGGCGCCGCGCTTCCGAGGGATACGGCGTCAAACGACCCCACGCTCGTATCCTCGCCGCATCGGCCGGCGTCGTCTCCGGCGCGTCGCGCGCGCGTCGATGCGCGCGGCATCGTCGTTTAGGGTTTTCTGGCCGCGACTTTTTTTGCGGGGCCCCGCTGACCTCCGCCCCCGTGTGCTCTCCGTTTGTTTGTTTGTTTCCGCAGGCACGCGTACGCGACCCGGTCGAACAAGGTGCGCAAGCTGCGCAAGCCCGGCGGCGCTTTGACCATCCAGTACGTGAAGAAGAAGACCAAGGGTCCCCAGACCCCGTCCGGCGATCACGGGCGCATCCACGGCGTGCCCAGAGTGGCGAAGACTGCGTACTCCAACAAGCACATGGCGAAGAACAAGAAATCCGTCTCCCGCTCCTACGGCGGCGTGCTTTCCGGTGGGGCGGTGCGCGAGCGCATCGTGCGCGCGTTCCTGGTCGAGGAGCAGAAGATCGTGAAGAAGGTGCTCAAGCTCCAGGCGGCGAAGTGATCGATTGTAACCTGAGAACAGCACTCGGTGAAAACGAACGCGCGTTTCGAAACGCGTTTCAAAGGGACGCGATCGACACACGGTTGAAAGGAGCGACTCGATCGATCTGTTCCTCTCGACCCTGTACGTACTACACGATTGGCGGTGTTTTTCTGTTCCCTCTCCTCTTTCTTTCCTTTTTCTTTTCCCATACAAACGCGCGCGCGTATGAAAAGGCTAAAAAGCGCCGAGGGCGGCGCGACGCTCGCGACCGCCGCGCGCGCCGACGTCTATGTCCGCTCACTCTTTTCGGTTCTATCGCTAGTGTTCTACGGCGCTCCGCCGGGCGCGCTCGGCAGCGCGACGCGGCACACCGGGCACGTGTGTTTCGTGCGGAGCCACTCGAGGAGGCACGCTTCGTGGAACCTGTGCCCGCAAGGCATCTCTCGAAGCGTCGCGCCCTCCGGCGCCTCCATGTCGGCCAGGCACACGGGACAACCCGTGTCCTCGTCGCCCGCACGCGCTCCCCCGACGACGCGCGGCAGGCGCGACACCGCGTCGGGGTGCGCGGGGGAGAAAAACGTGCGCGTGTCGAGCTCGGCGATGTTGACGTCGCCGCCGAAGAAGGCTTCCGCCGTCGGGACGCGACCGCCCCCGAGCTGGAACGACGCCGTGCCACCCGCGGAGAGCCCGAAGGGACTGGTGGCGACGTATTCCGTCCGCGACGGGAAGTTCAGACCGCGCGCCCCGAGCAGCGCGCTCCACGCCTCGCGCGCCACCGTCGCGATCTCAGTCTCGGCGGTCGCGGCGGAAGCGGAGGCGACGCGCGTGCCGTCCGCGCCCGCCAGGCGGCGCACGATCTGCCGCGTGGCGGCGACGACATCCTCGGGAGAGGCGTCCGCGCCGAGCTCGATGCGCATGCCCCCGCCCGGGGGCGGCTCCACCACCTCCACGAATGTCGAGGCGCACCGCGAGCACGTCGGATCCGAGTCGGGCGAAAGCGCGGACGCGGGGAGGCGGAAGGCCCCCACGCAGTCGTGGCACCACATGTCCTGCTGCGCCTCCGAGGGTGCGCCGCCGCCCGGTGCCGACGTGGCGCGCGCCGCCGGAAGGTCCATCGCCGCGCGCGCCACCGAGCCGGCGCCCGACGCGCCGAGGGGAGTGTCGTGGTCGGCCACCTTCGCGAGCGTTCATGTTTCGTCTCATCATCAGGAGTGTTTCACTAAAAAAAATTTCTACTCCTCCGCGGCGGCGGCGAGGTCCGCGACCAGCCGGGAGACTTCCCCGAGTCTCCGGACCAGCCCGTTCGCGAGCTCGGGGTCCGCGCCGAGCGCCGAGACCAGCCTCGCGGCCTCCCCGCGCGCCTCCGCCGCCGCGACGCGCGCCGCCGCCGCGCGCGACGCCAAGGGAAAACGCGTCGCGTTCCCGTCGTCGGCGCCGCCGTCCGCGGAGAGACGCGGCGGCGGTTCCGCCGGCGCCGCCGCGAAGACTTCGCCGCGGGTTCCCAACGCGCGCGTCGCTTCCAGCGCGACGCGCTCAGCCTCGTTCACGATCGCGGCGACTCGCTCGGCGTGCGCAGCCTCCGCCTCGTTCGCCAGTCGCAGGCGCTCGGCGAGAACCGCGACGTCGCCGCGCGCCGCGCGAAGACCAGACTCGGCGGCGAGCGCTCTGGCGCGCGTCGCGTCCAGCTCGGCGACGTTTTTCGCGGCGGCGTTTTTCGAGGATCGAAAGTCATCGCGATCATCGCCGAAGCGCGGTCGTTCGGTGACGGTCCCGGTCGATTGTCGATTGTCGTCGATTGAGAATGGTTTCGACGCGCGCGGTGGTGACGGTCGGCTTTTGCCGACCGTCACCTCGTCGAGCTGCTGGTCGGACGACTGCTGGTCGGCGACGCGCGCGGCGAACGACCGGCGCGGCGACGAAAAAAAATGCCCTCCTGTACTGACACGTCCGACGCGCGTCTCGTGATGATGCGTCGCGTGGAGCGACGGGGGTGTTCTCGTCGTGTCCGAACCCCCCGGGTCGTGTCTGGGAGGGATTTCGTATCGTCGCTTCGCCCGCCCCGGGACGACATCGCGGGTCTGGTAATACGCCGCGCGGCCTTCCAGCGCGGGCGAGGCGAGGGGGCTGACGAGGGACGTCGGCCTCGGCGAATGCGCCGCGCGTTTTTTGAGCGCGCGCGCGGGCGAGGAACGCGCGGAGCCGACGGCGACGTCCACGGGCGCGGAGAGCGCGGCGACCCGGCTCAAGCGCGCCTGGAGGTCATCCAGGTGTGAGATGAGCGCACCGTCCGCCTCTCTCATCGCCGGTTCCCTGGAACCTCGCAGCGCGCGCTGAGAGGTCTGGCTCGAAACCAACAACAACGGTCGTCGCTGCCGATGGTTCCGTATCTTTCGTGGGCAGATACGCGGAAGCTCGACAGCGCGCGGCAGTCCGCCTGCGCGTCCGCGTCGACGCGATGCGCGTCCTCGCGCTCCCCTTCGGAGCGGCCGCGGCCACGTCGCGTCCCCCCCGCGGCCCCGCCTCGAGCGCCGCCTCGCGACGCGGGCAGTCCGCGCGCGCCCATCGGAGCACGACCCGAGACGCGATATCCGCGACGCGCGGAGTGGCGTTTTCGGCGGGCGCGCGCGCATCCGGCGGTCGCGTCCACCGAGGCGAGGGCGCCTTCACGCGCGCGTCGTCTCCGGACGACCGCGCGTCCACCTCCAGTGGCTCGAGCTCCACCGAGGAGCTCGGGCCGAGCTCGGGGTCCGGCGATGCGCGTCACGAGGCTGACGTCGAGACGACCGACGGGCTCGAGAACGAAGTCTCGTCGCGGACGGCTTCGTTCGCGGCGACGACGTTGTCGCCGTCGCAAGCCGCGCGACGCATGTGGACGCGCGCGGACCCGTACCACGTGCACGGCATTTCTGGTGGTCTGTTCACGGTCCTCGGCGCGGGCGTGCTCGGCGCCTGGGCCAAGCAGGACGCGGACGCGCTCGCGGCGGGATCGACGCTTTCCATCTCGGAGGGCCTCGAGCTCTGGCCGGCGGCGTCGTGCGCGCTCCTCGTCGCCGGCGTCTGCGCGCTCTCCGGCGTGCCTCTCGGCCGCCTGCGCGGCTGGCGCAAAACCGAGCTCTCCGCGCGGACCTCGCTGTTTCAGCTGGTGCTGACGTGGCAGGCGTTACGGCTCGGCGCGCCGGAGGGATGGCAAAATATGGGCGCGCTCGCCGCGCTCGCGGACGAACGCGCCGTGTGGGCGTTTTGCCTCGCGCCTTTCGCGTGGCAGACGCTCACGTCCGCGTACATCCTCCTCTTCACGAAGGACGACCGGCGCTCGGCGGTGCTCGTCGCCGGTGGCGCGTGGCTGTTCGGCGCGCAGGTCTTCCCGGTGGCGGCGGTGCTCGCGCGCAGCGGCGGGCTGGAGGCTTTGCACGCGACGCGGCCCGCGTTGGTCGCCACGTGGTGCCACTCGCTCGTCGGCTTGGTGTGGCTTTTGAACTGGAGCACATTCGGCGCGTCGCTTCGCGCGCGAAAGGTGGTGGACGACGCGGGGTACCGGAAGTGGTTTCTGCTGCGGCCGAGCGCGGCGTGGATCACTCTGTTCGCGCTGGACGTGGGGGCGTTCGCGCCGTTCGCGAGCGTGGGGGAGTACCTGGTGACGCGCGGGGGCGCGGGGTTGATCGACTGATGATTCGCGCGTTATTAGCCCGCGTCGCGAAAATAAAAGATGCGCGTGATTGTATAAAACGACGCTCTTTCCTCCCGCCGCGATGTGCTGGCATCGAACGGCGCGCGTTCGAACCCCGCGTCCGCGGCGGTCGGCTACCATCCGAAAGAATCCCCCACGGTACCGCCGTCTCGTATCAGAGTCGGCGCGCGTTTACTCGCCCTCCACGGCGGACTCCACGCGAAGCAGCACGAAACCGATGGCGAGGCCGACGAGAGTGATGGCGAAGCAGGTCACCGCCACCTCGGCGATCTCGGGGCCGACGGAGGCGATCTCGGCGAGGGGGAGCGCGGACGCGGTGGTGGTCATCGCGCGCGCCTTCTGGGCCTTCACCGCGGGCGCGGCGAACTGGGCGTTCACGGACCTGCGACGCCGAACCGAACGAGCGCGAGAGAGAAAAGCGTCAGTCGTCAGTCGTTTCGCGGAAACCACGCGTCGCGACGCGAAAACGCGAGACTGCCAAGTGGCTCGGCCCCTCCGAAGAGAGAGACGATAAGGGTCGCTTTGAACTGGGGGGGCCGCGCGGGGGTGGTACGCACACACGGGCGGAGAGGTTCTTGCCGGCGGGGGCGACCGCGCGGGTAGAGCTGCGGAGCGAGGGAGGATGGGGTCGGACGGTCAGCCAAACGCGGGCTCGATCGGACGCGGGCCGCGCGAGTGCCCCGTGTTTCGCAGGCGCTCGAAGCGGATAGCCGACCGCGATGGATGGAATCGAGCGCGGCACTCGACCGGCGAACGGCGCGTTTCGATCGCGCGAGCCTCGAGACGCGCGCCGGCGTCGGCGATGGCCGGAACGTGTAGCGCTTCACGACGCTCGTGAGCGCGTCGGCTCGTGCGCGCGCTCCCGGTCCCGATCGGCCCGCGCGCGCCGCGCTCCCGTCGCCGCGAAATCTCGACGCGCGCGTTGCGATCCCAGTCCCGATGCGAGGCGCGCCGGCGGAATCGATCCGCGGCGCCTCGCGCGACGTTTGCGTGTGGCACGTACCGGCGGGCGACGTTGGCGCGGGCAACGACGGGGCGGACAGCCGCGGCGGACATGGTGATGGCAGACATTTTTAGAGAGTCTGTGCGTGCAAAGATGGGGGACGCTCGCGCGGATCAGACCCTCTTCACCCGCTCCCGATAGAAGTCGCAGCCACACGGACTCGCCGAACACCTGTTTCGGCCAGCTCGGCATTTCGACTCGATCGTGATTGGTTTCTCTTCTCCGTGGTTTTCGGACGGTTTTTTTTGAGATCGCTTCGATACCAGTACCACACCAGAAAAGGAACGCGAACGCGCGCGTTCGTTTTCGTGTGAGACGAAAGCAAAGCGCTTCATCAATGTCTAAAACGACCACCGCTCCTGAACGCGACATCTACGAATCCCCTACGAATCCCCTACCCGCTCGCTACGCCGCTACGCGCACGAACAGCCGCATACACTAACACTACGCGTGTCACGCCCCCATCACGGCCCTCCGCGTCGCGCCGCGCGCGTCGAGCCCGAGCGCGACGAGGTCGGCGGCGCGGGCGACGACGCGCGCGCGATTCGGATGACACAACGTTAGCGCGGAGACTATTTTGGCCTCGGCGCTCGCCGGCGCCTTGACGACGCCGACGAGGTGTACGGTATCGGTCGGGGTATCGTTTTTTTTAACGCCGCCCGGGCTCGAACCGACGCCGCCGCTTACCACCGCGACGGACCCTTCCGTGACCTCCGCGTCGACGGCGCCGCCGACCACGCCGTGCGCGCTCGCCAGCGCGCGCGTCAGCGCCGTCTCGAACGCGCGCCTCGCGTCCGGTCGGTCGCCGGACTCGACAGACACAGACCTGCGTTGGTAGCGTTGGTAGCGTTCGTGTGTGGGTTCGTGTGTGTGCTCACGCGAAGACGCCGTGTCAGGAACAGAAGGTCGGTTTCGAACGGGACGCGCGGCGGAGAGCTCGGCGCCGAGAAAAAAGAATGGCTCGACCGAGAGAAAGCGCGCGCTCGACGCGGAGGCGCGCGCGGAAGGATCCTCGCGCGGGGTTCGTGGACGCACAGTGTGATGCGGAGGTACACGTCCTCGCGTCGCAGATCGAGCGTGCGTTGCGGCACGGGGAACGGCTCGAGCGGCGCCTTCGCGCCGCTCGGACCGGGCGTGCCCGGCGCCATCCGCAATGACCCGAACTCGGCGCGCGCGGTCGGTATTCGTGAAAAAAATCGTGGCGTTCGCCAAATCTCTGCAGTAAAGGGTACCCACCCCCTTATCTGCGCACACGCGCGCGCGCAGGCGTGCTCTTGGCCGAGAGGGGAAGAGACCGACCGACGAGACGGCATCGATGTCTTTCGCGCACGCGCTCCGGGCGCTCTCCCGCGTCGCCCCCGACCGACCGCGCGTCGCCGCCGGTCGACCGCGCGCCTCGTCGCGATCGCGCCGCGTCGCTTTTCGCGCGAAGGCTTCTGAAAAAACGCGAGACGCGCCCTTCGAGGATGACGACGACCTGACGTACGCGGACCTCGCCGAGGAGGAGGCGCGCCTGATCAGCGCGAACGCCAAGAAGTACGACGGACCCGGCGCGGTGGTGGGCGTGTCGCGCGCGTTCACCGTGGAGGTTTCCGAGAAGGCGGTGAAGAACGCGCTGCCCGGCCGAGGCGTCTTGGAGTACGTGCGCCTGCCCGCGGAGGAGTACAACGTGCTCGACTCGGACGCGGTGACGCGGGTGGGCGAGCACACGTTCCGCGTCGCCGCCGGCGCGCAGAAGATCCTGTGGCTCGAGGTGGAGCCGGTGGGC
>Ga0181564_10004957_pt1 | contig 11185 bp, 7 predicted proteins | sample 011ome_24_FD_134512 | JGI IMG/M metagenome (GOLD analysis project Ga0181564, IMG submission 134512) | Coastal salt marsh microbial communities from the Groves Creek Marsh, Skidaway Island, Georgia - 011513CT metaG (megahit assembly) | ecosystem: Environmental > Aquatic > Marine > Intertidal zone...
ATATTCTGGTCACTGGCCGCTGGAGCAAAGAAGCCCAGACTAAAGTAGCGCGTTGGCAGAAAGCTGGCATCCTGGTGTTGGTATTCCTGATTCCCGAGAGCAAGGCCGACCGAGACAGCTTGCCGGTTGGCAAACACTTCGTCGAGGTTCAGGTGAAGTAAGTACAATCTTGAACTCCATTAGCACGCTATGCGTAACTGCTTTTCTGGTGTTGCTGTCCTGGCATATCGGCCTGACTATGGAGCTGGCCGGGGTGACGATATTAGGTGCCGCTTTCTCTGTGCTGGCCAGCCTGAAACTGGTCACGGTAGAACGCCCAACCTGGGGGCTGTTATTTGTTCTCGCAGCCACCGGCGGCTTTGTCGGTAATCAGGTACTTCAAGACTGGGCGCTGGAAGGCTCATGGCCTCAGGAAAACGGTTTGGGTGCTGGCCTGGTGCTCAGCTTTTTGCTCTACATGATCTGGGTATTTGCCTCTCGGGCTACGCCGAAGCTTGAGTTTGCCCTGGATCGTTCGGTGCAGACCGTGCTCGTTCTGGGCATGTTGCTCTTACTCCTGATTCCGCCACCAGAAGATTCCGTGGCAATGCTCGCTGGCATGGGAATACCACTCTTCACTGTAGTCGGTATCCTGCTGGCAGTGTTCGCGCTATTGGCCGACCGTTGCAGCAACACCCTGGCACTTCGTTTCGCGCTGCTGCTACCTTTGATCCTGATCGTACCCTTAACAACCGGTGTACTGCGATCCGGTCAGGGGCCCATGATCGCGGCGATCGGAAACCTGTTTCCAACATCCAGTAATTTAACGCCCACCGGATTCTCACCCTACCAGCGCCTCAACCCATCCGTATTTTTACGCCCCTCCAATCGCGCCGTGATGCGCATCAGGGCTGATAGTCGTCCCTCACGCTATCTGGTGGGCAATCGCTTGGCCGTACTCGATGAGGATTTGGTATGGCAAGCGGCGGATCAGCCCTCCCAGGCCTTAAATACCTTTAATGCCGAGCTGCTACCCACCGGAGAATGGCGTTACCCGCTGGAGAACAATCATGTCCTATCCAGTCGTGTGGAACCCCAAATCTACACCATTAATAGCCTGACCAGCGATAATTTTGTATTTTTAGCGCCAGGTGCCACACATATTGTTGGACGTTTCGATGGCATGAATAGAGACGCCCGTAACGTCTGGACCATCGCTTTTGAACGCGGATCTGACCGCCGGTGGCAAGTTGAAGCAGACAACAGTACCCAGCCAGGACGGACTAATCCCGACTATCTAAAGTTGCCAACATTCTGGGACAACAGCCTGCAAAGCAAGAGCGCGGGATTCTCAGCAGTACAGCGTCAGGCCACAGTGGACAACATTGTCCAGCACTTCACGTCCCGGGACTATGCGCTGCAGACTAATTTCGACCCTGACCAACCCTTTCATGACTTCTACCTGAATGAAAAGTCGGGCTATTCTTTCTGGTTCGCTACTGCAACCACGCTGGCCCTGCGGGCCAACGATATTCCAAGCCGTCTGGTCAGTGGCTATGCCATCAATGAACAGATTAGTGACGATCTGTGGTTGGTACGTCAGCGTGATGCCCATAGCTGGGTGGAATGGCAGGATGAGCAAGGCTACTGGCATACCGTTGATCCCACACCAGCCAGCATTACCAGTTTCTTCGGCGGCTATCAGTCAAGCCAGGCCAGTCGCTACTATCACTACGCGGCAGGTCAGTGGCAACGGCTCATTGATGCTGTATTGGCCGACGAATTTACCGCCAACGCCGTTCGCTACGGTGGCGTGTTAATTCTGATCTTCCTGTTTACCAGAGAATATCGCCGCTTGCGGGGCGCCAGGGAGCGTCTGGATAATCGAGCCAAACGCTGGCAGAAACTGTGGCGACGGTTTTTACAGAGGGCGAATCTACCGGTCAACCCGGCCTGGACTGCCAGTCAATACGCGGAGAACCTGCCTGCGAGCTGGCCCCGGGCCTGGCAGCAGGCAGCTGGGGAATTTCTCAGACAATACAACTGCTATCGCTTTGCGCCAGCGGATGCTGACCATTTCGATCAGGTAGAGCAGGCACTAGAGCACTGTCTCAAGGCGCTATCCCAATCGCAGCCTGACGATATCCCACTACACAAGGGGTAAGTGCCTGTATTGGCCTTAATTTCTGACTGTTATTGCGAGATTTTAATAGCCTATAAACTTTGCGTCTGGGGACATGAACTGCCAGAATGAACACCGTATATATAATTCTTTTGCAGTAACGAGGCCGACATGCCTGATTTTCGAGCACCCACCAAAGACATCAACTTTATTCTGTATGACGTGTTAGGCGCGGAGCAGCACTACCAGCGCATTGGCGCAGAAGAAGCCACCCGCGATCTGGTGGAAGCCGTGGTCAATGAAGGCGGCAAGTTCGCCGAAGAAATCCTGGCACCTCTCTATCAGTCTGGCGACAAGGGCTGCGAGTTTAATGATGGCGTGGTCACCACGCCTGCCGGCTTCAAGGAAGCCTATCAGCAGTTCGTGGAAGGTGGCTGGCCCGCGCTGGCCGGCGATCCCAAGTATGGCGGTCAGGGTCTGCCGGAATCGCTTTCGGTTGCGCTCAATGAGCTGGTAAGCACGGCTAACTGGTCCTGGGGAATGTATCCGGGATTAAGTCATGGTGCCAAGCAGACTGTAAGCCAGTACGGTACCGAGGAACAGAAGCAGACTTACCTCGGTAAACTAACCAGCGGTGAGTGGACTGGTACCATGTGTCTTACCGAGCCCCACTGCGGAACCGACCTTGGCCTGCTAAAGACCCGGGCAGAACCCCAGGCCGATGGCAGCTATCGCCTTTCCGGCACCAAGATTTTCATCTCTGCGGGTGAGCACGACATGGCCGAAAACATCGTGCATATCGTGTTGGCACGACTGCCGGATGCGCCTGCAGGCACCAAAGGTATTTCACTTTTCATCGTACCCAAGAAGTCAGCGGACACCTTGGAGCACAACAACGTCAACTGTGGGTCCATAGAACACAAGATGGGCATTCACGGCAACGCCACCGCAGTGCTTAACTTCGACGATGCCCAGGGTTTCCTGATTGGTCCACCCAACGGCGGCCTGCGCTGCATGTTTACATTTATGAACTTTGCCCGCCTTGGCACTGCCTTGCAGGGAATGGCAGCCGCCGAACTCAGCTACCAGGGCTCGCTGGCCTATGCCAAGGAAAGACTGGCCATGCGCGCGCTCTCTGGTCCAGCGGCACCGGAAAAGCCTGCCGATCCGATTATTGTTCATCCCGATGTGCGACGTATGTTGCTTAGCCAACGCGTCGTCGCTGAAGGCGGGCGCGCCATGATCTATTACTGCGCCATGCTGGGAGATATTTTGCAGGCGGAAAATTCCAGTGCAGAGGAAAAGAAAGAAGTCGACGCGATCATGAGCGTGTTAACACCCATTGCCAAAGCGTTCCTGACCGAGACCGGCTACGAGGCCGCGAATCTGGGCCTGCAGGTATTTGGCGGCCACGGCTACATCGCCGAATGGGGTATGGAGCAAATCGTTCGCGACACCCGTATCAGCACCCTCTATGAAGGCACCACCGGCATCCAGGCATTGGATCTCATTGGCCGAAAGGTGCTCGGGGATCGCGGCAAACTGTTACTCTACTGGACTCGCATCATCCACCGCTTCTGTCGCGACAATGAAAACCGCAAGATGCAGGAATTCATCAAGCCCTTGCGTCGCTACTACAAAGAATGGGGTGGCTTCACCAACAAAATTGGTCTCAAAGCAATGAAGAATGCCGACGAGGTGGGCGCAGCCGCCTATGACTACCTGATGTATTCCGGCTACGTCAGCATGGCGTATTTCTGGGCTGCCATCGCCGATGCCGCCTATCGCAAACTGAAAGAAGGCACCGACGACGCCGAATACTTCCAAGGCAAAATCAAGACCGCGCGCTTCTACTTCAAGAAGCTGTTGCCGCGGGCAAAGATGCATAAGGAAATCATGCTAACGGGTGGCAAGACGGTATTCGATCTCGCCGAGGGTGAATTTTAGTTCGCCCGATTCAAATCAGCTACCACCCGTGCCTCGGCCTAACTGCCGTTGGCATCTGCGTGCTTAACGTGTAGTGTGGCTTGGTAGACGCCTGCAAGGCGTCTTACATAGAAATCCCAAAATCACTACAAGATTCCTGAGATGAAAAGGAGCCCTCCTATGCCACAGCACGTCAAATCAATTCTTTACCGTTCTATCAAGGGCGCAATATCCGGCGCCGTATTTATCGGTCTTACCACGGCAATAGCCCAGGAAGATCAGACTTACGCAACCTTCATTACCGAAGAGCAATGGCAGCACGTCAATGAGCTGCCTGGCGTAGACCGTCAGATCGTTAGCCGCGACATTGGCAAACTAAACCTTTCGGTCGGTATCGTCCACCGCGGCGCGGTAGCCAGAGGCAGTGGCCGCGACAACGAAAATCCGGAGCGGCCCTGCGGCACCCAGGACAATGCCCGCAACAGCGGCGCCCGCGGCATTATGCACATCCACCAGACTGAGACTTACTATATTGCTTCGGGTTCTGGCACATTGGTGACGGGTGGGGAGATCTATAACGGTAACGGCTTTGCCGACGACAGTGTGGTCAACACAACCTTGAATGGCCCTTCCTGCAGCGGGCTGATTGTTGGAGACTGGATTGCCAAGCACGTCAAGGAAGGTGACATCATTATCATACCTGCCGGTACGCCCCACGGCTGGCTTGAGGTACCCGTGCATGTCGACTACTTAAGTGTGCGCCCTGACCCTGATCGTGTACTGCCAGATGATTACATCAATCCGGCACTGGGCCCGAATTTTAAACTACAAACAGAACAGTAGACCCGGCAACTGTTACCCCACCGCCCCTGGATCGGAGGCGAAGCAGTCAAGCACTGTCTTCGCCGATCTGGGGGCCTGTCGAGCTAGTTTGAATAGCCAATCAGTTCATTAAAAGTAACAAATTACGCCATTAAGTCGTCTTATTCGCAGGGTTCGGCAACACGGGTGGGCTACAGGCCAATAAATCCGGGGCTTTCGAAACTGGCCCGAGGTTTGCAATACTCTGTTCGAATCAAACAGCTAACCCACGAACAACAATAACGGCACAACTAACACTATGCTCCAGAAAGCCGCCTCCACCGAACTGACCGTGGAAACCCGCGATGTGCGCCTCGACTATGGCGATCTCACCGCCGTCAACAACGTCAACCTGCAAATTGGCCCTGGTGAAATCTATGGGCTGGTCGGCCCTAATGGGGCCGGCAAATCCAGCCTGCTAAAAATGCTGGCGAACCTGAATCGGCCTACTTATGGTGAGATTTTCATCAACGGCATCGATCTGGCCGTGGTTTTTGAGATGGAGGAGAACGTGGTGTACATCGCGAGCGGCTCACCATTCACCCTGATTATTCTGGCGGCTCAGGCCTGGTGGATGATTGGGTGGACATAGAAGATATGCAGTTTATCCGTAACGCCTATCTCGTAGGGTTTAGCTTCGTCCTGTTTGTCACGGCATTTCTTGGTTATAAACTGAAGCGTCAAAAAGACCGCGCCCGACAGTTAATCGAATCCAGAAGCTAGAAGCCTGCCAATCACAGGTCAGGATGACACAGGTGCCACTGCGTCACAGATTGATAGGCATTGCCGATGCGGCATAGCGTCGCCTCCGCCAGGTTATTGCCTAGCAGCTGCATCACATAGGGTTGCAGCTGATCGTTGAATCCGCAGGGCAAGGATAGGGTTGGGGTACCGGCGAGGTCAGCTGGAATAGTGAACTGACCCTGGAAATGTTTAACCACTTCTTTCATGGCCTCAGCATCACCGTATTGAGCAGCGCTGTCGACCTCGAATACCATGCCTCCCGATGGGCAGATCACCGCATCAACTTTCTTTAGTTCAGCATTGAATCGCTTGTTGAACTCTTCCCGTTTTTGCGTGGCCTCTACATACTCTGCATGGCTCATCTTCATGCCGATTTCAAGCACGGCTCTGAGGTAGCCTCCATACTCCTGCGCCCGACTCGGGAAAAAATCTTTGTGCGCCTGAAAAGCTTCGTAACCAGTAAGCGGCAACCATAGATTGCGATACTCCATGGGGCCCTCCTGCGGCATTTGAACCTCGACACATTCCATACCAAGCTCAGAGAACTTCAAGATAGCTTTTTCAATGGCCTGCAACAGGCCGGTGTCAGTACCGTTACTAAACCAGGCCCGATCGATCCCAAGACGCAGGCCTTTCAGCTCTGTACCGATTAGCGGGGGTATTCTCACCGGACCAGTTGCTAACGAGGTCTCATCCTTGTCATCGAAGCCGGCTATCGCGTTATACATGGCAGCCGCATCAGCGACCGAGCGGGCCATGGGGCCGACGTGGTCTAAGGATTCGGCCAGCGGCAGCACACCATAGCGACTAACCCGGCCATAAGTGGGCTTGAGGCCAGTCACACCATTCGCCATTGAGGGGTAGCGAATTGAGCCGCCAGTATCCGTGCCAATAGCCGCAAAACACAAGCCCGCCGCAACCGCTACGCCCGAACCAGAGGATGACACCCCAGCCCATAGGGTTTCACCCCAGGGATTCTTGGGAATCGGAAAGTCCGGGTTGTAGGCAGACAAGGCCCCTTCGGTAAGGTTTAGTTTGCCGAGTAATACAGCACCGGCGTTGCGCAGCCTCTCCACAACAGTCGCGTCATAGTCCGGTATAAAGTCACGGCGCACTTTTAAGCCACCCATGGTCTTTACGTCTTTGGTAAAGCACAGGTCTTTCAGGGCAACCGGCACGCCGTGTAAAGGCCCACGATAGTTGCCCTGCAGAATCTCTTGTTCGGCCAATATCGCCTGCGCACGAGCCAATTCATCAGTCACGGTGGCATAACTCAACAGGTCGGCGTCAAGTCGATTCACCCGTTCCAACATGTGCTCGGTGAGCATGACTGGCGACAGTTCCCGGGCCCGAATCTGCTCGGAAATAGTGCTTAGCGATTGATAGTGGAGAGGCGCAGGCATAAGACGATTATTAAGGAAATTGGTTCGGGACTATGGCGCCGGTATAGCGTGTCCGATCATGGTGGCACCTTCGAACACCGCCAGATCCATCACGTTACGCTCATCGATGAAGATGAAATCAAACTCACCGTTTTTGTTGCTGTCACTGTGCAGCATCACGATCATCATTTCACCGGCAGCAATACCCTTATGAATTTCGATTTCAACATCACTGTTAGTGCCTGACTCCAAGAAAGTGCGTCCCACGACGCGATCACCATTGGGAGCACCATTCATAAACGGGTGAATGACCAGCCAACCGTCTCCTTCGATCTGCACCTCGGAGAAAATCAGGGTATTACCCTGCTTCTTTACATTCTCAACGGTAATCCAATTGCTATCACCGTTACCTATACCCGACTGGGCTAAGGCGACGCTACTCGCGAAAGCGATCAGCAGGGTGAGCATTAAAGCTATCTGGCGGAACTGGCGAATTGCTAAATGCATATTGATCCTTAAGAGACAATAAAAAGCTGCAGACTGTCACCAATATGAGAGCGATTAATCACTGCAGGCCTGGTTTGCTGCCATAAAAAAAGGCAGGCCGTGTATACAGCCTGCCCTTCTCTCAACTGGTTGTTAGTGTTGCAACTTTAACAGGCGCTAACGGCCAGTTTAGGCTGTATTAAACCTTGTTCACCGCAGCGGCCATGGCTTCCAGCACATCCTGAACCACCACCTGTGAAGAGGCGATATTCATACGCATGCGGCCGGCTCCACCCTGACCATAGTTGGAACCTGGGTTCAGATAGACGCCAGAGTTATACACCATCCAATCCTGTAGGTAATGCTCAGGCGAGCGCTTATCATGAGACTTGTACATCTCATCAGCACCGATTGCCGCCATTGTCTTGGTGAAGTCCAGGAAAGTCATGTACGTGCCTTCGTTGCGAACATAGCCCACTGAAGGCATATTTTTCTTAACGAAGTCTTCAATCATGGTGTGAGTGCGATCCATGTAGGCATTCGCCTGGTCGAACCAGTCGCGGCCATACTTGTAGGCAGCGACGTTGGCAACCACGCCCAGGGTACTGAGCTCGGCGCGATGATACTTGTTAACTCGCCCCAGCATCGTTGGAGACTTGGAGTAGTAATAGGCGTTCTTCATGCCAGCGAGGTTGAATGTCTTACTGATGGCATTGAAAGTGAGGCTGTTATTCACTACGTCGCGGTCTGGCAGAGCGGAAAACGGAGTGAACTTCTGGCCATCGCGAATCACATCAGAATGGATTTCATCAGACAGCACCACGATGCCGTGCTCCAGCGCCAGTCGGCCAGCGCGCAGCAATTCTTCTTCACGCCACACATTGCCGGTTGGGTTCTGAGGGTTACACACGATCAGGGCGCGAACGTCGGAAGTCATCTTGGCTTCCAGATCGTCAAAGTCGATTTCATATCGACCGTTCACTAATTTCATTTCGCTATCGACGGTCTCTATATTGGCAGCGCTGGCCATGGTGTAGAAACCGGAGTAGGCAGGCGACATGATCAATACTTTACTGCCGCGGGGCGCGAACGCGCGCATCGCAGCAATCATGCCAGGATAAACGCCGTCGGACAGAGTCACCATGCTGCTATCGAGGTCGTTGTTGTGATAATCGCCGTTCCACTTCACTACCTCGTCGCGCAACTCCTCGGTGCTGGCCATGTAGCCCCAGCTGTGGTGCTGAACCCGTTCCATCAGTGCTTCGGTGATACAGGGTGCACACTCGAAGTCCATGGAGGCCACGCCCATGCCAAATTTGAATTCACCATTTGGATAGCTGCGGGGCGGGGAATCCCAGCGCGCGCAGTTTTGACCAGCCCGATTGTAGACTTTGTCGAAATCGTACATGCCATTGGCAAGTCGGGGATAGCTATCTGACGGGCTACCGCTCTGAGCATTGGCGGTGGAAGCGGCGGTGGCAAGGGTCCCGGTCGCTCCCGCTACTGCGGTAAAACCCGCATTCTTCATGAAGGCTCTTCTATTAAGTCCAACTTTCTTAGTCATCGCGGCAACCTCTTTAACCTTTCTATCTATATATTTTTATTGATTTTTAGAATTATCAGTAATTACTTAATCCTGCAGGATATGCCTGATATGCAATGAGTGCAAGCCTATTGAGCTGGAGCGCTCAAGCGCGCCTCAATACCTCAGTTAACGGCCCTCAGCGTCTCTGCGCTCCTGCGCCCTGGCGCCCCGCAAAATATTCACCATGCCGTAATTTCCCTCATGGCAGGCATACTCATACAACAGGCCACCAACCTTGGTCATTGGCACAATGCCGGTAAAGCGGTCGGTGAAAGTTGCCGGGTCCTCAACGGTGAATTCATAGTCCACGGTGAGCTCATCGACACGGGTAAATCGCTCGGTTAGTAGCTTGCCCGCTGACGTCCCGGCCTGGCCAAAACTGGCGGAGAGCCCGTTGAAATTGCGCGTTACCACCACCAGAGTATCACCGTCCCAGTAGCCCCTGGAATCACCGGTCCATAAACCCACTTCTGAATCGAGCGCCTGAATATCCGCGGCTGAGTCGTAAAGCGGCACAATACGGGCATCGTGAATCATCTCAGTCAACAATACTGCGGTGTCGCGGGACTGAAAAATCTGCACATTGTTGTTGTAGAGACTGGGCACGAAGGGAGGTCCGGCATTAAACCCGATAAGGCAGCGTTCCGATAAACCGCGATCCTCTGGGCCATCGGTGCCAATGCCACCCGCAGCAATGCGCACAGGGCGGGATTCTCCCGTGGTTGCGCCGCCATACATACCCTGGCGGGCGACAGCGCCTTCCACCAGATCGGGCAATTGGCCATTCTCCGGATACACAATATGAGAGGTGCGCACCAGCTCGCCGATTCCAGCGTTCTCTATCCAGAAGTCGTTATAGGATTCATCTACGCCCTCGATGGCCAGAGCCCCGTCTGAACTCGCATCGGCAGCGGCTCTGCGGGCCTCAATTTCCTCGATTTCTGCAGCAGAGAGAAACTGTCGAGTGCCATACTGCGCGGGCCGCTGCATCGGCACATTCGAGGAGAAATTCCAGACACCCTGCAAATCAGGCTGGCCCCATTCCGTTCGCGGCACTTCGTAGTCACCTTGAGCCAAAACTTTGCCGGCTATGAGTAGGGAGGCTGAGAGTAGAATGGGAGAAAAAAGTGCTCGGCTGGAGCGGCGCTTCGTGTCAGTCATAGGTCTACTGTTATTCTTTTTGTTTTACTACAAAAAATGGAGAACCAAACAGAATCGGGCCCCGGCGCTTTCGACTGGGGCCCGCATCAATGCGATGCTTATCAGCCCAGCACGTCGCGGAACACGCGCACCGCAACTTCCATCTCTTCCATACTGCCAAGGGAAATCCGACAGTGGCTGTTTTCCCAGGGTGGGAAGTCTCGTCCTACTGCGACCTTCTGATTCATGCAGGCTTCACGAAAACCTCGAGCCGGAGCGCGCAAATCGACGAAAATGTGGTTAGTATGGGATTCCGGCACCTCGTAGCCCAGATCATTAAGCGCACCAACCGTGAATGCCTTAACGCGATTGTTCTCCTCGCGCTCCCACTCGATATGCTCACGGTCTTCGAAGGAGGTCAGTGCAGCGATGGCGCCGAGCATGCTCACATCTCCCATGCCCCAGGCGCCGCGAATAGCCGACAGCGTCTCAGGATGCCCCATGGCATATCCAATACGCATACCTGCGAGGGCATGGGCTTTGGAGAACGAACGGGTGATGAAAACGTTCTTGAATTCCTGCGTCAGCGCCAGGCCGGTTTGAATCTTGGCCGGATCGCCATAGTCAATGTACGCCTCATCCAGGTGGACATAAGTATTTGGCGAATCCTTGAGTATCGCGCGCACCGTTTTATCGATTACGTCGGGGCCGTGCACGGTGCCTGATGGATTATTAGGGTTACAAATATAAACCAGACCTGCGCCTTTCGAGACAGCAACCATCTCGGGCAGATTCAGCTTAGCGTCTGCGTTTAACGGGATCAGGTTTACTGGTACGCCTGTCTGGCGAGCCGTACCTTCACTGGTTGAGAAAGTTGGACCCGCAGTCACCAGAGGCTTGTCTGCGTTACAAAATGCGCGCACAGCACCCTGCAGCAACCAGGTCGAACCTGAGGCCAGC
>Ga0181564_10004959_pt1 | contig 11183 bp, 9 predicted proteins | sample 011ome_24_FD_134512 | JGI IMG/M metagenome (GOLD analysis project Ga0181564, IMG submission 134512) | Coastal salt marsh microbial communities from the Groves Creek Marsh, Skidaway Island, Georgia - 011513CT metaG (megahit assembly) | ecosystem: Environmental > Aquatic > Marine > Intertidal zone...
AACTGACCTTGCGAGGGTTTACGAGTGTTAATTACACACAGGACGCCTGACGATGGCGTCGTCGTCGTCAGCGCGTGACCGCGGGCGGTGGATCGGGATCGGGCTGACGTGGTGACGACGACGACGACGACGACGATGATGATGACGATGCCCGTGGCGTCGACGGTGGTGGCGACGGCGACGGCGACGGCGGGACGACGACGCGGTGGTGGTGGTGTTCACGAACGACGCCATGGGTTGGGGCTGACGATGCGGGCGCGCGGTCGATGCGTCGCGGGCGGTGGGACGCCGAGGAGGACGACGACGACGACGGTGCTCGTGCGCGCTCGTAAAGGCTTGCTCGCGGAAAAGTTTGCGGAGAGCGAGGAGAATGATTCGCCTTCGCCTGGGGCGGGAGAGGCGGGTGAAGGTGAGGACGCGCGCGCGCGAGGGTGCCCGTGCGGACGCGACGGGAAGAGCTACGGCGAGTGTTGCGCGCGTTTGCACGATGGTGCGTCGACGAGCGCGACGCCTGAGGAGGTGATGCGAGCGAGATTTACCGCGTACACGCAAAAGCGGTGTGAATATATTGTCAGCAGTACGCACGATGATTCAAAGGATATGGCGCGGAACAACTTGTTGGCGGATGCCGAACGCACGGTGGCGCGCATTCGGTTTTTAAAGTTTCGCGTCAGGCGCAGTACGGTGCCGAGTGATGGTGAAGATGGTGATGCGTACGTGACGTATGAGGCGGATTTTGATAAGGGTGCGAAGAAGGCCAAGTCGTCACGGACAAAGGCGAAGACGTTGGCGGAGCGCGCGCGGCTGCGTAAAGACGCGACGACTGGAGCGTGGAAATTCGTCGATGCCGTGGCGCTGAATGCGAACACGATTGACGACGATGGGAGCGAAGATATTGGCGACCAAGGGTTTGGTTCCGCCGCTGGGCGCAAGAATGGCAACTTGCATAAAATCTTTTAATGACAAACAACTCGTTTCAAGCGCCGCACTCTCCGCCTCGTCGCGCCTCGTAGCGCAAAGACACACACGATGCGTACGTCCCTACTCCGCGAGTTCGCGCGTGCGTCATCGTCAGCGATGACGTCGCTTGCGTCGACATCCTCGTCTTCGCTTTCGCGCGCGTCGACGCCGTGGCGCGCCGTCGACGCCGCCGTCGCTCGCGGTTTGCCCTCGATCATGGCTTCTCGCGGCGATGGGTTCACGCGCTCCTACGCCAAGGCGGCAAAGAAGCAATCGAAATCCAAGGCTTCACAAGGTAAATCTAAAGGTCGCGGTCCGTCGCAGGCGACGATTAGCGCCAAGGCGGAGTCGACGACCAAGGGGAATAAGGATACGTACCTTCGAAGCGTGGCGCCCGTGGACTACGAAGTTGAACAACTCTCCGACGAGGAGTTAGCTGAATACGAAGCCAAGGCGAAGGAGTACTCTAGACGTAAACTTCGTGCGGATCGTGCATTCATGGCGGATATCAATCAAAAGATTAGAATTAAGATGGCGGCGATCGATGCGTTGCCGGCGGGGCTGGTGCGAGAAGCGGCGCTCGTGGAAGACTTGGAGTTATTTCCTTTGAAGCGTAAGCTTCCGAGCTTTACGCCGGCGATTCCGGGGTACTACGAAGAAAAGCAGCGCATCGCGGAGGAAGCTGTGAGTTCAGGGGCGGCGTTGCGTCGGTAGGGGCGGCGCATATAGTGATAATAGAAACTTTTCAATATCAACAACGTTTCGCTATGGTGGTGTATGGCAGAAATCTCAATCTTTCGCGTGGTTTACATGTTCTCACGAAGCACCTTGACGACAGACTTGAACGCGAACCATTCCGGAATGTCTTCGCCACCGCGCAACATTTGGCGAAACTTGGTACCGCTGAGCTTCTTGATGTTGAGACCCTTTTCCTTGGCGACGTCCGCGGTGACGTAGCCCTCCTCTTCAGTGTACACAACGTTCAAGCTCGGAACGGTTTGCATGCCGAGCTCAGCGGCGTTCGCCTTGGCCAAGTCTTGAGCATCGTATGCGCCATAGAAATCTTCGCCATCAAGGGAAGACTTTGAGCCAGCCATATCGCGACCGATGATAAAGTGCGTACAACCATAGTTCTTACGAATAATCATGTGCTGAATAGCTTCGCGCGGACCCGCCATGTGCATGCTGTAAGGCAAGTATGCCCAGCGAATGGCCGGGTTCTTGACTTCTTCCGCGAGCGTGACGTAGGTCTTGTAACGAACCAAGCCAGAGATATCGTCATCTTGCGTCGGGCCCATGGTGGGGTGGACGAGGCACACGGCGCCTTCGCCGACATTGTCGGCGTGCAAGGCGCGCGTGAAGAGCTCATAGTGCGCACGGTGCACCGGGTTGCGGCATTGGAAAGCCACGACATCCTTACCTGCTGGCAAGTTTGCGCGAACTTCCTCGGGCGTCGGGCACGGGAACGGGCGCGGGGGCATGTTCAAGCCTTCGATTTTACCGCCGATGTAATACTTGCGGCGTTCCATGGAAATCATAGCCACGCCCGGGTGCTCGATTGAGCTCGTGCCATAGCACATCTTCGCCTCCTTGGGCTTGTTCGGCTTCCACTTCGACTCCACGGTCAACACACCGACATCCTTGCCGTTGTACTTCAACAACACGCGGTCACCAACCTTGGTGTCCTCGCACGCCGTGTCCAAAACAATAGGCAAACCAAACAATAAATTAGACCCCTTCAAGCGCATGTTCTCCACCGTGTACTCGTATTCGTCCTCATTCATGAAACCAGTCAACGGCGAGAATCCACCAACGGCTAACAATTCAACATCGCATGCGTTACGGTCGCTCAATTCAAGCGCGCGGTTGCAGCTCGCGATGGCTTTCGCCTTGGCCGCGTCATCCTTCAACATCAAGTTGACAATCTTGCCTCCATGCGGCTCGATCAAACTATTCGCGCGCAAACCAAAATCACGTCGTTGTCAGTCATATACAATATCCATCGTCGCAATCGCACGATCAACTCCCCGAAGAATTGCCTATGCGCGCGCGCTCGATATCCGCAAAGATACCTCAACGCGCGCGCGCGATCGCATCAAAACTCGCCATCACACCCCGCGTGCGCGTCTCTCACGCGCCACACGCGATCAAACCCGCACACACACATCCCTAATATTCCGAAACGCGCGCACAAGTCACCCACCTCGCGCTCGATGCGAACCCACGGCTCGGATTCAACGCGCCGTGGCGCAACCCCATCGCGGGCGCCGTCACCATCGAGCTCAACGCTGGTAACGCGTCGCACGCGAGCGCGGTGGCCCGAACGGGCGCGCACGCGCTGGCATTGGTGCGGATGATACCTCTCAAGGCGCGGCGGGCGGTGTTCGCGCGAGACATGGCGATCGACGCGGTGCGCTGTGACGCGATGGAGCGCCGCTTTCGCTGCGGACACCGCGGTCTAGGGTATAGACATACTCGTACTCTACACGATTTATGCCTCTATAATTATCACTCGTGTCACGCTGTCGGTGCATCGGCATCGGATGGCGCCGACGTCGGCACATTACGACTCCCAAATACGACGACGATCATGTTTCGACGCAACGCCGCGCGCGCGTTAGGTCAACTCATGTCCAGGTACGTCTCAGTGCGATGCGTCGCGACAGACGCGGGTCGAGGCGCGACAACCGGGCGCGTGATGGCGCATGGAAAGTTGAGGAAGCACATGGATTGGATGCGTCGATTGTCGGTTGTCGACGCGCGGCGCGCGATGTGGGAGTCCCCGAGCGCGACGCGATGTGATGATAATGCGTATCGGGCGCGTTCAGCGCGGTCTCGTCGCCTCTCGATGCGCATGTGGCTGACCACGGGGTGTTTTTTGTATCGCAGGACTGGCGGCTCTGCACCCGCGGCGTCGACGAGCGCGGGCGCGGTGGCGGCTCGAGTGCTTACGCCAGGGATGAGCGCGCGTGGGGTGTACGGTACGCGAGGATATGCGAAAGATTTGCGTTTTGGAGTCGAAGCGCGGGCGTTGATGCTCGCTGGATGTGATAAGCTCGCCGACGCGGTGAGCGTGACGCTCGGTCCAAAGGGGCGAAACGTCGTCATCGAACAACAATACGGGCCGCCAAAGATTACAAAGGATGGCGTCACCGTAGCAAAGAACATCGAGTTTAGCGATCGTATGATGAATCTCGGGGCTTCTTTGGTGAAACAAGTGAGCGTGAGTACGAATGATGTCGCCGGGGATGGTACGACGACGGCGACGGTTTTGGCGCGCGCAATTTTTAGCGAAGGGTGCAAGAGCGTCGCGGCTGGGATGAATCCGATGGATTTACGCCGTGGTATCAACGCCGCGGTTGAAAAGGTGGTTGAAGAGTTGAAGAAGAACCGCAAGATGATTTCCACAACGGAGGAGATTGCGCAAGTCGGGACTATTTCTGCCAATGGTGAGCGGGAAATTGGTGACCTCATCGCGCGCGCGATGGAAAAGGTCGGCAAAGAGGGTGTCATCACCGTCGCGGTACGTATACATGTTTGATTTTTTTCTTTGATTTCTTTTTCTCGTCGATTGAGGGTGATGATAACAAATCTTAGCCTAAAGCCTGTGGGGCATTCGTGTCTTTCACTTTGCGCTGCTGTGGGCATTATGTCATAGTTACACTGACTCGATACGACGACGAGAACGCGATACACTCACGCGTGTTCACGTTCGCATTCGTTCAAGCGACTGACAATTCATGTGGTATTTTTCACACTCATCATAGGATGGTAAAACCCTCGAGAACGAGTTGGAAGTCGTCGAGGGTATGAAGTTTGATCGCGGGTACATTTCCCCGTACTTTGTCACGAACCCGAAGACGCAAAAGTGCGAACTTGAGAACCCTTACATTCTCATCGTCGAAAAACAAATCGCCGGCCTCACGCCGCTCTTGCCGGTTCTCGAAAACGTGCTCAAGACGCAACGACCGCTCTTGATCATCGCCGAAGATGTACAGTCTGAGGCGTTGGCAACGCTCATCGTCAACAAGCTCCGCGGCGGCGTGAAGATTTGCGCCGTCAAGGCGCCTGGTTTCGGCGATAACCGTCGTTCGAACTTACAAGATATTGCCATCCTCACTGGTGGTACCGTGGTGAGTGAAGATCTCGGGCACAAGCTCGAGAACGTCGATCTTTCCATGTTAGGTAGCGCCAAAAAAGTCACCGTGAGCAAGGATGACACCATCATGTTGGATGGCGCAGGTGAATCGAGCGCCATTGAAGAGCGCTGCGATCAGCTCAAGGAAGCCATCGCCGATGCGACGAGCGATTACGACCGCGAAAAGATGCAAGAGCGCCTCGCCAAGCTCAGCGGTGGTGTCGCAGTGCTCAAGGTTGGTGGCGCTTCTGAAGTCGAAGTGGGCGAAAAGAAGGATCGCGTCGTCGACGCGCTCAACGCCACCAAGGCGGCGGTTGACGAAGGCATCGTCCCGGGTGGTGGCACCGCGCTCTTACACGCCAGCAAAACCTTGAAGGCGCTCGAAGATTCCATGACAATCTTCGACCAGAAGATTGGCGTGCAAATCATTCGTGAAGCAATCAAGATGCCGATGCGTACGATTGCCAAGAATGCCGGCAAGGAGGGTTCTGTCATCGTCGAAAAAGTCTACGGCATGTCCGACATTGGTATCGGTTACAACGCCGCAACGGATGAATACGTGGACATGGTCAAGGCTGGAGTGATCGACCCCTTAAAGGTTGTGCGCACGGCTTTGACTGATGCCGCGTCGGTGTCTTCGCTCATGATGACAAGCGAGTGCATGATCACCGACATCAAGGAGGACAAGCCCGCGTTCATGCCGGGCGACGGCGGCATGGGTGGCATGGGTGGCGGCATGGGCTTTTAAATTTCTAGCATACAACTACATATCTGAAATACAATTTTCTATCAATCAAGCGTGCATTTATACATGATCAAAGTGCCGTTAGGTCGTCGTCATCGAGTTCCTCAAATGACGGCGAGCGCAGCTTCTTCACGACGCTCTCCGCGAGCGCGTCGTCATCTAATTCCTCGAATGACGGTGCGTCCGGGAGCATTTTGGCTAAATTATACGACTCTACGAGAACTTCTTCGCTCAATTCGCGCCAAGGTCCTCGGGTGCCACGACATTCGGGGTCGTGACATCGCTGGTAGTAGGCGTTTTCCCGAAAATCGATGACAAACATGACGTTGTTGCTCTTGTGCGCGCGTTCAATGTTTTCGCAGTATCGATTTCCAAACAAATTTAATACGAGCACGCCATATTCAGGAAATGCCGTCCATGAACGCACGGACGCGCCATGATGGGCGCTCCATCGATCAAAGTCGTGACAGACGAATGCGGCGGTGCGTGGACATGGACCGATGGAGTTGCCGCCGAATTCAGCGCGATTGCGTGATGCCACTGTACCGTTACGGTACCCCTGAAATTGCTTCCCTACGAGCACAGATGAATGAGTGACACCAGGGAATTGGATTAATTTAGGATTTGGTCCAACATGCGTGGCGCATGACTTTAAGAATGTCAACCGATCGGGCACGTCTTCTTCTTCGCCCACGGCGCGCTTGGTGTTTTTCCAAAACCGCGACGTCGGCTTCAAAATTGGTTTTTGCCCTCCATCCTTGTCTCGTTTACTCGACAAATACAGACGAAACACTCGATTGCGCGTGTACACACCGAGATCAACAAAACTTTCATGTGCTTCTTCGTCATCTATGTTTTTGCGCACGAAGAGCGCGGCGCAACGCGGGTCGGTGTCTCTGGTTGCCGCCACGCGCGCCCAGAGTTTACGCACGAAGTGCGCGCAGTGCGCGTTGTTTGCAAACACTTTTCGACCGGGTAATCTGAAAATCAAATGACGGCTAAACTTTGTCGCACTCGTACTGTCGAGTTCGATGATGTGTTCTTCAGGTTTGAAATCAGACGCGTCGATTTCATCCGTCAGCGCAAACTCCTCGCACACGAGGGCTATCAAATAATCCGTCAACGTTTCGCCGTGCACTAAAGGGTTGGCGAGGATTGAAAACTCCAGGTCAAAGTATAGATAACACGGTGTGTTCTCGACGATGAGTTCGTAGTAATGTCGCTCGTGCGCACCAAGTCGCTCGTACTTGCTCCATAACTTGTCATGCGTCGTCGCCAAGTATTGTCGCTTTCCCGACGCGTGATGCTCGCGGCAAAAGTATCTCCACGTGTAATCTGGATTGGCTAATTTTAACGCCTCAACGCGTTCAAACATGTCTTGCTGACGGCTTTCGACGACCCATTCGCTTTCATCATTAACACTTTTGGCAATTTTAACCTTTTTAATCGGCTTTGGATCGACGCGTGCGTCAGCTGACGCTTCATCGCCGTAAAAATCAGACGACCCTAGCGCGCGCACGTTTTTCAGCGCGGCGGCAAACAGTTCATCCTTTTCTTCCTTTTCTTTGTTCCGACGAGGTTTAATCTCGATGCGTGGATCGTATACGATATCATTTGGCATCTGCGTTCATTATGGAGAGAAAAAATGTTTAAAGCTCGTCAGTTTTCACGTACTCAGTGGCGAAACACAGCGTTCTTTTTGTCCGCGAGGCAAAAAATTTCGACCAACTATGGCTCACTACGTCACAAAGGCGTAACAAGATGGAAGAATGGCCTTTTAATGTAGCGCTAACAATATCTGGAAAGTGACACAAAGCACACCATCCGGTGACATCGTAGGCGCGAGAATTGGAATGTGCCGAACACTAAATTATTCCACCGCAGACTGCAGCCGCGACGGAGACTCAACGGATCGACGAGTAAATGTGCGCCACCGCGAGACGTCTCGGAGTCGATGGCGTCCACTCGGAGAGTTGTCAAGCCATGGCAAATCAAGCTAAAATTTTGATCACGAGCGCGCGAATGAGACGGCACACGTACCTTTGATGTGCGGTCAAAGCATCATGATTTTAGTATTTAAATTGAAAACCTGCGCGCGCGATGAACCAGGTGAAAAAAAGACGTCGTCAGTCTCGCGAGAGCGAAACCAAAACACTTGATGGTAAAAATCATATGGCGATCTCAATGGGATAATAAAACGCCGATGTTAACCTCAGATTACGGTTTATCGATCACAGCAAAGCTCAGCTGACACGCATGAATGATTGTTGTGCATTGATCATCACCGGTTAACGTCGACGCCGCGTACGGTTTCCTCGCGCGCCCGACGCGTCGGACAAGGCTGAAAGGTAGTCTACACGAGTGTTCGGACAATGATATATACATATATGGTCATGTGTCGTCATTCACGTCGTTCATGGTGCGTTTGAAAACCGTACGCGGTGAACAGAGATGCATAAAAAAACAAAATCAAGTCTCAACACGACGACGCGGACGCGGGACAGACAGACTGACACCCAAGGTTTGACTCAGTATAGTGCGTAATTAGTTCAAAGACAATGGCCACAAAGTCTCGTACAAGAGGTGTCAGAATAATGCAATCATCACCGTCGCGCCCATGGGTGTCTGTACGTCGTCCGTCCCTCCATCGCCGTGAAACCTTTACAAAGAATGCGTTGGATGGATGACCTCAGCCGCCAGCTTTCGGATCCACCCACGTCACGAAGAACTAAACAACACACGAATACCGACGCGCGCGAGGTAGGACTTCACACGCACCTCGCATTCATCGACGCTACGAATCCATGTCTGTCGTCGCCCGTCGTCGTTGCGTCGTCGTCGTCGTCGCGTCGCATTCTCACCACAAAAGCAGCTCTCCCTCTTCTCCTAAACCCAAATTTCCAACTGACGCCCGCTGAGCGGCACTTGAACGCACGACGACGACGTGGACGACGACGACGACGACGAGGACGACGTACGCGGTGTAATCACGCACGGCATTCGCATCACTTCGCTCGAGTGGCACACGCGCGCGCGACACACGCATCGCCGTTGGACGCATCACATTTCGCAGGCATGGGTGGCGGCTCGGCAACGACACCGATGAAGACGAAACGCGCGAGCGCTGACGGCGAGGGTGATGGGAAGCGCGCGAAGAAATCGAAAAAGGAGAAGAAATCTAAACGCTCGGAACGTGGTGATGAGGGAAAGGTTGATGGTGATGCGCGTGAGGGCGAGGAGGGTGACGTGGGAGGAGAGGTTGCGGAGCGCAACGAGGTCAAGGTTGATGGTATTTTAAGTGCGACGAATTTCGAGTCTTTAGAGCTTTCTGCGCCGACAATGCGAGGTATTGACGCTATGGGGTTTAAAACGATGACTGAGGTGCAAGCGAGATGTATACCGCCGCTTTTGGCGGGGAAAGATGTGCTCGGGGCGGCGCGCACGGGTTCGGGGAAGACGCTCGCGTTTTTAGTGCCAGCAGTGGAATTGTTGTACCACGCTAAGTTTATGCCGCGTAACGGAACTGGAGTCATGGTGTTGTCACCGACGCGTGAACTGGCACTGCAAATTTACAACGTTGCGCAGCAAGTGATGGAGAAGCATTCACAAACGCACGGGTTGATTATCGGTGGCGCGAATCGACGCGCCGAAGCTGAGCGTTTGATTAAAGGTGTCAACTTACTCGTCGCCACCCCAGGGCGGTTGTTGGACCACATGCAAAACACTCGAGGGTTTACGTTTAGCTCGTTAAAGGTGTTTGTCATGGATGAAGCCGATCGAATGTTGGATATTGGTTTCGAAGAGGAGATGAAGACGATTGTGAAAATGTTACCCAAGGATCGACAGACGATGCTTTTTAGCGCGACGCAAACCACCAAAGTTGAAGATTTGGCGCGACTATCACTCAAGTCGCCGATTTATATTGGCGTCGATGATTCACGAGCGGTGTCTACGGCGACTGGCGTTGAACAAGGGTACTGCGTGGTTCCAAGCGAGCAACGATTTTTGCTCTTGTTTACATTTTTGAAGAAAAACTTGAAGAAAAAAATCATGGTGTTCTTTTCATCGTGTAATTCGGTCAAGTATCACGCCGAATTGCTCAACTACATCGACATTCCCGTCAACGATATCCATGGCAAGCAAAAGCAACAACGCCGAACGACGACGTTTTTTGAGTTTTGCAAGGCGGAGCGCGGAATTTTGCTCTGCACCGACGTCGCGGCGAGAGGTTTAGACATTCCCGCCGTGGACTGGATCATTCAATATGATCCTCCGGACGACCCTAAGGAATATATCCACCGTGTTGGTCGTACTGCTCGCGGGACCGACGGTAAAGGTCGAGCTTTGTTGTTTTTAATTCCCGAGGAGTTGGCGTTTTTAAAATACTTGAAGGCAGCCAAGGTGCCACTCAATGAGTATGAATTTCCGACGAAAAAGATTGCCAACGTCCAAAGTCAGCTCGAAAAATTGGTGGAAAAGAACTATTATTTGCACACGAGCGCACGAGATGCGTACAGAGCGTACATCTTGGCGTACAACTCGCATACTTTGAAGGATGTGTACAACGTGCACTCGTTAGATATGAACGCCGTCGCGACGTCGTTTGGATTTCATCGTCCGCCCAAGGTGACTTTGAATCTCGACTCCAAAGCGAGTAAATCTCGAACAAAATCACGCGGTGATGCTGGCCCAGGCACGGATTACCGTCGCCAAAAAGGTACAGGGCACAACTTTAGCGCAACGAACCCGTATGGTCGCAAAGACTCCAAGGACACTCGTCAGTTTGTTCGCGGCTAGATAAAATCGTACAGTGACTCTTCACCGCGCGCTGTGTTGTAACATCACATTCGTTCGTTCGATCATTAATTAAACGACTTAAGTGTATATCGTCGGTATTACATTCGTCTTCATTCTACTAAAACAACGGCGTCGAGGACGCCACGCCCGCGCTCGGCGCGTCTACTGCATCGGGTCCAACTTGATTGGCTTTGACGACCCTTCGCGTTCACACGCCTGCCGTCTCGCCTTCGCCGCCGCCTCCCATTCCGCGTTATTCACCGTTCCAGGCAACGCACCTACGCGCACACGCACGCGTCAGTACACGTCACACACCATTCATTTCATTCACTGTCGCGCATCACCTAGGGTCGCCCATCGTCGCGTCGTCGTCGTCGTCGATCGTCGTCGTCGTACCTCCAAACACATTCGCCACGTTGGTGGCGTAGAAACACACCCCACCGGCGGCGAAAAACGCGCCGAGCGCGCCGATCAATTGTCCAGCACTCGCACCGCTCGACATCGTCGTCGTCAACTGCCGCGACCACGCGCGCGCGATCGTGC
>Ga0181564_10004974_pt1 | contig 11157 bp, 6 predicted proteins | sample 011ome_24_FD_134512 | JGI IMG/M metagenome (GOLD analysis project Ga0181564, IMG submission 134512) | Coastal salt marsh microbial communities from the Groves Creek Marsh, Skidaway Island, Georgia - 011513CT metaG (megahit assembly) | ecosystem: Environmental > Aquatic > Marine > Intertidal zone...
GATCAGGATAAACTTCACCGAATACCGCGCGCAAGCCGTTGATTTTCTGCGCGTCTGCTAACGCCACCTCTCTCGTGTGCACGGACAAGTTTTCTTTAATTTGGGAGTTGACGATGTCTTGCGCCTCTTGGATTTGCTTCGCAGTGACTGGTTTGTTGTGCGAAAAGTCAAAACGTAACTTTTCATCGTCCACGACAGAACCCTTCTGGTTAACTTCATTCCCTAAGACTTCGCGCAAGGCAAAGTTAACGACGTGCGTCATCGTGTGGTTGGGCATAATGTTCGAACGGCGAGCGACGTCAACTTGCGCGGCGCACGCATCGCCGACCGAAATCGAAATGGAATCGTCCGATAATACGTGCAAGATGTACCCAGCCGCCGCTTTCGCTTCGGAAACAGATACGTCTTTGCCGTTGATGTTCAAAGATCCGGTGTCAGAGACTTGGCCACCAGACTCGGCGTAAAATGGCGTCGATTCTAAAATCAAACCAAAGGGCCCGCTTTGTCCTTCGGTGGATTGAACGAAACCGTTCGAGCTCGTCAAAATCGCTTTGACCGTAGTATCCACTTTCGGAACGTTTTCTACGTACTTGAACGAATCATCGGTTGTCGTGATGTTATTATTTGCCAACCATGCCGTCGCTTCTGCTTGGAACAACAAATCAACGCCGGTATTTTTTTTAGAATTCATTCTCGATTTCTCTTGCGCCGCTTTGAACACTTGCTCAAACTCTTCGTTGTTCAGTGTCAAACCGTTCTCTTCGCACATAATTTCCGTCAAATCGTTCGGGAAACCGAAAGATTCCCACAACAAAAATGCCTCGGCACCAGAAATGACGTTTCTGTTTTCACCCCTCGCGCCTTCGGCAATTTTCTTGAACTTTTCAATTCCTTTCAAAAGCGTCTTTCCGAACGATTCCTCTTCTTCGGCGATAATTTCGATGACTCTTTTTTCCTCTTTCTTGATTTCTGGAAAGGTTTCACCGAGCATTTTTACAACCGTCGGTACCAACTTATGGAAGAACCCTTGTTTGGCGTTCAGTTTCTCGCGTCCAAATCGAACGGCTCTCCTCAAGACTCTTCTCAAAACGTAGTTTCTTCCGTCCGACCCAGGACTAGCGCCGTCCGCGATAGCAACAGTTAACGTTCTCACGTGATCCGCGACAACTCTGTACGCCATATCCTTCTCTCCAGCGTCAGCGGCGCCTAACAAACCGGTGTAAGGCGCCGCACCGGTAACTCTTTGAATTTCTCGGAAAATAGGGAGAAACACATCCGTGTCGTAGTTCGACGGTCGTTCTTGTAAACAACTCGCCAAACGTTCAAAACCCATACCGGTATCCACGTGTTTGTTCGGCAAAGGTTTCAACACGCCACCTTCCTCGCGGTTGTATTGAATGAACACCAAGTTCCAAATCTCCAAACAGTTCGGGTCGTCCATGTTGACTAAACTCGACGCATCTCTGTTCCCGATTCGATCGAAATGGATTTCCGTGCACGGACCGCACGGCCCAGTATCGCCCATCTCCCAAAAGTTATCCGCGCAATCAAACGGCAGAACTTTTGAGGCTGGGAGGAACCTCAACCAAATATCTCTCGCCTCAAAATCAGGTTCTAAACCTTGCCTCGGGTCGCCACCGAAATACGTCGCGTATAATCGTTCCGGGTCGATTTTGTACACTTCAGTCAACAACTCCCACGCCATGGAAATGGCACCTTCTTTGAAATAATCACCGAAGGACCAGTTCCCGAGCATTTCAAAGAACGTGTGATGATACGTGTCCTTACCGACGTCATCTAAATCGTTGTGCTTACCCCCGGCACGAATGCACTTTTGCGTGTCCGTGGCCCTTTTCAGCGTATACAGCGGTGATTTTGGATCGCACGTGCCTAAAAAGATTGGCTTGAACTGGTTCATGCCGGCGTTCGCGAAGAGCAAAGTCGGATCGTCATGCGGGACAACTGGCGATGACGGCACGATCGTGTGCGCATGCTTGCTCTCAAAAAACGACGTGAACGTGTCACGTACTTTTGCCGCGGACCAGCTGCAATTTTCGGCTTGATCGATGGGCAAGTTTTTCAACGCTTTCACTTCGCCTTCCCATCGCATCGGTTCTTGACAACACTTCATCTTACCAACCGCTTCCAACCATTCCGGTAACGCATATACCGTTTCCAACCAAAACTTCACGGACGGATACTTTTCGTCCCATTCGCTCTCCGGAATCAAGTGCAAAAACAAATTCTCGCAACTCGACGCGCCGACAATATCCGCCAACGTAAAGCCTCTCTCCGCGACTAAAAACGTGCCTCTCTTCTCTGCCATCGACTTCTTCAAGTGCGATTCCAGACTCGTCAAAAAAGAATGGCACGTCTTCTTCGTTCTTTCCTCGTTCGCTTCGTCGTACACCACTCCTCTGGCTTTGCCGATCCCGATGATTGGATACAACCATCCCGGTCCGCTCGCGTCCAGCTGATTGAAACTATCCATAAAGCCGTCGATTTTCGCCGTCAACTCCGCCCCGCAGTCTTCCTTCGGGTACAACATCTGCCCACTCTTAGAGCACAAATATCGGCAAATCGCGTTCGATTCAAAAACCGCGGTTTCGTTCTCGTCGTCGCACACCAACATCGGCACTTTCCCGAACGGATTCATCTTCAAATACGCCTCCGTTTTGTTGGTTTCTCCCATCGTCACCGGGACGGTTTCCAAAGGAATGTTGCAATACTTCGCCGTGACTTGAATCCGGTGCGAGCGAGACGTCGGGCCGTACAGCTTCATCTTTGTTCGCTCTCTTTTCTCTCTCCGCGAGCGCGCGTTAAAACCTGTTTTTTCTCCGGTCGTGTGTTTGTAGATAAAATACGAACGCGCGCGATTACTTCTTTCGTTGTGATGGTGAGATGCGCGCAGAAAACCGATTGTTTTGCGTCTCTCTCTCTCTCTTTTTGGCGAGAGTGCACAAGCCCTACTGAGTGTCAAGAACTGTGGCACGATACTAAGCAACAACAACGCGAGAACAACGACAAAAAAAAAATCAAACGCATAAAAGAGCGAGTTTGTACAAAAGTAGTGGCAGTAAAACATCTCTTCTCACACGTCTCGTCGTTACAACTCGTTCGGTTTTATTCCTTTTCTCTCAAGCACGCACGTGTGCGTGTGTGCGTGTGTGTGCGTGTGTCGATTTAAAAATGTAGTGCGCGCGCGCACTCGTTTCGGCAGAGACAAAGCCGTCCTTTTACTTCTCTCTCTCTCTCTGTGTTTACAAGTGGTAATCTTTCGGGACGTGCTCGATCCAGCCCTTGGTGTCTTGTAACCGCCCTTGCTGGATGCCGGTGAGTTCATCGTATAACATTTGTCCGGTGGCGCCAATTTTGCCGTCGCAAAAGACGGTTTTCTTACCTCGGTGCGTGACGGAGCCAACCGGGACGACAACGACAGCCGTGCCGGTGCAAAAGCACTCGTCCGCGGACAAGACTTCATCTAAACCAACTTTTCTTTCCTCGACGGTGTATCCCTTATCTCTGGCTAGTTCGATGATGCTCTTTCTCGTGATACCGGGTAAAATAGTCCCTTCCAAGGACGGAGTGGCGATCGTTTTGCCTTTCACCACGAAAAAGTTGCATGAGGACACCTCCTCGATGTACTTGTTCTCTTTGGCGTCTAAATAAATAACGTCCGAAAAGCCCTCTTTTTTCGCTTGTAATTGCACCTTCAACACCGGAGAGTAGTTGCCGACGCATTTCGTCGACCCAGTTCCGCCTGGCGCGGCTCGATGGTAATCCTCTTCGACGACCAAATCGATCGGCGTCAACTGACCGCCTTTGAAATACGAAGCCACCGGACTGACGTAAATCAAAAACGTGTACGATGGCGCCGGACCTAACCCCAAAATCGCTCCAGTACCAATCAACAACGGTCGAATGTACAAAGACCCAACCCCAACCGGCGGCACGTAGTCTCTGTTCGCGCTGATGACCTTCTTCACCGCGTCTTCGAAGATGTCCTTCGGTACCGGGGGCATCGACATCCTCCCAGCCCCTTCAGCGAACCTCTTCGCGTTCTCGTCCGGGCGAAACGTAACGATCTCATCCTCGGGCGTTCGAAACGCTTTCATGCCTTCAAAGATCCCTTGACCGTAGTTCAACACGGCCGCGGACGGCGACACCGAGATATTCCCGTACGGGCGAATGGACCCAACTTTCCACTCCCCATCGATGGTGCACTCGGCGACGTACATGGACTCAGTTTCGGTTAAACCAAAACCAAGCTTCGACCAGTCAATTTCCGGCTTCGTTATCGCGTTTGCAATCGTCGTTCTGTTCTGTTGTCTTCTATTTAAACTCATTCTGTTCGTCTTCTTGTTGTTGTTGTTGTTACCGCTGAGACTTCTCTTCCCGATGTGTCGCTGCGACGATAAAGCGCCTCCATTCATTCTGCTGCTGCTGGAAGAAGAAGAAGCGACTAAACTAGAACTATTATTATTCACCGAAGCAGAAACCGGGCCTCGAAAAACCACGGAGGACATCATTATCTCTTTTCACCGTCGCCGTGCTTTCTCTCTCTCTCTCTCTCTCTCTTTTTGTTCGCGTAAGCGCGGAGGAGAAGTAAAGCGCTTCTGGGGCTCCTTATCGCCTTCTGTGAAAGCAACTTTGGAGACGCGAACTTGAAAAAAAAAAATACCGAAACCCTAAAAATATAAATTTTCGTTCTCGTGAGGTGGGCACGACATTTCTTCAAACGAACACAGCTAAAAAAGAAGATGAAGATCGACGAAGTCGCATCGACGACGAAGAAAGCGCGAGTGGCCACGCACACGCACATCAAGGTAAAAACAAAAGCTTCTGTGCGCGCGCACGTTTTTTGTTTTATGATCGAAGAGAAGAACTTTAAAAAGAACGACGAAAGTTTTTGACGGGTCAATTTTCTTCAATGCATTTTTTCCGCGTCGCCGTGCGGCTGTTCGTTTTGAATTCTCTCCATCTCTCTCTCTCTCTGTCTTTCACACCACGCGCACTCACTCATTCGCTCTCTCTCGTCATCTACAGGGTCTTGGATTGAACGAAAAAGGCGCCGCGGTCTCGCAAGCCGCCGGATGGGTCGGGCAAGAATCCGCTCGAGAAGCCTCCGGCGTCGTCGTGGACATGATCAAAGAGAAAAAAATGGCTGGAAGAGCCTTGTTGCTCACCGGCGCGCCGGGCACTGGAAAGACGGCGTTGGCGTTAGGCATTGCGCAAGAGTTAGGGACGAAAGTACCGTTTTGCCCGATGGTTGGGTCGGAGGTGTACTCGCAAGAAGTGAAGAAGACGGAGGTGTTGATGGAAAACTTTCGAAGAGCGATTGGTTTACGCATTAAAGAGAATAAGGAAGTGTACGAAGGCGAGATTGTAGAAATGACACCCGAGGAGACGGAGAGCACTTCCGGTGGCTACGGGAAAGTTATCACGAGCGTGGTTGTCGGGTTGAAAACGGTGAAAGGGACAAAACAGTTGAAATTAGATCCGTCGATTTATGACGCGATGCAGAAAGAAAAGGTTAAGTTGGGAGACGTGATTTACTTGGAGGCAAACTCGGGATCGGTAAAACGAGTTGGGAGGTGCGATGCGTACGCTTCCGAGTTTGATTTAGAAGCAGAAGAGTACGTTCCGTTGCCAAAAGGCGACGTGCATAAAAGAAAAGAGATTGTGCAGGATGTAACTTTGCACGATTTAGACGCAGCCAACGCGCGTCCGCAAGGCGGGTCCGATATCATCTCAATGATGAGTCAAATCATGAAACCGAAAAAAACCGAGATCACGGAAAAGTTAAGGAAAGAAATCAATAATGTGGTGAACAGATATATCGACAGTGGTATCGCAGAGTTAGTCCCAGGAGTTCTTTTTATCGACGAGGTACACATGTTGGACCAAGAGTGTTTTACGTTTTTGAACAAAGCGTTGGAGTCGCAGTTGGCGCCAATTGTTATTTTTGCCACGAACAGAGGGGTGTGCCCAGTGAAAGGCTCAGATGGGATGGTGTCACCGCACGGTATTCCGGTAGATTTGTTAGATCGCTTGTTGATTGTTCGAACGATTCCGTACACGAGCGAAGAAAACGTGCGAATTTTAGCGGTTCGAGCGGACGTGGAAGAGATTGAGATGGACGAAGCGAGTTTGGCGAGATTAGGCGAGGTTGGCGACGAGACGACTTTGCGACACGCAGCGCAATTAATGACTCCATCGGCAGTGATTGCACAACAAAGCGGAAGAGAGGAAATATCGATTGCTGATTTGGAAGAGTGTCAAAGATTGTTTCTAGATCCAAAGAAGAGCGCGAAGTTGTTGCAAGAGCAAGCAGATAAGTTCATAACGTATTAATGCAAGGAAACTTTGCTTCGTTGCGTTCATTACGTTGGTGTATTAGTCCTAATATCTATAATGTATGTAGTGGTGAAACAAATAAGGAATGTATTATTTAAAAATAATTGTTATGGTACACTTGCTTTGATTTCGTATTACAACGCAAAACGAAGCGGGCGCGGCAGCTTTCGTTCTATGTATTTATTATTCATTTAGCAGCAGCAGTAGCAGCGGCAACAGCTTCTGCTGCGTTATCTTTGACTTGTTTATTTTGTTGTTTTTTACCACCACCTACATCCACAAAGGTTTGTTGAGATTGTCCAGTCCCGCCTGATCCGCCATCGGAACCTTTCCTTTCGTTCCCGGAATCGTTATTCCCGGAATCCGTGTTCGTGACGTTATTCTCGTACTCGATGTTCCCTTCCTCGAGAGTACCGTCGGAATCCCTCTTCGTCATGTGCATGAGTGGCTGTGGCTGCGTTTGCTGAGTCGCTGGCGATGCAGGTACGAGCGCATCACTCATAAGCATGGCCGCAGTGGCTTCGCGAGCACTTTCGTTGTTGAACTTCATGGAGTTCACCACGCCCTCCACCAACTTGGCTTGTTTCTTCTCCATGCTCGCGTTAGAAGAGGCGTTCAAGAAGGTTTGGTGCCCACTCGCAACTAGTTGCATTTGATCTTCCCACATTCGCTTCGATAACAAGTTCTTCTTCAAGTTATCTACAAGTAAAACAGTTGTTTCCCGGTCAATCGGTCGCATATTTTGCAAATTCTCCGCCGCTTCTTGCGAAGACATGCCTTCGTTCTCCAGCATTCTCGCGAATGCAGAATACACGACTTGGAAATTTGGTGTATTTTGATTCTCTTTCTTTCTTTGCGCGTCAGTTAACGAATTGTTCCGCGTAGGATTCCACGCTGAATGTTGCAACTGGTCGTTCGCTTGTTGGCCCGCCCCACCCAAGTTTGAGCCGTGCGCAGATAGGTTCGTATTTTGTTGGTGTTGTGGAAAGACTCCTAAACGCGAGGGACCCCCGGAACCAACACTCTTTTTCTTATTCGTCCCTTTCGACGTTGGGGTGTTCGGTGCCTTCCTTTTCGTCCCTCCTTTTTGTCCTTCGTGCGTGGCGCCTATCAAGGAGTTTCGAACTTGCTCTTGCATTTCACTCATTTGCTGCGTGATGTACTCGTGCGTCATGAACTTATACGGGTTACTCTTAGATCCACCGCTATTATCGTCCTCGTCGCTAATATTATTATTCATGGCGTTGTTTATGAAGTTGGTCGCAGTCATCATCAACTCTTTATCGTGACCGACGGTTTCTTTATATGAAGTCGTCGCCGTGCCGTTGTTACTATCTACTAAGCGGTTCGTGTCGTCTTCCGCCGAACCTCCTCCAGAAGCGTCGTTGCTATTCATGATTTCTCTATTGTTATCATCGTCGTCGTCGTCGTTGTGATTATCTGCTTCTTCTACTCCGTTATCAATCATACCGGCAAGTTGATCGTCGCTTCTAAACAAGTCATCCGCCGGAAGTTCACTTCCAAGATGCCCAAGCATGGCAGATTTCTGCAATGTCGTAGTTTTCTCCGCGTTCTTTTTCGTCGTCGTCTTCTTTGGTTTTGAACTTTCTTTCTTTTCTTTCTTCGGTATCGCTTTCTTATTACCGTCGTCGCTCGCGCTAATGTTGTTGTTATTGTTACTCTGCGATACTTCTTGTTTCTGCGACGGTTTCTTCAATGCAGCGGACCGAAGTCCATCGCCGCCTGTCGACTCCACCGGCCCTACTTTCGGCGGTGACGCTGGCTTCGGTGGCGGCGGTGGTTTCACCACCTTATGCGGATATGGTCGACTCGCCTTCTTCTTCGGCCTCGGCGGCGGCACTTTCTCCCCGGCGCCCAACTTTTCAATCTTCAAGAAATACTTTTGCGCGTGCGAACGGATTTGAATGATTGATTTCGATTTCACGTGCTCTTTTATTTGCTTCCAGTTTCGCTGGTACCTGTTTTTATCGCGGAGCGTTTTTGACAAGTAAAAGAGAGAGAGAGAGAGAGGTATAAAAAATGTCAGGAGTTTGCTACGATGCGGTTTCGCCGCTCGCCTCGCTCGCGGGCGTAAATTTTCTTCAGTCCAACACTAGAAAACGCGCGACGCCTTTTCGCGTCTGCGACGAGCGAACAAAAAAAAGAGGAGGGAGAGAATTAAACAAAAAACACGCACAGCGCGATGGCTTCCACGAACAACCCGTGCTCTTCCTCCGTCCAACTCTCTCTGGTTTTAGTGATCGTGTACTCTTTCCTCGCTTTCACCAGCTGCTGTTGTTCTTCCATCGCCGGGGCGGGATTTTTTTGAACTTCTTCCTTCTTTGTCTTCTCGTTGGTGGTGGTGTTCTTCGTCGTCTTCGCGCTCATTTTCTCAGAGATATCTCCCGGAGATATCTTTTGCGGCGAGAAGAGAAAAAAAATAAATAAATTGATGCGTGATCCTCGCTCTCCTTTTCTAAAAACAGAGGCGCGCGTGAATAAATGAGACGTTGAAAACGATCAGATCTCGTTCGGGAAGGATGGGCGTATCGCGCGCGAGTTTCTGTTTTCGCTTTTTTTTCGGTGAATCGAGCGCGGGAGAGCGCGTACTTTGTGTCACCGCGTAATTTTTTCTCGTCTAGTCAGCCAACAGTATTCAGTTATTTAGGGTAGCGGTACGAAACCCTAAACTCGTACAAAAGAAAGAAAAAAAAGCTCCTGGTTTTCCGTTAGAAACAACAGGGGACATTTCTTTTCTCTTTCTTATACATACGACACCAACGCGATTATTAAAAAATGGCGGAAGCAGAACAGGTCGTCGAATCGGCGAAACACCCGACCGCGTTACTCGTTCACGTCATCTTCAAATTCAGCGCCATTCTCGTGTATTTGTTTTGCACGTGGTTCTCCGATGATTTCGTGATTATATTCGTCGTGTTGACGTTATTGTTGACTATTGATTTTTGGTGGACGAAGAACGTTTCGGGACGATTATTAGTTGGATTGAGGTATTGGAACGAAGTCGAAGAGCAGAGCGGCGAAAGCAAGTGGCAGTTTGAATCGAGAGATGCGGAGGGGATGCGGTTGGTGGACGCCACGGAGAGGAGGATTTTCTGGTGGACGATATACGGTGCGCCTTTGGTTTGGCTGTTTTTCCTAACCACTTCGTTGACGAAGTTGAACTTTAACTACGCGTTGGTTTGCTTGATAGCGTTGGGGATGTTATTGACGAATTTAATCGGGTACATGAAGTGTTCGAAGGATCAGAGGGAACAGATTAGCGGGTTAGCGCAGAGAGGGGCATTGTCGTTTTTGACTCGAGGATATCTTTAGATTAGCGCGAATATTTGAATAAGTAAATTTCTAGTTTTATTTCTTAGTCAGTAAGTACATCAATGAATAAATAAATACTCAAACATCCTATCTATATAGTATATACACATCCAACTAAATCATAGTCTAGAGCGGATTTCGGCTTTTTCGTTTCTCTTCGATATCGTGGCCTGAATCGTACCGTGAGGCTCCGACGTGGCGATGTACACGTCGTCGTTGAATTTGTGATCTCCTCCGTTCGGTGTCATCGGTATGAAATGGATGTTTGGTAACGTAAATTTCACGTCTTTTACTTCATTGATGTTGTTTACGATCGCATTGCCCATGTCGTATAAGGTAGCTTGAACCGACGGCGAATATACGCCTCTCTGCGCATCGCCAAAGAAGTGGTCTTTGATGTTTTCGAGTACTCGCTGGTAGACGAAATCGTAGTTGACGTTACCGTTGTAATTACTTTTACTATTACTAAACCATCCTTTCCGTTTACTGGTATCATCATTTTCTCCTCCCGTGTCGTACGTCCACACGCAATCAATCGCGGTCGCTAAGATCCGTTCCTTTGTGTCTGGTAAACCGGTATACTTGTCTCTGAGAAATCCCTCGTACCCGCTTTGCGTCGTTTTCAACACCCGATAATCTTTCACCCCGCTCGTAACCGTTGGATGTCCCATTCGTTCTCTCATCACGTTTACGAAACACGTGCGTATTCCGCCACCAAATGTAAACCCGTGACTGTGATCAATACCTCCTCTGACTTTAGCTCGCTCCCACGGCGCTTGGTCAATCGTCACCGATACCCCTTCTATGAGCGGATACGTTTCGATAAACGTCCTGGCGAGACGAACGGCGTACTCTTCCATGGACACGCGCTCTTTACACCTTTGCGCGACCACGTAACACTGTTAAAACGCGAGAGAAGGATAAAAGAGAGAGAACTGTTTTAGTCGTTGAACAGAGCGTGCTCAAGAGAGAGAGAGAGGAAGAGAGAAAAAAAAGCGCGTGAGCTCACACACGCAACGAACGCGATGAAAATTAGGGGAGACAACACCGCCCTTTCGAAACAATAACTGTACATAAAACGCACCATGTTCCTCGTCGTATCCGTCGTCGTCATCCCCGCGTTATCCCCGTTCGTGTACGCTTTCTCCATCTCCGGCGATATCAATCTCACGCACACCTCCCATTCGACGAAGTGATGCGTGTTCGTGTGCGCGTCTCTCCACGTGCGGCCGAGTCGGACTTTCGATTTCCCGTGTTCGTGCGCGGTTAGAAATCCCATTTCTTTAGAGCGTAAAATGAAGAGGAAAAACTCTCTCCTCCTCTGTATCCCCGATCTCTCTTCCTTTGAAGAACGATCGATGTAGCAGCAGCGGCAGCGGCGGCGGCGGACGACTGACTGACTGACTGACTGAAACGAAGAAAAAGTGATGTATAATGTAAGAGTTGTTTGTTTGTCGTTTGTGAAGC
>Ga0181564_10004975_pt1 | contig 11157 bp, 10 predicted proteins | sample 011ome_24_FD_134512 | JGI IMG/M metagenome (GOLD analysis project Ga0181564, IMG submission 134512) | Coastal salt marsh microbial communities from the Groves Creek Marsh, Skidaway Island, Georgia - 011513CT metaG (megahit assembly) | ecosystem: Environmental > Aquatic > Marine > Intertidal...
CCGTGCACGGTTCGCTGCCGACGATCGTCGGGGGCGTGCGGGCCCTGCTGATGCAGGCCCTGCACCCGGGAGCCTTGGCCGGGGTGCGTCGCCATTCCCGCTACGAGCAGGACGCCCTCGGGCGCCTCGCAGGAACCACCCAGTGGCTCACCGTCGTGACCTTCGGCGACACCACCTCCGCCGATCGGGAGTGCGCCCGCGTGCGCGGCATGCACCGCCGGGTGGCCGGGATGTACACGGACGGCGAGACGGAGCGCCCATACTCGGCGATGGATCCGGAATTGCTGCGCTGGGTTCACGTGGCCTTCACCGACTCCTTCCTGGCCACCCATCGGGTGTGGGGAGGCCCGATCCCCGGTGGCGAGGACGCCTACGTGCGCGAGTGGGCCAAGGCGGGCGAGCTCGTCGGCGTGACGGATGCCCCGCGCTCGGTTGCCGAGCTCGAGCAGCAGATCGCCGACTTCGGCCCGGACCTGCGTGGTGGGCCCGACGCCCTCGACACGGTGGCGTTCATCCGGAACGTTCCCATTCCGCTCGTCGGGCGTCCGGCGTATGCACTCCTGTATGCGGGAGCAGTTGCGACCATGCCAGCGGACCACCGCGCCCTTCTCGGCCTGCCCACGATCCCGCTGAAGGTGGCCAAGCCGACTGTGGGGGCGCTTCTCGCCGGACTTGGGGCGGCTCTGGGCCCGGCGTCACCTTCCCAGCGTGCTGCAGAAAGTCGTCTAGACCGCATCGGCGACTAGGACGCGCCGCCGATTTGGCGTGACACCGACCTTCGGGTGATCATGTGACGGATGTGGCAGAAGAGGCGTGACTCGCGGCGTTCGACCGGCGTGACCCTGGTGGTTGCTGGTTCCATGACGATGGCCCTTCTGGCCTCGCCGTTGGCCGCGGCCGAGGAGACTCCAGCACCCGAGCCCGCTGCCGTGCCCGCGGAGCCGGCACCGGCCGCGCCGCCGGCAGCCATACCCGTGACGATGCCGACCGAGATCGGCTCCTGGTGCTCGGCGCTCTTCCCGCCCATGAAGGCAGGAGCCCAGCGCAAGAAGGCCCGCGACCTCATGGCCGGCAGGGCGACCATGAGCAAGGGCGGCACCTACATCCTGACCGAGCACCCCAACTGGAAGCCGCAGAGCGGCACCGACACCTCGGGTGACCGTCACGTGCACTCCCTCGACTGGGCGCTACCGCTGCTCTATCAGGGCGTCAAGGTGCAGAACACCGCCATGGTGCAGCGGTTCCGCGACCTGCTCTACTACTGGATCGACGACAACAAGTCCGGCCGTGGCGCCTGGGTCGACGGGTCGATCTATGGCGGCCTTCGAACCCAGACGCTCGTCTGCGCAGCCCAGACACTGAACGACCAGAAGATCATCGATGCGGCCCTGCGCGACTCCCAGACGATGATCCGCAGCTTCCGCTCCAATCGCACCACGGCGATCGGCACCAACAACACCGACCTGATCCGGCAGACCGGAGCTCTCGCGGCCTACTGCTGGGTGCAGGATCCGCCCGGAATCGCCCGCGCCTGGCAGAACATCGAGGCCCTTGCTCGTGGCCTCGTCCAGCCCGACGGCAGCGATGTCGAGGGCTCTCCCGGCTACGCGGCGTATCTCGAGGCGCTTCTCTCGGATGCCGAGCGTGCTGGTGCGACGTGCGGGATCCCGACCGACACGGTGACCACCCTGAAGGGTCTCGTCTACCAGTTCGTGGCGCAGGCCTTCCGCCCGGACTTCAAGCTCACCTCCCTCGGCGACTCCACCAATCAGGGACTTCGCGGAACCTTCGGTGTCGGTGACTGGCGAGCCGACTGGATCCGGTCGTCGGGCTCCGCGGGTGCTCCGCCTAATCCCGTCTACACCGTCTTCGACGGCGGCTATGTCTTCGGCCGCGCGGGCTGGCGTCCCCAGCCCGGTGGGCCCGACACCTACTACTCGCTCCGCTATTCCTCGACGCGTCCCGGCACGGCCCACACGCACGACGACGGCGCAGGCATGACCCTCTACTCGCGTGGGGTGGAGTGGATCGGCGACCCGGGCCCGTACCGCTACGAGAACGGCAGCTCGCTGCGCTGGTTCATGAAGTCGCGCCCCGCACACTCGTCGGTCACGGTGAGCAACGTGCCACGCACGAAGTCCTCGGGCGTTCGCAAGACCTACTCCAACTCGGACTGGCGGGAGGGCGGCAACGACACCACGTGCCTCGCCGACCGCACGTGGGGCAGCGTCATCGTCACCCGCTGCACCGCCTACGTCCGCTCCATCGATGCCGTCATCGTCGCCGACTACGTCGACGCCAAGCGGCTTCCCGGCAAGCGCAAGGTCATCAAGCGCAAGGCTCCCCGCACTGTCACCCAGCGGTGGCAGCTGCCACCGGGTGTCGGCGCCCTCTCGTACGAGAACGACGTCATGACCCTGGCGTCCGGCAACTCGCGCATGGATGTCTACAAGGCGGGCCAGGGCAACTGGGATATCCGCACCGCGAGGAACGGGTCGAGCATCGGCTGGTTCACCGGTGACTGGGGCGAGAAGCTCCCCGGAGCGGTCCTGTCCCGGCAGGCCAAGATGGCCCCGGTCAAGAACTCCGAGGCACTCGTCACCGTCTTCGTCCCCCGCGTGGACGGCGAGTCAGTCCCGGTGACGATCGACGACAATGGCGTCACGGTCACGCGCAATGGAGTCGCGATCACAACTCCGCTGCCGACGCCGCGCTGACGTCGCTCCCCCCTCGTCCCCGCCAGCGGGACGATCGGCTGGCGGGCGACCTTCCCGAAGGATTGGATGAGGGCATGAGTGCTGCCCGCGGCCTGCTCCTCGACGTCGGCGTCGTCTTCTTCAAGTCCGCCTGGGAGGTCGCAGACGACTACGAGCGCCTGCGCGGGCTTCCCGTCGGGACGGTCCAGGGTCGTGGCCCGCTCGAGGGCGAGGACGAGCTCTGGAATGCCTACGAGCGCGGCGAGATCACCGAGCGCGACTACTGGCTGACGTTCGCCAGTCGCGCGCAGGAGCGGGGAGCTCCGCTCGACGGCCACCCGACGCTCATGCGGGCGATGTTCCAGCAGCCGGGCATCGAGGCCGTGCGACCCGAGGGTCTTGCCCTGGTGGAGGCGTGCAGGGCTGCCGACATCAAGGTGGGCATCCTGACCAACGAGCTCATGGACTTCCAGGGCCGCGAATGGGTCGAGGCGCAGATGTGGTTCCCGTGGTTCCCCGTGCTCGTCGACTCATCCGAACTCGGTTCACGCAAGCCTGATCGTCGCCCCTATGAGGTGGCCATCGAGCAGATGGGAATGCCTGCCGACGAGATCGTCTTCATCGACGACAACCCCACCTACGTCAACGGCGGCGTGGCGTGCGGGCTTCGCAGTGTGCTGCTGGACGTGCGCGACCCCGCGGCCGCGTTCCGGGAGGCCGCCGTTGAGCTCGGGCTGCCTGCCTCCGTCATTCCCTAGGCCTCAGTCGACCCATCGGTTCCGCTGCTACTCGGACGGCTGGAGGTTGAGCTCCACCGTGAACGTCGGCATGGCAGGGGCCCCATAGTCGCCATACTCACCGGCGACCTGGGCACTGGGAGCAACGACGAACGTCAGGGTGAACTGCCGGTTCTGGTAGAGCTCGCCCATCTGAAGGCTCGTCTCACTATTGGCCATGGGTATGGACACCTGCTTGGAGCCGCTCGCGCCCTGGGTGGCCGGGCCCATGAGTGTTGTGTAGACGCTCTGTCCGTTCGGACCATTGAGCCGAACGAGGTAGATGCCCTGGCCTGTGTACTCGTCACTCTCGACGGTAGCGGTCATGGTCACGAGAGCGTTGAGTCCGGACGCACCATCCACCGATGCCGACACGTTCACACTCGGCGTGGATGACGTAGCAGTCGCGACGATGTCGGCGGGCGACAGGCCGGTGGCGGGGCCGGCCGGGCCGGCGGGAGCACCCGCATCCTGCGGGAACGCGATGACGGACTCCTGACTGTCGCCTCCGGGACCTTCGACCGTGATGGACGTCTGCTGGTAGGCAGGGACACCCTCGATGCCGACATCGCCGTCAGGGGTGAGATACCAGAATCCGCCAGCGGACCCGGGAGTCTGGGAAAGGCTGACGCCCTCGGACATCACATCGGACACCGGTCCCGTCGTCTCGAAGACGACGCTCACGGAGTCCGAGTTCACCTGAGCGGCCAGAACGGTGCCCACAGGGCCGTTTCCGGACACGCTCACCTGGTCGGTGACCATCGTGCCCTCGGGCAGCCACGCCATGCAGATGGGCTGGTTCCAGCCGTAACTGCCGTTCGTGGCATTGCGCTTGCTGGACGAGTAGGGCGTCATCACCTGGGCGGTGGGGGTGACGGTGACGGTCTCTCCGGTCGTGAACGAATCCGGGTTGCAGGCGACGATGTTGAACCCGTTCTGACCGTTCGTCGCAGGGTCCGTACCGCCGGTCCCCGAGTAGTAGGGGTAGAGACCGGTGAACGAATCATCAGCATTCAGGGTGAGTGCGAAGTCGTACCACGAGGCATTCGACGTACCACCGGGGAGTCCACCGATGCTGAAGGTGTGGCTGGTTCCGATGAGGTTCTCATCGACTCCGCCAAGGGCGAGGGTGAAGACCTGCGTCTGACCCGGTGGAACGGTGAGGTTGGCGCTGTAGGTGCTGCCGTTCTGCTGCCAACGACCTGACCCTGTGCGGCTGGGGCAGTTGGCGTTGAAGTCGTATGGGTTCACCGCGACCTGCTCTGTGAGGTCGCCACCGATCGTCATCGAGCCTGTCTGCGACGTGTTGGTGGCGTTCGTGATGAGGAGCGGCACGAAGTCAGCTGTGCCGCAGACAGCTGTGGGGGGCTGCCAGCCGCTGATTCCGCCCAGCCCGTCTGCCTGAGCCGGAGCAGTGAGCGCTGGTGTCATGACGGCAACGGCGACCACGGGGGCCAACAACAGTGATCGGTGGGTAGAGCGGCGACGCAGCATTGATCTTCTCTCTCGAGTCCCCCTCGAATGTGTGGAATGTGAGTCTAACTCGGCTATCCAGTCGTCCAGACCATGCTGCTCCTCAGGAGTGAACGGAGGAATGGCCCGTGCGCACCCACCTGTCAGTCGCGGATGTTGACGAGCTCCTCGACCGACTCACGATCCGGCAGTGACGGGACTGCGCCCTCCCTCGTCGCTGCGAGCGCCCCTGCCGCACTGCCCCAGCGAAGCGCCTCACTGAGGCTCTTGCCCTCCGCGAGGCTGGCGGCGAGCACTCCGCAGAAGGCATCGCCGGCAGCGACAGTGTCCACGGCACGCACCGCGAACGCACCAGCCGAGCCGCTCTTGGAGAGGGTGGACCACACCGAGCCCTGTGCCCCACGAGTGACGATCACGGTCCCGACGCCCTTCTCGGCCAGTGCGCGGGCTGCCCGCGTCGCATCGACGCTGGTGCTGGTGGCCAGGCCCGTCATCAGCTCGATCTCGTGCTCATTGGGAACGGCGATGTCGACGAGGGGATACAGCTCCTCGGGGTACTCCTGCACGGGGGACGGATTCATGATGGTGCGGGCACCGCGGGCGCGACCGACCTCCATCGCGGCCATGACGGCATCCGCGGGGACCTCGCCCTGGGTGAGCACGATCGCGATGTCGGGGATCGCCTCGAGGGCGGCACGCACCTGATCTGCGTTGACGAGGGCGTTCGCCCCGGGGATGACGATGATGCGGTTCGCGCCGCTTCGGTCGACCTCGATGACGGCCGTGCCGGCAAAGCCCTCGACGCGGGCGATCTGGGTGTCGTCGATGCCCTCGGCCTCGACGACGCGGAGCAGGAAGTCTCCGGCGCTGTCGTCGCTGACCGATCCGATCATGGAGACCGGTGCGCCGACGCGTGCTGCGGCGACAGCCTGGTTGAGGCCCTTTCCGCCGGCATGGCGTTCGAGGCTGTTGCCGAAGACGGTCTCGCCCGCGGCGGGCATCCGATCGACTCCGACCACGAGGTCCTGGTTGAGGCTTCCGACGACGACGACGCGACCACTCATGATCACCAGTATTGCCGGAACGGTCCTCCAAGGGCACGGGTGGCTGAGCAGTAGTCTCGTTCTGGTCGAAAGGTGTTGAGAATGAGCATGCTCGGAATCGATCTCGGGACGGGATCGGTCAAGGCCGCATTGCTGTCCGACGACGGCAGCGTGCTGGCGAAGGTCAGTCGGCCGTATCCCGTCAACGCTCCGCACCCCGGCTGGGCGGAGAGCGATCCTCTCGTCTGGCTCGAGGCCAGTCGTGACGTGGCGGAGCGCGCCATCGCCGAGGCTGGAGTGATACCAGCCTCCGTCGGCTTCTCCGGCCAGATGCACGGTGTCGTCCTGACGGACGCAGACCTGCGCCCCCTGCGGCCCGCGATCCTGTGGGCCGACACCCGCTCGGCCGTTCAGGCGCAGTCGATGGCCGCGGACCTCGGGCCTGAACTGCTGAGTCGACTCGGATCTCCTGCTGTGGCGGGCTTTGCGGCGACGTCCGTGGCATGGCTGGCCGCCCACGAGCCCGATGCCCTCGCTGCGGCGTCGCACATCCTGCAGCCGAAGGACTGGCTGCGTGCCGCACTCGGTGGGGACATCGCCACCGAGCCCAGCGATGCGTCGGGAACGCTGCTCTTCGACGTCGCTGACGGCCGTTGGTCGGCCGAGGCGATCGCGTGGGCGGGCGTCGATGCCGCTGTGCTGCCCGAGGTGCGCGCCTCCGAGGCGGCAGCGGGGACCATCGTGCTGGGCGGTCACGAGATCGCGGCCTCGGTCGGGGGAGCCGACACTGCCTGCGCGATCTCCGGTCTGGGCCTGGGCAACGGTGAGGGATTCATCGCGGTGGGCAGCGGTTCCCAGACCGTGAGCCTGATGGACGTTCCCGTCATGGACACCACTCTTCGAACCCATACTTTCGCCGTTGCCGGCGCCCCGGGAGCAGGCTGGTATCGAATCGGGGCGGTGCAGAACGCCGGCCTCGCACTCACGCCTGCCCTTGCCATGGTCAACGCGACCATCGAGGAGGCCGCGGCAGCTCTGGCTGAGGGCGTGCGGGCCGACGATCCGATCTTCATCCCGTACCTGGCCGGTGAACGCACCCCGTTCATGAACCCGGCGCTGCGAGGCTCGTGGCGCGGGCTGTCCCTCGCCACCACTCGGACGGCCATGCTGCGGAGCATCCTGGAAGGCGTGGCGCAGGCCGTGGCTCTCGGAGTGGCAGCTGTCGTCGAGTCGGGCGCATCTCTGCCGTCCGTCGTCCCCCTCGTGGGCGGCGGCACCTACGACCCGGCGTTCCGCCAGTTGCTGGCCGATGCCACAGGCTGCAGCCTCGCGGTCACGGATGCGCCAGATGCTGCCGTGGTGGGCGCAGCTCTGCTCGGTTCTGGCCGGACGGTCAACCCCCACCGCACCCCGGGGCGATCGCAGGTCGATCCGCGCCCGGAGGCCGTGGCCCTGCTCGCCGAGCGTCGGGCCATCATGCTGTTCGACATAGCGCAGGAGAGATCATGAACATCGCCATCGGATCGGACCATGCGGGCTTCGCACTCAAGGAGACCCTTCGCACGTGGCTCTCCGAGCAGGGGCACGTCGTCGTCGATGTCGGCACCTTCTCCGAGGAGCGCGTCGACTACCCACGCTTCGGGGCCCTCGTCGGTGAGGCTGTGTCCCGTGGTGAGGTCGACATGGGGATCGCCGTCTGCGGAAGCGGCCAGGGCATCTGCATGGCCGCGAACAAGATCCCGGGAGTGCGTGGTGGCGTCATCCGCGACCGGGAGGACGCCGAGATGACCCGTCGCCACAATGACGCGAACGTCGCCTGCTTCGGTGAGCGCTTCACCGAGCCGGCGGATGCGGTGGCGGCGCTCAAGGTCTTCCTCGAGACCCCGTTCGACGGAGGCCGGCACCAGGCTCGAGTCGACATGCTCGCCCATCTCGACGAAGTCCATGGAACCGACGAGGTTTAGTCTTGCGTCCGAACGGGTACGACAACCCTGACACCGACTGACCGTCGGCCCCTCATCCTCACGAAGGAGCACTTCCATGATCCGCATGCGCACCGCCGCCGCCGCTGGCGCCATCGCCCTCCTGGGCGTCACCGTCCTGGCCGGCTGCTCGTCGTCCAGTGAGTCCACCGACGCAGCCACGGCCTCGGCCGAGGCCGGCGATTCCACCCAGATGCTGCCGCCGGTGATCATCGCCGAGGGCGACACCTCGGCCACGTGCAAGGTCGGCGACTTCCTCGACATCATCGTCCCCGAGGACAAGCTCGCGGGCACGACTGTCGATGCTGCTGATGCCGGCCTCGTCGAGGTCTCGCAGGCCAAGGAGGAGGGTGGCGCCATGTTCAACCCGGGCGGCAAGTGCGTCGCTGCCGGCACCACGACCATCGCGGTGACCAACCCCGACGGCTCCACTCGCGACATCGCCCTGACCATCACCGAGTAGTCACGCCGCCCGCTTCACGGACAGCGGAGCACTTCCGGGCCCAAGGCCTGCGAGGTGCTCCGCTGTACTCGTTCTGGAGGTCTCCTCACGTGATTCCACCGCTCCCGATGTCCTCGCGGCCGCGAGGACAGGGCGTCTCGGCGACTAGGGTCGACATATGACGAACTCGCCTGATCTGCGTGCGGGGGATGCCGACCGTGACCGAACGATCGGTCTGCTTCGGGACGCGTACTCCGAGGGCCGGCTGACGCATGAGGAGTTCGAGGTGCGCCTCGAGCAGGCGCATGCGGCGCGAACGTTCGGCGAGCTCGACGCCCTGACAAGTGACCTTCCGGCACCGGCACCGGCACCGGCTCCGTCCGCGCCCGCGGCGGCGATGTCGACCACGGGACCCGACGGGCATTCCCGCCGGGGCAGGAGTCTGCGGGCCGCGTGGGCGTCCTGGCTCGGCGTCAGCGTGCTGGTCAACGTGATCTGGCTGGCGACCTGGGTCGGCGACGGTGGCGACGCTCCGAGCTACTGGCCGATCTGGGTGATGGGACCGTGGGGCGCGGCCATGCTCATCGCCACCCTGGCGGGTCGCAGCAGCGACGAGTGACTACAGGCGGTCGAGAATGCACTCGGCCGTGCTGTTGACGACCGAGAGTCCGTTGTCCTCCAGAAGGAGCGACTCGACGACGCCGTCGTTGATCACCATGGCGTAGCGCTGGGATCGCCGCCCGAGTCCGGCACTGGGCACCTCGACCTCGAGTCCCACAGCCTCGGCGAACGCGGCGTTGCCGTCGGCGACCATCGTGATCGTCCCGGTCACATCGTGAGCATCGCCCCACGCCTGCATCACGTAGGCGTCGTTGACGGAGATGCACGCGATCTGATCGACGCCCTTGCCGGCGATCTCCGCGGCGTGGGCGGAGTAGCCGGGCAGATGGACCCGGGAGCAGCCGGGCGTGAAGGCTCCGGGAACCGCGAAGAGCACCACTCGGCCGGTGCCGAGCAACTCGCGCGATGAGACGTCGGACGGGGATCCGTCGACCATCAAGGAGACAGGGACATCGGGAATCGGGTCACCCACGGCAATCGTCATGGCGGCACCGTATCGGCCTTGCGTCCCGAGCGGTGACGAGGGACCAAAGGCCATGTCGACACTGGTCGTTCGCGTGACGATCCGCTGGTCCACAGTTCGACGATGAACGGGAAACTGCGAGACGGAATGCGGGTCCTGGCGTACGCCGACTCGCAGGTCGCGAAGGCTCCCACGCTTGTCGATCGAGTCCGCGAGGTCGGCACGAGCGTCGGGCGCGGCCGTGTCATCGGCCTCCAGTCGAACCCCTGCGCTGATGCGCGCTGCAACCCGCACTCCCGCACGGCCCACTGCGGGCACGATCCGTTGCGCGTGCACCCCGCGGCGTGACCGATCTCAGGTCGAGGGGTGCATCGCTGAGGCAGGATGCCCTAGCGTCAGAGCGTGACCTCGTCCGACGCCCGGCCCGCCGCGCAGCTCCCACCGCTGACGTTCACGCCCGGCCTGTCCACCGACGAACGCCGGGCGCTCGGTGCTCAGCGCCGTGCGGAGGTTCCCGTGGCTGCCTTGGCGCAGGTGCCGGCGGTGGCCGACCGGGTTGATCCGCTCGCGGTACTGCACGCTCAGGATGCGAGCCGGGTGCCCTCCTTGATTCCGCTGCGCTACGAGCGCATGGCCGCGGACCCCTTCTCCTTCCTCCGGGGGGCCGCAGCCGTGATGGCTGCCGACCTTGGAGCGCTCCCGTCCAGCGGGATCCGGGTCCAGCTGTGCGGAGATGCCCACCTGGCCAACTTCGGCATGTTCGCCTCCGTCGAGCGCGACCTGGTCTTCGACGTGAACGACTTCGACGAGACGCTCCCGGGCTCCTTCGACTGGGACGTCCGGCGCCTCGTGGCGAGTGCTGCCGTCGCAGCCCAGGTTGCTGGCCACGGTCGCAAGACGATCGCACGGGCGGCCCGGGAGGCGGCCCACCGCTACCGCGCGACCATCACGAGGCTCAGTGGCATGACGGCGCTGGAAGCCTGGTACGTGAAGCTGGACGTGTCGAAGCTCAGCGACATACTCAGTGGCTCCAGCCTGCAGAAGGAGATCACCAAGGAAGGAAGGAAGGCGCAGCAGCGCACGTCGGACACCTCGGCGGCCAAGCTGACGACGATGGTCAATGGCAGGCGTCGGTTCCGATCAGAGCCGCCTCACCTGGTGCCGCTCTCGGAGGATGATCCGACCATTGCCCTGCATCGGATCTCGCCGGTGTTCAAGCACTATCTGACGACCTTGGAGCCTGATCGCGTTGCACTGCTTGAGCACTTCACTTTCAGCGACCTTGCTCGCAAGGTCGTGGGTGTGGGCAGCGTCGGAACGAGGGCGGGCATCATCCTCCTCGAATCCGGTGATGGGGACGCGCTTATCCTCCAGATCAAGCAGGCGACGGCATCCGTGCTCGAGCCGTATATGGGTGCGAGTTCGTTCCAGAACCATGCGCAGCGCGTCGTCGTCGGGCAGCGACTCATGCAGGCGACAGGCGATCCCTTCCTGGGATGGGTGCGCGAAGACGGTGACGATCCGCAGGACTACTACGTCCGACAGCTTCGAGACATGAAGGGCAGCGTCGACGTCGCCAGGCTCGACAAGGAAGGGCTCGTCCACTACGCGGGCCTGTGCGGTGCCGTGCTGGCGCGCGCCCACGGCCGGGTCGGGGACTC
>Ga0181564_10004977_pt1 | contig 11155 bp, 5 predicted proteins | sample 011ome_24_FD_134512 | JGI IMG/M metagenome (GOLD analysis project Ga0181564, IMG submission 134512) | Coastal salt marsh microbial communities from the Groves Creek Marsh, Skidaway Island, Georgia - 011513CT metaG (megahit assembly) | ecosystem: Environmental > Aquatic > Marine > Intertidal zone...
ACCAGTTCCTGGCCGCCTTCTTTGGGTCGCTCCTCATTTGGCCGCTCATTGCCGCTTTTTGGAGCGGCGTTGTCTGGTTCGTCCAAGACGACCTCGCCACGTTCATGAATTGGGGCGTGAACTGGTTGGAACTCGGCGTTGGCTCTGCTGCTGCTGGACTGGGCTTGGTCTACGTTCTGTGTTTCCCCGTGTTCTGGGCGAGTGGGAAATCCTTCGCAGCAGCATGGGATGTCTGGATGGACAGTCGAAAGGCATGGACAAGATTCCGTTTCTCAAACGAGGAAAAAGCGCGACTTTCACACTTGCTGAACGAATTGACCTCATGAACGGTTGATTCAAACGGGATGAGAATATCGGGTAAGGTATGACGCCCGACGAAACCGTCGACCTTCTCAAAAACTGGCTGTCTGAGGAGCGTCTATCGGCGAAGGCGCAAAACGACCCAAGAGCTCACGCGCATTTCCTCGTCCGCTACCCTAGCGGCAAGCAAGGGCACATGTTCGCCATCGTGGTGCCCAAGGGACGAGATTTGGTCGCTGTGTCCAGCATGACCCGGGTTGATGAGGGTCAGCAAAAGGAAATGAAAGATCACATGGATGACGAGGACAGCGACTGGTCCGAATGGATTCATGAAAGCCGCCTCCATCTTATCCGCACGGGTGTGGATTGGGTCATTCACATGGGTCACGCTGGTGAAAAGAAACCCGGGCCACTCCAGGCGTTCAACGTCAGCCTCCCCATCTGGTTTGACGGGTTGACCAAGCACGAGTTCATGAACAGCCTTCGACGCCTGTGGCTGGCCAAGCTCGCTTTGATTCACGAAATCAAGTACTCCTATGGACCCGGCGTCGGGAAGCCAGGTCCGGTAGACGATTGGGCGAAATCCAAGCCCACCAACACCGGTCAATCCATGCCTGAAGAGACCCGGCCAGCCGCCGAAATTGAATTTGACGAGAAGATGTCGTTCGGCTCAGGATTCGACCCGACGGAATGGGCTTGAACCCCTTTCATGACGGTCACTTTGGGTGGTCTGTTCAGCAACGCCACCTCATTGGCGCAATCCCCCGAAATATGACCGATAGGGAACGCGGTTAAGTATGATTAGATTCAGGTGATATTAGAGAAGTCCGGGGTATACCTATGCGTCAGAAAATGAAATCCATCAGCCTAGCGTCCATTATGGTCCTGTCCGTCATGTCATCCTTGTTGATCGCCTCCGTGTCGGTCAGCGCCAGCACCGTCGTGATCACCGAAGCCATCCAAATCGTGGACGGCGGCACGTCATCCGACCAGCAGGCGGCGGTTGGCTCGGACAGCTCTGGCAACGTGCACGTTGTTTGGACACGAAACAACCTCCACCTGTACTACTCGATGATTTCACCTCGTGGCGAAACCCTGATCGATGCGACCCAAATCACCAACGCTGGACTTCACAAGATTTGGCACCCCGATCTCGCCGTTGACGAGTATGATCGCATTCACGTCGTTTGGGCCGACAAATCTGGCCAGCACGCCATCATGTACACGGCCCTCTCCCCGTGGGCTGCGCCCATGGACGGCATGGCTTCCGACGACGGAACCATCACCGCAATCGATGACACCATCATTTCTCGTCGCTCTCAAAACCGAGATTGGCCCGCCCTTGACATTGACAGTCAGAACAACGTTCACATCGTGTGGCAGGACAACTATGACGAGCTCGGTCGTTTCTTCAACCAACCCCAAATCTACTACTCCATGATTCAGCCCGACATCGGCTCCGGTGCCATCGTCACCCTCTTTGACGACACCCTCCTCACACCCATCATTGGCCACAAAGGCCACCCCGATGTGGTCGTTGACGCCAACGACTACGTTCAGATCGCTTGGGACGACACCCGTGGTGGCAAGGTCGAATTGGCCTTTATCGTCGACACCTCCGGTTCGATGTACTCGGAATGGGCTGACATCTGTACCGTTATTTATGGCGGAAACTTTGCCAGTGGACCTTACTTCCAAGGCATCAAGCCGATGCTTGAAGAAGGTAACATGACGGTCTACGAGACCATTTACGGCCTTGGAAACACCCTCCCCGGTGCTGCGAGCTCAGGCAACTGCCAAGGGTACAACCAGAACACTGGCCCCCGAACCACGCCGCTCGGCCAAACCCCCGGCGACGATTCCGGTGGCATCCGCAAGCTGCCCGGAACCATCTACAACGGCAACACCTATTCCGGCTATTCCGGTGAGGATTGGGGCCCTGGCTCCAACTGGGCATGCCTTTCCTGGAAGGACGCTGCTGGCAACGTGCCCGGCAATCCCCCAACCCAGTCCGACCACCGCTGGAACCCCAACGCCACGAAGATTGTGATTCCTGTGTCCGATGAAGGCCCCAAGGACGGCGACCCGTCGCAGCAAGCCGATGACAAGGCCGCTATCCAAGAAGCCCACGACAATTGTTTGTTGGCCGGTGTGATTCCTGTCGGGCTGTACGGACAGGGCTACGGCGGCGCTGGCAACATCCAGTCCCACTTCATGGACCTCGTCCAGTGCCCCAACGGCATCGTTTCGACCCAAACCCGAAACTGCCCCGGTAATACCTTGGCCAACACCGATGCTGGCGGTCAAGCCTACGAATTCCCTTCGGGATCCGGTACGAACCAAATGGCCCTGCTCGTTGAGGCCATGGTCTACATCTCCACCAACAATTCTCGTGAAATCTACATGTCCGTTCTTGACCCCTATGCCAAGATGAACAACGACCCCAGCTTCACGCCCGGTCTGCCCGGACACTCCGCCCAGGGCGGTGGCTACACCGAAGATACCGGTGCCGGTGCTGACGGCCATCTGGTCGTCGTCAACGACACCCGTGTCACGATTGACGATGCCTACTCCTTCCACCCCTCCATTGGCGTGGACAACCAAGGTAACACCCACATCGCTTGGATGGACGGTCGCGACTACGGTTTCGAGAAGGACGTAAACTACGAAGTGTACTACACCAAACTCCGACTCCAAGGAGCCGGCGCTTGGGACGGTGCTGACGAAGGCCTTTCCACCTACGCCATCAAGAAGATCAACGACACGCCAATCTCCAACGTAGAGGGCAAGAACGGCTTGCCCCCCGCATCGCCGTACTCCGGCAACTCCGTCTTCCCCTCCTTGCTGACCGACGACCAGAACAACGTCCACATCGCGTGGGTTGACTCTGGCAACCTCTCGGCCAACGAAGAAATCCTCTACGCCCGCCTGAACCAGACCGACCTTACCGGTGATGGTTTGACGGCCCTCGACCCCTGGGAAGCGGTAGCGGTCACCTCGTGGAATTCCAACAAACTCGGGCCGAACAGTGGCCGGCAGCCGGCCATCGGTATGCCACCGGCATTCTCCAACGACTTGGGCAGCGGCGCGCACATCGCTTGGTCCGACACCAACACCTGTGGCGACGAAGCCAATAACAACCGGTTCACCATCTGTTATTCCCACGTGCTGACCGGGCAAGTCGACGTTGAGTTTGACGAAGGCGAGACCTTCTATCACGTGATTGAACCAGGCCAACAAACCATCTACAACATGACGATGAACAACTCCACGCCCGGTCCAAAAGACCTGGTGGCCGACACCTACGGCCTCAACATCTCTGGCGTGCCGATGAACTGGACAGCGAACCTCTACTTTGCTTCCAACCACTCGAGCATCTTCCCAGACACGCCCATCTTCCTCGAGGGCGGTGAGGATGTTCGCTTCTACATGCGTGTCCAAGCGCCGTCCATCTACCAGGCGAACGGGGATGAGTTGGCAGAGATCCGTGTAACGGCGCAATCGTACAAGGACCCGGCTATTCAGAATGACATCATCACGCTGACCTTGATGGACGTGGTGCACGGCATCAGCCTTGACACCTCCCACAGCATGGCTGACATTGAACAGGGCGACACCGCCATCTTCTCCATCACCATCACCAACACCGGAAACGTCCACGACGCTTTCGTCTTCTGGGACCCGAACAGTCTCGAAGGTCAACAAGAATGGCTCCTACCGTTCGGATGGCAAGTGAACTTCCCAATTCGTGTTGAACTCGATCCCGGCCAGTCGGTCACGAAGAACCTCGAAGTCTTCGTTCCAACCTCTGAAGACCCCGGGGCTTTCGTGATTTACGTGAAGGGTTGGTCTGAAGGTGAACCCATCAAGTCCGTTGAGAAGGGCACGTACGACATCCTTGAACTCGGTGTCTTCGTTTCGATTCGTTCAACCGGCAACATCGTCTTCGCTGTTGATGATCGGTCAGAACAGATCAAGCCTGGCGAGTGTGCTTCCTACGACATCGACGTCACGAAGAACTTCGACAGCGGCGAACTCGTCTTCGCTACACCTGGCGCTCCAGATGCCAAGCCAGACGGTGTGGCCATGGACGCTTGGCGGCAAGAGAACTGGGTTGTGATGGTTGACTTTGCGAACGCCACCGGCTCAGCTGATGCAGGCGATGGCCTCGGTGACCCGATTGCATGGACCATTCCCGGTAATGCAGAGAAGGTGACCAAGCGCGTCGGTGTTCATGTTTGTGCTCCGTACAACGCCACGGCTGGACTTGGACCCGCCATCACGCTGAAGGGCTACTTGGACGGCTACCCACGAATTTCTGACTCGGCCATCCTGTCCACCAACGTGGAACACGTGTTTGACTTGGAAGCAGGAGTAGATCCTGATGTTGGCACTTCAATGAACGTCAATCCTGGCGACCAGATCACGTTGCCCATGACCGTGACCAACGAAGGAAACGGACCTGACCGGTTTGACTTCCGACTCGCCCGTGTCACGGACGCCTTTGGTGTGGACGTCATTTGGGACATCGACATTCCCCGAGAGAACCTGCAGGAACTCTCGCCTGGCACCTACCAGGCCTTTGACGTGCTGATGAATGTCCCTGACCGAGTTCCTGCCGGCCAGTACACCGTCGTCTTGCAGGCCTTCTCCGAAGAGGTCTACCCGGACGCCAGCGGTCGCGACACCCGCATTCGCGACGCTGTGGTGTTGACCATCACAGTGGACGAATTCCACGACATGCAAATCTCGATGGATCCCACCGTTGACAACGCTGTCAAGACCTCTGCTCCAGGGCGCATTGTCCGATTCACGTTCAACGTGACCAACAACGGCAACGTCCCTGATGTTCCAACCTTGAACAACCACACCGCTCAGCGCGACGGCGATTCACTTCTGTGGAACGAACTTCCAGGCATGAACGTGCTCAGCAGCTGGGACGTTGACTGGTTCATCATGCGCCAAGTCAGCGCCGAACTTGTGGTTGAGGAAGCGTGCATCATCATGCAATCCACCGCATCTTCGTTCCCAGAGGACGCTTGTATCTACCTCGAGGACATTGATGAGTGGCGCTTGCCCGAGATGGCACCGTACGAAACCATCACGACCGTGGCCGCCGTTAAGGTCGGCACCGACGCCAAACTCGACACCCGAAGCATCGGTCTGAAGGTGGTCTCGAAGTTCGGTGACATGGAAAACGATGGCGACCACGACGATTCACCGGCATGGGACGGCGAGAACCTCGACACGAACGAGTTCATTGTCACGCTTCGACTCCGTGCGCCCAACCTTGAGATCAAGGAGATCATCATGCCGCCGTCCACCTCAGCCGAGGTTGACTCGACGATCCCCATCGGCATCATCCTCCAGAACACTGGAAACGTCCACGCCACCGACATCGAAATTGTGCTTTGTGAGTACGACGACGTCACCGACGAGATCACCAAGGAGATTCGCAAGAACGGTTGCGACGAAGAGCGCGTTGTCATGCGCCAAGTCGTGGGTGCTCTGCTTGCCCCAGACGACACCGAAGACGCCAAGGAGATCGAACTCTACCTGCTCTATCCGGTCACTGCCGGTAGCAAGGGCGTTTACGTGGTCGTTGACCCGATGAACGAAATCGTTGAGTCCGATGAAGGTGACAACGTGAAACCCATCCCTGAGCCGTTGGAATCCAACAGCCCAGTCCTCGACTTGGCGAGGGAAGTGGTCGGCAAGACCGCCCTACCCTTTGCCGTGATCGTCTTGACCATTGCCCTGCTGGGTGTGGTCTACTTGGTGGGTAAGGGTCGCCGAGATGAAGTGAACAAGCGATTGGCCGAACAGTCGTCGCTCGTATCGGTTCTCTCTGACGAAGCCACCGATTGATGGGATCACTTGGACTTCGGTCCGAGGTACCAGCGCAACTCGGTGTTGAGCGGAGCGGCGATGACCTGCCCTGAGCGTCGAGCAATCTGCTTCTCAAGCCTGGAGCGCAGGGTGGTGATTACATCCCCTACATTGGCATGTCCGACCAGCTCTTGCTGGACCAAGGCGGCCAAATCAAGACGGTCGCCCGTGGCTTCGACCATGCTTTGGATGATGCTTCGTTCTTCGTACGATTCGAAGTCTGCCTCAACGGCCGCTGAGACGCGCTGACGAACATGCTGGTGCAAGGAGATGAGAGCGTCGCGCTGGGCGTCCAACTCCTCGAGCACCGAGGCCAGCGTACGCATGTGGGCCAACCCTTCGGCCACAGCGATCTTTTTGCGACCGCTGAGCGATTCCGCGACGGCCACTGAAGCGGGTGGCAGACTGCTCGAGAGACGCATGGGGCCACCCGCCGGCAGTTTTCGCTCTTCACACCGGAACAAATCCGGACCGATGTCAACATGAATTGACATGGCGCGCTCAACCGCGTAAATCGTCCGCGGCGGGCCCCCTTTTTCTGATGGAACCTTTCGCTTTGACACCATCCCGCCTTTTTCCAATTCTTTGAGATGCTTGACCACGGCTGGTTGGCTGACACCGACGAGCTCGGACAATTGCATCGGGTAGTGGGGTTCACGAGCCAGGCGTTCGAGGATTTGCCTTCGGACCTTGTTTTGGAGCAGGTAAAGGGCCTTGTCAATGTCGGTCATGCTTCTCAACCCGAGGTTGGGTAGTGAGCCCCCCTCTATGAACGCACCGTTTCTCTACTGTTCGTCCCAATCTTTCCACGCGTCGCTGTTTTCAGCGGAAGATGAGGTGGTAGGTGTGCGCTTCACGGCGGTGGAGGTTCGTTGAACTGGTTGGGGCTCAGCCAGTGGAACCCCCTCGTCCCACGAGGCAATCGCGGCCGCATTGGCCGCATCTTGAATCGTTTCTTCAGGCGTGGTGGTTTGGTAGCGACCTGTCTTGGCGTGGTCCTGCGCCCCTTCGACATCACCCCGCATCAACGCGTAGACTTGTTCGGTGGTGAGCAGCGACCCGGCCGCCACGTCTTGCATACCGTCCACAAATTGTTGGGACGGTTGGCGTTCTGCTGTGTCTGCGAACGGTGGTGCAACCGAGGGTTGCGGAGGGGTTTGTTCACCTTGGGTGAACAACGTGGGGTGGTCGGGATTGATGTCCGTCACAGGAATCAACTGCCCCTCGGGCCCCACCATCATCACGCGCGGTGCTTGGCTCGGCTTTGAGGCGAAGTAGACGATGAGGGCCACAGGGGTGGTCAACACGCCCAAGCAGCACATGGCGCCACCCAAGATCAGCCAGGTGGACGACAACAAATCGCTCTGAATGTCGTCAACCGGCACCAGCCAGCCGGATGTTTCCGCACAGTCTTCTTCACATTCGGCGACGAGGGCGTACTCTCCAGTTTCGTTTAGTTCCCAAGAGGCCACCTCGATAAACTCCGTGCCGTCGGCCGCCAGGACCTGCCAGTCCAGTTTGCACGAAGCCTCTTCCAATGCTTCTCCTGCAAGGGAAGAACCCTCGACGCGATAGAGTTCAACACTCATCACAGGGTCATCCCCCAGCTGATAGAAACGGTAGCAAGAGCCGTTGAGCTCCCCAAGCGCATGCGTTCCAGAACCCATGTACGGCTCGTCGTGGTGCTGTTCTCTGGGATCCATGGCGGCGTTGATGGCCGAGGATTGACTCGACATCATGACAGCACCCAGCAAGAGCATGACGGCTCCGGTCAACGCAAGGCGAAACCCCCAGGGAGAACGCTTTGCAGGCTCAGGTGCTTGCATCATTGCTTTCCAGACCCTCTTCCTCCATAAGGCTCGCTGATGGACTCAAGCAAGGCCCAAGTCGTTCAGCTTCTCAGGGAGATAGGTATCGGTGACGAAATCCAACCCGTACTTTGCCAGCGATTGCTGCTCAGCCTTCTTGCCAAGATCCAACATCATGTTGATCTGTTCTTGCCACCACGAATCGGCGAACCTTGGGTCGGACAATTCGGCCTTCAGCGCATCAACGTCTCGAGATGACAGATCGTCGCTGGGCAGGTCATAGGCTTCGATATCATCGGATGTGATGCCCAAGTAGGTGGCGGTGGGCGTGGCCAAGTATTCTGAAATATGCGCCGTTTTGATGGCGCCATAGGCGATGGAAGCGAAGATTCGGAACGACCATGGGTCGCCGTCGAGGAAGACCACGACGGGCAGGTCCCATTCTTCGCTCATTCGCTTGAGAATGCGCCGCGTGGAACGTGCAGGCTGCCCCTTGAGGTGAACGAGGGCACAGTTGAAATCCTCATCAAACCCGTTCTCAATCAGACGGTCAAACATACCACCAGTCTCGATGGCCATGATGAAATTCACATCGTGCTCGAGCAGTTCGACCTTTTCTTCCTCAACATTGTACGGTACGCCGTAGCCCGAATCGCCAACGTCATCCCGCGCGTTGATGCGCATCCACTCTCCTCGTCGATTGCGTTCTCGGATGGTCACGTTGCCAATCATCCTGGCCCCATCTTCTTCTGGCCGGAGTTTGAAATCCTCTCGCAAGCACTTCGTCACGACTTCCAAGTCCTCAGCGAGGTTGTTGGATTCGTTCTGAGAGGAAAACTTGCCCAATCCCCAGCTTTCCGAAATGTAGTACATCTCTCTGAGGGTTGAGGACTTGTTGGTGTTGATCATCTCTTCAATGAATTCAACCACGTGCAGCGCACGAAGCAATTGTTTGGCTGAGCCCAGGCTGGTCGCATCGCGAACAGAACGCTTCTTGCCGTACTTGTAGACGCCCAATGTCTTGTCAAAACCAATGTTGTTCTTGGTACGAACAGGCAGTGTCATGGTCGGCGGTTCGCCCTTCACGATTTTGTCGTACATCTCTGTGACAACTTCATGGAGAGCGGTCTTGGTTTCCTCTGGCGTGTGACTGGCGGACATCATGCATCACTCCCGAACCCCATCAGGGTTTGTTGGCCAGAGGGTTTCGGCGCCTCATCTTCAGCCGACTCTGATACAACCGGGCCCTTGTCGCTCTCCGATGTCGCTTCGGATTCTCCTTCGGGCGCCTCGTCATCGGAGACCTCCAGTTCCTCTTCCTCGCCGGCTTCTCGTGCCTCTTGGCGGCGAATTTCTTCGAGCAACTTTTCGTCCATCTTGGAGGCACCGATGACTTCCTGGCTGCCGCGATAGAACACATCGGTTTCCGTCCAGTCGCCTCGCTCAAGTCCGCCGAGGGCGTAGGTAATGGTGGTCGTTTTTCCAGGTTCAAGGGTGTCGAGTTTCCACGCCCACACGCCTGTGGCTTCCTTGCGACCGCCCGTGGTGTTGTTCTCCATGGTGGCGCCCTCTCGTTCGGGCCATGAGGCCAGAAGGGTGTAGGCTCTGGCTCTCGAAGTGTAGTTGAACAGGGTGATCGTCACGTCCGTCATCTTGGTCGTTTTGTTCCACTCCGTGGAACTTTCTGCGATGACGGCGCCCATGATCCTCGTGATGGAGCCCGCTAAATCGGGTACAGGGCGGTTGAGAATGGCGGCCGATTTTTCGGCAATGGCCGGGATAATGTCGTTGACCAGCTCAAACTTTTCTTGCACCTTGACCATCTTTTTCTTCTTCTCAAGGTGCTTACGGAGTCCACGCCCCATCTCAAGCATGGCTTTGCGAACCTCGTCCATCACCTCGCCGTTTTCAGCCAGGGCCTCCTTGGCTTCCGAGGTGAACTGGACGTTGGTGCTGGCAAGGTGGACGAGAATGGCTGCTGGCCCTTTAGGCACGCCGCGGCCACCCGCTTGGTCCAAGCCATATTGGCGCCAGTCCACCGATTCGATGGCTTTGGTCAGCAAGCATCCGCCCTGCTGGTACATCAGCGGCACGCGGTTGGCAAACCGAAGCACCTCGACGGGTTTGTCGGCGGCCATACCGTCGCCAAAGATGAGTCCGACTTCGACCTGGTAGGGGTTGCCTTGGGAGACCGTGGGTGAGCGCGTCATCGTGGTGACAAATCGTGAATCGATGGTCTTGGACAGGCCTTTCTTGATGAGCAATTCCTCGATGGGTGATAGGCAGTTGGTGGGCGGGTTGAGCAACTTGACCGGCTTGCCACCGAGATGCCGCTCACCCTGAAATGCTTCGATAAGGGCGCGAATTTGGTCGGGTTTCATCGATTTTGGCTTTGCCTTTTCATCCACCTCTGCCGCTTCAAGCAGTTGCTTGGCAGCACGGGACGAGACGCCTGAGAAGTTCTTGTACAGGAAGGAGGTCATCCGGCTGTCCGTGGATTCGGTGCACATCCGCTGCAAGGTACCCAAGTGAATGCCGTGGGGATGGGGTTTGATGCTCTCCACCTTTCGAGGCAGTCGTTCGGTCACCCTCGGCCAGTGGTGAACTTCACCGTCAGGGTCCTCGAACGTGATGTCGGCGTGCGGGTTGACGATGCTCGTCATCCGGAGGTACTGGTAGACGCTCTGTCGACCCCGTTGGTACTTGGCCTTCATGCGGCAGGTGATTTCGAGGCCGTGTTCTTTCATCTCACCGTTGGGAAGTTCCCAGAGTTCTCGCCCTTCGTTGGTTTTCGTCGCTTTGTTCTTGCGGGTGTCCAAACCGATGTCAACGATGGCGGCCGAAGTTTCCGTAGCAATTTTTGAACGCACATGCGTCTTTCGGCCGGTGGTCAGTTGGCTGTACATGACCACGCCGGTGATCCCGATGCCCTGCTGACCTCGGGACTGGCGAATGGCGTGGAAGCGAGAACCGAACAGCAACTGGCCGAACACCTTCTCGATACTCCGCTTGGGAATGCCGGGGCCGTTGTCCTCGGTTTGCAGTTCAATGATGTTCTTCTTGTCGTCGATCTTCGTGATTTTGACGCGAATGTTTGGAAGGATACGTGCTTCTTCACACGCATCGAGTGAGTTGTCAACGGCTTCTTTGACGGCCGT
>Ga0181564_10004979_pt1 | contig 11153 bp, 9 predicted proteins | sample 011ome_24_FD_134512 | JGI IMG/M metagenome (GOLD analysis project Ga0181564, IMG submission 134512) | Coastal salt marsh microbial communities from the Groves Creek Marsh, Skidaway Island, Georgia - 011513CT metaG (megahit assembly) | ecosystem: Environmental > Aquatic > Marine > Intertidal zone...
AACTTGCCCTAAAGATGGACTCGGTTCTGACGATTGCCGATGGTAAAATCATTTCAATTGGCTAGCTTTACGGCGCAGCGTTGGGGTAGTGTCTAGGACTTCCTTTTCGATTGCTGAAAGCCTGTAATGCCCGCCAGTTTTGTCCATCTCAGAGTGCATAGTGCCTATTCACTGGCCGAGTCAACGCTGCGCATCAAATCGCTATGTTCATTAATTGCCGATGATCAGCAGCCTGCTGCGGCCATTACCGATACAAACAATATGTTCGGTGCGCTTGAATTTGCCCAAACACTGGTCAGCGCTGGCGTTCAGCCGATAATGGGAGCTCAGATCAACCTCAAGGATGCCCAAGGTCAGGGCGAGGTTGTGCTTTTGGCGAAAAGCGATCTTGGCTATATGAATCTATCAAAATTACTGTCCAAAACCTTGCTTGAGGCTGATGCGGTGCATGATCCGGCCTGTTCGCTAGATGATTTGGCAGCACATGCCGATGACCTTATCCTTCTAAGTGGCGGTGCCTTGGCTGGCTTTATCGGGGCACCAGCAGGCGACGGCAGGCCGGCTCTGGCGGGGAGCCGCGCCGACCAGCTTGTAAGTTTATTTGGTGACCGGTTCTATATCGAATTGCAGCGTCATGGCCTTGGCGTGGAACGGGCGGCTGAACCGCATCTGCTGGCAGTTGCTGACCGGCTGAATGTGCCGTTGGTTGCGACCAATGACTGCCGTTTTGAAAATGTTGAGATGAGCCAGCCGCATGATACGCTGGTCTGTATCGGTACTGGTAGAAAGTTTTCTGAGGCCGATCGGCCGCGTTTTTCGCCTGAGCATTACTTTAAGACATCTGCTCAAATGACTGAATTATTTGTAGATATACCCGAGGCAATTGCCAATACATTGGTGATCGCCAAACGTTGTAGCACGATGGCAAAACTGCATGATCCGATCTTGCCGCCATTCGAGTCTTCGGATGGCCGGAATGAGGCGGAGGAACTTACTGCGCAGGCAGAGGCTGGCTTGAAACGTCGTCTGGAGTTTCACCTGTTTACCGACGAGATGGATGAGGCGGCGCGTGAAGCGGCTGCCACGCCCTATTTCGACCGACTGAGTTTTGAGCTGACTGTAATCAAACAAATGGGATTCCCGGGTTATTTCCTGATTGTTGCTGATTTCATTCAATGGGCCAAGGCGCAGAATATTCCGGTTGGTCCTGGTCGTGGTTCAGGTGCCGGATCGCTTGTTGCCTGGGCGTTGTTGATCACCGATCTTGATCCGTTGAAATGGGGTTTGTTGTTCGAAAGGTTCTTGAATCCTGAACGCGTGTCAATGCCAGATTTCGATATTGATTTCTGTCAGGATCGCCGCGATGAAGTGATCAGCTATGTTCAGGATAAATACGGTCACGATAAAGTTGCACAGATCATCACATTTGGATCGTTGCAAGCACGCGCTGCCTTGCGGGATGTGGGGCGTGTACTGGAAATGCCTTACGGGCAGGTTGATCGGATTGCAAAATTGATCCCGAATAATCCGGCTAAGCCAACAACAATTGCGCAAGCGCTTGTGTCTGAGGAGGAATTGCGCCAGCAATGCCGCAACGATGAACAGGTTGCCGATCTAATTAATGTTTCGATGAAGCTTGAGGGGCTGTACCGGCACGCATCTACCCATGCAGCGGGGCTGGTTATCAGTGACCGGCCGCTCGCTGAGCTGGTACCGCTTTACCGCGACCCGCGATCCGATATGCCGGTGACGCAATTCAACATGAAATGGGTGGAAAAGGCCGGTCTCGTTAAATTCGACTTTCTTGGGCTGAAAACCCTGACTGTCCTGCAACGCGCAGTTGAGTTTATCGGCGAGAGCGGGGTCAGGCTTGATCTGCGGGCGATCCCACTTGATGACAAACCGACTTTTGAGATGCTGTCCAAAGGCGACTCGGTTGGTGTTTTCCAGCTGGAATCCAGCGGAATGCGCGACGTACTACGCGGGCTAAAGCCCGACCGGTTTGAAGATATCATTGCGGTGGTTGCGCTCTATCGACCGGGACCGATGGAAAATATCAAGGATTATGTTGCCCGAAAACATGATCCTTCGCAGATTACCTATATGCACCCTGATCTGGAGCCAGTTTTGGCCGAGACCTATGGCATCATGATTTATCAGGAACAGGTGCAACAGGCAGCCCGCGTTCTGGCTGATTATACGCTTGGTGCTGCGGATATTCTGCGCCGTGCGATGGGCAAAAAGATTAAAGAGGAAATGGATGAGCAGCGGCAGATTTTTATAACCGGCGCAACAAGGCGCAGCCTGTCAGAACAGTTGGCATCTGATGTTTTTGACCAGATCGCGGCCTTCGCCGGCTATGGATTTAACAAATCACACGCGGCCGCCTATGCGCTGGTGTCGTATCAAACTGCATATCTCAAAGCGAATTATCCTGTTGAGTTTTTGGCGGCTTCGATGGCGCTAGACGCTGGTAACACCGAAAAACTGGCAGTGTTCCGACAGGAATGTCAGCAAAAGAACATTACCGTTTTGCCGCCTGATATCAATAAATCATCATCTGGCTTTGCTGTTGAAAAAATAACCAAAAATGATGGCGAATTAGCACTTCGCTATGCACTGTCAGCTGTAAAAAATGTTGGCGCCGAGGCGATGAGCCGCCTGACTGAAATAAGGGATGCTGACGGGCGCTTTGCGTCACTCAAGGATTTTCTACAGAGATTGCCGCGCGAAGTGGTTAACAGGCGCCAGATGGAAGGGCTTGTGCGGGCGGGGGCACTTGATAGCATTCATAAAAACCGCCGTGAACTTATTGAAAATATGGATTTAATCCTTTCACACGCAGATACAATGCGGCGCGAATCCGAATCTAATCAGGTCAGTCTGTTTGGTGGCGATTCTGCGGTGATTGACGATAGGATCAGATTACGCGAGACCGCTGATTGGGCTGGTATGGATCGGCTGAAAGAGGAATTTGACGCGCTTGGTTTGTACCTTTCCGCGCACCCGCTGGATAGTTATGCAAATCAGCTTGGGCGCCTACGGGTAACATCGCACGCCGAGCTAACTGGTCAGGTGAAGACTGGCTGCGCGCCACAGCGCGTTAATCTGGCTGGATCAGTCACCTCAAAACAGGTGCGTGTGTCGCAGCGGGGGAACCGTTTTGCCTTTGTCCAACTTACCGATCAAACAGGTGTGTTTGAAGTTACATTCTTTTCCGACGTTCTGTCTGAGTCCAGTGATCTGCTGGATTCAGAAAAACCTCTGCTGATTGCGGCCAACCTCAAAATTGAGGATAACGGGCCGCGGTTGCTGGCGGCTCGTGTCGAATTGCTAGATGATGCTATTGCTGCATGGCATGGTGGGGTTGCGCTCTGGGTGCATGATGAAAAGCCGTTGATCAGGTTAAAGGAAGCATTAAAAGCCGATGGCCCCGGCAAGGCTGAGGTTAAGATCCAGCTTAATGTTAACGGGCAGGATGTTTGTATCGGGCTGCCTGGCCGGTTCAAGCTGAGCGGGGATTTACGGCAAGAGTTACGGCGCATGCCTGGCATTCTTAACGTCCAGGAATTGTAGTGACGGGATACCGGCCGCTAATTATCTTGGAAATATTGTCATTTTTCGTCGGTAAGGCTTGCTTTTTCGATGGGTTGATAGTATCCAACCGGCTAATTCACACATGGGGGCGGCCCCCGCGCAGCAAACTCTGCGCGACGGGCCATCCGGTGAGGGCAAGGGCCTTTCATTTCCCCCATGGAGGCTCAACCGGAGAACAGGAGTAATTTTTATGGCTCTCCCTACATTTACTATGCGCCAAATGCTAGAAGCAGGTGTGCATTTTGGTCACAGCACTCGTCGTTGGAATCCAAAGATGGAACCGTTCATCTTTGGCGAGCGCAACAAGACGCATATCCTTGATCTTCAGCAAACTCAGCCAATGCTGTATGCAGCATTGAAAGCATTGAGTGATGTCACATCACGCGGTGGCCGGGTATTGTTTGTCGGCACTAAGCGTGCTGCGGCAGAAAAGATTGCTGAAACAGCGCAAAATTGCGGCCAGTATTATGTCAACCATCGCTGGCTTGGCGGTATGTTGACCAACTGGACTACTGTATCGCAGTCAATCCGTCGTCTCCGCGAGCTTGAAAGCCGTTTTGAAAGTGGTGAGATTAACCAGCTGACCAAAAAAGAAGCGTTGCAGATCACCCGTGAGCAGGAAAAGCTTGAGCGGACGCTTGGTGGTATTAAGGAGATGGGCGGCATTCCCGATATGCTGTTTATCCTCGATACCAACAAAGAAGCGATTGCCGTGCAGGAAGCCAACCGGCTTGGTATCCCTGTCGTTGCGGTTGTTGATAGTAATGCGAACCCTGACGGCGTTGATTATCTGATACCGGGCAATGATGACGCGATGCGCGCAATCACATTCTATTGCGAGCTGGTGCAGGCTGCCGTTCTGGACGGTCTGCAAACCGAAATGATAAAATCAGGTGGTGACGCCGGCGAAGCTCTTGAAGCGCCGGTAGAGTCTGCGCTTGAAGCCGCACCAGCAGATGCTCAAGCACCAGCAGATGCTCAAGCAGCAGTTGAGGCGCCGGCTGAGGCGGCTGAGGCAGAATCAGCCTAAGACATGCCTGCTAGCCGGCTCTGGTCCTGATTAAGCGTCGAGAACGGCGCCTCGCTGGCAGCATTTGAAGTTTTCGATGTGGCGGTACGCTGCCATAAGGTTTGTCTTTTAAACAAGGAACGATGAGATGAGTGTTACTGCTGCTCTGGTAAAAGAACTGCGCGAGAAATCTGGCGCAGGCATGATGGATTGTAAAAAAGCCCTTGGCGAAACCAATGGCGACATGGATGCCGCTATTGACTGGCTGCGGACCAAGGGTTTGGCTGCAGCCGCCAAAAAATCTGGCCGTGTCGCGGCGGAAGGTCTGGTTGGTATTGCAGTTACCGGTACAAAAGGGGCTGTCGTTGAATTGAATGCCGAAACAGACTTTGTGGCACGGAACAGCGAATTTCAGGCATTTGCCTCGGCGCTTGCCAACCTCGCACTGAATGTCACGGACATTGAAGCGTTGAAAGCCCTCGATTTTCCGGAAACAGGCCGTAATGTCGAGGACGAACTAACCCAGAAGATCGCCACTATTGGCGAAAATATGTCGCTTCGCCGCATGCAGACACTCGAAGTAAGCAATGGCGCTGTTGTTCCCTATATGCATAACGCAACCGCCGATGGCCTTGGCCGGATTGGTGTGCTTGTAGCGCTGGAATCAGCCGCGGATGAGGCCGTTTTGGTTGCTCTTGGCAAGCAAATTGCAATGCATATTGCGGCGACGTCACCAGCCAGCCTATCGATTGAGGATCTGGATGCTGATGCTGTTGCCCGCGAGCGCGATGTCTTGATTGAACAGGCCAAAGCATCTGGCAAGCCGCAGGAAATTGCCGAAAAAATGGTCGAAGGCCGAATGAAGAAATACTATCAGGAAGTTGTGTTGCTTGAGCAGACATCTGTCATTGATGGTGAGACCCGCATTGCCGACGTCATCGCAAAAGCAGGAAAAGATGCAGGCGCTGATATTGCGTTGAAGGCATTTGTCCGGTTTAATCTTGGCGAAGGTGTTGAGCGTGAAGCGTCTGATTTTGCCGCCGAGGTTGCAGCGCAACTGGCATAATTGAGGTTTAAACACGATCCTATCTAGAGGAGTAGCCTGCCAGTGACAAAATCGTCTCAGCCCGCATCGCCTCATGTCTATAACCGAGTGATGCTGAAAATTTCCGGTGAATCCTTGATGGGAAAGCTTCCCTACGGCATTGATCCTGAAATGGTTGGCACTGTTGCCCAGCAGGTCAAAGACGTTGTCGCCACAGGTGTCCAGGTTTGCCTTGTCATTGGTGGTGGCAATATTTTTCGCGGTATGTCTGGTGCTGCTGCCGGGATGGAGCGCGCCACCGGCGATTATATGGGCATGCTGGCAACAGTGATGAATGCTTTAGCTATGCAAAACGCGCTTGAGCAAATTGATGTTCCGGTGCGTGTGCAGTCGGCCCTCACCATTAGCGCTGTCTGCGAGCCCTATATAAGGCGTCGAGCGACGCGCCACCTCGAAAAAGGCCGCGTTGTCATTTTTGCTGCAGGGACGGGCAATCCGTTCTTTACCACCGATACCGCCGCGGCATTACGGGCCTCTGAAATGAATTGTCAGGCATTGCTGAAAGGCACCAGGGTCGACGGTGTTTATTCCGACGACCCTGAAAAGAACAAAGATGCAAAGCGATATGATAAGCTTAGCTATATGCAAGTCTTGACTGATGATTTGCGGGTTATGGATGCATCGGCAATTTCACTGTCACGGGAAAACAGCATTCCGATCTTGGTGTTCTCGATTGAAACGCCGGGTGAATTTGAACGCGTGGTAAAGCATGAGGGACGGTTCACCATCGTTTCCTGATCGAAAAGATAATTAAAACTGGTAGGCCAGACCTACCGACCGCAATAGGGGGTAATCATGGCAGAACTTGACATTGATGATATTCAGCGCCGCATGGACGCAAGTTTGGCAAGCCTCAAAACTGAATTTATGGGGCTGCGGGCAGGGCGTGCCTCAACTGGCATGCTTGAGCCGATTATGGTTGATGCCTACGGATCAAAGATGCCAATGAACCAGGTTGGAAATATTTCGGCACCCGAGCCACGGCTCTTGACCGTATCTGTTTGGGACGCATCAATGGCGCCAGCAGTCGAAAAGGCAATCCGCGAGTCCGATCTTGGTTTGAACCCATCGGCCGAGGGTAGCCTCATTCGCGTGCCAATCCCTGACCTGTCAGAAGAACGCCGTAAGGATATGGTGAAGGTTGCTGGGCGCTATGCTGAAGCGTGCCGTGTTGCTATCCGCAATGTCCGGCGCGACGGCATTGAAACCGCGCGCAAAGCCGAAAAAGATGGACTGATTTCTGAAGATGAACGTCATGCGCAAGAAAATCAGGTTCAAAAACTTACCGACGAATTTGTAAAAAAAGTTGATGACGCTCTTTTGCACAAGGAAAGAGAGATAACGCAGGTATAAGTTGCGCTCTATTTCAATTTCGAAAAGGTCAAAATGCAGCAATCTTTGAATCATCTGGCAATTATTATGGATGGCAATCGTCGCTGGGCGAGTTTGCATGGTTTCAAGGCTATAAAAGGTCATCATCAGGGGGCAGACACATTAAAGACGATCAGCCACGCCACAATGGAACACGGGATTCGATGGTTAACCGTGTTCGCTTTTTCCTCTGAAAACTGGCAGCGCCCGGCGAGTGAGGTTACAGGGCTTTTGGCACTGATGAAGCGGTTTATTCTCACCCGGTCGCAAGAATTGATTGATCATAATATACGGCTGCGCATTGTTGGTCGGCGAGACCGGTTTTCGAATGAGCTGCAAAATGCAATTCGGGATGTTGAAAAGCGTTCATCGGTCAATTCTGGTTTAAATCTGACGATTGCGCTTGATTATGGTGGCCGCCAGGATATTGCAGCAGCGGCTTCGCAAATAGCGCATGAGGTCGAAATAGGTTTATTAAAGGCCAGTCAGGTTAATGATGATCTGTTGAAATCACGGCTTTCGACCAGCGTTCTACCGCCCGTCGATTTTCTGATCCGGACTGGTGGTGAAAAGCGTATCTCGAACTTTTTGCTGTGGGATCTGCCCTATGCCGAACTTTTTTTCACCGATGTCTATTGGCCGAATTTCAGCGCAAAGCATCTGTCGCAAGCCATTGATAGTTATATGAAACGCGATCGCCGGTTTGGTGGGGGTTCTGGTGATTTTCTTCAGCTTCATATGGTGAAAAGTGATCTAGCTTGACCATTCTGGCAAAATCTTCAGGCACGATGCGCCGTTTGCTTGGCGTGATGCTGTTAATCCCGGTTGTGGGTTTGGTCTGGTATGATCAGAAAATTGCCGGTTTGGTGGTTTTATGCCTCGGCATTTTAATGGGCGTTGAAACCAAACGCATTCTTGCTCTGCCCGCGCCAATTGGTGTGGTGATACTGGCAGTGATCAGCGTCCTGACAATCCCGCAATGGCTTTTGACCTTGTCCCCGTTTATGATTTTATCGCTGGCGGGGCTTGCCGCGATAGTCGTTGGCATTTATGTCAGCCATCTAGCGGCGATGTTTGTCGGATGGCTGTGCCTGTGCCTTGCCAGCGCCAGTTTGTTGCTATCACAGCCATCAGGTCACTTCATTCTGCTAGCATTGGCTGGCGTTATCGCCGCTTGTGACAGTGCTGCCTATTTTATTGGTCGCCGTTTCGGTGGGCCAAAATTATGGCCGAGGGTCAGCCCCAACAAAACGATTTCAGGCAGCCTTGGCGGATTGGTTGCTGCCATGATGGTTACTGTGCTGCTGGCGACTATGTTTGGCCTTGCTGGCGCGGGTGAGGCGGTATTTTTCGGGCTGATTGCTGGTGTTTTATCACAGGCAGGAGATTTGCTTGAATCCGCCTTAAAACGCAGCCTTAATGTCAAAGACAGCGGATCAATTCTGCCGGGTCATGGGGGCTTACTTGACCGGTTTGACGGGTATGTCTTTGTTTTTCCGGCGGCATATGTGTATTTCAATGGTATCTAGTTGGTTTCGGTTATGGCTGAAGTAAGACATATCACTGTTTTGGGGGCAACTGGTTCGATTGGGCAAAGTAGCCTTGCGTTAGTGCGCCAGCACCCAGAACGCTTTCATGTCCGTGCATTAGTCGCCGGAAAAAACTTTCGGGCACTTGGAGCACTGGCACATGAGTTCAAACCAGAGATAATCGGGATCCACGACACTGAGGCTTTAGTTCAACTAAAGGATTTAATAGGCTCCCTTGACTGCCGCGTAGTGGGCGGTGAGGCTGCTTGCAGCGAGATTGCAGCGATTCCTGTTGATCTGGTGATTGCGGGAATAAGCGGTCTTGCTGGACTGCCATCGGTTATGGCGGCGGTTAATTCTGGGCAAACAGTGGCGATTGCCAACAAGGAGTCACTGGTGTCGGCGGGCGCAGTCGTTACGAACCGTGCAACTAAGGCAGGTGCGCATATCCTGCCGATTGATAGTGAGCATAACGCAGTTTTCCAATGCTGGGATGGGTGGAAGGGGCATCAATCTTCCGACACCACAAACGCCCGTATGTCCGAATTAAGTCACATCTGCCTGACCGCATCGGGCGGGCCATTTTTGAATTTACCATTGGGTGAGTTTAGCGCGGTTACACCAGCCGCCGCCGTCAAGCATCCGAATTGGGAAATGGGTAAAAAGATTTCGATCGATAGTGCAACAATGATGAACAAGGGTCTGGAAGTCATTGAAGCACAATGGCTTTTTGACCTTGCACACGATAAGATCGAGGTTCTGGTTCACCCGCAGCAGGCTATCCACGGGCTGGTGTATTTTTGCGACGGGTCGGTTATCGCCCAAATGGGCGGGGCAGATATGCGGATACCAATCTCTTACGCTATGGCATGGCCAGAGCGTCTTGATTGGCAGCCAGAGCCTTTTGACCTTACTGCAATGGGCAATCTTACCTTCCAAACCGTCGATAAGGATCGCTTTCCATGCTATCATCTGGCGCGTCAGGCGCTTGCCGCCGGCGGTAATGCGACAGCTGTTCTAAACGCCGCAAATGAGATTGCTGTTGAGGCGTTCCTGGCTGGCAGGATTGGATTTCTTGGTATCTCACAGGTCGTCGAGGCTTGTCTTTCTTTGGGGCTTGAAGGGGATTTGACAACGATTGAGGCAGTGTTTGCCATTGACCGGCGCGCACGCGACGAGGCGCGAAAGATTGTGGCAGCGCTATAAGTTTTCAAAAATAGCTAAATTGCTATAGGTTACAGTGGTATTTGATTTCATTATGGTTTGCTTATCACAGGATATTTCATGCCCGATCTCGGCTTTACCGATCTAATTCTCGGCTTTTTATTGCTAATCACGCCAGTGGTGTATTTCCACGAGCTTGGTCATTACTGGGTAGCGCGGAAAGCCGGCGTTGTTGTTGAAGTTTTTTCAATCGGGTTTGGTCCCGAAATTTATGGATGGACAGCAAAAACTGGAACCCGTTGGCGGATATCGGCAATTCCGCTTGGTGGCTATGTGAAGATGCGCGGCGATGATGATGCCGCCAGCACACCCTCGGAAACTGGCGAGGGCGTGGTGGGTAGTTTTAGTAACGCTGGACTCTATTGGCGGATGGCAATCGTGGCAGCCGGGCCGATTGCCAATTTCATTCTCGGAATTTTACTGTTTGCTATTGTCTATATGTCAGTTGGCAAACAGATTATTCCGGCGGTTATCGGTGATGTGATCCCGAATATGCCGGCAGCCAGTGCGGGCCTGAAGCCAGGCGATAAGGTGGTGGAGATCGACGGGATAGGGATTCGGGATTTCAAAGATATGCGCGGGCTTGTTGTAGAAAGCCCGAACAAGAACCTTGATTTTATCATAGAGCGAGATGGACGCAATCTGAGTTTAAATATTACGCCGGCTGCACAGTTTAATGAACAGCTGCAGATTGATATTGGGATTTTGGGTGTTAAATCACCGCCAGTCGGCGAGTTTCAGCGGCTTGGACCAAGTGCAGCAATTATGGCGGGCGCGTCAGATGCGTTTCATATGTCGGTAGTGATCCTGCGCAGTCTTGCCCGTGCTGTTACAGGCAATATGCAGCAAGGCGAGGTCGGTGGGCCGGTGCGAATTGCCGAGATTTCTGGCGCTGTGCTTAATCAGGGGATTGTGCCGTTTTTTCTGTTAACCGCAGTTATTTCGATTAATCTTGGGCTGATCAATCTCCTGCCAATTCCTGCTCTGGATGGTGGGCATCTTACCTTCTTCATGCTTGAGGCGCTGCGCGGCAAGCCGCTGCCACTGGGCTTTCAGGCAGCTTTAATGCGCGGCGGCATAGCTATTTTGATGGGATTGACGCTGTTTCTCGTCGTGATTGATGTGGTCAGGCTGTTTCAATAGCCTTTGGGAAGGTAGATTTTGCTTTGTTTGAAGGGTAAACTGGACGACTTAATTACACTTTCGGCCATTGTTAGGCTTTCACTATGCCATTAGGCTGTCTATAGTTTTGCTTCTTATCTTGCTTGGGATCGAAAACTTCATGCGCCTTAATGGTCTAATTCGTCTTATTTGTGGT
>Ga0181564_10004983_pt1 | contig 11143 bp, 12 predicted proteins | sample 011ome_24_FD_134512 | JGI IMG/M metagenome (GOLD analysis project Ga0181564, IMG submission 134512) | Coastal salt marsh microbial communities from the Groves Creek Marsh, Skidaway Island, Georgia - 011513CT metaG (megahit assembly) | ecosystem: Environmental > Aquatic > Marine > Intertidal...
GTCGACGACAAGGAACGTTTGAAAAAGAAGGTTCGCGTCGGCCTCCCAGCCATGCAGTGGATAACAATTTACAACGCCCATCGTCCGATGAAGCAACGGTATCACTACAACGTCGCCAACTCGCGCATCGAGCAGCACGTGGATAAGGGTAACGACGACGGGTTGTTCATCTCCTCGGTGTCGTGCGCGCAGGAATTGTGGGCGCTCATCATGGACGCTGGCACTGGCTTTAGCTCGCAAATCTGGAACTTATCCAGTCAGTTTTTACCCAAGGACTGGATCTTGGAGCAGTGGGACGATGGGTACTACATTACCGCCCTCGCCGGCTCTGTGCAAGGTTCCGCCATGGTTGTCATGTCCAAAGGATCAACGTACACGCAACAGTCGTACAAGGTGAGCGACTCTTTTCCCTTCAAGTGGATCAACAAAAAATGGAAGGAAGGATTCTACGTCACATCCATGGCGACGTGCGCGTCGCGCTGGGCCGTTGTCATGTCTCGTAACGCTGGCTTTGTCGACCAGTGCGTCGAACTCGACTTTATGTACCCCTCTGAAGGCATTCATCGGCGCTGGGATCACGGCTTTCGCATCACGTCCTGCGCCGCGACGCAAGATCAAGCCGCCTTTGTGCTCTCCATCCCGCGTCGTCGGCCGGGCGATGAAACCCAAGAAACATTACGCACCAGTGCGTTCCCATCTACGCATGTCAAGGAAAAATGGGCCAAGAATTTGTACATTTCCGCCGTCGCCTTTGGTCGCACGGTGTCGTGAGCCCCGCGTCTCGCGGGCGTACGCGCGATGAAACACTCGCCGCCACGTCTCACGCCCGCGCGCCCGCGCGCCCGCGCACGCGCACACGTGCGCGTATTACGTATATAGAACACATCAACACAGTATAGTACCAGTAGAGAGAGTCTTGTAAGTTTGTGCCAATCGTAATCAGCAATCCTAGTCAGCATCACCCCAAATGTCGCACGCGTGCCCGTGCCCGTCGTCACTGCGCGACGATCTCGCGACGCCACGACGCGACGCGCGGGAACGACGCATGCACACGATGACGATCACGACGGGCGCGGCGCCGCTGGGCGCGATCGCGCGCGGCGCCGACGTCGGCGGCACCACACGACGAAACGTTGCCCGTGCTGGAAAAGTGTCGACACTAACGACAACGCCTCCGGTGACGGCGTGCGCGCGGCGCGATCGTCGCGTTGCCGGTGCGGTGCATCGCGCGAGTGCGTCGAGCGGCGCTGAGGGTGGCGAGCGCGAGTCGTTAGCGTCGGGCGCGGCGTCGTCGAGGGGTCGGGATGATGATTTAGTGGCGAGGTTACGCCTGGGCGAGTCGGGCGGGGGCGAATCTGCGGCGTCGCGTGGTGCGGTGCGACGTGAAATGCGCGAACGTGATGCGGTGACAAGGTCTGTGCTCGCAGTGGCGCTGGGCGTGGCGGCGATGATGCCGACGATTACGGCGGAGGCCCCGACGCCGCACCCGGTGACGGTGGGCGCCAAACGCACCATCGTCGCGGGCGCGGTGAAGAATGTGGCGACGGATGCGCGCGGGAAGGTAGATAAAGCGGAGGAGGCATTCTTTCGTGATGTTGAGCGTTATGTTGGGACGATTAGCGTCTAGACATGGATGTATCGACTACTTTTGGCGGGACGGCGCGCGCCTCGCGAGGGAGGGAGCCGTGCGGGAATTTCGACAAATAAATTTTCCTCTCAACAATTTTTCTCTTGTTTGATTCGCACCTTTGACGGTGTGAACGCGAACGATGTAACAATAAACGCGACAGTTATCCGTATATGCTTTCATCTCGTGCGTGACGCGTTGAGTGAGGAGAATTGTAATCGACGCGTTGCGATAAAGAAACAACAAGGGTGTGCAATTAATAATAGCTCGCGACTTTTCTATGGTGTGACGCGGTCTTCGCGTCTTGATCAAACACTTTACCGTTGATGACTTCACTGTACACCACCCAGTGGTCGTTAGAATCCATACGACTCACGACGCGGCACTCCATATAGGCGACGGCGTCGCCTAAAATTGGAGACCCGTCGCTGGCGGGGGCCCATTCAACACCCTCAAAACGATCTGCTCCTGGAGGAAAACGCGTTAAAAAGTGTTTCATGGGTTTTTCGTAGCCATTTTCTGGTAAGCAATTCAATACGAAGGTATCACCGACTTGCATCAACGATTCAATCGCGCGATCCTTGGCGACAGCTACGCTAAAGCCCAAGGGCTCAAACGACGCTTGCGCAACCCACGACGCAATCATCGCCGACCGCGCCGTGCCTTGCGCGGCGGTGACGACGTACAATCCACCAGACACTCGACCGAGTGCCTTTGCCACGTCTGCACTCATGGCGTTCTTCATTTCACTCAAGCTTTGCTTCTTTGTCAGCACTTGTCCCAAATCCGTGCCCGCTTCCTCAAATAACTGATACGTACCCTCCGTCGGATCTGCGGTGACTTTGAGCGGTGCAAACGCCTCAACCACCCCAAGTTCAGCGATTTTACGCGCGAGCAAATCCACTGGTTCGTCAGCGCCACCGTACGACTCAGCGATGAAGAACTTTTGCTTTGCGTGCACGGCGCCGATGATGTTTGCCAGTTGCTCGTTCGCCGGACCCGAAGACGGGGGCGACAATAACACCACCGCTGTAGCGTGTTTCGTCGTCTCGATGAGCTCCTGGGCCTCTGCGTTGTTCAAATCCATCATCACCACTTCGGTGTCCGTCTTCGTCAAGCCACGCGCGATAGATTGCGATAAGCGATCGCTAAAACCGTAATCTGACGTGTAGAACACCGCGACGTTCGCCTTGGCTTTCGCAAGCGCGAGTTCGCTCCATTTCTGGTAATCGCCCACGAGTTCGTCCAAATTGTACCGCAAAAGTGGCCCATGTCCATTGCAAATTCCAACAAAGTCTGCGCCTTCGGATTCGCACTTACGCAACGCCGTGAGCACCGAACGAGCGTTGGGCTTCATTAAGCATTCATAGTAAAATCGGTAGTGCGGCATCAACGCTTGTAAATCCCCATCAAACGGATCTTCGCTGCAAAAATGCGACCCGAACGCATCGCATGTGTACATCAATTTTGACTTTTGATCAAACGTAAACATCGTATCCGGCCAGTGTAAATTCGGCGCCATGATAAACTTCAATTCGTGTCCGTCGCCCAAGTCTATGACGTCCCCGCCCTTGACCACGCGGCTCTCAAACGGTTCGTGAATCAAGTTTTCCAAAAACGCAATGCACACCTTGGAGCCGACGACGATTGCATTTGGTGCCACTTTGAGGACATCGCCGATTAATCCCGAGTGATCGGGCTCGGTGTGCGAGCAAATCACGTACTTTATCTCGTTTGTATCCACTTCGTTTGCGAGCGTCTTCATGTACAAGTCACGGAACTTTTCGTGCGATGCATCCACGAGCGCCACCGTCCCAGGCGCGCCTCGAATGATGTACGAATTATACGTCGTACCTTTTTCCAATCCAAACTCAATGTCGAAACGATCGCGATCCCAATCTAACGAGCGAATCAACGTCGTGTCGCCCCCGAGCGACGTTGCTTGCGTCTGTAATCGCTTCTTGCCTTCAAACAACTCGATATCCGACGTGCGCACGGGCTCGCGCGCGGGCGGCGGATCCGCAACCGCCGCCTGCGTGCGCGTACGGCGCGCGCGGCGCGTGGCGCGCGGTGCCATTGACATCGAGGCGACGCGCACGGTCAGCGCGCTTGAGCTCATCGTCATCATCTCTCGTTATCGCCGCGCGTGCGTCCACGGGGCTTCCAATCGGCCAAAGCTGTGTGCGCGCGAGCGATCTCGCGTGCGATCTCGCGTGCGATGTCGAGTCTCTCTCTCTCGCGCGCTCGTCAGCGGCGTTTCGTGCGCTGAAGAGTGACGCCATCACAGGTGCCGACTGTACTCGTTGACGCGTGAGTCGCCGTCTACCGCCACCGCGCGCGCGCGCTCGTCGCACGCGTCGAGTGCGTCACGAATCGCAACCCGTGACCGCGCGCACGGCGTCACGACGCGTCGTCGCGCGCGAGTGTGCGTTTGATTCGTCATGGCTCCAGCGAGCGAGCCCCCTGAGCGCGTCTCTGAAGCCTTCGAGCGGCTCTGGGTGTGTTACGGTGCGTACGCGCGCGCGCGAAACGCGTTCACCGTCCGTTGTGTGCGTGTCTGTGTGCGTCGCGACGCTGACGACGACGTGTAGACCCGATGTATCAGCTGAGCAAGTACTACCGGCACGGCGAGCTGGATTCGTGCGACGGGAAATGGAATGATTTGTGGCGCGCGCTCGCGATTCGTCGCGCCAAGCGCGAGAATAGAACAGTGGATGGTATTGCTGCGGTGGGTGACGCGCGCGAACGGTCGAGGAATTCGCTGGAGTTGGCGCCGATGTGGAAAACCGCGGCGCCGGCTACGGCGGGAAAATTTTGGCGCAAGACATTCAAGGAAAACGTCCCGAGCGAAGAGGAAATCCGCGCTGCGCGGCAAGCGTTTGAAAACGCAGAAAACGCATAGTTTAAAAATATAGACCCGTTGTCTGGCGCGAAAGTTGGACTGGACGTATTGTTGTAGTCGTAGCTTCATTCTTCGATGCGAGCCGCGTTCGCGCGCGCCGTTCAAACGACCGCGCACATGCGCCCCACGGTGCACTCGGCCGCGCATGAGACAAAGTCTATCGCCCAGCGCATTAACGACGCGCGCGTAACCGTGGTATTAGGTAGCGGTAGCCCGACGCGACGGGCGGTGTTAACATCGCTCGGCGTCGCGCACGTCGTAGAAGCTCCAAACATTGACGAAAAATCCATCCGCCACGACGACCCTCACGCGCTCGTCACCGCGCTGGCGCAAGCGAAAGCTACAAAAGTGCTCGAGGTACTCGCCGCGCGCGACAATGACTCGACGGAGGGCAAGCAGCCGAGAGTTTTGGTCATCACGTGCGACCAAGTCGTGGTGCACCGCGGCGAGATACGCGAAAAGCCGACGTCTGTCGACGAAGCCAAGTCGTTCATTCGCGGCTACGGTATTGAACCGCCTTCAACTGTAGGGAGTGTGATGGTGACCGACGTACATAGTGGACGGAGTTCGTTGGCAGTTGATGTGAATACAATCGTATTCGACGGGCCGTTTCCAGACGACGTCGTGGACGGCTTGGTCGCGGACGGCACGTGCATGAAATGCGCGGGAGGACTGATGGTTGAGCACGAGTTGCTGCAGCCGTATTTAAACCGCATCGATGGTCGCATGGATGGCGTCATGGGCTTAAGCGCGGTGACTGTTGAGCGATTGTTAGCGGAGTACGTTTAGACGAGGATTGATAATTTTGTAACGAGGTTGCGATATTTTCTATTTTCTTTTCCTTTTCTGTGCAGCGCTGCTAATGTCTATGCGTATGCGTATCTAAAATCATGTGTGCGCGCGAGTGCTCAGTCATGAATGGCATTTTGAACTTTCCACGCGGCGAGAGAGCTCGCGAACGATCCATGTTCAGAGTCCGCGATGGCTCGCCAACGCAGCGCGTCGCGGCTCTTCTTATCCATCGTCAAGAGTTTTCGCGCCATGTCCTCAACGGAAATCTTTTCGAATTTCGCCAAGCTTTCAAGAGCAAATAATGCCGTCTGCGGGTCATTGTCTTTGCCGCCAATATCGGGCACGTTCGTGGCAAACAAGTCCTCGGCGCTGAACTCGTGGTCTGAACTAAAGAACGCCTTCCTCAAGTGCGCCGTGAGCTGTTGCACGCGTTCTCGAGCTAAATCTTTTCTAATGCCCTTGTGACCGTCGGCGATTGGCGTGAGAAAATACTCTTGGAAGAATTTTTTGTCACCCATGGACCAAGGATTGGCCCAGTTGAGCACGTGCCATGATTCGATTTCGTCGCAATTTTCTAAAATTTCGTCGCTCAAGCCGACTCTAAAGCATTTTCGATGCAGCGCCGACGCTGCTTCGTACTGCTTCGACCTCGACGAATTCTTCAAGCGATGCACCTCGTCGTAAATTACCATTAACCATGGCACGGTCAGCGCGGTGTCTAGAACCTTCTTAAACGTATCGTGCGTGAGAACAACGACGCTGCAGCCGCCGACAAGCGCGCGCGCGAACGCGTCCTCAGCCGCCTTGGACCCGCGCGCGAATGCGATATCCGAATCCGTCAACCCAAACAAACCAAGCGTTTCCACCCACGCCATGATCGCATTGGGCGAACACAACACTAAAACCGCACCATTCTCAGTCTTATTCGCGGCGCTACGATTTCCGAGCGCCGTCGCCGCGAAACAACACGCCGCCCGAATCGGCTCCGCCTCGGCTTCATCCACCAATACGCACCCGTCATTGACGCTATACATGCGATGCAAGTATTTCACCGCTTTCACCTGCCGCGCGCTCAAGTGCTCGACGTGGCGCGCGGGCACGGTCATGGAGCACCCGCGCCGCTTGGCGTCGTCTGGCGCCCACAACGCCAACGCGCCTCGCGCCTCGCCCATCGTCGTCGTCGCCGTCGTCGACGTCGCCGCCGCGCGCGGTTTGGTACACGCAGGCGTCGCGCGTGCGGTGGCGGTGGCCGTGAACCCATCGAGGCGCGCACCGCGCTTCACATCGACGTCTTCGTCGTGGAGCAACGCCGCAAAGGATGACTTGTGGCGACTGACTTTGGGCGAAGGACGCCGCGCGGAACGCGCGCGACGACCGTCGTCGTCACCGTCGACGTCGGCGGTGTCCACGTCGATGGCTTTGAGCGCGCTGATGGCGTCGGCAAAGGTGGGCTTCCCACGCTCGGGCGTGGGCATGGGGACGACGTCGACGAGTCGCGAAGTGACGCGCGACGGTTGATGACGTTTTACTTTGACTTGACTCTCTAATTGAACAAAAGCTAATGTATTTTGCGTGTGCGCGTGTGCGCGTAGGTGCGAAAACTTACATACGGTCGTAACCAAACTTCCCGGTGCTTTCACCGAGATCGTCGCCAACCTCTTTTCTACCCGCGAGAGGGCGGGAACTGGAACGTTGTCTGTCGTACGTACGTTGCGACGCGACGCGTTCGAGCACTTGGTCGACGGTATTCTTCTCCACCAATCTCGAAGTGGTTCGCGTTTGCGTTGTACCCGAACGGTCCATGGGTGCACGACGCGATGCGGCGTTGCCGTCAACTTGCTCACCACTCGTGCCCGGTTGAGCGCTCGGCCCTGCGCTCGGGCGCGTCAGCGCTTGCGTTTGCTGATACTTTAAAATGGTCCAGTCAAACACATAGTCGTACTGGTAACCTTCACGGATGAACAAATCGCGGAAGAGCTTACGCAAGTATGAGTAATCGGGCTTGTCTGAAAACCGCAACGAGCGGACAACCTGAAAATACGTCACAAACTCGGGCGGGTACCCTTTGCACAACACTTCAATCGGCGTCGTCATCTTCTTTTCGCTAATCTTTTCATACTTTTGCTTCTTCGTCGCCGCCTTCAAACCTTGCCACGGAAGCGATCCACGCAGGAAATACATCAACACATACCCTAAGGACTCCAAGTCATCCCGTCGTGACTGCTCAATGCCGACGTGTGTGTTGATGGATGCGTATCGCGCTGTCCCCGTCAAGTTTTTGTTCTCTCTGTACGGAATGTGCAAGTGCGTCTTCGGATCCCGATACTTTTTCGCCAACCCGAAATCAATGATATTCACTTGATTCGCGCGCTTGCCCAGCCCCATCAAGAAATTATCTGGTTTGATATCGCGATGGATGAAAGACTTGGAGTGCACGTATTCAATTCTCGACACGAGTTGATCGGCGAGCATCAAAACCGTCTTCAAGCTCAACTTGCGATTGCAAAAGTTGAACAAGTCCTCTAATGACGGTCCGAGCAAATCCATGACCATTATGTTATAATCTCCTTCCACGCCGTACCATCGCACGTTTGGTACACCCGTACCGCCTTGTAATATTTTGTACAACCTGGATTCATACAACAATTGCGGATGCTTCGTCTTGCAACTCTCCTACGCGCGTCGAAAAAACACATCGTCGTCAGCACTCAGCACGCGAACGAAGAAAACATCCCGCGCAACACATCAACGTCGACGAACACCGCCGCTACGATACGAGATGTGACAGATCAATAAAACAAAACGCGCGCGCGCGCGATTCGGTACGCACCAACTTGATCGCCACCTCCTCATTCGTCTTGATGTGCGTCCCTATATCCCACCGAAACACACGTTCACGTCAGTCACACGCGCACGAACGCACACACACACAACACACGCATCATCTTCTCGCGCGATCGCCACTTTCACGCACGAACGAGCGCGCGAGAACCCGCGCGTCGAGCCCGATCCCGCACCTAGGTAAATGTCCCCAAACGACCCGCTCCCCACCTTTCGCCCGAGCCTGTACTTATTACCCACGCGAAGCTCCAACCCAGTGCTCGACGCGCTCATGATGATTACGCCTCACGCTCACGCGCGATCGTCACCCCGCGAACGCGTTCGCACGCCTCTCCGTTCGCGCGCGCGCGAAAAATTGAATCCCACGCGCTCCGCGCGCGCCTCTCGCGCGCGTCGGACGATTCCGACGCCTCTCTCTCGCGCCGACCGTCGTCGCGCGTCGCTCGAGCGCGCGAGACACGCGCAAAAATATACGCCACCGCGATGCGCGCTGTCCGTCGTCCGTGCGACTCGTGCGCGACGACGCGAGGACGCCGTTCGTCTTCTGACGCGGTCGCGCGATCGCGCGGTCGCGTGGGCCATCGCTGCAGCCGTTCGATCGATCGATCGAATCTCGCGCGATCGATATCGCGATCGATGGAATTTCGCGCGCGATCGATATTGGGTGTCGATCGAATGGCGCGGGCATCGATCGATGTGTTGAGGTGGTTACGACACCGCACTTCGCGACGACGATGAAGGACGAGGCGTCGGCGTCGGCGGGTGCGTACGCGCACGTCGTGCGTGGGAAATTAAAGCTCAAGGCGTCGGCGTCGTCTTCGGCGTCGGCGGCGTCGAAGGGGGTGACGAAGAAGAAGCATAAAAAGGCCTCCAAGCGCGCGTCGCGCGAGGACGATGGTCGACCGGGGACGAGTTCGGGCGGTGGTGATCGACGCACCGCGGCGGAGAAGGCGTACGATGCGTACAAATCAAAGCATGAGGATCGTCTCATCGCATCCATGGCGAGCGCGTCGCATAAGGATAAAGTGGCGGCGTTCAATGAGAAGTTGAGCAAGCTCAGCGAGCATCACGACATTCCGAAAGTGGGGCCGGGTTAACGGGTAACGCGCGCGACGCGCTCTAGTATTGTTACAAAACAACCGTGCTGCTTTAATTCGTCTATGTTTACGCGTTTGGCTCGTCGGAGACGTCTATGTCGACATCGCCGTCGGCGAGTCGATGGAAATCGACGCGTCTAACGCGAAGCGCCGTCGCGTTGTACGTAAAGCTTTCTCCCGCACGCACCGGGAGCTCGTCTTCGCCACCAATCACGCCTCGAGCTCGCGCATCGCGTTTCCACATATCGCGCATCGCCACGATCGCTTCTACTTTTCTAGAACACGCGAGTAAGGTGTCGTATTCAACCGGAGCGACGAGCGCGAAGAAATCATCGGCGAAGACGCTCACGCGCACCTCGCTCAAGTCTCTCCACGCAAATTTTCGACGCATCCGTCGCGTGTGTGCGTCGAGGAGTACGACGCCAATGTTTGTGACGACTATTATGCGCTTCACGCACTCGTCGCGCTTGTTTATTTTGATGCAGTGCGCGCTGAAGGTGATTTCGTTGGCGCCATACTTGGTGAGCGTCGAAGCGCAAGAGGCGTCGTTGGAGATGCCTAGGTCGTCACCGAGCGTGACTTTACCGAAGGATGATCGTCGTCGTTCTTTTACGCCCAAGAATGGGCGCATGACGACGTCACCATCGACCGCCTCGGGGGCGCGCATGGGCGAGGCTCGCTGTGACGTAGGCAACGCAGTCACGAACAGCGTTTCAACGACGACGATAATGATGATGACAATGACGATTCATTCATTAATAAATGTTCAATAATAAATAATAGAATAGAATAGAATAGTGTCCATGGGAGCCTGCGCGCGAGATAGAGACGATGAGCTTCGTGCTATTTATCCAATGTTTGCCTTTGTGAGCGTCGCGCAACGCACGGCGCCCGCCGAGGACATCATCGGTACCCCATTGAACGTCGCCACGCAGTCATCGTTCGTCTTCAATTGCGGTTGAAGCTCTTCCCACGTTTTCTTTTTCGCGATTTGGTTCGGGGTTTGCGGCTCAGACTGGGGCTCTTCGGATTCGCCAAAGCGCACGCGCTCGCCGACGACGGCGCCCTCCGGCGCCACTAAGAGCTCCACCTTTTCGTGCGAGTCATCGCTCGCGGCGAGGATCATCCCGAACGAAGGAATGCCAGCAAGCTTACGCGCCTATAATCAAATGCACACACACAACGCGCACGCCAGTCAGTCAGTCATTCACTCAGGCGCGCGCGCGTACGACGACATCGAGCCGAGACAAAAGAGACGCGCCTTCAAGTTTGCGAAAACGATAACATTCTTCCCAACCAAATCCTCAGCCGCCATGTACGGAACTAACCCACTTAAGATCGTACGCGGACCTTCGGGTTCACCCACATCAATCTCTTCAATGTACTGCAACACGCGCGACGAATAATACAAAACGCGCCATCCGTCAGTCATCCGCTCGAGCGTCTCTCGCGCGTCCAGATTAATCACCCAACACCCCACCACCACATCGCACACATCACTCGCGTCGATCGACCGCGACCCATGACGCACCAACTTCTCCGCCTCTTCGTGCTTACGCGCGCTCAACACGCGCCCGACGCGTAAATCCACGCGCTCCTCGAGCGGCCCGCTCTCGGCTGCTTTTCCATCGGCGCGCACCGCGAGCGACGCCCGGCGCACCGCGTGCGGCGGCGCGGTTCGCGCTCGAGCGACGCGCGACGGCGACAGCGCGAAAGTGAATCGTAACGCCACGGCGCGTGCGGGAGACATCGCGTCTTCGGCGGCGCGAAATGGCGCGCACGTCACCGCGGGTTGGGATAGCGACGCCGTGCATCGGGCCCTCAAAACGCCACATGTCCGAACGACGTTGTGAACCCAATTGACCAATGATGACCAGGCACATA
>Ga0181564_10004988_pt1 | contig 11132 bp, 10 predicted proteins | sample 011ome_24_FD_134512 | JGI IMG/M metagenome (GOLD analysis project Ga0181564, IMG submission 134512) | Coastal salt marsh microbial communities from the Groves Creek Marsh, Skidaway Island, Georgia - 011513CT metaG (megahit assembly) | ecosystem: Environmental > Aquatic > Marine > Intertidal...
AGGTAAAGCTACCCAATCAGGGCAAGGTCGATTCAGTAAGGATGTGATAACTGTGCGTGCGATGGCTTCTCCTTGCTGAAATGGGCGTTGAGCAGCGATTCCGACAACGCCTCTGTCTTCTGCTAGATTTCCTGTTACTTCCGCACCCAGGTCCACTGTTGAAATCGGTAACTCTAAGTTGCGTTCCGAGACAGCCCGCAGAACGTCCACACATGGTGTGTCCCAGACCACGAATATCCCTGCGATTTCTGGATCGCAGTCTATCAATCGAACAGCTTCTTCTCCGGCGTTTTCGATCGCAGTAAATCTGGTCGATTTCACAGTCACATCAGGACGATTGATTTCCATCCACTGGCTAAAAGCGATTTCTCTCTCATTCGAAGCAAAAAAGTCGGCGTCATATCCGAGAACCGCGGCCGTTGAGTCTGGAGGCAGATGAGATGAAAGCAGCTCTGCAGCGATTTTTCCCAAACCGTAATTATCTGCCGAAACGAGTGAAACATAGTCTTTCCCGGGCAGCATTCCGATCGGAGCATTGTCAATTAATATGAGCTTAATTCCGGCTCTTGAGGCTGCAATATGTGCGTCGGCGACGGTAGCGTTGTCCACAGGCAATGAGATAATTGCGTCCGGGTTTTCAGAGCGAAGTCGGTTTAACGCGTCAATTTGCTGCTCGGGGGAAAAGCGACAATCTACGACGTCAATTACAATAGCTCCACATTCACCAAGTACTCCGACGATTCCTTGAACAAGGTGCTTGGACCAATCGCTTTCCAGTGTGTGCATGACGATAGCAATGCGCAGTTTCTTACTCCGCGCCGACTCGATGTCTTGCGGCAACAGAGTGACCCGCTCGGGCGGTGATGCGCGTTCGCCATGTGGGCCTAGTCCGACGATTGCCATTCTCGTCTCCTTCATATTTCCGGCGGGGGAGGTGGCTCATTCGCAGAGGTCGGCAAATTTGCGTCCAGAAAAGCCAAACTCTGAACAAATCCCGGGTGTTCGGTAGGGGCTCCGCGGATGATCCAGTCTTTCAGAAAGGTTGGGTCGAACAGTGCCTCGATTGCTATGTTCGCGGCCCCTAGAAGAGCGGCGGAGCTGCTCATTTGCGATCGCAGGATGCGCAAATCACGAGTCACCAGAGGATGCGATGCCCCGTATACTGCTTCGCGGAAGCTGGCCAACAAAATATCGTTTGATTGAGCAATCGACCCGGCTAGGACTATTAGTTGCGGGTTAAGCATATTTGCCAAAGTGGCCACGACCCCCCCGACCAGGCGTCCGCTTTGTACGACGATTTCGGTGCTAGCCGTATCACCCATTTGCGCGGCCTGACACACATCGATCGCGTTCACGTCGCCAGCCCTAGCCAAAATATCAGCCAGTTGAGGGCTTGCATCCGATGCAGCGGCGGCTGCCCCTTTCGCCTTTATCATACCGGAACCGGCCATTGCATCTAGGGTACCTGTCACATCGCCGTAATTCACAGGAAGTTGCCCGATTAGGCCGACGGCTCCAGACGAGCCATGAAAAAGATGTCCATCATTAACCAAGCCTGCTCCGATGCGTTGCCCGACTTTGATGAACAGCATGGATTGCAGACCAACACCCGCCCCACCGTGGAATTCACCCATTGTCATGGTTTCGACATTCGAACGCATCCAAACCGGAGCTTGAAACTTTTGCGTCAGTGTTTCGACCAAGCCGGAATTGTCCCAGTTGGGAAGAAAATCAGGTGTCTTTGAAAGAAACGGATTTTCTGCGATGGCAAGGACCGGTCCCGGGACCGAAATGGATATACCCCAAAGATCGGCACTGATTGTCTGGCGGGACAACATCCATTTGATCAGGGCGCAAATTCTGTCGACTGTCATATTCTGATCGGTGATGTCGATCATTTCGTGATGTTCAGCCAGTATTTTGCCACTTAGGTCAGAGATGCCGACACCAACGGCAGATTGCTCTAGGTTGACAACTGCCAATCGCGCAATGTCTTTGTTAAACTGGACTAACCGGGGAGCCCTTCCGCCGGTTGCCGTACCCGTGGCGCTTTCGTCGACCAGACCCAAGTCTTTTAGTGTGGTTAGTCTGTCCGCGACGATAGCGCGTCCGTACTCCCCAACTCGCTCGAGTTCCTGGCGGGTTGTAGCGTGCCCTGTACGGACAAGATTCAGGACATCAACAAGGCTTGCGACGGCAGTCTCGGTGCTGCGGGGGCGCCCTTTTCCCTTGGATTGATTCGCGTTTGAACTGCCCATTTTTACGAACATTCGTCTGTTTCTGTCCTGCGCGCTGACAATAGTCGCACTATATCTGCATGGCAAGTGTCTACTTTCGCATAAAAAATGCAAAAGATAGACTACTTAAGAATTTTTAATATTGACCTAGACGTGATTGTCGACTTATCAAAACCCTCAACGGCGTAATCAGCCGACTGGAGGAGAAAGAAATGAACGAATGGAAGCTGGCATATCAGGCGAACTGCTGGGGGGACCTTGGAGGCAATGCCGAGGGTGTCACGTCGATCGCGCAGTTAAGTTATCGCACCTTTGGAGACATGGATCGTGCATGCGCTGAAATCGCTGAAGCAGGATACACCGGTGTTGAGCTGTTTGATGGCAACCTGCTGGACTATAGCGCCGCAAACTTGCGTAGCCTTCTGGCCAGCAACGGTCTGGTCCTAGTTGCCGCCTATTCAGGTGCCAACTTCATTTTCGACGATATACTGCCCGAAGAATTGGCCCGCATAACCCGTGCTGCTGACCGCGCGGCTGAGCTGGAAGCGCCGCATCTTGTGGTTGGCGGTGGAGCCAAGCGATTTGATGGAATCCGCGACACCGACTATGACAAGCTAGGCGCTGCCTTGGATCGCGTTAAGGCCTTGGCAGAAGATAGAAGCCTTACTGCACATTACCACCCGCATCTTTCAACAATCGTAGAAGGTCCTGCCGAGGTGAGCAGAATTTTCGATCTGACGGAAATAGATTTCTGTCCGGATACCGCACATTTGGCAGCTGCCGGCGGTGACCCTGCACAGCTGATCCGCGACCATGCGGAGCGCATATCTTACATTCACCTTAAAGGTCTTCAGAACGAACCCTTTGCCTTTACACCGCTGGATCGCGGTGATGTGCCGACTGACCCAATTATCGCCGCCATGCGCGAGACGAACTTCAAAGGTTGGGTCTGCACTGAACTAGATGCCTGGGACAACCCTGCAGAAGGGGCGCGTGCCAGCATGGACTACCTAACCCAAGCCTAATCGGTTTACTCTAACGGGGTGCGCCCCATCTTCTGGGAGGAAGAACAATGTTTACACGTAGAACTCTTATGGGATCGGTTGCTGCGTTTGCAATCGCTTTTGGCGCCATGCCAGCCGTGGCCGACCCGGCAGCAGCTCTGGCTGCGCTTGAGGAAAGCGTTCTGTCCAAGGGACCGAACGGCGAAGACCCAAGCCCTGCAGCTGATTTATCGCTGAGTGGAGCCGAGATCGACCAGATTAAAGCTATGAATGCCACGGCGGCGATCGTTATGCATTACGGCGGCAACGATTGGTCTCGAGCGCAAATCGAAGGTCTAAAATTTCAGTTTGCTGAAATGGGCATCGACGTAATCGCGGTCACTGATGCTGGTTTTAAGCCAGAAAAGCAGGTGGCAGATATCGAAACCGTTATGGCGCGACAGCCAGATATCATCGTTTCCGTTCCGACTGACCCAGCGGCAACAGCTGCTGCGTATAAAGCGGCGGCCGAAGCCGGTGTAAAAATCGTGTTCATGGAAAATACCCCACCGGGCATGAATGCGGGCGAGGACTATGTATCAGTCGTATCGGCAGACAACTACGGTAACGGCGTTGCAGCAGCCCATCTGATGGCTCAGGCCCTTGGCGAGGATGGCGGTCAAATCGGTCTGGTGTATCACGCGGCAGATTTCTTTGTGACCCGTCAGCGCTACGATGCGTTCAAGGCAACGATTGAAGCGAATTACCCTGAAATCGAAATCGTTGCCGAACAAGGCATCGGTGGACCGGACTTTACTGGCGACGCAGAAAAAGTGGCGTCGGCTATGCTCACATCTCGTTCTGATATTGATGGCATTTGGGCCGTATGGGATGTCCCGGCTGAAGGCGTTATCTCGGCTGCGCGTGTTGCTGGTCGTAACGACTTGATCATCACCACCATCGACTTGGGTGAGAACGTCGCCATTAATATGGCACAGGACGGTTTCATCAAAGGTCTGGGCGCACAACGTCCGTTTGATCAGGGTGTCGCAGAAGCGATGCTAGCGGGCTATGGCCTGTTGGGCAAATCCGCTCCAGCCTTTGTTGCGCTACCAGCGCTTCCGGTTAGCAAAGATAACCTACTTGAGGCTTGGCAAACTGTGTATCGCACCGAAGCTACCAAAAACATTCAACGAAGCATGAAGTAATCATGCGTAGGTCCTGCGGGCCCTCCCTTGCCGCAGGACTACTCTTTCCCACATTCTGACGGAGCTATCCGATGACCAAGACCTTGAACGTTGCCATGATTGGCGGCGGCTTCATGGGCAAGGCGCATGCCATGGCCTATGCCGCAATGCCGATGTTTTTTTGGCCCGCCCCCGCAATTCCTCACCGCAAAGTTGTGGTCGATCTGACCGACGGTGCAGCACAAGATGCCCGTGACCGTTTTGGCTTCGACGAAGCCTCAAGCGATTGGAAAGCCACGGTCAACCGCCCCGACATCGACATCGTCGATATCTGCACCCCAAATAATGCGCACTCTGAGATTGCGATCGAAGCGTTGAAGGCGGGCAAACACGTGATTTGCGAAAAGCCATTGGCGTCGACGCTGGAAGAAAGTGTTGCCATGGTCGACGCGGCCCGTTCTTCGGGTGTGACTACGATGGTTGCTTTCAACTATCGCCGAACACCTGCTGTTGCGTTAGCAAAGAAATTCATTGAAGAGGGAAAAATTGGTGACGTGATCAATTTCCGTGGCACCTATTTGCAGGACTGGTCCGCTGATCCAAACGGTCCATTGTCATGGCGCTTCCAGAAAAGCATCGCAGGTTCAGGCGCGGTCGGAGATATTGGTACCCACGTTGTGGATATGGCCCACCATCTGGTCGGCCCGATTGAAACCGTTCAAGCCATCACGCCAACGTATGTGAAAACCCGTCCTGTCCAACAAGGTGGCGTCGACAAGCTGGGTGCCTCGGACAAATCTGCGGATGGGGAACGCGCCAAAGTTGATGTGGACGACGAGGTTATATCGATGGTGCGCTTTAAATCGGGCGCGATTGGCAGCATTGAGGCCACCCGAAATGCGTGGGGACGCAACAACTTCCTTACGCTGGAAATACATGGCACCAAAGGATCTATCCTGTTCAACTATGAGCGTCGCGATGAATTGCAGGTGATGTTCGCTGATGATCCCGGTGAAGCGCGTGGTTTCCGTACGATCTATACAGGTCCCTCACATCCCTATGGCGAAGGTCTCTGGCCTATCCCTGCGCTAGGCATCGGTTATGGCGAAACCAAGATCATCGAGTGCTATGATTTCTGCAAGGCCATCGTCGAAGGCACCCAGCCGTCGCCGAATTTTGAAGAGGCTCTCTTGACGGAAAAAGTCGCAGATGCCTTGCTGCGATCGGGTGAAACCGGCGCATGGGAGTCGATTTGATGTCTACTGTTGCCGTCCGCATGACGGGCATTTCAAAACATTTTGGCGGCGTCAAGGCGCTGGATAACGTGGATTTTGAGGTCTTCGCTGGTGAAGTCCATGCTCTTCTGGGCGGTAACGGCGCAGGCAAATCAACCATCCTGAAGGTTCTGAACGGGGTTCATGTGCCCACTTCTGGTACAATTGAGGTGGCCGGAGTCCCGCTGACCACGCATAACCCTACTGCATCCCGAGCAGCAGGGATTGCCATGAATTATCAGGAAATGAGTTTGATTCCGACGCTTTCTGTGGCGCAGAATGTATTCCTAACACGTGAAACTCTGTCCGGAGGTCTGATCAACGACAAAGATGCAGAGCGCAAAGCGGCTGAGTTGTTCCGTATGTTAGAAGTCGACATTGACCCTTCAGCGATTGTTGGAGACTTAGGCGCTGGACAAAAGCAACTGACCGAGATCGTCAAGGCGATCTCTCAGGATGCGCGGGTTCTGGTGCTGGACGAACCCTCGACGGCGCTTGCTGTGTCAGACGTGGACCGTCTGTTTACATTCCTACGCAAACTAAAATCCCAAGGAGTGGCTATAATCTATGTTAGCCACCGTATGGATGAAATTGCACGAATTGCTGACCGTGCCACAATCCTTCGGGATGGTAAGCATGTGACTACAGCTGACATTGACGATCTACCGATTGACACGATGATTGAGCATATTGTCGGCAAACGCTCACTGGGCCTGGCTGATGTAAAACGCAAAGACGTCGTACGAGGCGATATTGCGTTAGAGCTGCGCAATGTCTGCGGGCGTGACAAGCCTCAGGATATTTCGTTGACTATCCACAAAGGCGAAGTTGTTGGGCTGGCAGGTCTTTTGGGCTCGGGTCGGACGTCTTTGGCAAAGTTGATCGCAGGCATTGAGCCGATCACCTCGGGCGAGATCCGTATAAAGGATCGCACGGTGAGTATCCGCCGCCCAAGCGATGCTATTGCAGCGGGCGTGGCGCTGGTACCAGAGGCGCGTGCGACCCAAGGCATTATTCCAGCGCATTCGGTTGCAGATAACGCAACACTTGCTGTGCTTGACGATATTTCACATGCTGGATTTGTTGACGGGAACAAGTTGCGCAAGACGACGGATGCCCAGATTGAGCGCTTGTCGATCAAAACTGCTAGCAGAGATCATGCAGTCAGCACGTTGTCCGGTGGTAATCAGCAAAAGGTCGTCATTGGGAAATGGTTAGCCGCGAACCCCGATGTGTTTGTTTTGGACGAACCGACTGCCGGCATCGATATCGGTTCAAAGTCGGAGATCATTCAAATGGTTCGAGATTTGGCGGCTAGCGGCAAGGCAATCCTGATGATTTCATCTGAGTTATCCGAATTGCTGACCGCGTGCGACCGCATCATTGTGATGGCCGACGGCCGCGCCTATGACGACATCCCTCATGCAGATCTGGAAGATCCGGCCGAGGTCAATTCCAATGCAGCCCATAGACTACAGGTCGCCGAACAGCGCCTGCAGATCGCAATTCAAGAAGCCCTGACCGCAGGGCAGGAGGTTCCTAATGGCCATTACTGACACCAATCGACCGTCAAAGGCATTAAATGCGTTTCTCTCAAACTGGCGCCAAAACATTATCTACATCGGCTTTATTGCTATTTTTATAGTATTTGCCTTGACCCTTAACGACCGGGGCTTTTTGAACCCGAACAACTTGCTGAACATCGTGCGCCAGACGACAATGATAGCGGTTATGGCTGTGGCAATGACTTTTGTGTTGTCGGCGGGTGAGATTGACCTTTCCGTAGGGGCAGTTGCCGGGCTTGCCAGTGTAACGGTTGCCTTGGCAATATCGGTAGCCGGACCGTTCGGCGGAATTATCGCCGGATTGGCGACAGGGATCGCGGTCGGCGTGTTTAATGGATGGCTTACTACTAAGATCGGTATCCCCTCGTTTCTGACCACTCTTGCCATGATGGGAATCGCGAAAGGCATCGCCATGTGGGTTTCTGACACGGCTGCGGTTCCAATTCTGTCGCAGGGCTATGCTTGGTGGTTCGGGGGAGGTTCGATTGGACCCGTGCCAGTTCTGCTATTCTGGATGTTGATCTTTGGGGTCGTAGGCCACGTCGTACTGAGACGTACCAGCTTTGGTCGCCGCGTGCTTGCTACTGGCGGCGGAGAACAGGCGGCTAGCTACTCTGGGATCAATACCGCACGCATCAAGTTTCGAGTGTTGGTACTTTCATCCACTGCTGCGACAGTTGCAGGAATGCTTTATGCGGGCCGTCTGCAATCGGGGCGGTTCCAGCTGGGAGAAGGTGATGAGCTTTCGGTTATTGCCGCCGCTGTGCTTGGTGGAACATCGTTGTTCGGCGGTAAAGGCACTGTGATTGGCACAATTGTAGGGGCTTTGATGATCGGTTTGATCAACAACGGTTTGATTTTGATGGGACTGGAGTTCAGCCAGCAATTGATCGCCCGTGGCGGCATTATCATTCTAGCTGTCGCTCTTAGTCAGAAAAGGGGCTGATTAATGGCACATGTCACTATTATCGGTACCGTAACTGCAAAACCGGATACCCGCGAAGAACTACATGAGCTTCTTGCAAAGCAAGTTGTTCCGACGCGGGATGAAGAAGGCTGTATCAATTATGACTTTCATGTTGATGCAACAGACCCGTGCCGTTTTGTTTTCTATGAAAACTGGCGAACTCAAGAGGACCTTGATGCACATCTAGAAATGCCACATCTGCGCCCTCTGTTTTCACAGCTTGACCGGCTACTAGCCTGCCCAGTCGATATTCGCCACCTGAACATGATAAGCGAGATGGTGTGATGGCAGCATCGCAAATAAAAGGACCCGCTCTGTTTCTGGCTCAATTTGCGCAGGACGAGGCTCCGTTTAACAACCTTGAAAACATTACAAAATGGGCGGCGGATCTTGGCTATAAAGGTGTGCAAATCCCGACCATCGATGGGCGTCTGTTCGATTTGGAAAAAGCTGTCAGTAGTGATGCCTATATTGATGAAATAAAGGGTATCTGCGCTGACGCGGGTGTTGAAATCACCGAATTATCAGTTCACCTGCAAGGCCAATTGGTGGCGGTAGCTCCTGCCTACAACGAAGCTTTTGATATATTTGCGCCAGAAGCCTATCGGGGAAATCCCGAAGCCCGCACCGATTGGGCGATCGACCAGTTGAAGAAATCGGCTGTCGCGTCTGAACGTCTTGGATTGAAGCACACGGTTGGCTTCACGGGCTCTCTCGCTTTCCCGTTCCTTTATCCGTGGCCGCAGCGTCCGCAGGGTTTGATCGAAGAAGCCTTTGCCGAGCTTGGCCGTCGGTGGAAACCCATTCTCGATTTCTACTTGGATCATGGTCAGGATATAGGCTTCGAAATCCATCCCGGAGAGGATGTTTTCGATGGAGCGACGTGGGAAATGTTCCTAAATGCGGTTGATCAACATCAAGCCGCAATGATCAACTATGATCCCAGCCATTTCGTGCTTCAACAGCTGGACTACCTAGCTTTCATCGATCTCTATCACGACCGCATCAACGCGTTCCATGTCAAGGATGCCGAGTTTAATCCTGATGGCCGTCAGGGTGTATACTCAGGCTATCAAAATTGGACCAATCGAGCCGGGCGGTTCCGAAGCCTTGGCGACGGTCAGGTCGATTTTGACGGGATATTCTCAAAGCTCACCCAATATGGCTATGACAGTTGGGCTGTGTTGGAATGGGAGTGCTGCATTAAATCGCCAGAGCAAGGTGCTGCTGAAGGGGCTCCGTTTATTGCTTCACATCTGATCAACGTGACAGAAAAAGCCTTTGACGATTTTGCCGGAGGTGAACGGGACGAAGCACAAATTAAGCGGTTGCTTGGATTATGAAAAAGCTGAAACTTGGAATGGTTGGGGGTGGGCAAGGCGCCTTTATTGGTGGGGTTCATCGGTATGCCGCACGGTTGGACAATCGCTGGGAGCTGGTTGCAGGGGCATTATCGTCAAACCCCGAGCGCGCGGCGGCTTCGGCAGAAGAACTGGGGTTGGAACGATCTTACGCATCCTACGAAGAAATGGCCGTTGCAGAAGCTGCTATGGAGGATGGCATCGAAGCTGTGTCGATTGTTACTCCGAACCATATGCACGCCGGTCCGGTAATCGCTTTTCTGAATGCTGGCATTCACGTCATATGCGACAAGCCGTTGTGCGCAACGACTGTTGAGGCCGAGGAGATTTTAAAAGCCATCAAATCCTCGAGCGCCCATTTTATTTTGACTCACAATTATACAGGTTATCCCCTCATACGACAGGCACGAAACATTATTGCAATCGGTGAATTGGGTAAGATCCGCGTAGCACAAGTTGAGTATGCCCAAGACTGGCTCACGCAATGCATCGAAAATGAGGGTCAAAAACAAGCGAGCTGGAGAACCGATCCGGTGAAGTCTGGTGGCGGTGGTGCCATCGGAGATATCGGTACGCACGCATTGAACTTGCTGGAATTTGTCACGGGTCTAGAGGCTCAAGCTCTAAGTGCTGAACTACACAGCTTTGGTCCGGGTAGGCTTGTAGACGACAACGCCCATGTACAACTTCGGCTTGATGGAGGGGCAAAAGGTACCTTATGGGCATCTCAAATAGCAGTGGGAAATGAAAATGGGCTTCGATTGCGGGTTTACGGTGATAGGGGGGGGCTTGAATGGTCACAGGAAGACCCGAACAAAATGACCGTTGCTATTCATGGGAGTTCAAAGCGTATTCTGACTCGAGCGGGGGCTGGTCTTGGAAGTAGCTCTTCCTGGACCCGTATTCCTCCCGGTCATCCGGAGGGATATTTGGAAGGGTTTGCCAACATATATTCTGATGCAGCGGACCTAATAGAAGGGAAAAGCGATGGTTCTTTGCTTCCCGGATACAAGGAAGGATTGCGTGGTATGTCTTTCATCCAAGCCTGTTTAAAGTCTTCGCGAAATGACGGTAAGTGGGAGTTTATCTAGTCAGAGAAAGGAGACTTTCTCATGTTGTATTCTAAAAATGGCCCTTTGCATAAGCAGCATTGCTTTGACGTAGCAATTAATTGCATGAATGCGTCGGTTTGCGAAAATTATGTCATTTAATCAGGCTCTGCTTCAATGACATTGCCAACTTATTTGAATCGGCCCGACCGTGATTTATTTTTCAGTTATCAGGCGATCATTTCGATGTTTCTGAACAAGAATGTCGAGAACATCGCCGTAGGCATCAACTGCTCGCCATAGCCAAAGTTTCGTGCCACCAATCGGAACGACAACTTCGTCTAGGTGCCATTCGTCAGCGGAACCGGGCCGATCTCGGTTGATAAAATACGCAAAATGATGGCCGAACCGATTTACCCATTGCCGAACGGTTTCCCGGCTGACAAGGACACCGGGTTCAGCCAGCAGGTCCTCGGCGTCGGCGGCACTCAGAGCGAACCGATGGTAGG
>Ga0181564_10004989_pt1 | contig 11129 bp, 4 predicted proteins | sample 011ome_24_FD_134512 | JGI IMG/M metagenome (GOLD analysis project Ga0181564, IMG submission 134512) | Coastal salt marsh microbial communities from the Groves Creek Marsh, Skidaway Island, Georgia - 011513CT metaG (megahit assembly) | ecosystem: Environmental > Aquatic > Marine > Intertidal zone...
ATTTGTTAATTATACTCATTTAAAAGACAATATTTATAAAGACACAATACTGTTTAATTTACATTAAACAGTATTGTGTCTTTATAAATATTGTCTTTTAAATGAAAAGAGTTACTTTTTCTGGAATCTGTATACCTTCAACTAGATTATATTCTTCTAATTCTTCAATTATGAAAAGCATATCTGAGTAGTATAACACATCTTTCCTAACAAGCTCTTCAGCAAATCTATCAAGAACAAGACGATTTTTATTTAATAAACGAATTGCCTCTGCTATACATAAAGAGGAAACTGTAAGGATCTCATTTTCCACCAGTGTATTTATAGGGTCACTAATAAATGATCCTTCATTTGATAATGTTCTATTATTCTCAACCCATGATGGATCTTTAGTATAAAAGTTTTGCGGGGATTGTTTGTATTGAGATGGTTCAATAGGCACTATACCTATTTCGGACATTCCACTATCTTTTATCATAGTACGAAGGATATCAGTAGCTAATTCAAGATCATCGCTAGATATAGCAGTGGTGTCTCCATAAACATAAATCTGTGATGCAATACCGCCTAAATATCCAATAACATGATCTCGCAAATCTACACGATTAAGGAGATAACGCTGTGTGGAATAAAATTGGATCCAAGCTCCTCTCATTTTAGTCTTTAAATCAATTCTTGTTAAAGGTTCATGGTTAGGAAGCAGTATAGATAGTAAAGCACGTCCAGCCCAATAATAAGCATCCATTCTTAAGCGAGAGCTTCCTAATGCATCTTTCACGTATAAACTAATTGTATGTGGGTTAATTACATCTAAGCTATTTAAATCAATTTGTGTAAATACCAATCCATCTTTTACTATTTTTTTCTCTGCAGGCCCTCCTAAAATAATAGTTTTTAGTTCTGGAGTATAATAATGATTCATTGCTTCATGAATTCTTTCCAAAGATAATTTATCTTCTCGTTCCGTCATCATGTTCAAAATAGCTTCGCCGAATATCGTTGCAATTCCCCCACCACTCATTCCAGGTGTTTCAAGCGCAATTAAATAAGGATCTACATCAGGACCTAAAAGACCGTTACCATATAAATTGACAATTTCTGTTCGATCGGATAAAGATGGTAAGCCTAAAACGATACTACGTTCAATACGACCAGGTCTTAATAATGCTTCGTCTATTAAATGTCCACGATTTGTTGCAGCTAATGTCAAAATAGTATATTTATTAGCATCAATACCATCTATTTCAGTTAAAAGCTGATTTAAACATCCAATAGCTTCTTCTTTATTCTCTTGATCCAAACTCTTTTCTTCTTCTTGATCTACAGTCTTTGTACCAACAACTTGATAAGCCGTAACTTCTAATTCATTAACATTTTCCTCTGTATTTACTGTTGTATTTTGCTCAGTTGGTAAAGTAGAACTAATTCTATCTCGCTCTTGATTAAATCTCTTCATACCTTGGTGCGTATTAAGATCTAATGAGTCAATCCAACTTGTACTAGTTTTTCCTGTTTTTCCTGTTAAATACGTACGCTGCATTGCGAATGCATCTATTTCATCTATGAAAATGACACAGCTTCCTTTATCTCTAGCTGTTTTATAAATCGCTTTTATACGTTGAGCAGCAATACCTTTCTTTTTATGAAGGAGATGTGCACCACTTTCCCATATAAAAGATACTGCTGCTTCTCCAGCAATTGCCAGAGCTAGTAAAGTTTTCCCAGTTCCTGGGTCACCCAGGAATAAAATCCCTTTAGGTATTCTTGCTCCCATTTCAACATATTCTGGCGCATATGTTAAGAAAGAAACAACTTCTCTAGCTTTTTGTTTCTCTAGATTCAACCCAGCAACATCGCTAAAACGTATAGTAGGTTGACTTGTATTGATAATTAAATCTGGCAAATTCTCAGGCATCTTGTCAGATAATAAAATCGGTAAAAAGAACAACTTACCATAATAGGAAATATACATACCTACTGATAAAGCATAAGGTATAGTAAAAATCATAGCAGTAAGCATCCAAAGAGTTTGAAGGATACGTGTTACAACAGGTTCGTGAATTGTTATATTAGTCATCATAACAGCTTTTCTAGTATCATCTTCTTGAGCTGTTATTAAATGTACTATAGACCCTAATTCAGAAGGCGAGATATAAGGAATAGGCATTACACCTTCACGATATTGGTAAAGGGTAGAAACTTTAGGTAAAGCTTTTGCCATTAAGGTGCGCCCGTATCCTCGCTGAATTGATATTGGACCAATCCCATTAGAGATCAAAGCATAGTCAGTAAGTGGGTATTGCGTATTACCGGGAACAAAAGGTTCTCTATTTTGATTAGGATCAAAATTAGGAATATCAATATTCTCTGTTCCTAATCTATACTGTCTAAATTTTACATTCTCTTGTGGTAGTCGAATAATATATTCATGTCTACCACGAATACGACGTTTATTTAGTTTTAATGCCATTTCATCTTCTGGCTCAAATTTAGGACGTTGCGCTTCTACATTTAGATTTCTCTTTGTCCCTGATTTTACATCAGCATTAATAATGGGGTCATACCCTGCTCTTCCACCAGCAAATTTATTATTTTTTAGACGTTTTCTTTTTACTCTCTTACTGTAGCCTTTATGTCTTAACTGCCAGTGGCCTGTTGTAGCTAAATCATCTAGTTCAGGCTCTCCAGAAATAATATTACCAGTACCATCTAAAGCTCCAATATCTTTGTGATTTCCAAATAAATCAATATTTAAACATAAACTTGAAGAATTATCTGTTTCGTATGTAGGAATTTGAGATAAATAAACACTATCCATAAAACGTTCATTTGCTGAACGCATACGATTTCTTTTAGTCACTTGTTTATTATATTTTCTAAATCGACTAATTTTAGGTTTTCGTGCAGTACGTATAAGATAAGATGTTTTAGTTAAAAAAGGTACATTAGTTACGTGCTCTCTTTTGTCAACTATTGAAGTTTCGTGATCTTTATAATCATCAAAGTCTTCTATATCAGATTCTCTATATAGATCATCTAATTTATACCCACTGTATTCCTCATTCTTATCAAAATTATTTAAATTATCTTCTTGTCTGTTTTGATTATTATTTTCATTAACTGAAGATTTATTTAATCCATTGAAACCAAATGGTAAATCATTATAAATAGCCCTTAAATCTTCAAAAAGATTCTTTTCTGTATCTTGAGAAGGATTAGCTAACTCCAAAAAATCTTCTTTCCATACATTTAAAATAGAATCTTGTTTAACATCTTCTTGATTTCTGTATCCAAGCTTTAATTGGTATTCATCAAAATTAAATGTAGATGAATCTAAATATGATCCATGTATTGGATAATTAGCAAACATTTTGCTTTCACTTGTAGAAGTAAAATAACGACCTTTAGCTAATTTAGTCTTAGAAAGCTCCGCTACGTAAAGTTCTTGTACGGAAGGCTTTTTAATAGCTTCTAATGGAGGTAAGTTCTCAGACACTCCTGTCAAGTCTGGAACAGAAAGAAGTAATTGTTCATTAGGGAGTTTATCTGTGCGTTTTACATTTTCAGTGAAATCACTTGGAATTTCTTCTACCTGCCCCTGTATAACTTGAGGAGCTAGTTCATCTTCACCATTTTCACCATTACTACTCGTCAATTCACCATTCGATTCACCATTCGATTCACCATTAGTTATTTCATTATTAGATAAAACACCATTAGATAAATCACTTTCACTAAGTAAAAGGGCATTATAATCAATAAATCCATCATCATATAAGTCAGTAAAGCCAATACCGTTGTTTTGATCACTACTAGATAGATCACCATTGCTTTCTCCAGCCCCGTTGCTTTCTCCAGATTCATCATCCTGTACCTCCATTACCTTTTCTTTCGTTTTATACTCAGTTAAGTACTGCTCTACTTCTTCAGGGAAATTTGCTCTATAATTATTTGATAAATAATTATGTACTTTCGTCATACGATATTTTTTAGGTTTAGCTCCCTTACGTCTTTTAAAACCAACATATTTACGATAAACTGGATTAACCATATCTTTAGGAAATTGTCCTAAAAATGTGAAATGTAAATAATTCTCCATAGATGTTAATATGTCCGCCTCTACAGCTTCATGTATTAAACAATCATCTTCTAACCATTTTCCAAAGAAACTCTCAATTATATCAACTGACATATGAGAATCAACTTCCTTTTTGTGAAGATCCCATGCTAAAAGATCCCATGGTAAATAAATGTCTTCTGGAACAGGCTTGTCTAAATAACGATGTTGACGACCTATTTCATCAAAGTACGGACTTGGACGTGTTGTAAGAGTATTCTCAAACCCTTCCCACCATTCTGGTGTCTTTCTCGGATTAATATTATTAGGAACTAAACGACGTTTTAAAGCAGAATAAGGAGAACGAGGTACACCCACACTATCTGGTCTACGTTTAGAAGATAAAGGATATGGTACACTCTTTGGAACTTCTAATGATAATCTTAAACGGGAACGTAAATCATTGGGTCCTGCATGTAAATTGTCAACAAAGAAATATACATCTGGTTGTTTTGTAAATTCAGAATAAAGTTTTGTAGCTTTTCCGTTAAAATAGGAGCTACCACGTTTTTTACTAAGGAGTTTTTTTGTAAGTTTTTTCCCTAATTTATTCCATTTAACGTTTCCGTTATAACCAACAATAGAAATACCTTTCTTATTTTTAAGGGTATTTTTATAAGGTTTATATAGTAATTTATTAGTAATTAACTTATCAGTTTTTCCAAGTGTCCATAGTGTTTTTAATCTTGACTCCCCTACATAAGTAGCTATATATTCATAAGGGTTATTACCATAAATAAACTCATGGAAATCTTTATTCTTTAAAAATTCATGTTTAAACTTACTTTCGAATTTATCATATCTATACCACCACGCATAAATATCATTGAAACGAATTAAATGTTCATGAAAATAATTGCGTAACACAGGATAAACTCTAAGTAAAGCTTGAAAATTTAATATCTGACTTTTTCTATAATTTCTAGTTGCTAATAGATCTAGTGTACGATTTTTGCGATCTTTTGTTACTTTTTTCTGATGCTTAAGTTTCGTACGTTTCTTTATACCAGATATACGTTTTTCATTACGCAATTTATAAACATCATATATTTCTCTTTGCTTTCTATTGACTTCCTCTTGAAACTCTATAGCTGCTCTACTGAACCAATATTCTTGTTCTTTAGATTGACTGTGTGCTGTTTTTATAGATTCATATCGTAGATTACTGGTAACAGTATGATTAGTTACATTTTTAACAAAAGTCCCTTCTTCTTTATGTTTAAGAATAAAAGGCTTTAAATCACTCATTTCATTTCTCTGACGCCAATGGCTTGGAAATTGCAATAATTGGGCGTAGAAATAAGGATGAAAGAAACTGTAACTTGAAGGAAATACTTTGTCCATCTCTAATCCAGATTTCAACATTGAATCACTTAGTTGAAAAGACTTGGACCACAAAGGCTTATAACTAGGCCATAAAGAGTGATCAATATAATAACTAGCTTTATATTCGTTATATCGATTAGCTACATAAAATTGAAGGTTATAAGATGGTAAATAGGCAAATATTTCTCTCAAAAGACGATGAACAAGACCTGATCCTAATTGTTGAGCATAAGATGTATAGTATTGTGAATAACGTCCGTAATTTTCACGTGCAAATGCAATGAACTCTGTTCGTGAAGGATAAAGTGTAAACCATCTACCCAAAGTTGTAGTAAAAGTTTCATAGTTGGTAAAATCTAGTGTCTTAAATTTGACAACCAATTTTGACTCATAATCACTAAATCTAAGCAGCTTTTTACTCTGTAAGTATTTTACCCAACTGCTACCATTGAAACTTATAGGTATACCTAAATCTTTTGCTATCTCTCGCGGCATACCAAAATAATCTTTTACAGCTTGTCTAGCCTGATTAAATTTAGCTTGTGAAGTAATTACATGTAGATTAGAAGCTTGACGAGGCCATATATCTCGAATACCATCTCCACTAGTTTTGTAATTCTTAATCACAAGATTATTCTCTGACATTTTTTGTACAACAGATAGCATTTTTTTAGCTTTCTTACTGTAAAGTCGATATTCAGGCGCAGGAGTTAAAAAGATTCCTTGGAAAGTATTTAATTTTGTCGGATCTAATTTTTTATGTTTTACTTCATTAAGATCAGATTTCCATTGAGAATTATTCTCAGCCAAATATTTAAAATTACCTTTTTCAGCCCAAGAGCGCAATTCCATTTTTCTAGCTCTAAAACCAGCTCCTTGGGCACGAAAATGAGTTGTATAGAATTTACGATAATAATCCTGACGTTGAGAATCATGCCAAGATGGATCATATGGAATCTTAGGATCTTCTAAGTCATATTGATATTCAAGTCTTAAGCGTTGATTACACCATTCACTAAGACCTGGATGGATTAATTTGTATCCATACCAAGCATAAGGAGTAGCTTCTGGACCTAGTGTTTTTAAACCAAGCCAAGAATTAAGAATTGGCGTTAGAGTTGCTACAGTTTCATCACTAAGACCTGCATAACCTACAATAGCAGTACGTTCTAAATGGGGATATTCAACATCTACAAGATTTTTGTATAAACTAGTGTGTTCGTAAATATCAAGAGTTTTAACACGATGTTGTACTAAATATTTTTGAAAACTTCTAAAATCCATCGAACGTCTAGAGCTAATACCTCTGTTGCCTTTATGTACAGAAGTTATTGGTGGTCCTTTTACAGCATTTCCCAGGACAGGGGTACGTGATGGTAGAGGAGATACTTTTGTTGTTAGATAAAAATAAGTCCCAGCCATAAAAGGTATAACTAATATAATTAGGAAATATTCAAAAGTATCTGTATACTGAATCATACGTCGAATACCAAGTCTTATAGAAACTTCATTAGTACTAATCAACAATCTAAGTTTTTTAGTCTTGCTTAAAAGCGTCTGTAAGGGGCTCTGAAGGCCCAAAATGGGCTCATTTTCTTTATGAAGGTGATCTTCTAGCATATGTAATAATTTATTTAAATAAGGCGAATATGACGGAGAAGGAGGGATTCGAACCCTCGGTAGATTGCTCTACACAACATTTCCAATGTTGCACCATCGACCACTCGGACACCTCTCCATCGTTAATAAATAATCTAGTATTTATTGTATAGTATACATAATACTACAAAATACAATAAAAAGTAAAATTTAAATTAATTAATTTAAATTTTACTTTTTATTGTATTTTGAGGTTTTTTTATGATAAAATTTAAGTATGGTTTAGAGAGTATAGTAGAAAGGGGTCGATGCCCGAGTGGTTAATGGGGGCGGATTGTAAATCCGCTGGTTCGCCTACACTGGTTCAAATCCAGTTCGGCCCAAATTGTTAGTATTAATAAGTATAGTTTATGGCTTAGCTTGCTATCGGATTTGAACCGATGACCTACGGTTTACAAGACCGTGGCTCTGACCAACTGAGCTAAGCAAGCTTATATCTTATTAATTAAATAATCAAAAGTATAATTCATCTACAATAGGGGTAGAGGGACTTGAACCCTCACGATCGCAATAATCAACGGATTTTAAATCCGTAGCGTCTACCAATTCCGCCATACCCCCTAGTATGTCTCTTAGTATAACAAAATGTTTTATTATTTTAGAGTAATATAAAAATTAAAATAAATACTTATTGTAATTTAAGGATACCTAAACCCCTGAAAGAGTTTAGATATCCTTAACGGAAACTTACAGAAGCTTGCCATACAAAAGCTAGTAAGAAGAAAAGAAATGGAATAGCAGGCATTACATCAATCAATGGACTGAATGCAGCATATGCTTCCGGTAAAACAGCTAGAAAGTTCATAATTTCACCATGTTTAGCTTTGCAAAGTTGCGGTACAATCATAAACCCTGAAGGGCTATAACCGATACATCTTATGATAACATAAGAGAATTAAAATACCTAATAGTAAAAACATTATATACATTCACTCTATTTTTACTGTACAATGTAAGGTATATAACACTTTTTTATAATATACTTCTACAATTCTATTTATTCTTTAATAAGTTGAAGCCTTTATGGTGAAATTGGTAGACACGCCGATCTCAAAAGTCGGTCCTTAGGGGTCCCGGTTCGAATCCGGGTAAGGGCAATCTTATTATAATACTTATAATAAATTTATTAAAATATACTAATACCCATTTGAAAGTATTAGTATATTTTAATTTTAGCCTTTTCTGGAATAGTACTCTATGACCAATAACTCATTAATAGGTAAACCTACAGAGTTGCGATCTGCTCTACCTTGAACACTACCTTCTAATTTTTGTTTATCAAAAGCTAGATGAGTAGGTAATTCTAATATTTTAGGTAATTCTAGAAATGATTGTATTAGTTTTTTAGAATCACTTTTATCTCGAATTGTAATAATATCATTTACAACACATTCGTAACTAGTAACATTTAATCTTTTATTATTGACTAAAATGTGACCATGACTTATTAATTGCCTAGCAGCAGGAATGGTTGGCGCTATTCCCATACGGAAAATAATATTATCTAAGCGCATTTCCAATAAACTTAGTAAAGTTTGTCCTGTAGATCCTTTAATACGACGTGCACGACGAACGTATCTGAGCAATTGTCTTTCAGATAATCCATAATTGTAACGAAGTTTTTGTTTTTCCTTTAATTGTATTCCATATTCAGAAGATTTATTACCTGCCTGGCCATGTTGCCCTGGAGGATAGTTTCTACGAGCTACTTTGCGAGTTAACCCAGGTAGTTGACCTAATCGACGTACAATTTTTAACTTCGGACCTCTATAACGTGCCATATTTCATATTCATACTTCAAAATGTAATTAATTGAGTCTTCCTAACAATCTCACTAAATTATGAGAAATATTTAAATTGATTTTATCATATAAAAGAGAAATATGCATCAATTAATGATATTAGTTAAATAAGTGTAATAAATTGAGTAGCTATATTAGTCCAATTTAAGATTGGGATAGAATAAATGCCCACAATCCATGAGCCAACTACTCCAATAATTATAGTAACCTCTAATGGTTGAATATTGAATAATGACCATTGACGATTCTCATATTCTCTAACTTGACCGCCTCTATTTTCAATATTTTGAGTAAACATCATTTTGATAATACGCAAATAATAATAAATAGAAATCACACTAGTAATTAATCCAACAATAACTAGTAATTGATAACCTTCGCACCAAGCAGACCAGAAAAGATATAATTTACCGAAAAAGCCTGCAAGAGGTGGAATACCACCTAAAGAAAGTAAGCATGTAGATAATGCAAAAGCAAGTCCAGGATCTTTCTCATATAGGCCACTATAATCAGCAATTTGGTCTGTATTTGTTTCATTGCTAAACAGAATAATACATCCAAAAGCACCTAAGTTCATCAATAAATACATAATAAGATATGTTATCATTGCCTGATAGCCTTCTTGAGTATTCAAGATAATTCCTATCATCATGAATCCTGCTTGACTAATTGTTGAGTATCCTAACATGCGTTTTATACTAGTTTGGCTAATTGCAGCAGTATTACCCAATATCATACTGCTTATTGAAAACAATATTAGTAAATTTTGCCACACTTCATAAGCAGGCTGAAATATAAAAACTAATAATCTAATCGTAAAAACAAAACCTGCAGCTTTTGATCCAACAGATAAAAAGGCTGTTACTGGACTTGGAGACCCTTCATAAACATCGGGAGTCCATTGATGAAAAGGGACTAATGATAGTTTAAATGCTAAACCTGCTAAAATCATGCAAAGACTTAATTTGTAAATTAAGCTCTGTGTTAGGTGAGACGTGATTAACATAATATTAATACTATCAAAACGTATTTCTCCACCTGTTAGGCCATATAACAAGGAAAATCCATATAATAAAAATGCTGAACTTGTACTACCAAGAATTAAATATTTTAAAGCAGCTTCATTAGAACGATTATCTTTCTTCATATACCCTGATAAAAGATAAGAGGATAAACTAAGTGTTTCTAGACTAACAAAAGCTGTAATTACATCGTTTGAACCAGCTAACAGCATACTTCCTAATGTAGCAGTGAGTAAGATAGCAACAAATTCAATAAGAGAAACATCACTGTTTTTCATGTACTCAGTACTTAGGAATAAACTTAACCAGGTTGTAATCAATATTATCATCCTAAAACTAAGGGCAAGGATATCTTGTTTAAAACTTCCTAATAGGACAACAGTCGGTTCTGTTACTATGAACGGCCATTGTTGTAGTAAGGCAATTAAGGTAAACGCTAATCCTATATTTATTAGGGTTATAACAAGAGGTACTTTTTTAGCAGGATCTAAAAGATCTGTTACTAGAAGTGTTAATAATGTTAGTATTAAGATACCTTCTGGTAATAGACTATCTAGATGTAAGGTATTTAGCAAAAAAATAGAGTTCATAATAAATTCCAATAGATAATTGAAGAAATTAATATAATGAATCTTTATTCTGTATTAAAAACTTCTAAGGTTAATATCAATTATACTCCTATAAGATCGTAAGATACATTAAGAGTTTTATTTATTTAAAAAATTATTAAAAAATTGACATAAATTAAATTTTATGTAATAATACTTCTAGACTACGACTTAAGGGGCTGTAGTTCAACTGGTTAGAGCACCGCCCTGTCACGGCGGAAGTTGCGGGTTCGAGTCCCGTCAGTCCCGCTCCTTTATTTTTTTTATAAGTATAAAAAAATAATCGCACCTGTAGCCATACTCAAAACTATTCCTTATTATTGCTGCTACATTATGTCCTGACAAGATTTAAAGAAATAATATTTATCTGACTACAAGCTTAAACAATATTATATCTAATATTTTAGTTTTATGCAAATAAAATTTGAACTGACTTTTGTGTTGGAGACGAAATACCAATAAAAAGTTTTTGGTATCCTTATATAAGAGATAGCCTTTTGGCTATACATATATAGGGGTGTTTATATGGTATATAGTGCGGATAGCCTTTATCAACTTGCAGAAGTTGAAGTAGGTCAGCATTTTTACTGGAATA